>Ga0233425_10005159_pt1 | contig 20991 bp, 14 predicted proteins | sample Watercolumn_Towu_2_FD_181712 | JGI IMG/M metagenome (GOLD analysis project Ga0233425, IMG submission 181712) | Freshwater microbial communities from Lake Towuti, South Sulawesi, Indonesia - Watercolumn_Towuti2014_140_MG | ecosystem: Environmental > Aquatic > Freshwater > Lake | place...
CCTATAGCTGGACGCCTTCGGGTGGAACGGCTGCAACAGCGACAGGCCTTGCTGCCAATAATTACACAGTAACCGTGAAAGATGCCAATAATTGCAGCATCGCGCGTACCTATACCATTACGCAGCCTGCGGTACTTACCGTAGCGATGAGCCATACCAATATCACCTGCAACGGTGCCTCCAACGGTATTGCCAACGCTACAGCCAGCGGCGGTACAGGTGCTTACACCTACAGCTGGACACCGGGTGCTACCCTCACCTCCATGGTAACCGGGCTGAATGCGGGAACTTATACCGTAGTCGTGACGGATGCCAACCTTTGCCAGGTAACAGGAACAGTAACTATTACACAGCCGGCAGCCTTAACGGCAACCAGCAGCCAGACCAATGCGGTGTGTAACGGTGGTGCCAACGCGGCGGCAAGTTTAACAGTATCCGGTGGCACAGGCGCTTATAGCTATACCTGGGCGCCAACAGGCGGAAATGCTTCTTCGGCAAGCGGCCTGACGGCAGGCAACTACAGCGTAACAGTGGAAGATGCCAATAACTGTGTGCTGACGCAAACGCTGGCAATCACACAGCCTGCGGCGATTGTTGCCTCAGTAAGCCATACCAATATCAGCTGCTTCGGATTGACTAACGGCGCGGCAAGCGTAGCCGTCAGCGGAGGTACCGGTGCCCTGACCTATACCTGGATGCCAGGTGGCAGTAATGCCGCGACGATCAGCGCCCTGAGCGCAGGAACCTATACGCTGAATGTAAAGGACGCTGCCAACTGCCAGGTGAGCTCAACGGTAAGCATCGTAGAGCCTGCAGCCATCACGTTCACACAGAACCTGTCGATCTGCCAGGGCCAGTCTGTAACGGTTGGAACCAGCACCTACACAGCAGCCGGAACTTATACCAATGTGCTGACCTCTACAGGCGGCTGCGACAGCACCGTGACAACTGTTCTGACCCTGAGCCCGCCTCCGACACTGACGGTAACTGCCAGCAGCACGACCGTATGTGCCGGAACAAGCGCTACCTTAACGGCTACCGGTGCTACCACCTATACCTGGACGAGTGGCGTGACGAATGGTGTCGGGTTTACGCCTGCTGCCACACAAACCTATACGGTAACGGGCGCCAACGGTGGTTGTATCTCGACATCAACGATCAGCATCAATGTGAATCCTAAGCCGATGGTGGCCGCCAACGTGACCGCAACCCTGGTATGCTCAGGAAGCCCTGTCACGCTCAGTGGTACCGGCGCCACAACTTATACCTGGACCAATGGTGTGACGAATGGCACAGCTTTCAACCCGACCGTCACAGCCACCTATACGGTCACCGGAACCAACAGCAATGGCTGTACGAATACAGCGATGGTAACGGTAAGCGTGAGCCCATGCACTGGTATCGAAAACCATGATGGCGCCGTAACGGTGACCCTGTACCCTAACCCGGTAAACAGCAGCGCTACGATAAGCATCAGCCATTTCGATCAGTTGTCTTCGGGCAGGCTGAGCCTCGATCTGTACGATAATACAGGCCGCATGGTGAAACAGGTGAGCCTTACGGAGGCTGAAACGGTATTGAGCCGCGAGGGCCTTGCCGATGGTATGTACTATTACCACATAAGCTCTGAGGGATCGCCTCTCCTGAAAGGCAAGCTGATCGTTCAGTAAGATGTGAGCAACAGATCAGGCAACACATAAAAAAATCCCCGTCATCACGACCTGTCGTGACCGTGACGGGGATTTTGTTTTTTAAGTCCTTATGGGCGTTTTTTAGCAATAAAAGCGGGTTTAGAGCCTGCGCCAGGGACAGAACGATTTGTCTGAGCTCCTTTGTTTGTCCCGAAGGGCAAGCAAAGAGCGAGTCGTGATGGCCCGTCAGGCGCCCAAAAAATGAACAGCATGATAGCCATAAGACACTGTAAAGCCAATACATCAAAATCCCCGGTTCATGATGCATAAAAGCTTATCTTTGGCCGGTAAAGAATTACCTGAGAAGAGATGAAGGTCAGCGGTTTCACGATCATACGCAATGCATTGAAGTTCGATTACCCGGTGGTGGAGGCGATCACGTCCATCCTGCCGATCTGCGACGAATTTGTGGTGGCGGTGGGCAACAGCGACGACGATACCCTGCAGCTGATCCGCAACATCCACTCTCCCAAGATCAGAATCATTGAAACGGTGTGGGACGATTCCCTGCGCCAGGGCGGGCAGGTGCTCGCCATCGAAACCAACAAGGCCCTGGATGCCATCAGCGCCAATACCGACTGGTGCTTCTATATCCAGAGCGATGAGTGCGTGCACGAAAAACACCTGCCTGCCATCAGGGAAGCGATGCTGAAATACAAGGACGACAGGCAGGTGGACGGGCTTTTGTTCAACTACGTGCATTTCTACGGAAGCTACAGCTACGTGGGCAACTCGCGCCGCTGGTACCGGAAGGAGATCCGGGTTGTCAGGAATGACAAAGCGATCCGCTCGTATAAGGATGCACAGGGCTTTCGTAAAACGGATAATTCCAAGCTGAGGGTGAAGCCTATCAGCGCCGAGATCTATCACTACGGGTGGGTAAAGCCGCCGAAGGCACAGCAGGCCAAGCAGGAGCACTTTCACAAGATGTGGCACGATGATGAATGGATGAAGAAGCATATTGCCGCCGCCGAAGAGTTCGATTATTCGCAGATCGACAGCCTGGAGGAATTTAAAGGAACACACCCTGTGGTGATGCAGCCGCGCGTGAAAGCCCTCAACTGGAGCTTCCGCTTCGATCAGTCGCAGATCAGGCTGAGCCCTAAGGATAAAGTGCTGCTCTTCATCGAAAAGATAAGCGGCTGGAAAGTGGGCGAATACCGCAACTACATCAGCATTTAACAAGCCGGCTTTGGTGCAAACAGCCGATTCTGTTGTTTTTTTGTATCTTTAATTCCATTAAACTGTTACAGGATGAAAAGTTGTTTCCTCTTTAGTTTCCTGGTATGCTGTCTGGGCCTGCTGGCGCAGGAGCCGAAAGCCATTAAAAAACAGGCCGATGCCGATTTTAAGGCCAGGAAGTACGAGGCCGCCATTGCCGCTTACTCCAAACTCACGGCTGCCGTTCCGAAGGATGCCGATGTGTTTTATAACCGCGCGGTAAGCTATGAGAGAACCGGCCAGACGGAAGCCGCCATTCAGGATTACCTGGTATTCCTCGACATCGAAAAAAAGGATAAAGCCGTTCACCTCAGGGTAGCCGATCTTTACCTGAAGCTCAGAAAATATGAGGAAGCAAACGATGTGCTCGAAAAGCTGCTGCTCTTTGATAAGGACAATGTGCCTGCACTACAACGCTCTGCTTACTGCCTGATCATGCTGAAAGATTTTTCTAAGGCCGTGGAGAGAGCCGATCTCGCCATCAAAGAGGATTCGAAAGACGACGGTGAGCTGACCGATGTGGCGCATTATTACAGGGCGATTGCCAAGGACAGCCTGCACGATTACCCGGCCGCCCTCACCTCCTACAAAAGGGCCATCGTGATCGTGAAGACACGCGAGATCAACCGCCTGAAGGCGTTGCCAAAATACAAGCCCTACTACGTGAACCTCGGAAAGGTGCAGAATACGACGCGCTCCTACGACGAGGCGATCCAGAACTTCCAGGAGGCTATTGCGCTCGACATTCCAGATACCATTCAGCCTTCCAACTCAGAGGTGTATTATTACAACAGCCTGGCCTGTTTCGCCAAGTCGGACTATACGGGTTCCATCGGGAACCTCAATAAGGCCATCGTGCTGAACGGGAAAAGCGCACAGCTCTTTTTTCAGCGGGGCCAGGTGTATAAGGCCACCAGCCAGTACCAGAGCGCCATCAGCGATTTTACGAAAGCCTCGCTGCTCGATGGGAGCAATGCCCTGACCTGTCTCTATAAAGGGCAGTGCGAAATGGAGCTTGGGAATTTTAAAAACGCCATCAAAGATTTTAAAGCCTGCCTCAAGCTCGATCCCTCCAACAACGAAGCAAAGAACCTGCTGAAGCAGGCAGACTCGAAATACTACCTTGCCAACAAGGAAAGCGATCCGCCGCAGATCAAGATTTCCTATCCGGCCATTGATTACAATAACTTCACCAATGTGTATGTGAACCAGATCACGCTGGTGATCGAAGGGCAGATCCTGGATAAGAGCACGATTAAATCCATCGTCATCAACGACCAGGAAAAGGACTTCGACAAGGAAGCGACAAATCCGGAGTTCAGGTTTGTGCTGAAAACAGAGAACCTGAAAAAGGTGGATATGACGGTGACGGATATTTACAACAATGTCAGCATCAAAACCATCAAGATCGGTCACATCGTGAGCGAAACCCGCGCCATCGTGAGCCTTCAGGGGATCATCCTCAGCAACGACGGTTCCGGAAAGCCATTGATCAATAAGCAGATCTTTCTCACCAACCAGAAAGGGGAAGAGTTTTACGAAGGCAGGACCGACAGCAAGGGCTACTTCATCTTTGAGAACCTGCCGGTGGATAAAGACTACCTGATCCAGGTGGAGGAGAGCGACCCGCAGATGAGGCAGACAGGCTTTATACTGGCCGACAAAAACGGGAAAGCGGTGATGAAATCGGCGCCTTCGGCAAACAGTAAGAACAGCTTTTCCTTCGAGCTCCTGCAGGTGGATGCTGCCACGATGAGCCTGATGTCGATCGATGATGTGCCGCTGATGGTCAATATTTCGGGGCGCCTGATGGGCATGACCACCACGCAGGTGCCTTTGCCCGGCGTATCGCTCCAGCTGGTGAAAGGAAACAACGAAGTGGTGACTCGCAAGACGGATGAGAACGGGTATTTTATGTTTACGAGCCTGAAGCCGGGCGAGCATTATTCTTTCAGGATCGATGCGGAAGAAGCGAAAACCATCAATACCAACAAGGTGCTCATCCTCGATTACAAAGGCCAGGTGCTGAAAGTGATCTCGAAGAACGATGCCGGCTTATTCGAATACAAGCTGCTCGATATCGAGAAAACGCAGCTCAGCACGATTACGGAGCCCGATCCCTGGGCTAACATCACCTTTGCCATCAAAGCGAAGAAAGAGCTGTCGATCATCGAGAACATTTATTACGAATCGGGCTCCTTCGCGGTGCCTAAGGCTTCGGAGCCTGTCATCGATAAGGCGGTGGAAGCCCTCAAAGCCAACCCTAAGCTCACACTCCAGGTGGAGTCGCATACCGATGCCGTGGCCGGGGATGAATTTAACCTTGATCTGTCGCAGAAACGTGCGGCGAGCGTGGTGGAGTATATCCAGTCGAAGGGCATCGATAAGAAGCGCCTCATCGCCAAAGGCATGGGCGAAACGGCCCTTACCAACCAATGCGCCAACGGCGTGGATTGCTCCGACGCAGAGCACAAGCAGAACCGGAGAACGGTGTTCAGGCTGGTAGCGAATTAGCACTATTTAGCAACATTGTATTTTAGGTCCGAAGTTTATTTTTTATATTTGATTTAACTTTAAAATTCCTCTATTTATGAAAAAAACAGCTTTACTAGTTGCATTATTCATGTTAACCATGAGCAGTGCTTTTGCTACTTATACCAGAACAACAGAAAATGGTGGACCCAATGGATATGATTATACAAATGCTACGACTGACGAACAAGGCAATACAACGATTAAATGCCGTAACCCCGGCTATGAAGCATGTCCAACTAAAGCATCAGCAAGTTTAACTACTACAGAAAAAGATCTTTTGAAATATGCTGCCGGCAAAATTCAAAATGGAGTTTTGTCCGGATCTTATACACTGAACGGTCAAACCATCACTTGGGTAAGTGATAGTATAGAAATGTTCAACTCTACAATTACTATCAATTAAAAGGGTTAATTATAAACGGTAGGCGAAGCTTTATATGCTTCGCCTTTTTATTTAAGTCTATGAAAATAGTAACAGCTTTCTTTTTATTATTATATCCTGCACTGCTATATCAACAAAATAAGAATATCACTTCTTTTGTGAAACTGGATACGATTATTAATTTACAGATTACCTGTGATTACGACCAGATTAACGAAGAGGATCTTAAGTTACAATTATTAGGGAATAAGGTTTGGATATTTTATCCAAACTGGAAGGAGAACGATTCACTCTGTTATTTAACAGTAGATATAAAAACGAAAGAGCTCCGAAAGCATAACTTGTATGTGCCTTCTCTTTCTTTTAAAACCAACTCCCCCATCATTAAACATTTTCATGTCACGGATTCAGGTTTGGTAGTCCTGTTTTCAAATAATGTTTTTGTGTATTTTAAGAAAACGAAGGGAAACTATGATTTCAGTTTTATAGAGCCATTGGCAAATGCGATGCAAAGCGTGTATTGTTTGAATAGCAAAACCTTACTCTTTGCAAATATGTATAACAGTCATCCCAACTCCAATCCTGATCCGGTGGTCTTTAAGTTATATAGTGTCAATCAGAGAAAAGTTGTAAAGAACCTGATCCCAAAATTTGATGCGATAGAGTTTTCTCATTTTAGTCCCTCGCATTGGTTAAGTGTTTATGGGAATTCTGTATTGATTTCGCAAACGGCAAACTATAAGCTTGCAATTTATGATGAAACATTAGATAAAAAAGAGGAAATTGTCGCTAAACCCGATTCCTCATGGATTTATGCAGACACAAACTTTATTCGCCTTACCAGGAACATGAAACCCAGGAAAGGAGGGAAAGAATGGATCGAATTACTAAGCCCGATGCAGGATAGCATTTCCAGGATTGAAGCGGTTTATTTTTTAGATAAAAAAACGATTTTAGTAAGAAAAATTCCGGCTTATAGTAAAGAAAAAAGCCACGAACGATTATATGATGTCTGGGCGAAAAATGAGCGTGGATGGCACGTTGAGCAATCCAATATATACGATAGAAGAGCTTCTCCTGATTCCAAAATCGAAAAAAGTAATTTTCCGGTGATGTCAAGGCTGGGGGCAACTGATTTCGATGCCCATCATTTTGTTAAACTACAGGTTATGTTTCATGATATGGAGTTTGGAAAAACCTATGCTGACCAAAAGAAGGCCGAGGAGAAAATGTTGACAGATGGTGTTCAACCAAAGTTCTATCTCTATATCTATAAAAACGATTTTAAGTGAAACTTCGAAAGATTTTCATATTGTTAATGCTAAGCTGCAGGATGTTCTCGCAGCCTTCATGTATTTATGATCTTAAAGGGGATTCTTTAAACCTGAGAGCGTTATCAATCGAAAAACCTTTGATTCTTGTGTATTATTCCGATAAATCATGTTACGATTGTTTTGATATTGTCAATAGCTTTTTTGAAAACGATTCTACCAAACGGGTTTTGTTTATTATTGAGAAAACCAATTCTCCTTTATTGAATTTCGAAATAAGAAAAAGACTAATAAAAAAAGGGATAGCACAGGACAGAATTTATTTTTCGCTGCATGTAACACATGAGATTTCCCCATATATAGATTTAATCAAAGAAAAAAATAGTAGGAGAGTGCCTTATAAGATAATTTTTGACGACAGTAAAGAGTTTATGATTTCTGATAAATTTAAAACACTCGTCAGCCTTTTTTATTCAGATCGCAACGAGTAATCTAATCGGGTTGTGTATCAGGATTAGTAATTTTGTAAAGCAGTGTTGATCTGCTCTTCCGTGATCCCGCTTTTGAGCGTGTAAGCGCCAATAGAATCGGGCAGGGCAAAATTCAGCAGGCCGTCTTCGTTTTTCTTATCGTGGAAAATATATTCGAACAGGAGCTTTTTGGTTTCGGCGCTTAGCCTGATTTTGGTGTAGATGGCATCGATGTAGCCGCAGATCTCGTTCAGCTCCTTTTTGCTGATCAGCTTCAGCTGCCGGGCGATCATGCTTTCGATGATCATGCCGAAGGCTACCGCTTCGCCGTGAAGAATCTCTTTCTTCTGCTTCAGCAGCGCGCTCTCCAGGGCATGGCCCACGCTGTGCCCGAAGTTGAGCGATTTGCGGAGGTCCTTCTCGTGCAGGTCTTTTTTAACGATGGCATTCTTTAACTCGATTGCGTGGGTGATCAGCTCCTCCGAATAAAAGTGAGCAATGGTATCCGATTGTTTGATGTCGTTCCAGAAATCCGCATCGGCGATAAGCGCTACCTTGATGACCTCCGCATAGCCGTTGCGCACATGCCTTTCCGGGAGGCTTTCGAGGAACACCGGATTGACGAAAACACCTTTGGGCTCATAGGTGGTGCCGATATGGTTTTTGATGTCATCAAAATCAACGCCCGTTTTTCCGCCCACGCTGGCATCTACCATGCTCAGCAGCGTGGTGGGAATGTTCACGAAGTCGATGCCGCGCTTGAAGGTGGATGCCACAAAGCCACCCAGGTCGCTGATGACGCCTCCGCCCAGGTTGAGGAGGAGGCTTTTTTTGTCGGCTCCCGCATCGGTCAGGGCGCCCCACACCTGCATACAGGTTTCCAGGTTCTTATGCTGCTCGCCGCTCTCGAGCTCGATGATCTCCGCCTCGTTCAGGATCGGGCAGTTGAAGAGCAGGGTAGGCAGGCAATGCTCAAAGGTATGCTCGTCGCAGAGTAGAAAATAATGCGTGTAGGACGATTTTTTCAGGAAGGCATTGAGGGCATCCAGGCTTTTTTCGCCAATATAAACGGAGTAGGAGGTGGATTTGATGACTGACATAATAAAACGGTTAATGCATGCCCTGGATCTGTGTGAGGATCTGCTTAGCCTGCTGGTTGTTGGGGTTCAGGGTAATGATGCGGTTGAGGTATTTTTTCGATTCGGCAAAATCCTTTTTGTAGGCATAAAGGCCGGCCAGGTTCATAAGCAGGGGCTCATAATCCGGATCGAGCTTCAGCGCGCGGTTGTAGAGGCTTTCGGCTTCCCCGGGATTTCCCTGCGCGAGCTTTACATAGCCCAGGTTCGTCAGGGCCGATACATGTTTCGGGTGCTCTTTCAGGATCTCGTTGTATTGCTGCGCCGCTTCCGGCAGCTGCTTGTTGGAGGCCAGGGCAGAGGCATACTTGTTCCTGAAATCGAGCACAAAGGGAGCGAGCTCCACCGATTTTTTGAAGTAGCCGGCCGCGCGCGGAACGTTGCCGCTTTTGTAGAGCGCTTCGCCGATGCGGTAGCAGGTCCAGGCATTATCGTTGGAATAGGAGGCGGTGATGAGCTTCGATTTCAGGAGATAGTCATCGCCCAGGCGATTGATGTAAGCAATGATCTGCCCGAAATTATTTTTCGTGAAATACAGCTGTACCAGCGGCTCCAGGTTGCTTCGCAGCTCGGCGTCCGTTTTGTCCTTTAGGTAGAAGGCAGCGCTGTCGAGGTAATATTCCTGGTGCTCGAATTTTTCATACTGGTTCAGGTAGGCTTTCGCTTTCACGATGGCCGACGGATTTTTTTCGTTAATCGCATATAAGCCGATAAAGGTTTTGATCCCCTGCTTATCCTGCCTGCTCAGCGGCTTGCGGATGTAGTGGTCGTGCACCGTTACATGCGGGATGTCGATAGAGCCGGAGTTCGGCATGTGGCAGCCCACGCAGTTGGCCGTTCTGGTAATTCCTTTTTTGCTGCAAAATAAACTACTGTGAGCTACAGCATTTGTCCCCTGGGCTTCGACTCCGCCCAGTCCGTGGTTTTCCGCGCCATTCGCTCCTTCTCCATGGCATTTCAGGCAGGCATCGTTGAACACGTTCTTATTCGTTTCCTTTACGCTCACGTGCGGGTTGTGGCAGGTGATGCAGGTCATCGCATTCTTGTAGGGCTTTAGCTTATTCACACCGGTGGCTGAGGCACTCGAAGCCACCGCACCTGCTGCCTCCATCGATTTGATGAAGCACTGGCTTTGCTTCAGGCGGTCGGCATGCGAGGCCATGATGAATTCATCGTCCGCGTTTTTGTATTTGGGAAGGAACACCGTCATATAGTCGCTCAGCACCATGCCCGGCCTGAAGTCGTAGAAGGACTTTCCGTCTTTGAGTACCGCATTGCCCTGCAGGTGGCAACGCTGGCAGATGTCGAACTGCCGGTCGATGCTCAGCTTGGCAGGATTGACGATGCTGTAGTCGATGTACTTCGAGGTGTCTATTGGCGAAGTGGTCTGGCGCTGGTGCACGTGGATGCTTCCCGGGCCGTGGCAGCGCTCACAGCCAATGCCTTTCTCCACGGCCATGTATTTGTTCTCGGAGCCCAGCACAAAGTCGGGGTAGGAGTTGTGGCAGCTCATGCATTCCAGTCCGATCTTCCGCATAAAGCGGCTGTTATGCCCGTCCTCGAAGCCGGGAGGCAGGTCCCAGGTTTTCTTTTGGGTGTAAAAGGTCATCGGCATCTGGTTGAGGTAGCCGTTGACGGACTGGATGTGCGAGTTGGTATGCTGCCCCGAGCCTATGATGTAGTTCACCGTTTCCAGGCGCTTATAAATCGTGTCTTTTCCCTTGAGCCGGTATTCCAGGAAGCGCAGGCTGTCGTTCTGCCAGAAAGCTTTGTAATGGAAATCGCCGATCCTGTCGTACACCACCGAGCTGTGGTAATCGCCGGCCGATTTTTGGCGCGTGGCCAGATCAAAAGACTTGCCCATGCCCGTTTCGATAAAGCTCTTGTAAATATCCATGTGGCATTGCCGGCAGGTGTTGATGCCTACGTACCTGGCGGAGTCGGCGTGGTTGAGGTAGAGCAGGCTGTCCGTTTTTGCCGGGGTATTGGTCGCTACTGGTTTTTCAGGGTCGCAGCTGTACAGGCCTGCGCAGAGTGCAAGGGCAAAAAATACGGCTATGCAGGCAAAGGAGCGGATGGCTGGAAATTTCCCTAAAGATAAACACTATAACGCCGAAAAGTAAAATCAGGCATTATTTTTCCAGGTCATTAATAATTACTTCTATTTTATCCAAAAGATTGTCCAGCAGCAGGTCTTCTATCATTTGAATGTCTTGCTGAATCATGGGTTGATGATACAATTTTTTCAGGAACGGTTGATTGCCACGGTCTAGTGCAAACCCGTACCAATATTCATCTATAATTAATCTGAGATTTGAAGATACATTGTAATGATTAGCGCCGCCTTTTCTCAACCCGTGAAGCGTGTAGTCAAAATCAAGTTTTGTTAATCCTCTCAGGTTTTCTTCCTGCATCCAAAAGGCTTCGACATCCTCAATTCCATGAACGATCTTCCGGTCACAAGTCCAGCTTAGCGACTGAGTTAAGAACTGCTCATGAAGCTCCGCAAAGAGTTTTTGAATAATTTGCTGGTATAGTGGCTTCAACCCTTTATCAAATAAAGTTTGCATTGCCGGGTAATTAGCGGCAAAGCGTAACTCATCGGACTTTATATTTCTTAGACGGTCTTTGATTGTCTTTAATCTTACATCAACATGTTTTTGAGACTGTTCAAACCCTTCATCCAGTTTTTGTTCAATTTCCGCAATGCTAGGAAGCTCTCCCTGAATATTCTCCGGGAGCATTTCACTTATTTTGTACTCTGCTATCCCAATGGGTTTGCTTGTATCCCGTAGCGCATATTCTGCAACTATTTTATCTTTTGTTTTACAAAGAATCAGGCCTATTGTAGGCTCATCGTATTTTCCTTTTAAGCTATCATCGGCCAGACCGAGGTATAAGTTCATTTTCCCTACATATTCAGGTAAAAACTCGCCAATCTTTAGCTCTATTATGACATACCTTCTCAGTTTTGTATGATAGAACACCAAATCAACAAAGTATTCCTTATCGCCGGCATTTAATTTGTGTTGCCGGCCATAAAGAGCAAAGCCCTCACCAAGCTCCATTAACACTTTCTCAATTTGATTAATGAGGGCTTGTTCCAGATCCTTTTCTTTCGCTTCCTCGCCGAGACCTAAGAACTCAAATTTGTAGGGGTCTTTAAACAACTGTTGAGTTAGCTCGCTCTCATCCGGCGGGATAGTTTTTGCAAAATTGTGAGTTAATGCGCCTTGTCTTTTATGAAGGCCACTTTCTATCTGATGAACCAAGGAATCTCTTGTCCAGCCATTTTCAATAGTTTTACGGATGTAAAATTCTCTTATCGGCTTGTCCTTCACTTTCTCCATTAACGTGATATGATGGTACCAGCTTAATTTTGCAAGGTCATCTTGCAAAATCTTACTATCCTCATTTTCAGTAGTTTGATTTTTTGCAGACTTGCCTTGCAACATTTGAAAATCCGGATAGGTACTGGCAAAATTCTTCATATAACGTAGATTTCGCGCTGAAAGACCTTGCATGTCACTGAATTCGAGTCTCAGGTCCTTTGCAAGTTTATCGACAACTTTGGCTCCCCACCCTGCCGATCTTTCCTCGGTTAAGATAGTATGACCAATCTCCCAATATAACTTCAAAAGATGTGTATTGACAACGCGGCTGGCATTTATCCGGGCATTTCTGATCTTATCTTTAAGATCATTAACAATATAAAAATAGTTATTGTCTGGGTTTATAGCCACGTCATATCCTGTTGCTTAGTGTCATTAAATATAAGATGCTTTCCCTAAAGATAAACAACAATTTTTTCTTTTATGGGAACTATCATAATGAACAGTCGAAGAATCTCCCGGAATGAAATAGCACTGCGCCAGCGATTGCAGCGAAAATCCTTTTGCTTGCTCTTTGCAAAAGATTGTAGCGGAAAGCGCGCCCAGGCGCCCTGAAAAAATGGCAAAATCTGTAAGAGCTTGCTCCGTTTAATCAAATACTCAGCTATTTGTGAAATTTTTTCTTCTTGTCAATTGATTTGCAGGTCATTAAAAGCTATGATTTATAGCAATAAATTGCTACGTTTTTCGTTACCTTTACTAAGATCCAAGAGAGATGAAAGAGACCATATTTACAGAAGAGATCGTTTTAAATAAGATTTACACGATTCGGGAGCAGAAAGTGATGCTTGACAGGGACCTGGCTGCCTTGTACGGAATAGAAACCAAGCGCCTGAAAGAAGCCGTGAGAAGGCACATCAGCCGTTTTCCGGACGATTTTATGTTTGAGCTCAACGAAACCGAATTTCATAATTGGAGGACGCAATTTGCGACCTCCAAATCGGATAAGATGGGCCTGAGGATTGCCCCGATGGTATTTACCGAATTTGGCATCCTGATGCTGTCGGGTATTCTGAACAGTGAAAAAGCCATTGAGGTAAACATCAAAATCATGCGGATTTTTGTTAAAATCAGGAAATTATTGCTCGATAATGTGGATTTACGCCTGATAATGGAGGAAATCAAGAAGAAAACGGAGGATAATACCAAGAGTATCGAGCTGCTCTTCCAATACTTCGATCAACTGATTGAACAGCAGCAAAATCCCCCCGAACGTAAACAAATTGGTTTTGGAAGATAAACAAATTGATTTTGAAAGAGATAAAATTGCTTAACTGCCTAATAGTTCGTACTTTTGCGGCCTCAAAAAAAGAAACATGTCAGAAATCAGAAACATTGCCATTATTGCCCACGTCGATCACGGCAAAACAACGCTAGTAGATAAAATTTTACACCAGTGCAACCTGTTCAGGGAAAACCAGGCCTCAGGAGAATTGATCCTTGATAATAATGACCTGGAGCGTGAGCGTGGGATCACTATTTTGGCGAAGAACGTTTCGGTAAATTATAAGGGTACCAAGATCAACATCATCGACACGCCGGGCCACGCCGACTTTGGAGGCGAGGTGGAGCGTACGCTCAACATGGCGGATGGTGTGATCCTGCTGGTGGATGCTTTTGAGGGGCCAATGCCTCAAACGCGTTTCGTAACCCAGAAAGCCATTGCCGCCGGGAAGAAAGCCATTGTGGTGATCAATAAGGTGGATAAGCCGAACTGCCGTCCGGAGGAAGTGCACGATAACGTGTTCGACCTCTTCTTTAACCTGGAGGCTACCGAAGAGCAGCTGGACTTCCCGACCGTGTACGGATCGAGCAAGCAGGGCTGGATGGGCCCCGACTACAAAACGCCGACCACCGATATTACCTACCTGCTGGATACGATCCTGGCCAATATCCCGACTGCTCCTGAGCGTGTGGGAACATTGCAGATCCAGATCACTTCCCTGGATTACTCTTCCTTCATCGGCCGTATCGCCGTGGGTCGTGTATACCGCGGGATCATTAAGGAAAATATGCCGGTAAGCGTAGTTAAGCGCGACGGCCGGGTGCAGAAATCCCGTATCAAGGAATTGTTCGTGTTTGAAGGCCTCGGCAAGGTAAAAGTGAGCGAGGTGAAAACCGGCGACATCTGCGCCTTTACAGGAATCGAAGGTTTCGAGATCGGTGATACCGTAGCGGATTTCGAAAATCCGGAAGCGATGCCTACCATGAAGATCGACGAGCCGACCATGAGCATGTTGTTTACCATCAACAACTCGCCTTTCTTCGGTAAGGACGGTAAATTCGTGACATCACGCCACCTGCGCGACCGCTTGTATAAGGAGCTGGAAAAGAACCTCGCCATGCGCGTGGAGGAAACGGCTTCGCCTGACTCTTACCTGGTGTTTGGCCGCGGCATCCTGCACTTATCCGTACTGATCGAAACGATGCGCCGCGAAGGCTACGAGCTTCAGCTGGGCCAGCCGCAGGTGATCGTGAAAGAGATCAACGGCGAGAAATGCGAGCCTATTGAGGTGTTGACAGTAGACGTTCCGCAGGAGTCAGCGTCTAAAGTCATTGACCTGGTGACCCAGCGTAAAGGAAACTTATTGATCATGGAAGCGAAAGGTGATTTAACGCACATCGAGTTCGAGATTCCTTCACGCGGTATCATCGGCTTACGTAACAACGTGTTGACGGCTACTGCCGGCGAGGCCATCATGGCGCACCGCTTCAAGGATTACGAGCCGTGGAAAGGTCCTATCCCAAGCCGTATTGCGGGTGTATTGATCAGCAAGGACAAAGGAACAGCGGTGGCTTACTCGATCGATAAATTACAGGACCGCGGTAAGTTCTTCATCGAAGCCGGTGAGGAGATCTATCCGGGCATGGTGATCGGCGAGCACATCCGCCCGGATGACCTGGTGGTAAACGTGTGCACGGAGAAGCAATTAACGAACATGCGTGCCTCCGGTACCGATGAGAAAATGAGGATCGTTCCAAAAATTAAATTCAGCCTGGAAGAGGCGATGGAATACATCCAGGGCGATGAATATGTGGAGATCACCCCTAATTTTATCCGCCTGCGTAAGATCTACCTCGACGAGAACGAGCGTAAGCGCATGGGTAAAGCCCTGGTTTCTAAATAATTAGTCCTGCCCTGACGCTTGTCAAAGCGGATGGATGACAACAAGTAAAGGCAAAGAAAAATCATGTGTTTTTCTTTGCCTTTTCGTATTATAGTTCTGTTGTTCTATTTCCCCTCCGGAGGGGAAGGGGGAGGAAAAGAATTGTTTTGAATAAGTGAAATCTTGTAACTTTAACGAAAATAAAACATGCTCAAACCATCTTTTGATGACATCTATATGGACCTGGCCGAAAAGCTGGCGCTGCGCTCCCACTGCGTAAGGGCGCAGGTAGGGGCGGTGCTCACCAAGGACACCCGCATCGTGTCTCTGGGCTATAACGGCCCGCCTGCAGGCACCCACAACTGCGACGAGGAATGGCCGGGAGAAGGCTGTGCCCGGGACAGCAAAGGCAGCTGCTCGCTGGCGCTGCACGCCGAGCAGAACGCCATCCTCTATGCGGTGAAGAACAACATGTCGATCGAGGGAACGACGCTGTACGTGACCTTGTCGCCCTGCATCGCCTGCGCGAGGGTGATTTTCAGCACCGGCATCCGCAAGGTATTTTATAAAAACAGCTACGCCGAATACAAGAAAATTGCGAGCGACGAAGGCGTCGAGTTTTTACAGAAATTCGGTGTGGAGGTGATCCGTTATTCACATCCCTGAAAAGGCAGCTCGCAGACCGTTATACCATTAAAAAAATTGACCATGTTCCTGAGAATCATTTTTTGTTTTTTATGTTTGTTCATCCTCCGGAATGCCTGCCAGGCGCAGGAAGGCGGCGATGGCCCAAAAAAAGAGCAGTCGCTGAAAAGCAAGCGCAAGCTGCGCAAGGAGGATAAGAAAAAATGGAAGGAAGACCGGAAGAACAAACGCCTGGAAGAGAAAAAGATCAGGGATCACCATAAGCGCATCCAAACCAAGGAAGTGCGCAAGCGCATGAAGCGCAGCAAGCAAACCGCCGCCCGCAACCGCGAGCACAAACGCGAGCCTTTTTTCCAGAGAGTGTTCAAGAAAAATCCTAAGGGCAAGCGCGCGAAATCCTCCAAAGAAAAAACATCGAAGGTCAGGTAATTAGTTTTCCACGACCAGCTGTTAACTACCCTGCCAAAAATCCGCTCCCCGGATTTTTACCACTTATTTGTCAAAACCTGCCACTTATAAATCGGTGGCACCCATTTAAGAGATCGAAAAAAACAGGGCTTTTATTATTCGTAATATTGTTGTTAATAGATGTTAAGGCTGCGGTAATGCTGGTTAAAATAAACGTCACGAAATCAGAATATTACAAATAATTAACACAAAAACTTGCACTATTTGCCTATCATTTATATATTTATCCGCTCGTATAAAAAGAACATAATCAAAAAACTATCAATATGTTAAGAAAAATTTACTTTTCTATCGTTACACTTTTAATAGCCGGGTCCGCTGCGCTAGCCCAAAATACAGGTGGAGCCATCAAAGTTTTATTAAAAGACAAGTCAAACGGAGAGTCTATCCCGTTTGCTAACGTCGTTGCCTATCAGGGCGGCGTTCAGGTAGGGGTTGCAACTACGGATATGGATGGTTATGCCATGATTAAGCCATTGACACCGGGCAAATACGATGTAAAGGGTGTTTACGTAGGCTACCAGGCTCAGGAAATCAAGGGGGTGATCGTGGGAGAGGCCAAAACAGCGTACATTACCATTGAATTGAATAACGGAGAAGGCGTAAGGCTGGACGAGGTAGTGGTTACCGAGTATGCCGAGCCGCTGATCGACGGTGATATGAAATCGGGTGGAACGGTAACCCGCGAAGAGTACCAGAACATGGCTACCAAGAACATCAACTCGGTAGCGGCTACCACGGCCGGCGTTTTCCAGGCTGATGAAGGCAGTTCTTTAAATGTACGCGGTGGCCGTTCAAGCAGCACAACTTACTTTGTGGACGGTGTGAAAGTGATCGGCGGCCTGGGTGTTCCTCAGCAAGGTGTGGAGCAGCTCTCTGTGATCACAGGCGGTTTGCCTGCACAGTACGGTGATGCGACAGCCGGTGTGATCTCGGTAACGACCAGGGGCCCTCAAAGCAAATTCTTCGGCGGTGTGGAGCTGATCTCCTCCCAGCTGACAGATGCTTATGGCTACAACTCTTTGGGTTTCTCTTTAGGTGGTCCGGTATTACAGAAAAGGGATTCGACCGGCGCTAAAAAACCGGTGATCGGTTTCTTCATCTCCGGTCAGGGTACTTACGAGAAAGATCCTGATCCTTCTTACAATAAAATGTATAAGTTAAAAGACGATAAGTTACGCGAACTGGAAGAGAAGCCATTGACGCTGTCTCCTACCGGAACCGGCTTCTTGCCTTCCCTGCAGTATGTTACCAAAGACGACATGGAGCAGATCAAGGCCCGTCAGAATGCTGCCAGCAGGTCTGTCCAGCTGAACGGTAAACTGGATTTCAAACTGGCGCCAAACACCAACTTAACCCTGGGCGGTGCTTTCGATTATGGAAATGCGCATGTATTTACGTATGACTACTCCTTATTTAATCCACAAAACAACCCTCAGTCTATTAATACCACCTGGAGGACCTACGCCCGTATCAACCAGAAATTCGGCGCTCCTCAAACCGGTGCCGAAAAAGAAAAATCACAATCGCTGGTGAGCAACTCCTTCTTTACCTTCCTGGCCAGCTACGAGCAATCAAAAAGCAAAACACAGGATGATACACACAAAGACCGCTTATTCAACTACGGCTATATCGGTAAGTTCAACTATAACGTAGATACCAACAACTTCGTTCTTATGGGTAATACCGACAGTGTTTACCTGCAAAGATCCGTAAATATCAGAGGCCCGATCACCTTCGAAAGAAGCGACCTGAACAGCACCTCGGCCAACTATACCTCACAGGTGTTTGACTATTTTGGAACGGTAGAAAGGATGGATAACGTTGCCACCGCAAACGGTATCAGAAATGGTGACAGGCCAAACAGTATTTACTCCCTGTTCCTGCCGACCGGACGCCAATATAACGGCTATGGTTTTACAAACAGCACTCAGCTGCGTTTTGCATCCAGCTTCTCTGCGGATTTCAAAAATCACGCGATCATGGTGGGTGTGGAATATGATCAGAGGAACATCAGCGGTTACAATGTGACGCCTATCGGCTTATGGGAGCGTATGAGGATATTGGTTAACAGCCACCTGGAAAAAGGAACAGAGCCATATTACCAGATCCCTAACTCTGATCCGAATGCACCGCCGACCTATACGACAAGATGGACTTATAATCCTGCAGACCAAACGCAGATCGACAAATCCATCAGGGAGCTCCTCGGAACAACCATTACCGATCAGCGGATCATCAACACCGATGCCCTGAACCCCGACGACCTGAAATTAAGCATGTTCAGCGCAACCGACCTGATCTCTCCTGCCAGCGGTGGTGCCTTGGTTGATTACTACGGATACGATTACCTCGGTAACAAAGACAAAAACTCCACCTCCATCGATAAGTTCTTAAACGATAAGGACGCCAACGGCAACAACACGTTCCACGTAGGTGCTTTCAAGCCGATCTATGTGGCCGGTTACATCCAGGATAAATTCGATTTCAGGGATATTAAATTCAACGTGGGTGTGCGTGTTGACCGTTTCGACGCCAACCAGAAAGTATTAAAGGATAAATACCTCTTCCACGAAGCCTATACTGCCGGTGAGATCGGCCAGGCAAAACCTGAGAATATCCAGGATAACTATGTGGTATATGTGAGGGGATTAGGCAGCGATGATATCATCGGTTACAGAAATGGCGACCAGTGGTACAACTCAGAAGGTAAAGAGGTAAGCGACCCTAACACCTTAACCGTAGACGGAAGGATCAGCCCGTTATTGAAAGACCCTTCTTTCGCCTCTAAAAACGGCTTCAGCACAGGCGCTTTCACCGACTACAAACCACAGATCAATGTGATGCCTCGTCTGGCTTTCTCATTCCCTATTTCCGATGTGGCTAACTTCTTCGCTCACTACGACGTATTAACTCAGCGTCCTTCTGAAATTGACTTCCGTTTTGATCCGAAAGATTATTATTTCTTCAATTTTACATCAGCTAACCCGTTCGTGACCAACTCTAACCTGAAACCGACCAAAACGATCGACTACGAATTGGGCTACAACCAGATCCTGAACGAGAAAAAGAATGCAGCGATCAAAGTAACGGCATTTTACAGAGAGTTAAGGGATCAGCTGACCACGCAAACCATCAACCAGGCCTATCCTAAAACCTACTATACCTTCGTAAACCGCGACTTCGGTACGGTAAAAGGTTTAAGTGCCGAGTTCGACTTGCGCAGAACAGGTGGTGTTTCCCTGACAGCCAACTATACCCTCCAGTTTGCCGACGGTTCAGGCTCCAATGCCGCTTCAGGTGCCAACCTGGCAAGCTCAGGCCAGCCTAACTTACGTGTGACCTTACCGCTCGACTACGATCAGCGCCACAACATCACGATTAACCTCGACTACCGTTTCGGTGAAGGGAAAGACTACAAAGGTCCTCAGTTCAACCGCAAGAAAAAAGGAGAAAGCCAAACAGTTCAGATCTTCCAGAACATGGGTGCTAACATGATCTTCCGGATCGGTTCAGGTACGCCTTATACCCGCTATGTAGCCGCTGTGCCTATCGGAGGAAGATCCTCTATCGCAGGCTCATTGAACGGCTCGAACAAGCCTTGGCAGTTCAGAACCGATTTAAGGATCGACAAAAACATCGAGCTGACATGGGGTAAGAAAGACGGCGACAGCAAAAAAACAGCTAACCTGAACATCTACCTGCAAGTGCTGAACCTTCTGAATACAAGAAATATCCTGGGCGTATATAGCTATACCGGAAACCCTGACGATGACGGATATTTAGCTTCTGCTCAGGGCCAGACATTCACAAACAGTAATGCCAATCCGGTAGCTTTTACAGACCAGTACAGCATTTATATCAACAATCCTAATAATTATGCACGTCCCCGTACAATAAGAATCGGTGTGTTATTAGACTTTTAATTTAAACGAAATTAGTTATGGAAATCATGAATAAAGTAAATAGATATCTTCTCTGCTCTGCAGTAGCACTTACTGCGTTTACGGGAACAGCAAGAGAAAAGTATGGCTCCGTATTCAGAACTGCAACCAATACTGAGCGTGTGATGGCGGGTTGTTCGGCTCCTCAGTCGTCTGCGGAGTTAACGGTGAACAACGTCAGGACGATCATCTTTTCCGGTGGCGATATGTGGTGGGACTTGTTCGGTGGTACCAATGCCTGGTATTATGTGCCTAAGGTAGAGGACAGAAGTATCGGTATCTCTTCCAACTTTGCCGGTAACGTATGGTTTGGCGGATTGGATGTGGGTGGACAGTTAAAGATCGGTGCCCAGACTTACCGCCAGTTCGGGATCGATTTCTGGACGGGCCCTCTGACAACAACGGATGCGTCTACAACACTGGATGTTTGTAACAAATACGATAAAATCTTCAGGATGAGCCGTACTGAAGTGGATAACATGGTATTGAGCGGCGGTCCTGTCACAGCTGATATCAAAGACTGGCCGGGTAACGGGGACATCTCCCTGAACCAGGATCCTTTGCTGGCGCCTTTCAAAGACGTGAATGCTGACGGGATCTACACGCCGGAAGCAGGTGATTATCCGTATTATGATGTTTATAATAACGAAGGAAAAGACAATACCAACGTTTGTAAGGCCCGCGTGTTCGGTGACCAGACCTTATGGTGGGTATATAACGATAATGGTG
>Ga0233425_10005160_pt1 | contig 20989 bp, 23 predicted proteins | sample Watercolumn_Towu_2_FD_181712 | JGI IMG/M metagenome (GOLD analysis project Ga0233425, IMG submission 181712) | Freshwater microbial communities from Lake Towuti, South Sulawesi, Indonesia - Watercolumn_Towuti2014_140_MG | ecosystem: Environmental > Aquatic > Freshwater > Lake | place...
GAATAACTACTTTCTAAACTGATCTATATTTCTATTCATAAACTTATCAATAAACTGAGAATGTTGTTCTCTTGTTCTCAAACTATGCAACTTCCAAAGATTTTCCTCTCTGTTCTTCTCGCTTCTTACATTCGCCATTACTTTTCTTTGCATATTCTCAGTAAGATATACTTCTGCCTTAGCCTTCTCAGCAGCTCTCTTTGTTATTGGAATTGTGTTTCCAAGAGAATTGAATCTAAAATCATTTACTTTTCTTTCTACTATTAATTCTCCAGAATGTACTCCAATTCCATAGTCTATCTTATGCGCAAATCTTTTATTATTTTCAGTCAATAAGTCATCCATTGCTTTAGCAATACTCACTGCCTTCAAATTATTCTCATCTCTCATCTTTCCAGCTATAATTATTATCCTATAATCTCCGTCAACATATACTTTAGCCTTTGCCTCTTTTGCAATTGTCAGCGCTCTATTTATAATATCTTTTGCATTTGAATCACTTTTCTGTATCTCATTCATATTTCTTATCTTCAATGCAATTAAACTACATTCCTCTTTAGTTCCTTCTTGTATCAAACTCATACTTCTCGCACTTCCTTGATTTTTAATAGCTGAATCAACTCTTATTGGTCCTCCAATAACATTATTGGTTTGAACAACCCTTGATTTTTCAGAATAAGAATATTGTTTATTCTTTCTGTAATAATAAAATATGACAAGAGCAATTATAATAACAAATGCAATCCATATAACTGGAGAATATGCACTCTTAAATAATGCATTATTTATATCTCCCAGGTTTATTGCATTTGCAGTAAGCATCGTGCTTCCAAAATCAACTGTGCTGTTTCCTTCATCAATCTTAACATTATATTGTCCCTCTTCCACCGCATTTAACTTAAATGCCTTAACATCATTTGCCCTTATCGTTATGTCTCTTATCTCACTATCATTCCCTATAATTATCTTTAATGGCTTGCTGTATGGCACATTTCCCGTATTTATTATAATTAAGGTTCCATTAATCATTGAGAAACTTGCTCTTTGCAATTCCAATACAACAAAACTCTCTTCGCTTACTGTCTCTCCTCTCTTAGCCTCAATTTTCCAGTTTCCTGCAGTGTAATTAAACTCGATTCCCAACTTTCTTTCCTTTCCAGACTTCACCAAATCTTTGCTGAAAACTTCTCCACTTGGAGTATATACAGTCAAAACCATCTCCTGCTCATTTACAGAACTTCCTGCCTGATCAAATAGCATAGGGGTATAAGTCAAATCATTTTCAGGAACAATCTCTTTATTGCTCAAAGTTATATTCGCCTTCTTTATTACTTGCTTTACTTTCAATGTTGATTTTGCATACCCTTCATTGCTTTTTAGCTCGTTAAGCTTCTCATATACTCTTGCTTCAACATCATAATTTCCAGGAGCAGCATTTACAGGAACAGTAATATTAAAATTAAAGACTCCAGAATTTACAACTCCCGTGAGGTTTACATTCAAAGCAACAATTCCCAAATCAACAAATCCATTAACTAACGCGCCATTACTCTTAATTGCTCTTCCATCCAAATTCACAATCTTTCCAGGTTCATACTGAGTTCCAGGAACACTTAATATAACTTCCATGCTTCTTGCAATCTCAAAATGCTGGCTGTCTGCCTCTTCTTTTCCATAGAGCACATTTACAAAACACTCCCCTCCAGCATCCCCTATTAACTCATTACCTATTACAAGGCTTATGCTTTGAGTTTTCTGTTGTTTAGCATTCACACTCAGGTAATTTCTCGAAATATCAACTTCGCTTGCCCCACACACAAGCTTTGCAACAAAGAAACCGTTTGTACTTTCGCTAGGACTTATGCTTATACTAAGATTAAACTCATCTCCCAGATTATACACTGTGTTTGGCTGTGAAATAAATATCTCTGCTGAAACAGCACTCAACATGAATATCCCAATCACTAAAGCAACAATTATTCCCCCTTTTACCATACAAACCTTTAATTCTCCGTATATATAAACTTTATTGCAAATAAAGTTCATTCTTCATTCCAACCGTAAGTTTTATATAATCTATATAATAGTGAATTAACATGAACACATCACAGGTGTCTCCGTGGCTTCAATAGCTCACTTTTCTTTAGTTTAAACTCTAATTCATTAAATTCGAAGGTGTCTCCGTGGCGCCTCATTTTATAATCTATCTAGCATAGTCATAACTTCCCCCATTCAAATATCTGAAAGGGAGGTAGTTTATTATGGGTTTTTGTAATAACCCCAAGAGCAAGATAGGCAAGCATAACTTTGAGCTAGCAATCTATGATACGGGCCAGCTTGTAAAAATAGTATCCACCGATAATCCTTCTTCAGTTTCGGTTATAGAAGAAATGGCAAATGATTATATAACAAACTTCAAGAGAAATAATCCTGAAAAAGAATATCAAATTGTCAAGTTTTATAAATCTCAATAATCTACCTATATTAGTAACATGGTAAAAAAAGAAGAAAAAAGCGAATTTCAGGTAACTCCCTGGGAAGTCACAGGAAATATAGATTATGACAGACTGGTTTCAGAGTTCGGAGTTGAAAAGATAAATGATAAAACCTTGGATAGAATAAAGAAGCACACAAAGGATTTACATTTCATGTTAAGAAGAAAGGTTTTCTTTGCAGACAGAGATTTGAATTGGCTCTTAGATGAATATGAAAAAGGAAATAAATTCTTTCTCTACACTGGAAGAGCCCCCTCAGGCCCAGTTCATCTAGGTCATTTAATGCCTTGGCTTTTCACAAAATGGCTTCAGGATAAATTTGATGTTGAGCTTTGGTTCCAATTTCCAGATGAAGAAAAATTCCTGTTTAAACAGGACCTTTCCTGGGATGATGGTCAAAAATGGCTTAATGAAAATATGCTTGACATTATTGCTCTAGGTTTCGACCCAAAGAAAACACATTTCATAATTGACTCGCAGCACGCAGGATTGATGTACAAAGAAGCATGCAAAGTTGCAAAGAAAATTACTTTCTCAACAGTTAAATCTTCCTTTGGTCTTAATGAACAATCCAATCTTGGAAGCATTTTCTACACTTCAATGCAGGCAGTTCCCGCATTTCTTCCTTCAGTAATTAAAAAGAAAGAAATTCCTTGCCTTATTCCACATGCAATTGACCAAGATCCTCACTTTAGAATAACCCGGGATATTCTACCAAAGCTCGGGCATTACAAACCTGCAAGCATTCAATGTGTTTTTCTTCCTCCACTTTCTGGAACAGAGGGAAAGATGTCTTCATCAGTCCAAGCTTCCATCTTTACAACAGATAGCGAAGAAGAAGTAAAAAAGAAAATAAACAAATATGCATTTTCAGGAGGAAAGGATACCTTGGAAGAGCACAGAAAACTAGGGGGAAATCCAGATATTGATGTTTGCTTCCAATACCTAAGAATGCTTTTAGAAGATGATGACAAGAAACTTGAAAAAATATACAAAGATTACAAATCAGGAAAACTCCTTTCAGGAGAATTGAAGAAGATTACAATTGACAAGATAAATGCTTTCTTGAAAGAACACCAGAAGAAACGAAAAGACGCTGAAAAAGTTATTGGGAAGTTTATTTTGAAGTGAGCCTAAAAAACAAAAAAGCCAGAGAATCTATGATGTTAATTTAAGTTAGTTCGTAGAGCACTACAAACCTTTATAAAGGCGGAAAATATACTAATTCTATGGAAGAAGTAATAAAAAGCGTAGCAATAACAAGGTTCTCAGAAAAGGGAATCCTAAGAAAGACATATCTTGATAAAATAGAGTCGTGGCTTTCTCGCCCGGAAATAATCATTATAAAAGGAATAAGAAGATGCGGAAAATCAACTATCATGCAGCAGATAGCAAATCGCACAAAAAAGAAATGCGTATATGTTAACTTTGATGATTACAGATTTCTGCAATATTTGGACATCTCTCTGCTTGAAGAAGTTTTGAAGGAATTCAAAGATTATGACTATTATTTTTTTGACGAAATTCAAAAGATAAAGGGGTTTGAAAGCTGGCTAAGAACATATTATGATATAAAATCCCATAAGAAATTTATAATTAGCGGTTCAAATATCTCTCTGTTTGCGCCTTCTTTAGCTACAGTTTTAACAGGAAGAAACATTACTTTTGAAATTTTTCCATTTAGTTATCATGAAATAAAAGATAAGAAACTTGCAACATTTCAAGAGTATTTATTATACGGCGGATTTCCAGAAGTAGTGCTCGAAAAAGACGTTGAAAAGAAAAAACAATTACTGCTTCAGTACTTTAATGACATATTATTAAGGGACATCTTTGAGAGATATTCTATAGTTGCAACTCAACAGTTCAAGGCACTTGCGCAATATATCATCTCAAATACTGGTTTGAAAATAAGTCCAAACAAACTCGCAAAAGAACTGGGCATAAATCCTCGCTCAGCAGAAAATTATTTGTCTTATTTAATAGACTCCTATCTAATATTTGAGGTTCCTTTCTTTTCATATTCTGCAAAGACAAAATATATTGCGGGAAGAGCCTCAAAGTATTACGCTCTGGACAATGGATTAACAACTGCTTTATCATCAAGAATAAACAAAGGGCATTTATTTGAGGCCTTGATTGCACAAAAACTAAGGAAAAGCAGCGATAAGGAGCAAGTGTATTATTGGGCAGATAAAAATGAGGTTGATTTTGTATTTGAGAAAAAAGCAATAAATGTTACTTCTGCAGACAAAATTCCGGAGAGAGAGTTTAGAGGATTAGATGATTTTAACAAAAAACATAAAGATTTTACATCATTTATCGTATCAAATTCCATCAAAAATGATAAAATAATTCCCATCGCCGAATTTCTAAATTCGTGATGGGTTCTGTTTTCTTGAAAGAACACCAGAAGAAGAGAGAAGAAGCCAAGAAACTTGTTGACAAGTTTATTTACAAATAAACTTGTTACATTCTATTGTAAACTTGTTTTTTTAAAATTAAGATGGCTGTTTTGTCTAAGCCATTCAGATGCAGATTTAAGGTGCCCTTCATATGTAAATCCTAAATCTAAATTCTCCTCGGGAAAATTTTTTATTACCGCATATAATCCGCCAATATCGCAAACTGCCTCCTGTGGAAGCTCAATTAAATTTTTCTGATTGATTTTTAAAACTTTTTGTAGTTCTTCAAATCTATTTATATTTCCTAGAAAATGCGTTTCTTCATGTCCTTTAGCAAATATTGTTTGATGAGGGGTCAAGTTATCTAGAACAAAAATATGAGAATGTACTTGGTCGCCCCTAGTTATAGATTCAATAATTGAATCTCCCGGAAAAATAGTAAGGCACCTTCCACCGTTTACTGGCAATTTATAAGATTTTGCTAGTGCATGGTAAAGGCTATACAAATTAGTCATTTCTACGAATATCCTTAAAAAATTGTCAGGTCTTTTTTCCGAATATCTATTAGCTAATTCTGCACTATGCATAGCGAGACCTCTTACTAATCCATCATCATGATAATGAACATTATCCGGAACTTCCACATCAAGCTTTAACGCAGAAAGATGAATTGTTTTCATATTTCTCTCCAATTCTCAGGCTCCCTAACTTGAGTAACAAGATGATTAAACTCTGGTAGATAGGGAATAGCACGATTAACTGCATCGAAATACTCATTTCTTGGGCTTAAGTATTCATTATCTATTTTTACTGCAGTAATTTCTTCAGGTTTTATCATTCCTAAAATCAATATTTCATGAGTTGGTCTTCCTTTTGGGTTTATATCTCTGATTGCTCTTTGAGCATTAATTTTAATTTGGTATATTGTTTCATTTTTTCTTCTCGCAAAAAATTGAGCTATTTGAGGATTTATTGTTCCTGAAACAAAAGGAGAACCCTTTGGCATTAACCTACAACCTTTTGAACAATCAGTGTGTTTGTCAACTATTTCCTGAATACATTGTTCGTCGCCGCTTTCAATTATTCTTTTTGCCCAACCAACTCTTTCATAATCTTGTGCTTTTAAAGCGTGAGACAAGAGTCCAGATATTTCTAATGCGCTTATATCTCCTCTAAATGCTATAATTTCCTCTTGAGGATTATCCGAAAGTCTATATTTTTCAGGTACTTTCTGAAGGTCAAATTCTAAGTCGCTCATCCTAACCTCCTAACAGGCATATTATGTTCCATCAGCATTATCTGCACATTTCTTGCTTCAGGGGTAATCTCATCTTCTATCCATTCTAAATTATCTCCTTTTACACCTAAAGAAGTTAACAAATTGTATACTTTATTTTTATCTCTCATTCTTGCATAAACAAATATCGGAGGAACATCATTAGTAAATCTTCCTTTCATTGGAGTTTCCGGATTTTTTAACTTGAATCCCTGCAATTCTCCGCTTTTAACATATGGTAAAAGTGCATCTTCCAGTCTTTTTAATTCCTGAAAATCTGCTCTTGTAACCCATTTTCCATCATACTCTGGAGAATAATGAAACGGATTTCTATGAATATATTGAATCCAATAATTATCTCCAAAGACTTCTCTTTCCACCCATTTCCTTGCATTCCAAAAATCAACTATCTTTTGCCTAATGCTCATCTCACAACCTCCATCCTAAAGTAGCATACAACTCTGCTCTTGGTTCTGCAACAAATAAATATTTCCATAGAGGAGGTTTTCCTCTATCGCAATCTCTCTTTATATGATAAAGTTCATGTCGCACACTGTTTCTTGTTTTTAACAAATCTTTGCCCAAATGTAATTCATATCTCTCCCCAACTTTTTCCGCGCCAGTAGTTTGACCAAAATATTTAGCATCAATTTTATCTGGATCGAGCCCTAATTTTCTTGCCTCTTCATCAACTATCTTATCAAGTTCTTCCTGAGATTGTATTTTCTTGTTAAACATAGTTGTTCCAAAAAGACTAAACATTATTAACAGAGCAAAATATCCGAAAAAAGCATTTATACCATAATTTGCTATATCGATTGAGGTTTTTATTATATCGTTCATCTTCTCACCCTCTTCTTCACAGATGCAATTTTCTTATGAGTTTCTGGAGAAGATCTCATATCAAAATAAAACCTATGTTTGAAATCGGAATATTGCTCTGGAAGAGCAACTTCTTTCATCATTGAATCTCTGTTCCACTTTGGTGCTTTTCCCTTTTCATCCAAACTTTTTTCATAATAATGGGTTGTCTTTGGAAGTCTTCCAGAATAATGTCCAGAAACGAACGCTTTTGCTATTTCCAAGAAATATTTGAATCTCTCGGGCGCATATCTCATTGGATTCAATATCCTGTTAAGATTTCTTCTATTATCTTCAGTATCATTGAATGCACAGTATTGCCATTTTTTCAATAGAACACTTTTTACATCTGTTCCATTCCATGCAATTCCGTCATCTACCCTTGATTGAATTGTTCCAAGAACATAAAATATCTCCTGAGGATTAGGACAGTTATCTACTTCCCCCATAAGTGCTCTAGCAACCAATACGGCAGGAGAATCATTTTGCAAATTACCATGGCTTGTCTGATAGGGCAAAGATGCAGATTTAATACTTGCCGGCTTAGTATATTTTCCCTTTCCAGCAGCCTCGGCATCAATAGGCATAAGACCAGCACTAGCTAATGCTAATGTTCCAAATAAACCTGTTTTTAATAATCTACTCATCTTCTTGTCTTTAAAACAACCTTTTTAAACATTGTGTTTTTGTCACCTTTCTTAAGTAATAACAAAAACGAAAGATTTAAATACCTAATATTTATCAAGTTTTTATGACAAATACAAGAGGACCAAACATAAGAGCACCATTAACTGCAGTTTTAGCTGCAGCAAGTGTGGCATTAGCAGTATGCGGTTATAATTCTCTATCAAATAGAACTCCTACAAGTCAAACAGCAAGCAATTCTCCAACAAATCAAGTAAGCGTTGTAGAAGGAATTGCAAATGCCGCAAAAGGATTATACACTGGAATGACTTCTTCTTCCTCCGATAATGACACCTTATCTGAAATAAGAGCACGTTATGCTTTTCTTAAATCTGGATTAAGAAGCTCTGATCCATATGTGAGAAGCACAGCCATCGAAGGAATAAGAGAATATCTTCAAAGCACCGGACTTTTGGGAACACCAAGCAGATTAATGGCAGAATCTCCTTTTGCTTCAAGTCCTGAAATCTTATCATTATCTCAGGAAATGAATGATTTGTTAAATAAATGCGAGTAGGTACATTAAGATGACATCTCAATCTAATCCTCTAAAATATCTTGACCAAAAAGTCCAGAAGTTCTACACAAGAATTGGGCAACACATCCCAGAAGATAAATTGTATAAGATAATTATACCTCTGGGACTTATCTCAACCGTAGATTCTGCCCTTTGTATTTCTTGGCAATATAGTCTGCCAATTGGGATGGCTGTTGATGCCTTAGGTGCTTATGACATAGCTGGAAGTACATTCGGTATTTCAAAAAGAGGGAGGAATAACAGGGTGGAGGGTGAAACCAGGACACTTACTAACGATGAACTAGCTTATGAAACTATTAACAGAAATCTTAAAAATTATAGGTTGCCCACCCTTTTGGCTTCGCTCGGTTTCGCCACAAAAGCAGGGATAGAAACTTACAATTATTTTGCAAACGGACAACCTTTGTCAGGGACATTTAGTTATGATGTTGCCATAGCCTTAGGTTTGTTTGGACAGGCATCCTCTATGTATCTTAAAGACCAAGACCCTAAACTTTTAAAGAAAAAGCCAAGCAGAATTAAAGCTCTCGCAAGATTACTTAAAAAGAAAGCAACAAAAGCAATTGCGAGCATACCTCCAGTTGAATTTCCAAATCCTTTTCCAGAACCTCAGCCAGTTTCGGTTAGAGTGAGGTAACAAAATGTTGGGCTTAGGAATAAATCCACCAAAATTAACTTATCAGGATATAAATCAATTTCATTTTATTCGTTCAGGGATGTTTGAAGGAGTTGAAAAATGGGGAGAAGATGATTTGAATAAATCAATAAAAACTCTGGAAGAATTTTTCAAAGAGTTGGGAAACGAATTTTCAAGACAATATGCTACAAAGACATATGGGGAAGCATTGCTTAATCTGAATAAGCATTATCTTCCAGATTTGGCTGGCGAGATGTTTACGAATGCAAGTGACAGCATAGTATTAAGGGCATCAAAATTTCCTGATCCAAATTACAGAGGGGAGATTTATCTCGGGATAAATGTTCGTTCAGGAATATTGCAGGTTCACATTGAGGATAATGGTTTAGGAATAAATCCTTTTGTAGAAGCAAAATTATTTACAAGAAATCCAGAAGAAGGTATCCCCGATCAGTCATATAGAACCAAAAGAGAAATAAGAGAAAAAGATAAAAAGATACTTATATGCGGTCAGAAAGGCTCAGGCCTTGCCCAACTTAAAGATTTCATGACTCTGGTTAGAGGGAAATGTGATTATAGGAATAAAGGGCATCTTAAGGGCGCCTCATTTTGGTATTCAGTTCCTTTAACTTCAATTGCTTCTCCATTGGAGGACATGAGATGACAACCCAATTTAATTCTGGAGAACCAATCAAGTTGAGAGGACATCATCTAGGAATTGTTGCCCATGGAATAAATTTTCCAAATTGGGTTTTTCCACTTTTCAGAGCATCAAGATGGGTTCAGAGGACAATTGAAACTCTTTATGGTCAAACCACTCCAAATTCAGCTTTTGCAGATACTGCTTTAAATGACATTACCTACAATATTAAAAACTCGCCAGACCTAAAAATTCAAATCGTAAGTTCTCTAGATTCAGTATGCGAGGTATGCCCCCTAAGAAAAGATTCATGCTCAACTGTCTCTGAATTCGATGAAGATGATTTTTGTCTAGGAGTTTATAATTTAGATGCCGGAAAAACTTATTCTGCTAAAGAGATTATCGAGAAAATAGCTAGATTTACTCAAAGAACGGGTTTAGCAAGTGCAAGAACACTATATTCTTTTCCAGATAAGACCGAACATCCATTAGTTATCGAGATGATGACTAAAAGAGTTATAAAACAGCTTTTGAAAGAAGCAAAAGCCAAAAATTGATAAGTGCACAAACAACAATTTTAAACCAATAACCTTTATAAATCCCAGTAAGTATTCTCAGATATGAGAATCCTCACATTACACTGTGATTACATAAAGTTCAAGCCAATAAAAAAGGCAATAAAACAGCCTGAAGAGCTTAGCGATGAAAGGAAGAAAGAGATAGTGGTAAAAGATCCTCTTGTAATTCTTACTGCAGTAGAAAAGGGAGATTCTGATGCTCTTCTGAAAGATATGATTAAATCGGTAATTAAAACCGCTGGAGAGGTAAAAGCAAAGAACATTGTCCTTTATCCTTATGCTCATCTTTCATCAAACCTTTCAGATCCTACAACTGCATTGGAATATTTAACTGAAGCGGAGGGAGTTCTAAAGAAAGAGGGATTTAATGTCACTCGCGCCCCCTTTGGATATTATAAAGAATTCGAATTGAAAGTAAAAGGACATCCCCTTTCCGAATTATCAAAGGAATTCAGATGCGGAGCCTGTGAAGGTGTTTCTCCTTCAACTGCAAAGCAAGAAGCAAAGACAAAAGCGGCAATAATAAAAGGTAGTGAAGAAAAAGAAGAAGATATCTCAAAGTTATTAAGGGAAATCTCGAGAAGCAAACTTGATACATCAAAGTTAAAGGAAAATGACCATCGAATTTTGGGGCAGAAATTAGACTTGTTTTCATTCAATGAAGCTTCTCCAGGAAGCGTTTTCTGGCATCCAAAGGGGCAAATAATTTTCAATGAATTAGTTAAGTTTTCTAAGGAAATACAGGGGGAAAGAGGATATCAGGAAGTTTCAGCCCCAATGGTTTTTGATAGCAAACTCTGGAAAGTTTCAGGGCACTGGGGGCATTACAAAGAAAATATGTTCTTAACTGAATATGAAGGAAAAGCAGCTTCATTAAAACCAATGAATTGTCCAGGACATATGCTTTTATTTAGAACAAAATCAAGAAGTTACAAAGACTTACCCCTAAGATTTTCAGAATATGGTCCGTTACATAGAATGGAACTCTCAGGAGTTCTAAATGGTTTATTCAGAGTAATTAGAATGCATCAAGACGATACTCACATCTTCCTTGCACTAGACCAAATTGAAGAAGAAATCTCAAGAATCCTTGAAATAATAAATATAATCTACAAAGATACATTTAATTTTGAATTTGACACTGTTTTCCTTTCCACTCGTCCAGAAAATTTCATGGGAGATAAGAAAGACTGGGATAAGGCAGAAGAAGCCTTAGAAAATGTTCTAAAGAAATTCAAAATGAAATATCAAATCAACAAAGGGGATGGAGCGTTCTATGGTCCTAAAATTGATTTCAGCATAAAAGACTCTCTAGGCAGAAGTTGGCAATTGGCCACAATACAATTAGACATGCAATTGCCAAAGCGATTTGAACTTTCATATACGGGGGCAGATAATAAAGAGCATCAACCGGTTGTAATCCATAGGGCGTTGTTTGGGAGTTTGGAAAGATTCATAGGTATCCTGCTTGAAAATTCAAATGGTGCCTTGCCAGTTTGGCTTTCACCAATTCAATGCAGGGTTGTTAATTTCACAGATAGAAATAACAAAGCATGCGAGAAGTTAATCAAAGAGTTAAAGGAAGCAATTCCAAGATTGAGAATTGACTCTGATTTAAGAAATACAACTGTAAATGACAAAATTAGAGACAGCGAAATGCAAAAAATTCCATATTGCATTGTCATAGGAGACAAAGAAGAAGAAAAAGGCACTTTAGCGGTAAGAAAAAGGGGAGAAAAGAAGCCCGTATTTGGTGTTAAATCCGCAGATTTCATCAAGGAAATAAAGGAAAAGATTGAAAAGAGAAATTAATTTATTTTTAAACATTATGAAGGCAAAAACATAAAACCTTTTAAACCCTGAATTATAATATCTGATATAAACAAAGAAGTGAAAGTATGAAAATACAACCCTATGTAAATAAGATGAACAACTCTCCAGAGTATAAGCAGTTCATAAAGCAAAACTCTGACGCTTTTCTTGCAGCAGGTTTTTTCATAATTGACTATGAATCTGGAAACAATATCCATCAAATTGATTTATACGTTCCTTCAAAGAAGAAAGTAGCTGCATTTACCTTGGATAAAAAGATAATTATGCAAATGATGGACTTAATGCATGCAAAAGCTCCAGAAAAATTAGACATTAATACAAAAATAGACCTTGACGCTCTTAAGGGTATACTAGAAGATGAAATGAAGAATAGAAACATTACGGAAGAAGTAAAAAAGATTATCGCCATTCTGCAAACCGTTGACGGAAAGAAAATCTGGAACCTTAACTGCATTCTTTCAGGAATGGAGCTTCTTAGAGTTCACATAGAAGATGACTCTAAATCAATTTTGAAGATGGAAAAGTTTTCAATGCTTGATTTTGTAAAGAAAATGTCCCCAGAGCAATTAAAGGGAGTAATTCAGCAGCAGGGAGCTGGTGCAGGCAAAGGAAAAGCTTCTTCAGCAGATATCAAAGTCGCCGCAGGTGAAAAACTAAAGAAATTAGACGAATTGGAAAAACAAATAGAAAAAGAAAAGGAAAATCTCCAGAAAGATATTTCACCAATAAAAGAATCAAAGAAAATTGAATCGAAGCCTGCAAAAAAGTCCAAGAAATAATCTTTAATTAATACTGATTATACTTCCCTTTTTCCCCATACTCAATCATAAAAAAATAAAAAAAATAAAAAAAATCTTTAAGCGCAAGCAACTTTCTCAAGTGACTCTGCACAAGTTATATCCTTACCGTCTGAACCCTTAAGAACTATGGCAACGCTAACAGAGGTCGCATTATTTGCAGCATTACTGCTGTAATTTGCTTTTGCAGTATTTCCAACACCCACAGGTGCAGTACCGCTAACAATTGCAGTTTGCCCATCTTTAAGTTGATAAATTACCTTAACACTAGCAGGAGCATCCCCTGAAACTAATTTATATGTGGCGTTTGCATTGATTTGACTTGCAGATTCTCTGAAATTGCTACATGTCAATGGGATAACGCTTGTTTGCAAACAATCGGCACCAGCCTGAAGAGCTTGTCCTCCCTGTTGCAATGGTCTTTGAATGAATCCCCAGATTATAGCAACGGCAGCAACTACCAATAGGATTATAAGAACTGTCGTAACAACGTCACTTATACCTTTTTTGTTTTCCATTTTACCTCCTTTTAACTAATATAATTTATAATCCTAAGAAGGCAAACGCTCTATTTAAACCTTTTTCCTCGGTAAGTCTCGGGAAAAGGTTTAATTGATAAATCTTGATAATTAATTAACCCTGATTCAAATTACAAGAATCTTACCTTTAAAGTGAACTTAGAGAAAGAAAACTCTCATTATCTATCGCCGACATATTATTGGTATTCAGATATATGGGGGTTATCGGTAAAAAGAATTAATGAGCCTATTTATGACTGAACCAGAATTCATATATCCCGTCCTTTATACAGTCAAACCTACAAAAAAAGTTTCTTTCAAACTGTATTTCATCCCCTATCTTCAATCCCTTTATGCTTTCATCAGCTAACCCGTCAACCCACTGTCCATTAGGCATTAATACTCTGGCTTTTACAGGGAAAGAAACCCAAGTTATCTTAGGTATTGGCTTGTTTTCAGTTGTCGTAAATTCTGCCTTATTCTTTTCTTTTAATTGCATGTTAAACAAATGCAATAATCTTATTTCCTGTCCCTTAAAGTTATAATAATCTTCCTTTGATATCCAAACTCTTCCAGGAGTTATCTTCATCTCTCTTGTCTCTTTAGGTTTATCTGGATGAACCGGAACATCAACCTTTTTTGTTTTTGGGGCCTTTGCAATCTCAATTTCAACAGGATTTGGAACAAAATAATACCTGTTTGCTTCCATATCAATCATCTTTCTATTTATTGCGTATAATGCATCAATAGGTATAGTAATATCCTGTTTGTTAAGTCCTATGCTTGAAATAAATTCCCTTACTGCTTCAACTCTTATTCCTCTTCTGCTTAAACTCTGTATACTCCAAGTCCTGGGATCGTCCCATCCTGAAAACGCCCCAGACTTAACCTCTGCCTGTGCCTTTGACTTAGATAATTTAGCCCCTTCTATTCCTTCTATCTTGACCAATCCTGCGTGAATAGTTTCCGGATGTTTCCATCCAAAAATATCCCAGATATATTTTTCCATATCTGTCTCTATCATCAAATCATTTCCTCTTATTATGTGAGTAATCCCAAGCAAATAGTCATCAATCGCCCAGCACATATCCAGTGTTGGCCATACTCTATATTTCTTTCCCACTCTTGGATGTTCCTTATCTGAAATCTTAAACAACACTCTATCTCTGAATGCAGGATTAGGATCTTGCATATTTGTTTTTAATCTCAAAACTGCCTCACCCATCTTAGCGGTGAACATATCTTTCCATCTTTCAAGTTGTATCTTCTCTGGGAACTGCCTACATCCACATTCAATTCCTTTAGCTCTATTTTCTCTCAATTCTTCCTGCGTGCAATGGCAAACATATGCCTTTCCCTTTTTTATCAATTGCAAGGCATAATCATAATAGATTTCTACTCTATCGGATTTATAATAAACTGGTTTTTCATATTTTACTTTTAGCCATTTAAATGCTTCTTCCAAAAGTTTATATGACTCAGGCATAATTGATTTTTCTTCACTTCCTATTGTATCATCCATAACAAACAGAATTTTTCCCCCATATTTCTCCGCATATAACGCATTAAGGAGGTAAGTTTTTGCATTTCCTATGTGCAATGCTCCCGAAGGATATGGCGCAAGCCTAAATACCATCTTCTTGCTTGGATTCGGCAATTCTGGCAACGTTCTTTCCTTCTCCTCGTGCTCTTTAACATATTCTTTAAACTTCCCAAACTCCTTCTCCATATCCTCTTTCTTCATGGAATTAACTTTCTTTACAATTTCCTGAACAACAGGCATCACATTCTTTATGTCTTTTTTATCCAATCCATGATTAAACAATTTTGGCAATATCCTTCCAGCATCTGCCTTTCCGAACTCAATTGCATTTTTCAATGCATACCCTTTAATCTCATTTGTAAAGTCTTTCATAAATATCCTTGTGAAGCGAGTTATTTAAATTTAATCTCTAACAAGTCATGTAAAGCTGTCTTTCAAAACAAGATTGTATTTTATTCCATACCCTTTCAGGATAGCCCCATTCTTCAAAATCAAAGAATATAGGTTGCAAACCATTTGGAGTATATGCACAATTTGAGCTTGAGTTACAATCATCAGGGAGATATCTTAATTTTTTTAATTTATCAACGGTCTCATCAAAGTTTTTTTCTGCAATATCTCTCTGTCCTTTTGGTATATGCCATAAACTATATGGCACAATTCTTTTCATTGCTAGAAAATGTCTCCCAAATTCGCCATCATAATTTAAACCACAAACTATTGGTGCGTTAAATCCCAATTCTCTCAAATCTTTTGCAATAGCTGCTTCCTTTACTAAAACCCAGAAATTAGTATCGCTAACTTCTGCAAGACCTGTAAGTTTAAATGCATAATCTCTAGAATAAATCATTCTTCTCCCAACACACGCTCTCTTAGTAAATGCATCTAATCCAATTTCTCTAACTTCATCCGAGACTTTCAAATCATCAGATAATCCTTTAAATTTTATCATTAAAAATTAGCAGATAATGGCTTTTTAAGCTTATCCAATCTCTCTTACCAATTTCTCCACAAGCCCCTTTATTTCTCTCATTGTTTCAAGATGTTCTCTATATGATTTTCCCTTAGGGTCCTCAACTTTCCAAAACTTTATTTTAGAATAATCAAGATAATCTGGAACGTCTTTCCAGTCAGTCATAACATATATTCTATCTGCCCAATCCGCTATTTCCCTAGTCAACTGTTTCCTATAACTTCCAGAAGTATCACTTCTCATCTCACTCAAACAACCAATAACATAATCATGCAACCCCTTTCCCTCATCTCCTTTCTTAACATCAGTTCCCGCGCTCATCACATTATGCTTTGATAGCATCCCAAACAAAGATTCAGCCATTTGACTCCTCCCAACATTAGCTTTACATACAAATAATATATTCATAATCAAGAAAGAATATTTATCTATAAAAACGTTTTTATCCAGTATCTAGTGCACAGACGAAATCTTTAAAAACACCTCATTAGTTGGCATTCAATGGCATCTTTATATCAAGTAGGATTTCAAGGCGAAGGAAATGAGGAGTATAGACATAATCTTACTTTTTCTCCAAAAGTAGCTTTCGAAACAGCCAATGCAGCCTTAAAGCAATCTAATAAAAATGTTACTTTTTACGTGTATAGTGATGGAAAAGAGAGCGCGATACCTTTTACAGACATAAGACATTTTAATATGGATGACCCAGATTTTGAAAAATCTCTGGAAATGATAGCCAGAGAGCAGCCTTAGAAAGATTAGAAAAAGCAGATAATTAGATAAAATTAGAAAATAAAATATTTGTTAGCTTATGTTCGATAATTAAATTGTTGTTGTAGGAGATAATAATTTGTTTTCGTCTTTAGATGCCATATGCTCTCGGCATAGGGGGTTCACTCCCTTATAACTTTAAATAACAAATAGACATCTTGGCTCGATGAATTCTACTTTAATAAATAAATAATTATCTCACATTTCTTTCAAAATTATAAAGCTTAATCTCCATTGTTGCAAGTTTTTCCATTAATTGCCCTATCTTAAAATCCAAATCATCTACTTTTAACTTTAAGGCATTAACTTCAAGATCTGAACTCCTCATACTATTCTCAAGCCCGGAGGGCGATGAAGATGAGTTAGCAGAAGCCATTGAATCCAAGAAGCCAAACGGAGAAACCGCTCCCGTGCTTTGCTCAGAAGAAAACGGACTTGGAGAACTAATCCCTGAAGAACTAGAGCCTTCTGAAACTCCAATTCCAGAAAAATCAATCATTCCCTGAGAATTAACTTTAACCCCTGCATTTGTTTTTCTTTCAGGGACTTTTATCAGTCCCTTTCTATGCATAAGAGTAAAGTCTATATCTGCTCCTCTTTTTCCAAACACCACCATTAATAAAAGAAAGAAAGGTTTTATTTAAACCTTTTCTTACTAATCTACAAATAGGATGTTTTTAGCCTTTAAACAATATTGGAGAAAGAAAACATTTGTTATCTGCACCATATAACGTCATCAGTATTTGAGATATTTATAAGAGGTAAAAGTTAAAGGATTAAAAGTTCCCATGGGAACTTTTAAATAAAGTGTTTTCTACATATAATAGAGGAATAAAAAAGAAGATGGCTGTAGATATAGGTAACCTGATAGCAGCGATAAGCCCAGATGTTTACTGTAGCTCAGACCCTTCTACAAGCCCTGGCGACTACGGAACTCCAATAAAAGCAATTGTGAAGAAAACATTAGAAGAGGGTTTTAAAAATAAAAGTTTCTCAACCTATTTAGATGCTGCAAAAAAAGCAAAATTAATAGCAAGCGAGTTCATGGAAGTCACAGATCTTTCAAACATGATGGGTGCTTTTGATTTCAAAGCCCTAAAAAATCCAGTTGAAAGACACGAAATTCTATATGAAGTTCAGGGAGGAAGTTTAGAACCAATATATTTCTGGCTCTTAGATTATCTAAAAAAAGAATTTGGAAAGCATGAGAAAATTGTAGATACATTTATGGCGTCTGCAGGTTCAGCGCACTTCGCAGAAATGGGCGGAAGAGCAACAAGAATGCAGGAGGAGGCGATGAAACTTCTAGGTTTGGCAAACACTGTAATAAAATCAATACTGAATGTTTTATATGACTTAAAAGAATTTAAATTGAGATTAGAAATCTACGATGAATTTGATTCAGATGACCCAAACAAAAGAATGTCTGCCGTGCTTTCTCTTAAACAAATATGGATGGACTCTGTAGACATAAAGAAAGGAACCACTTCTCTCAAGGGTTTAATTCAGCAATTTGACTATGCAACAATAATTGATGCATTCATGGCTTCAAATTCATTGGAAGATGTAGAAAAACTAGATTTAAACGACAGAGTAAAAAGAATTCTTCTCCAAAGAATGGGGGAATTTTTAAGATGGATAAAAGAATCTGAAACAGAACTCAGAAAAAGATATGAAATAGAAAAAACATATCTTAGAAGCCAGGTAAATACAGTAAAGCTATATGCAAGATGGGCAAAACCTTATCTTAAAGCTGCAAAACAACTAGAACAACAAGGAAAACCAGACTCTGCCCTTGTTACAACCTTCAACACAACAATAATGGAACTCGTTGTTATGGGTATTAAGAGATTTGACCCTCTCGGAGATGTTTCAAGAGGAGAACTTCCTACAATATACAAAGACCTTGTAAGAAAGGGACAAGTAAGAACATATAATAATGTACTAATTGCTGAATTAAAGTTCACAGGTATTCCAGAAAGATTTTCTCAGCAGGGAGGATATGGATTTAGGGGGCGTGTTGAAATTTTATTTACGGGATATGTTCTTAACGATGACGAATTAAAAGTCCTAAGACAGGAATTGGAAAGAGACGATTTACAAGATATAATGGGCTCTGTAGAGGGAACAACAGAGAAAAGCCTCAGCGAGATACAAGATGACATAGAACAGTTCCTAGGAGAAAAACCTCTTCCAGAAAAAGCCAAAAAGAAGAGTAGCAGTGAAGATACTAATCCCTTCTCTGCCTTATTCTCCTTTGGCTCTTCATCAAGCGAAAAGAAAGAAGAAAAGAAATCAAATGATAATCTTCCTAAGAAAATAAAACCGGACACAGATTATGAAAAAGCAATAAGAAACAGCCAAATTGTAAAAGCGAGAAGAGAATGCAAAAAGGTATATTCTTCATTTAAAGGAATACATGGAATGCCCACTCTTCCAGTCGGCTGGCCTAATTAATCCTTTTTCATATTAATTTAACAGTTAATTTAGTATAAAAATATCTCTCCTTATCTTTTTAATTAATATGAAGATAAAGAATAGAGTTATCTATCACAGACGATGTTATTAGTATAGAAGATATTTATGAGCTTTGAGCCACTGATTGATATATTATTGAAACGTTCAAGGGAAACTAAGGGCTTTAGCCCTTAGAGGACGTCATTTTTTAATATTTCTATTAACCACTAAAATGAGACTTCTCCGCTATGTTCCCATGGTCGTCTTTTCTTTTCAACCAGACTTTGACCTCCAGTTGGGCTATAATACTTAACTTCTTCATTGTCAGTTCTTCTTGCTGCTGAGAGTTCTGGATTTTCGAATCCTGCAGATTGTCTTGCAAAACCTGAAGGCTGATTCAAATCAGGCCTTAGTGTTGGAACTATTGGGGTTTCGCCAGTTTCATATCTTCTCACCGCGTTTCCGCCAAGAGACTTTCCTATATCATATAATCTTGCCAATGAAGGATCAGAAGAACTTGCTCCCGAAGTCATTTTATTTCTATCATGTTCCTTCTGAGCCCTTTCTCCTGCCGTTAATTCTAAAGGAACTTCAACTGCCTGAGATTGAGTTTGTTGTTGCGAGGATTGAGAAGGGCGAATTATTGGAGCAGATACAGATGAAGACTGAGAAGGAACAAATTGAGAAAAATGTTCTGCTTCAGCCTCCTCTACTTCCTGCTCAAGTGATTCATCTTTCTTTTTTTCTATAATTTTAATGTTTGAAGGAAGTTGAGTTATCTTCAACTTTGGAATTTCAACCTTAGGTTTTGAATCAGTATTCTCTTTTTTATCTTCTTTTTTACTCTTTTTTGGCATATTTTATGGAAGAATAGAGTATATATTAAATTAACTGTTAATCTAATAGGGAGTAAAATAAAATAGTTTTTATCACAATGAGCAAAATTCATATCAATAATCCTGTTTTCTACCAAATAATCAAGATAAGGTTTAGGGTTAACCATAAACCTTATAACCTTTATTTCCCTCTTTAGGGTAATAAAAAAGAACATGGCAGACTATAAGAGCAACCTTTATCCTGGAGCAAACTATGGCTTAGATTCTGAGTATGGAAAAGGAGACTCTTTTTCAGATATCGGAACAGGATATAGATTCGCCCCAAGTACGTTCGCTCTTGCAACAGACCCAAGGACTGCAAATCAAATTAAAGCAGTAACTGATAAATTAAATACTGGAGCAAAGTCAATTGAAATTACCGGAATTCAGACGAGAGTTTTAGAGGCAATTCCAGAGCAGCATCTAAAGGAAATAAACAGATTAAAAAAACTTACGGGTGTAGATTTAACTCTCCATGGACCAATTGTTGAAGCTTCTGGTATAGATCCTCAAAATCAAAGATTTGAAGAATCAGACAGAATGGGCGCAGAAAGACAAATGTGGTCTGCAGTTGAAAGAGGACAGAAACTTGACCCCGATGGAAATATCCTTGTTGTCTTTCACTCCTCTGCTGCTCTTCCAGATTTAGAGCAACCATTTATAAATAAACCTGGAGAAAAACCAGAAGTTGCACAAATGTGGGTTGTAAATGAAAGAGATGGAAAGATGGGCGCGATAAAACCAAAAGAAAACTTCATGCTCAATGAAAAACCGAACGTAAGTGTAGAATTAAAAAGACTTAATGATGAAAACTGGACTCAGAGTTTAAGCAGTTTGAATTTCCAAGTCAGGCAAGGTAAAAGTGCAATAGAAGATATAGAAAAAGCAGAAAAAGGAAAAGAAGGAGAAGAATCAAAAATTTTAGAAGCCTATAAAAGAATGAGGGGAGGAGAAGATATCTTTAAAGATATGAGTCCTACCGAACAAAAGATTACTGAAAGTAAACTCTCAAATCTGAGTTATGCTGATTCTCACATAAGAGAATCCTATGTAAAATTACAAAGCATGTTCAATGATGCCTGGGTTGCAGTGAAAAACTCTGAAAGTG
>Ga0233425_10005161_pt1 | contig 20988 bp, 17 predicted proteins | sample Watercolumn_Towu_2_FD_181712 | JGI IMG/M metagenome (GOLD analysis project Ga0233425, IMG submission 181712) | Freshwater microbial communities from Lake Towuti, South Sulawesi, Indonesia - Watercolumn_Towuti2014_140_MG | ecosystem: Environmental > Aquatic > Freshwater > Lake | place...
CAGGGCTTGCCCTGGGGTTCATACCCGTGATTTATTGAATTAAAATGCAAAATTAAGAATAATTCTAAATAACAATACAAAACGGCATGAAAACTTTAATGGGTGCGGCAATAATCATTCAGCACCTTCCGGAGATCGCGCGGAATAAAAAAGTGCTGTATGGGAGGCATATAGATAACCAGGGATTGCAGGGGAATAGTCCCGGTGACTTTGTTTTTATGAACCACCGTGATGAAGTCGGTTCCCGGTTCGAGCTCAAACCGTACATTCTGTCGGTTTGGTGGCCGGATGATCAGTCTGGGAGAGTGCCCCTGGCTGCCGGTTATCTCACGGTCAAATCCCGACAAAGCAGCTGAGTCCACGGAGTACCAGGCTTCTGATAGAGAATCCAGGTCGGGAAGATCCAGTATCCTGGTCATGTAACGGTTGACCTCCCGGGAAGAAACCACGCCGGATGGCCGGTAATTCATGGGGTGGTAAGTTGCAAGGAATACATCCTCGCCTGTGTGGCCGTGCGTGGTAAAGCCCAGGTATCTTGCATCGCGGAATGCCGATACCGGGAGCGTATCGTAAGTGGTGTCCGACAGCGCATTACCCATCGTGATCCCTCCGCATCCGTGATCGGGGCATACCACCACGGCGGTATAGCCGTCGCGGTTGGCAAAGCTCATGGCTTCCTTCACGGCTTCGTCAAAAGCCAGGAATTCGGAGATAACTCCGGCTGCGTCATTGTCATGTGCAGCCCAGTCTCCCTTACTTCCTTCCACAAGCAGGAAGAACCCACGGGGATTTTCCGAGAGGATCCTGATGGCTTTGCGTGTCATTTCCGCAAGGGAGGGCACTTCCGCAGGATTGCGCTTCGCTTCATACGGCAGGTAATTATCGGCAAACAGTCCGTAAACCAGGGTATCGTGGGAAGTCAGGGCATCAAACTGATCCCGCTTGGTGATCAGCATGTAATTCCGCGCACGCAGCGCGCTCAGCAGATCTGATCCGTCTTTCCGGATGGCCGGATCCAGGTACTGCAGACCTCCGCCGAAGACCAGGTTCAGCCGGTTATGCACTATTTGCCTGGCAATGGCTTCCAGGTCGCCGCGGTCCGGAGTGTGAGAGGCAAAAGCAGCGGGGGTGGCATGTGGGAACTGGCAGGTGACGACCAATCCGGTCTGTTTTCCTGCGCTTTTCGCCGCCTCCAGGATCGTAGCCAGCGGGTGATATGACCTCGGGACATCAACGGGAAACAGGTCGTTCTCCTTCCCGGAAGAAACAGGGTATGTGGCAATGAACCCGGTGTTGGAAAGATACCCGGTGGCGTAAGCGCTGCCTGTGGGAGCCGAATCCCCGATCGGGGCATCGGAATTACTGGTGGAAACAAGTCCGCAGATGAACGGATCAACAGCCAGCCGGCAGTTATCTGCGGCGCTCACTCCGCATTTGTGCCAGCGGGCAATGGAAAGAACACTGCTGCTGGTCCCGTCGGGGATCATCAGGATGAGGTTTTTGACTTTTTCCTGGGAATATGCGGCAGAGGAAAACACAACTATGATGAGATAACATCTGAGTAATCGGTGCATGGTGGCAGTTGTTTTTAATAAAATATTATCGACAGGTTTATTTTCCGATAAGACAAGGATTGCAGTACTCATAAATCCAAAGATCAGGGGATGGATCAATTGCTATTTATAATTCGTGAAAGCGGAACTGGGGAAATTGTTCAGAGCAGTCAATGTTCGACCCACTAAATGGGTGCGCCACAAGTATCGGAAATTCAGGCGACGCCACTGGTACATTGTTTACAAGTTCTTGAAAGGTATTTCACGGGATTACCCGAATTTGTTTGAGCATTGGAATTTGGCTTTCTAACCTGAAGTCTTTGTCATGAAGAGCCCCTGCAAAGCAGGGCAGGCTGTATGAATCGAGGGGTTCACGGGAGTTTACCCCGTTTTATCGGGGGTTCTGCGAGAGGCCTGGGGGTGAGACTCCCCCTTGCCTACTCGACTTTATTTATCATAATGGTACCGACAGCTATAAATAAAAAGCACATTTCTAATCACTTGATATACAAGTCTATGATCCCTGTCAATACGTCTTGACCACAAACCGGAGAGATCATATTTCAAAGGCTCAGGCTTCCCAATACCTTCACATGGATTCCTTTGAATTTCTTTGATCAACCCATTAATTTTCTTCAGGATCCTTTTATCCTCTGACTGCCAGGAAATGTAGTCTTCCCACGCATTTTGTGAAAATGTGATCTTCATTTTACCTCAATCAGTTTTTTTTCAAAGGATTTACCCGATTTCATTTGTCGAATAGATTCATACAATCTGTCAGCGTTAGCTTTTGAGCTGAGCAAATGAACCGTTTCTAAAATTGAATTAAACTCATCCAATGAGAGTAATACGGCTCCGTTACCTGAACCTCTCTTAATAATCAGGGTTTCATTGTTTTTTTCAACATCATCCAGATATTGTTTAAGCTTCGTCCGGAACTCAGTGAAATTTGCTGCTTTCATATTCTTAATTATTAAGTTACTTTATGAGTACAAATATAAGTACTTATGTGGTAACTTTTACGTTTGGTTAAAACTTTTAAATATGCAGCCTAACGCGAGTATGTATTAAAACCTTCCGGATGCCCCGTTGATACATTAAACCTTAACCATAAGCTTATGAAAGTCAGCGGCCTTGATGTACACAAAGATAGTGTGTTTTGCGCCCTAATTCAATGCATGAAACAGCTTATTTTGCTTTCTTTCCCGATGACTTCGCCCTCGGATTGAACTCCAATGCAAGCCCGATCCAGTATTCCAGATCGGTATCCAGGTCGGTCCCTTCGGGCTCCACGAATACAAATCCTTTCATCGGCCGCTTCGTGAAATCCATCACCCGGCATCCTGGTTTCTTCAGGGCCTCATCATAAATCTCAGGAGCAATCCGAACCATCAGCTGGTCCCTCACGATCCCGGCGCACATTTTCCGGTCGACCAGGTAACAAACACCCCCCATCATATACTTTTCCTCAGCGTTCACCTGTTTATCACGAAAGGCCTGCCTGATACGATCGTGCAGTAATTCATCGTAAGCCATAATACAATTTTATCAATTCTGTACCAATCAATCTTTTCCCGGTCAAAGATACGTTTTGTGTGACGGTTTGCCGGATTTTTTTCTTCCGGCATCCCAGATATGTTTTTTCTGATTATATTTGAAAAAAACCTGTGTGAAAAAGATAATACTCTCCCTGTTTATCCTTCCCGGATGGTTATCTGCTCTTGCTCAGTCCGGCTGGTCCGATCCGGTGGCCATAACCGATTCGTTCCACATGAACCGGAATGTATGCCTGCCGACAGGATGGTTAATAAACTCCGATTCCCTGCATGCCGTATGGGAAGTGGCGGTAGATTCCTTTACCACGGCTGTCTGGTGCCGGAACCTCAAGACCACAGCGGCCCCGTTCCCCTTGCTGGAAACCGCAGGCGTTCATTACAGGAATCCGCTGATCGTTGAGTGGTTGGCCGGCGATACAGTGTTCTATCTTTACTATGAAACGAATGAAGCCGGTAACTGGGACATCAGCTATGTCGCTTACCTGGGAAACGCAACGGTCTCACCCCCGGTTCCGGTGTTTGCAACCCCGGCTGATGAGACGTGTTTTACCTGGAATGAGAATGGGAGAGCCGTTTGGCAGCGTGCAGATGACATTCTGTACCGGAAATACGTAATTCCCGGAGGATTCGTGCCGGGGTATCCGGAAGAGGTTCTTGACCAGGGAGGTTGCAGGAATCCTGTTTCTAACGGGGAGGTTGCTGCCTGGGAAAAACCAGCCGGAAATGATGTGCAGGTGTGGGCCTGCCTGTATAATTATACCACGGGTCATTTTGCCTCTCCGGTTCAGGTGGCGGATACCGGCGAAAATCTGAACCTGTTCCTGGGAACCGGTATGGCCGGTCCTTATCTGCTCTGGCAAACCCTGGAAGGGATTTTCTGGCGGCTCAGGGGCTCCTATGTGCCTGCATTGGAACAGTTAATCCTGGACGATTTCCCGGGAACGAACAATATTCAACCTGTTTTTGCTGTAGTTCCCCTCGGAGATCTGTGCCCGGGTTACTTTCAGCCATCAATGCTCAGTTTTGCCTCCGACCTTTCCGGGAATTACGAGATCTATGCATATGAGGAATGCTGGTACCCTTTCTATGTGAACCTGTCGGGATATGGGAATGATGACCTGCATCCTCAGCTTTTCGAGGTCTGGAATTATGAGCCTTATCATGGGAACCTGATCCTCACCTGGGAGTCAAACCGCAACGGATACTGGCAGATCTGGATGAGGGATCTGGATATTTATTTGGGCAATCCCGAAAATAAATCCCCGGAAAGCAGAAGAGAAATCAGGGCTGTGCCTAATCCTTTCACTTCCGGTACTTCCCTTGAGTTTTTATCAGATTCAAAAGGATATTATACTGTAACGATCCTATCCGGCTCAGGGCAACTGGTCAGATCCCTTCAGGGCGTTGCAGCCCGGCCCGGAATTCAGCACGTACAATGGGATGGACAAGGCGACCGCGGAGTCCCCTGCCCGGCCGGGTATTATTCGGTACAGGTTCAGATGGGCAACCGGGTGCTTCAGGGGGGAATGATCCGGCAGAAATAACCGGATGATCTTCCCGCCGGAACAAACGACATATCCGTGCAGTGCATCTGCTAAAAAGGAGCCATTTTACAATCATCTTCGTATTAGTCCGGTAAAATTACACTTCAGAGATATTAAGATATTTCGGAGGTGAATCAATCCTCCTCCCTTTTCCGTACTTTTGCTGTGAATTTTTTCACTACCTGAACTATGAGCAAGTACATCGGGATTCGTCACGAAGACAAATACGCGATGGAGCGCCGGGCTCCGTTGACTCCCCGGCATGTCGACAAGCTGGTTAAACAGAAGAAACTGGATATCATAGTCCAATCCTCGCCTAAACGGATATTCACGGATGAAGAGTATATCCGTGCGGGAGCGAAAGTCTCCCGGGATCTGAAGAAATGCTCCGTGATATTCGGCGTTAAGGAAATGCCGGTGGACTTCTTCGAACCTGGGAAAACCTATGTTTTTTTTGCTCATGTAATCAAGGGACAACCATATAATATGGCCATGCTCCGGCGGATGATGGAGTTGAAATGCAACCTGATCGAATACGAAAGGGTGGTGGATGAGCAGGGAAAGCGGCTGATTTTCTTTGGCAGATATGCCGGGTTGGCCGGGATGATCAACTCACTGTGGGCGCTTGGCCTGCGGTTGCGGCATTACGGGTATTCAAGCCGGCTGGCCCGGCTGAAGCAAGCTCATGAGTATCACTCCCTGAAAGAGGCAAAGGAGGCAATTTCAATGATCGGGCAACAGATAGCCGAAGATGGGATTCCCCATGAACTGCGCCCATACGTGGTGGCTTTCACCGGATACGGAAATGTTTCCCAGGGGGCTCAGGAGATTCTCGGTTTACTTCCGGTCAAGGAGATAACCCCCGAAAAGCTGTTGACCCTGCACCAGCGGAAAAAAATCCCCGACAACCTGATCTACAAAGTGGTGTTTCATGAGGAAGACCTGGTGGAGCGAACCGATGGCCGCCCCTTCGACCTTCAGGAATACTACCAGCATCCGGAGTTGTACCGGAGCAAATTTGAACAATACCTGCCTCACATATCCATGCTTATCAACTGTGTGTACTGGGATCTCCGTTACCCGAGGTTTGTGCCCCGGCAGGCCCTGAAAAAACTGTTCTCGCACCGACGACCCAAACTGACGGTGATAGGGGATATCAGCTGCGATGTGGAAGGATCGGTGGAATGCACATTGCAAACCGCAACCATTGAAAAACCCATTTATGTGTATGATCCATTTTCGGAAACCATTACTGAAGGTGCCGAAAAAGAAGGAATGCTGGTTATGGCCGTGGATATTCTGCCTGCAGAGCTGCCACGCGATGCATCGGAAAACTTCGGTGACGTCCTGATCAATTTCATCAAACCTATCGCCGATGCCGACTTCGATGAACATTTCGATGACCTGGATCTTCCGAGGGCGATAAAAAAAGGTTTGATCCTTCACAACGGAGCGCTCACGCCGGAGTATACCTACCTTGAAAAGTACCTTTAAGGAACAAAACTGACCCGTCATGAAAAACGTCCTGATTCTGGGCTCCGGGCTTGTGGCGCGGCCCATGATACATCACCTGCTGAAGCAGGGATTCCGGGTCACAGTGGCTTCCAATACTCCGGACCGGGCGGCCGGAATGATCACCGGCTTCACGGGGGGTGCATCCCTTTCATGGGAAGCCAACGACGAAGAAGCGCTGGACCGGATGGTTGCCGGGCATGATCTTACCGTCAGCCTTCTCCCGTGGACTTTTCACCCGCTCGTAGCCCGGTATTGTCTGAAACACCGGAAACACCTGGTGACAACCTCCTATGTGAAGCCCGAGATGAAAGCCCTGGATGAACCTGCCCGGAAAGCCGGCGTCCTGTTCCTGAATGAAGTGGGCCTCGATCCGGGTATCGACCATATGTCGGCCATGCAGATCATCGATGCGGTTCACCGGGAAGGCGGTGCTGTCCTCGAGTTCTATTCCATCTGCGGAGCGTTGCCAGCGCCGGAGGTTTCCTCCAATCCGTTCCGGTACAAATTTTCATGGAGCCCGAAGGGGGTAATTATGGCCAGCAATAACGACGCGACATTCCTGCGGCACGGAAAGGAAACGTACATTCCCTCCTCCGATCTGTTCAGAAGTCCGTTTACCATAGATTTTCCCGGTGCAGGGATGCTGGAGGTGTATCCCAACCGCGATTCACTGGCATATCGTGACCTGTACTGCATCCCGGAGACACAAACCCTCTTCCGCGGGACATTCCGGTACAAGGGTTGGTGCGAATTGCTTGATCAGATGAAACAATTGGGTTTATTGTCGTACGACACCCTTGATATGACGGGGATGACTTTCACTGACCTGCTGAGCCATCAATTGAAAAGATCCCCTGTAAACCTGATCGCAGGATCTCCCTGCTACAACGCCTTGAAATGGCTGGGATTTTTTGAAACCATTCCGATGAACCGTGAAACGGACTCGCCGTTCGAGGTGACCTCTGATCTGATGATCCGGAAGATGAGCATGCATGAGGACGAACGGGACATGGTGGTCATGCAACATACATTCCTGGCGGGATATCCCGATGGCCACAGGGAGGTCATCCGTTCCCGGATGCTGGATTTCGGAATACCCGGTGGAGACACCGCGGTGGCCCGGACGGTTTCATTGCCTGCGGCTCTTTGCGTGGAATTGATTCTCGGGGATCAATGGCGCCTTACCGGTGTACATATCCCGGTTATTCCGGAAATCTACCAGCCGGTGCTGGCCCGCCTTTCGACCCTCGGCATCACCATGCAGGAGGAATTCCAATTACCTTTATCTGCCAATATAAAGTAAAACAATGGATATTGTAACTGTCATCATCGTGATCGCTGCAGGGATCTTTCTCTATGCGCTGTTCAGCGGGAGAAAGAGATCAACCGGACGGGGACATACGCCGGAGGGCAATCAACCACCACCGTCCGGTACCGGATCACCTTTTTCACGGAAAAGCAGGGGATACGGGAAATGGATAGGAGGGGGCCTGGGATGGGCCTTTGGTGGACCTATTGGCGCTATTCTGGGATTTGCCCTTGGATCGATGTTCGAGGGAATGAATAGTGAAAAATACGCTTACCGGGGGACTCCGCGTGGTGACTTTGCTATGAGCCTCCTTGTCCTTTCTGCCGCTGTTATGAAAGCTGATCAGAAGGTCGTCCGTTCTGAACTGGATTATGTGCGGGATTTCTTTATCCGGCAATTCGGGGATTCTGAAGGAGTACGGATGATCACAATGTTGCGGGAGATACTGAAACAGGACATCAATATACCCGGGGTCAGCTCCCAGGTGGGCAATTATATGGATTACCCGTCGCGGCTGCAGTTGTTGCATTTCCTGTTCGGGATCGCTGCCGCCGATGGCCATTATCACCCTGAAGAAGTGGAGGTGATCAGGGTAATAAGCGGGCACATGGGGATCTCTTCCGCCGATTACCTGTCGGTGCACGCCATGTTCGTCAAGGATCCCGGATGGGCCTATGATGTCCTTGAGATTACACGGAGCGCTTCAGATCAGGAGGTTAAAAAGGCATTCCGCGAAATGGCGAAAAAACATCACCCGGATAAGGTTTCTCACCTGGGCGATGATATCCGGAAAGCCGCCACCGGAAAATTCCAAAAGATCAACGCTGCCTATGAAGAGATCAAACGGCAGCGGGGCCTGACATGATCCATTGGATTAATCCGATTTTATGATCCTCCTGACCAATGCTTTCTCACCGTCACGCAGGCGGACAAAATAAATCCCGTCATGAAAAGAGGTGATATCCAGCCGGTAGCTTGTGTTCCCCGACAGGATTGCTGAATGAACCACCTGTCCGTTGAGATTGGTGATGGTAACTTCCATGTTCAGGTTAGATACATTTCCCGGGATGATTGTGAATATCCCGGAAGTTGGATTGGGAAAAACCCGGAATGCATCCGAATGCCGGTTCTCTACCGCCAATCCTGCTCCGTCCTGAGTCACGGTCACTGATTGAACCGGGCCGTTCAATGCCTGGACTGATATTTCCGCAACTCGTATTGTCGCATCCGGATTGTCGTCATAGGTTGCCGTCAGGGTTCCGTTTCCGGTTCCCGAAGCTGGTGTGACAGTGCACCATGCCTGGTTGCTGGCTGCCGTCCATGAGGTGTTGGAACTGATCAGAAAGGATACATCTCCTGCACTGGCATTCACATTCTGGTTGAGCGGATTTACCGTAAGCGTGGGAGTGAATCCGGTGGCAACGAAAGAGCCGGTTTGAATGGACGAATGTGGCGTACACTTATAGTTATACGTACCGGGCACAGTCACCCTGTATTCAAACACCTGAACGGAACTGCTGATGGGTGAATTCCAGGAGGCCGCACCCGTCGGAATAACGGTTGATGTGGTGGTGTGCATACCTTCCACCCATTCCCAACGGATGGTATCACCCACCACAACATCAGGAATACCGGAAGGATTGAAATAGAAATTGCCGACCAGAACTATGTGTTTGGTGGCTGTAACGCTTAGAGTGAGAATACTCACCGAAACAGTCAGTGCAACGGTGAGGAAGGTTGTATAGGTTTTCATAGTTGAATGTTTTATAATTTAATTTAGACTAAATAAATGCAAATATACAACTATTAATTTACACTTGTCAAGAAAAACAAAGAAAAAAAAGGGATCAGTGGCCGAGTTCCTCGAAACTGAGGTCCATCAGATCATAAGTTTCCCATCCCTGGTAATCGAAATGCCACCATTCAAAAGGATTCACGGTAAATCCGGATTGCTTCATTTTGTCTATAAGGCATTGCCGATTCTCCAGGATCTCTTTCGGCAGATTGGGATAGGTTGGTGATGCGGCATCGGTGAAATCGTCAAACGGAGTGGGCATATCCAGCTCCTCTCCGGTATTGAGATCGTACAGACTAACGTCGACCGAACAGCCGCGGTTATGAAGGGAGCCTTTCCACGGCGGAGCTACATAATGGGTGTCCCCGATCAATTCCCATAGTCTCAGGGTAACGGAATAAGGCCGGTATGCATCATAGATCCGTAAACCCACCTCCAGTCTGGCCAGCTCAGACTGCACCTGTCTCAGTGCCCAGGCAACCGGCGCTCTGGCAAACGCCCTGGGTTCGGTGTACAGGATGGTACCCGTGAAATTTTCATCGGTAGCATATACAATATCCATTTGAAGGGTGGGAATATATGCTGCCAGGTCAACCAGACACTTATTGGAATCCAGACGGCAAAGACTGTGGTATGCAGAGGTATCGCTGAGGATGGGAAGATTATATGGATTTTCCCGGGCTTTCTGGGCATGCAAATGTATGGCCATCAGCAATGACGGCAAAAGAACATACCGTGTTTTCATACTCGCAGTGTTTTATATAAATTCGCTTCCAATACAAAGATATGGAATCTCACAGGATGGATCGCACACCCGCATTGTTCACTCCGGCCCGTCTGGGGCCAATGGAACTCAGGAACCGTTCAATACGATCGGCGGCCTTTGAAGGGATGTCTCCCGGCCATCTTGTTTCCGATGATCTGGTACGTTATCATCAGTCGGTGGCTGCAGGAGGCGTGGGGATGACTACGGTGGCGTATGCTTCCGTTTCCCGAAGCGGGCTCTCATTCCCGCATCAGTTATGGCTTCGGGAAGAGGCTTTGCCTGGTCTGCGTAAACTCACTGATGCGGTGCACCGGGAAGGGGCCGCAGCCGCCATCCAGATCGGTCACTGCGGAATGATGGCAAAACGGTCGGTTTCAGGTGGAATCTGCATGGCCCCGTCGGGCAGGTTCAACCTGTATGGGCCCACATGGTCCAGGACGATGAACCTGGGGGATATCCGGGAGATCGTACAGGCATTCGGAAAGGCAGTGCAGATGGCACAGGAAGCCGGATTTGATGCGGTGGAAGTGCATGCAGGCCATGGATACCTGATCAGCCAGTTCCTGTCGCCATATACCAATAAACGAAAAGACCATTTCGGAGGGAGCTTTGATAACCGTTCGCGGTTTCTCGGGGAGAGTATTAACCAGGTTCTTGATGTCATCGGAGGGAAGCTTGCGGTGGTAGTGAAGATGAACCTCCGCGATGGTTTCCGTGGGGGAATGGAACTGAATGAGTCGGTACTGGTCGCCAGGATGCTGGAAAAGGCCGGAGTGCATGGATTGGTTCTGAGCGGAGGATTTGTCAGCCGGGCACCGATGTACGTGATGCGCGGACGGATGCCTGTCGGTATAATGGCGGCTCATTTAAACCGGGATACCTGGATGAAACCGGCACTGAAGATTTTCGGCAATCTTCTGATGCGCCCTGAACCTTTTTCGGAGGCATATTTCCTGGAGGATGCCCTGCAGATCAGGCAGGAGGTTAAAATTCCCCTGATTTATGTAGGCGGACTGGTCACCCTTGCCAAAATCGAAGAAGTGCTGAGCAGGGGATTTGAATTCGTACAACTGGCACGGGCGCTGATCCATGATCCGGAGTTCATCAGGAAACTAAGATCCGGAGAAAGCTCTGTTTCAGGATGTAAACACTCAAACTATTGCATCGCGGTAATGTATTCAGGAAAGATGCGATGTTTTCAGCATGACGAGCAATTGCCTGAGCGCTGGAAAACCAAACTGGAAAAATCCTACTGAAATGAACCAACAGCAGAAAGTATGAAAAAACTGACCCTGTGCCTGATCCTGGCTGTTTCATTATCGGCGCGGCCACAGGAAAGCAACCCATATGTACCGGAAACCGATCCGCTGGTTTTGGAAAAACTGGAGCAATGGAAGGACCTGAAGTTCGGCCTGCTGATGCACTGGGGACCGTACAGCCAGTGGGGCGTAGTGGAATCGTGGTCCATCTGCTCGGAAGACGAACCCTGGTGCAGGAGGAACATGAAGAACTATGTGGATTACTGCCGGTCTTATCAGCGATTGAAGGAAACATTCAATCCGGTGCGGTTTAATCCCCAGAAATGGGCACAGGCGGCGAAACTGGCAGGAATGAAGTATGTCGTATTCACCACCAAGCATCATGACGGCTTTTGTATGTTTGATACCCGCGAAACCGACTACCGGATCACGGATTCCGGATGTCCGTTTCATGTCAGCCCGATGGCCGATGTTACTCTGGAGATTTTTAATGCTTTTCGTGCAGAAGACTTCTGGGCAGGAGCCTATTTCTCGAAACCCGACTGGCATTCCAATGATTACTGGGCAGAGGAGTGGGCCACTCCCGACCGGAATGTGAATTATTCCGTGGATAAATACCCCCGGAGATGGGACCGGTTTTGTGATTTCACGTTCAATCAGATCGGAGAATTAACGACCAGGTACGGAAAGCTGGATATCCTGTGGCTGGACGGGGGATGGGTGTGTCGGCAGAACGGGCAGGATATCCGGATGCCCCGGATCGTGGAGATGGCCCGGAGAAACCAGCCTGGGCTGATCGTTGTTGATCGTGCGGTTGGAGGATTGTTTGAGAACTACCGAACTCCGGAGCAACACATTCCCGACTCACTGCTGCCGTATCCATGGGAAACCTGTATGACCATGGCCGGATCCTGGTCGTATGTTCCCGGCGACACTTATAAACCGGCCGGCCAGATCATTCACCTGCTTGCCGATATAGTATCCAAAGGAGGTAACCTCCTGTTGAATATCGGGCCGGGACCTGATGGGGAATGGCATGACACCGCTTATTTGCGGTTGAAGGAGATCGGCGGGTGGATATCGGTTAACGGAGAGGCTATCTATGGAACACGCCCTTTCAGAATTCAGGGTTACCGGAACCTCCGGTTCACTCAGTGCCGGAAAAGCACGGTGTATATCATCTACCTTGCTCGGGAGAATGAGCTCGCAATGCCGGCCGGTTTTTTTGTTCCGGGATTCCTGCCGGCACCGGGGACAACGATTTGTTTGCTGGGCGGGAAATACCCATTGCAGTGGAAGGCCGATGGAAATGGTTTTCTGGTAGAGATCCCTGCAGGCCAGGGATTGAAACCGCCCACCCGGTACGCATGGGCTTTCAAAGTACAAGTAAATCCTGATTGATTTTTGAGGGTGTTATCAGGGAGTGGTGGGCAGGACTTTCTTCGAAAGGGTAAATTTAAAGGTGGATCCCTTTCCGGGTTCACTCTCTGCCCATATCCGGCCTCCATTCTTTTCCACGAATTCACGGCACAGTTTTAATCCCAGTCCGCTTCCCCGTTCAATACCTGTCCCTGAGGTCGAGAACGTTGTGGTATCCTGCAGAATGATGTTCAGATCTTCCTGCTTCATCCCGATTCCGTTATCCCTGACATCAACGATGATATAGTTTTGGGGTTCCTTGGGATCATCATTTACAGAAAAGGTTACATTGCCTCCTTCCCGTGTGAATTTAATTGCGTTGTGCGTGAGGTTCCTGAGCACCACGCTGATCATGTTCCGGTCGTAATACGCTTTGCTGTCGGCCGATAAATCATTGGTAAGTGATATTTTTTTTGTATGTGCGGTGGCAGTCATCAGTCTCACACTCTCATCGATGAGTTCATTGATGTTGTGCATTCCGGGTTTGAACAGGATTTCACCACGCTGATTCCGTGCCCAGTAAAGCAGGTTTTCCACTAAGGTATAGGACGATTCGATACTTTCCCGCATACTCTCCAGCGAATCATGGAGGCGTTGTGGTTCCAGATCATTGTAATGCGTCATGATAAAACCCAGGATCTCCTTCAGGGTACCCATCGGGGCGCGCAGGTCGTGGCTGATAATGGAAAGAAGCTTGTCTTTCGCTGAATTCAAAAGAGCGAGCTGGTCATTCTTCTGTGCCAGGGAAAAATTAGACCTGGTGATCTCGTCTTTGGCCAGTTTCAGTTGAATGTGAGTGTGCACGCGGGCAAGAAGTTCCGGTGCCTGGAACGGTTTCGAGACATAATCCTCAGCGCCCAGCTCAAGTCCTTTGACAATATCGCTGGTCTGATTAAGTACGGTCAGGAAAATGACGGGGATATTGTGGGTTTCTTTTGTAGATTTCAGCCGGCGGCAAACTTCAAAGCCATCCATGCCAGGCATTTTAATATCGAGAAGGATGAGATCAGGCTTTTTTTTCTCTGCAATGTCAAGCGCCGCTTCCCCGTTGGCAGCTGTAAGGATCTTGTATCCGTCGTCTTTCAACAGACCTTTCAGGGTGAGGATATTCGACTCATGATCATCGACCAGCAATACCTGGATCGCTTTCGATGCAATATCGGTTTTTGTGTTCATGATGATCAGATTATGCCCTTAGGACAAAAGTAGTTGTTTTTTATTCTGTGTGCAAATTATTTTATTTTCACCTTGTTACCACCGCCGGGAGTAAATACACCTCGTGTTTTCATTCTCTTTCGGAAGGCTGGCGGTATAGCGACCCGGACCATATACCGGTGTAAAAGGACTTTAATCGTGAAACCTCCAGTTTATGCCAAACTTGAATGCAGCATCCTGCATGGGATAATGGGGGACGGTGTAATAGGTCCTTCCCATAAAGCTGGCATTGAAGTGGGTATAAGTGACGAATAACCGTACCCGCTGTATCTTTACATTTAAAAACACATCCATGTAAAGGTAATTGCCTGTCTTCATCTGATCCTGGATATGGAACATCCTGGTGGCAGGCATATAAGCATCTGAAAAATAAGCAGTATTGTAATACAGGTTGATTCCCGGTTGAATGGTGGTGACGCCTTTGAACAAGGACTGACTGAAATATACAGCCAGAATCCCGGCAAACGCCGGTACGCGGATCACTTGTGGCCCCTGGACAGCCTGGTACGCAAACTGCCCCATAAAGCTGAACCTCCACAGATCAATGTGTGTGTTCAGCCAGGCTTTGAAATGACCGACCTGTCCGCGTTCCTGACTCGGAGTGGCGCCCGTATCAAGATATACATAATTTGTAAAGCGGGTTAGGCGGGCTCCCAGTTCCAGGAATCTCCAATAGTAAATGGCGGCTGCCATGATCATACTTTCTTTCTCCCAGGAATGATCCCATTGGAAGTTATTGCTCTGGTAATGAGAATAAAACCAGTCTGGCTTCCGGTAACTGTATCGCCCTTCAACAGAGATTGTACCCAGGTTGTGTGATGGTCTCCCGAGGATCTGGGAGATATTTACCTGCAGGCCCAGATCCCCGTTGTTATAATCCCCGATAACATAATCGGCCAGTGCTTCCAGGGTAAATGTCGGGAATGGCCGGAATGCAATCCAGGCCGAGGGAATGAGCTGGTTGAGAAAATAGCTCCTTCCGGGATGCAGGATGTCCACTGAAGCCATGGATGCGGGATCATAGGAAATGGTATAGTGTTTCAATCCCGGATAATGGACTTCTATATACTGATGTTTCAACCTGAATTCTAACTGGATCCGGCGATGCTTTCTGTTGGGATCAAAACTTGGATTAGTCCATGTGAGGATGTTTTCGATCATCTGAACTGTCACCGAATCAACTGTCTCCAGGCTGTCCATTATGATTCGTGAGTAAAATCCGGAAGCAGGATCCTCGTCGAGATAATTAAAGACCCGGCGGCAATACTGAAAAGAATAGGTGATCCTACCCAGGTCGGCACCTCTCTTCAGTGCGTTCCCGGAATCAGGAGGAACCGGCCTGTGGCTGGTCAGGTCAAAGTATTGTTTGATGGTTGCGCCTGTTTCTTTCACACGGTTTACAGCTGCGGTCAGATTTACCGGGATAACCTGGCGATTCGGTTCCAGGTTCTGTTCAAACAAGCTGTCATATTTGATCCCTCCGTTTTCCTGGTTCTTGATCCTGTTGAAGATGAAATTCGTCAGAAGCCCGTAACGTTTGGTCTTGGAAAGGAACTGACCGGTTACTACAAGGTTGATTATATTGGTTTTCTGCCGCTGGTATGCCCCGGGGGAATTGGACACATGGAAATCAAAGCCCAGGTTAAATCCCCGGTAGATATTGCGACTGAATTTTGCCCGGAAATTGAGTTCTTTTTTCGCTCCCTGGACGTATTCCAGTTCTGTGAATGTCTTCAGTACCCTGTAATATCTTGTACTATCGTTCTGAAAAAGGATTTGGTCAAAAGTATGCATGCCAAAATCAAAGCCTGAAGATTCGTAAGGGGAGGGGGAGAGGAGGTTGAGGTAAGGTGTTCCAATATTTCCGAGAGTGGCATAGTAGCCTCCGGAATGTATCAGCGGATTATAGTTTTGAGTGCCAGCCAATCCTGTGTCATAAGGGTAAATCTTCAGGTACCCTTCCCGGTCGACATTATTCAGGAAATAGGATACCCTGAGAGAATCCTGAGCAGAACGGGCAGAGTCGGGAGCCGGGGCTTGCGGAAAACTGAGTTGAGGAAGAAAATATAGCAACAGAAATGAAATCTGCCGGAGATGCATATGGAGCATGATATCGCCTGTAAAAATACGAATTACCCGGTTAGGTATCGGGCAATGCAGGGATGGTCGTTGCAGGAGCTAAAAGAAAAGAGGTTGTTCCCGACAGGGAACAACCTCTCAAGAAAGGATCGGCAACGACATACTCTTCCGCTTGGTGTAGCAGTACCATCTGCGCGGGTGGGCTTAACGACTCTGTTCGGAATGGGAAGAGGTGAACACCACTGCTATAGTCACCGTAAGGCCTTTTGCGGGGACGATCCGCCGGATCGTCTCAGCAGGACGTTAATGACATTGAATGAAAGAAAACACAACGATTAATCCCAGACTGGCACTGCAGAGACGTAAAGTGTCTGCGCAAGCAGAAAGTTTACGGGTAATTAGTACTGCTCGGCTTTGACATTACTGCCTTTATACCTGCAGCCTATCAACGTTATCGTCTATAACGACCCTTAAAGGAAGTCTCATCTTGGTCTGAGTTTCGCACTTAGATGCTTTCAGCGCTTATCTCATCCAGACATAGCTACTCTGCGATGCAGCTGGCGCCACAACAGATACACTAGCGGTCTGTCCAACTCGGTCCTCTCGTACTAGAGTCGGGTGACCTCAAACTTCCAGCGCCCACAACAGATAGGGACCGAACTGTCTCGCGACGTTCTGAACCCAGCTCACGTGCCACTTTAATCGGCGAACAGCCGAACCCTTGGGACCTTCTTCAGCCCCAGGATGTGACGAGCCGACATCGAGGTGCCAAACCACCGCGTCGATATGAGCTCTTGGCGGTGATCAGCCTGTTATCCCCGGAGTACCTTTTATCCTTTGAGCGATGGCCCTTCCATGCGGAACCACCGGATCACTATATCCTAGTTTCCTACCTGGTCGACTTGTATGTCTCACAGTCAAGCACCCTTATGCTATTGCACTCTGCGCATGGTTACCAAGCATGCTGAGGGTACCTTTGAAAGCCTCCGTTACGCTTTTGGAGGCGACCACCCCAGTCAAACTACCCACCATACACTGTTTGGCGCCTTAGGCGCCATTAGGCTCCAGATAAACGAAGGGTGGTATTTCAAGGTTGACTCCACGAAGGCTAGCGCCCCCGCTTCACAGTCTCCCACCTATCCTACACATCGTTTACCCAAAGTCAATGTAAAGTTGTAGTGAAGGTTCACGGGGTCTTTCCGTCCCGTTGCGGGTATCCGGCATCTTCACCGGAACTACAATTTCACCGAGCTCATGGCTGAGACAGTGCCCAGATCGTTACACCATTCGTGCAGGTCGGAACTTACCCGACAAGGAATTTCGCTACCTTAGGACCGTTATAGTTACGGCCGCCGTTTACTGGGGCTTCAATTCAAAGCTTCATCCCGATTGCTCGGGATTAACCTCTCCTCTTAACCTTCCAGCACCGGGCAGGTGTCAGGCCTTATACGTCATCATTAAATTTAGCAAAGCCATGTGTTTTTGATAAACAGTCGCCTGGGCCATTTCTCTGCGTCCCGCTTGTGCGGGAGTCCTTTATTCCGAAGTTACAGGACTAATTTGCCTAGTTCCTTAGCCATGATTCACTCGAGCACCTTTGGATACTCTCCTCGACCACCTGTGTCGGTTTCCGGTACGGGTGGCAAATACCTGAAGCTTAGAGGTTTTTCTTGGAAGTCTGATTACGGTCATTATCCGATCGTCCGAAGACTCACGGTACTATGAGGTTTCAGCATGTTTGGCGGGTTTGCCTGCCAAACATATACCTACGCCCTTCAACGTACTATTCCGTCAGTACGCAGACCAGTCACTCCTTCGTCACCCCGTCGCAGTAAATGCCAGTATAGGAATATTGACCTATTGTCCATCGGTATCTCCGTTCGGATTAACCTTAGGGCCCGACTAACCCTGATCCGATTAGCGTTGATCAGGAAACCTTGGTCTTTCGGTGTGCGGGTTTCTCGCCCGCATTATCGTTACTTATGCCTACATTTTCTTTTCCAGCCGCTCCAGCATTCCTTACGGAAAACCTTCGCTGCAACTGGAATGCTCCCCTACGACCCGCCGATTGCTCGGGGATCCATAGCTTCGGTAATATGCTTTATGCCCGATTATCATCCACGCCCGATCGCTCGACTAGTGAGCTGTTACGCACTCTTTAAATGAATGGCTGCTTCCAAGCCAACATCCTAGCTGTCAAAGCAATCAGACTTCGTTAGATCAACTTAGCATATATTTGGGGACCTTAGCTGATGGTCTGGGTTCTTTCCCTCTCGGCGCTGGACCTTAGCACCCAACGCCTCACTCCCGGATATATGTCATAGTATTCGGAGTTTGTCTGGATTTGGTAGGCGGTGAAGCCCCCTAGTCCAATCAGTAGCTCTACCTCTATGACACTTTACTCCGAGGCTGCCCCTAAAGGCATTTCGGGGAGTACGAGCTATCTCTCAGTTTGATTAGCCTTTCACCCCTACCCACAGTTCATCCAAACACTTTTCAACGTATACTGGTTCGGTCCTCCACGACGTTTTACCGTCGCTTCAACCTGACCATGGGTAGATCACAAAGTTTCGCGTCTACCCCCTCTGACTGCACCTGTCTTTCGACAGGCAGGCGCCCTATTCAGACTTGCTTTCGCTTCGGCTCCACCCGTTTACGGGATTAACCTTGCCAGAGAGGAGTAACTCGTAGGCTCATTATGCAAAAGGCACGCCGTCATGACGCCGAGGCGCCACTCCGACCGATTGTAAGCGCATGGTTTCAGGTACTATTTCACTCTTCTGTCTGAAGTTCTTTTCACCTTTCCCTCACGGTACTTGTTCGCTATCGGTCTCTCAGGAGTATTTAGCCTTACCAGATGGTGCTGGCAGATTCCCGCAGGATTTCTCCGGTCCCGCGGTACTCAGGATACTGCTAGGTAGTGAATTGGTTTCGTGTACAGGACTATCACCCTCTGTGGTTCAACTTTCCAGAAGTATTCCACTACCGATTCACTGTCCATGTTGCAGTCCTACAACCCCACGTTTGCCTTAACAATCGTGGTTTGGGCTGTTCCCGGTTCGCTCGCCACTACTTGGGGAATCACTGTTGTTTTATATTCCTCTGGTTACTAAGATGTTTCAGTTCACCAGGTTCGCTTCCCGCCTCACGGTGGGATTTCACGCCTTCAGCGTGAAGGGTTGCCCCATTCGGAGATCTCCGGATCGAAGGTTATTTGCACCTCCCCGAAGCTTATCGCAGCTTATCACGTCCTTCATCGCCTCTGAGAGCCAAGGCATCCGCCATACGCTCTTACTTACTTTCTTTACTTGCTCTTGTGATCGTATTGGTATAGACTTGGCAAGCCAAACCTCTACCAATACGAAAGGATACAGTGTCAATCTATTGATTAACAGTTGTATTTTCTTTCATTATGTCAAAGAACTTTGGAATCTGGTATGGTTGCCCTGTGAGAGGGAAGAAACACACCCACACTCACAATAACACCCACACCCTCCGTGTGGAGAATAAGGGAGTCGAACCCTTGACCCCTAGCTTGCAAAGCTAGTGCTCTGGCCAGCTGAGCTAATTCCCCATTCGACTGATGTAGTCCCGCGCAGATTTGAACTGCGGACCCCTACATTATCAGTGTAGTGCTCTAACCAACTGAGCTACGGGACTAAATAGAGCATTACCCTGAACTCGTCTGGGAAATGAAGTAAAGAAAGAGTAACAAATATCTGTCCGCCTTCCGGCGAACCATCATAAACCAACTCTAGAAAGGAGGTATTCCAGCCACACCTTCCGGTACGGCTACCTTGTTACGACTTAGCCCCAGTCACTGGTTTTACCCTAGGCCGCTCCTTTCGGTCACGGACTTCAGGTACCCCCAGCTCCCATGGCTTGACGGGCGGTGTGTACAAGGCCCGGGAACGTATTCACCGTACCATTGCTGATGTACGATTACTAGCGAATCCAACTTCACGAAGTCGAGTTGCAGACTTCGATCCGAACTGAGACCGGTTTTGGAGATTAGCATCCTGTCACCAGGTAGCGACCCTCTGTACCGGCCATTGTAGCACGTGTGTAGCCCTGGACGTAAGGGCCGTGCTGATTTGACGTCATCCCCACCTTCCTCACTACTTGCGTAGGCAGTTTCACTAGAGTCCCCAGCATGACCTGATGGCAACTAATGATAGGGGTTGCGCTCGTTATGGGACTTAACCCGACACCTCACGGCACGAGCTGACGACAACCATGCAGCACCTCGCAAGCCGCCCCGAAGGGAAAACCGATTTCTCGGCCTGTCGTCTTGCGTTCTAGCCCAGGTAAGGTTCCTCGCGTATCATCGAATTAAACCACATGCTCCTCCGCTTGTGCGGGCCCCCGTCAATTCCTTTGAGTTTCAACCTTGCGGCCGTACTCCCCAGGTGGATCACTTAATGCTTTCGCTTAGACGCTGACAGTATATCGCCAACATCGAGTGATCATCGTTTACAGCGTGGACTACCAGGGTATCTAATCCTGTTTGATCCCCACGCTTTCGTGCCTGAGCGTCAGTTACAGTTTAGTGAGCTGCCTTCGCGATCGGTGTTCTGTGTCATATCTATGCATTTCACCGCTACATGACACATTCCGCCCACTACAAATGTACTCAAGAACAACAGTATCAATGGCAGTTCTACAGTTGAGCCGTAGGATTTCACCACTGACTTATCATTCCGCCTGCGCACCCTTTAAACCCAATGAATCCGGATAACGCTTGCATCCTCCGTATTACCGCGGCTGCTGGCACGGAGTTAGCCGATGCTTATTCTTACGGTACCATCAACCCCGCTTCACGAGCGGGGGTTTTTTTCCGTACAAAAGCAGTTTACAACCCGTAGGGCCGTCATCCTGCACGCGGCATGGCTGGGTCAGACTTGCGTCCATTGCCCAATATTCCTTACTGCTGCCTCCCGTAGGAGTCTGGTCCGTGTCTCAGTACCAGTGTGGGGGA
>Ga0233425_10005162_pt1 | contig 20978 bp, 24 predicted proteins | sample Watercolumn_Towu_2_FD_181712 | JGI IMG/M metagenome (GOLD analysis project Ga0233425, IMG submission 181712) | Freshwater microbial communities from Lake Towuti, South Sulawesi, Indonesia - Watercolumn_Towuti2014_140_MG | ecosystem: Environmental > Aquatic > Freshwater > Lake | place...
AACAGCATCGCCTGAAAAGACCCATTTCACTAAAAACAATGAAATTGATGCATAAAACATTCCTACAAAAAACATCTCCCACGACCTTCTTTCGGCCTTTACAGGGTTTATTAGCATTTCTAACATTTCTCTGTTTGTCCTCTTTTGGATTATGATTAATTAATCTTTAGAATACTTAAATGTATTCCCACTTAGAAGTATAAATTTATATATTAATTTTGATAGTTATAATTATAAAATGAGGGTTAGAATTAATTCAATTATTAAAAAAGGAAGGGCGATGTTTCTTGCATATGACCAGGGAATGGAGCACGGGCCTGTTGAATTTAATGATAAAAATGTTTCTCCAGAAAAGATAATTGAAATTGCTAAAAAGGGAAAATACACTGGAATAATTGTTGGAAAAGGAATTGCAGAGAAGTATAATAATGAAATTAAAAAGTCTGGAGTACCATTAATATTGAAATTAAATGGGAAGACTAATTTATATAAGGGAGAGCCAATGTCCGAGCAACTTTGTTCTGTCAAAGAGGCATTAAAACTTGGAGCCAAGGCGGTTGGATACACAATTTATTTGGGAAGCGAATATGAACATCAAATGTTAAAGGAATTTGAGGAAATTGAAAGAGAGGCGCATGCACTTGGCTTGCCAGTAATTGCCTGGGTTTATCCTAAGCATGGATTAAATAAAAAAGGAATAATGGCTTATGCAGCAAGAGTAGCTTTGGAAATTGGAGCAGATATTGCTAAAATAAAACTTACAAACTTAAAAGAGCTGAAGTGGGCTGTTAAATCTGCTGGAAAATGTAAGATTGTTGTTGCAGGCGGAGAAAAAATTCCTGAAAAGGAATTTTTAAATGAAGCAAAAGAAATAATGAAATCTGGAGTTTCAGGGATGGCTGTTGGAAGAAATGTTTGGAAAGCTAAAAATCCGATTGATGTCTCAAAAAGACTGAGAAAGATTATTTTCAAATGATTATATTGTGATAAATATTTGTTTATAAACTAGAAAATACGAAAATTGAAGAGGTGAAATAATGCACGCGTCTAATGGATTTTATTCTGATTCTGCCTGTATGCGCGGACATCGCCGGGCGAGAGATAATACTCCTAATAATAGCGAATGGATTCCGGTAAATGTCAGAATGCAGATAATGGTTATTTCTGAGCAGCATGATTCCGCGGGACATCATTGTCATTTGAAAACAAGGCAGGGAAGAACAAATGTCTTGTTGTTATATAATCCAACAGCGAGCAATATGGCTTTAAGAGTAGTATATACTATCCATCGCCCTAACAGGAGACCAGAGGGAGCTCCTCCTTTGATAGCTCTCGACCCTTCTGAACTGAGCTATAGTGCAAGGGAAAGAATTTATATAAAAGTTAAAAATATGTTGGGTTCAAAGCCGTCTAAATCTTTAAGAAAAATACCAAAAGATGAAAGACACTATTCCTGGATGGATGCAAGAAAATTATAAAGATAACAAAATATCCATAGATTAATAACCTCCAAAAACCTTACTTTTTTGAGGAAAAAAGATGATAGTAATTAATCTAAAAAACTATAAGGTGGGAAAGGATATCCTTGAGCTTGTGAAAAAGATTGAAATATATTACAATAAGGCAATTCTTGCGGTGCCTGCAACTGAGCTAAAGGAAATTGCTAAATCAGTTGGTCCGAATATGCAGGTTTATGCACAGCATATTGATTTTGATGAGCTAGGAAGGGGAACTGGAAAGATAATTCCCGAATCTATAATAAGCTCTGGAGCTGTAGGAAGTTTGCTGAATCATTCTGAACATAAATTAAAATTGAGCGAGATAAAAAAAACTATTAGAAGATGCAATGAAATAGGATTAAAGTTAATTGTCTGCGTTTCAACTTTAAAAGAAGCTAAGGAAATTGCAAAGTTAAATCCTTATGCCCTTGCATTTGAAGATAAAGCATTAATTGCAACTGGAAAGAGTATTACAGAGCATAAGCAGAATGATATAAAGAAATTCGCTGAAGCTCTTAAGGATACTAAGATTATTCCTCTTTGTGGGGCAGGAATAAATTCTGGAGAAGATGTTGCACAGGCAATTGTTCTTGGATGTAAGGGTGTTCTTGTATCGAGTGCGGTGGCAAACTCGCAAAACCCTGAGAAGTTTTTGAAAGAGGTTTCGGGATTGTTTTAAGTTCATTTAAAAACGATTAGGCAAAAGTTAAAACTTATTATTTTCTAGGATTTGCTCTTTCGTTCCGTTTAAAACTCCCAACATACATTACGCTTCGCTATCGCTCGCGTTTAATCTTTTTTAAACGCAATTTTTAAGACATTAAATTAAGTTGTCTTTCCCACCCAATAGGGCACGCTTACAAGGGGGGCTGACTAGGAAAAAAGAAAAATACTTTACTACACAGATAAAATAAATCTACCTTTTAATTAAAGTCCTTCCTAAAATTGTTTCTAAAGCAACAATCGCTGGTTTCCCAACCTCGATCATTTGCTTAGATAAATTATCATTTCTCCTATGTCTCAATCCACATCCTCCCATTGAAGCATAAGGGATTCCATTCAAAATGAAGTCTCCATTTCTAAAGAGATATTTTATTGTAGAATATCCATCTCTATAGACTACATCAGTATCATATTCTATTTCTCCATGAAAGCTAACATGCGTTTTGTCTTTTTCAGTTCCAGAAAAAGCTGATATTGTAAACTCCCTCAGAGAAAGGTATGTACTTTTTACCTCTTTCCCTGTTCGAGCCTCAATAATCCTGCCCTGATTCCTTACCCTTAATTCGACTTTATTTTTATGACAAAAATCGACTAAGTCAGTATCAGGTTTAAGTTTATCCGGAACTTCAGTTTTGAAAAACATTTTATTTATTTCCCTCCCTAAAATCTCTTTGAATATGATACTTTGGAGTCGCTGAAGTAATTTGTTCGTTAGGATTAATTCTTTCAACATTAAATCCGGAAGTAGAAATATAATAGTTTGTAGTTCCACGAGACGCAGAAATTAGTTCATATCCATTTGCTTCATTTATTCTAACTGGACGAATTTCTGCAGGAGAGATATTATTTCTTGTTCCATATCCTACTAGCATAATTCCTCCAATAAAACCCATTGCTCCAGCTAAAAGTATTTTAAATCTGTTTCTCGCCTTTGCCTGATTTTCTTGTTCATTTGTCATTTTTGTTTTTTCCTTTTGGCTGTTCGCCATTTTGATACTACTTGTTAGAAGTACTTATAAATAAAACCTTTTATCGTATTTTTTATAAAAAAGGTAAGATTTATATATTATTTGTTCTTTTATTAAAAATGGATGGCTTAAAGTTAGATTTGAAAGATAGGAAGATACTTCATGAGCTTGATTTAGATGCGAGACAACCCTGCTCAAAAATAGGCAAGAAAATAGGATTATCAACTGAAGTTGTAAATTATAGAATAAAGAGATTAGAAGAGGAGAATATAATTACTCAATACCAAATTATACTTAATCTTGCAAAATTAGGGATAACTCAGTTTAAAATATGTCTTTCACTTCAAAAAATAACTTCTTCAGAACTGGAAAAAATAATAGAGCAACTAAAGAAAAAAGAAGAAGTAAAATGGATTGTTTCATGTAGGGGAGACTGGGATTTAATAATCTCTCTTGAGGCAAATTCAATATACGAATCAGAGTTAATAAAAGAAGAAGTTTTGTCTTTATTTTCAGGATATATAAATAGAAAGGCTATTTCGATGCTTATTGAAGCGGCGACATATAACAGAGACTACTTAATAGACAAAAAGTCACAGACAACACATAAAAGAGTAATTCTAGAGCATAACAAAAAGATAATGTTAGATGAATTAGATATTCAAATATTAAAAGAATTATCTGAAAACGCAAGGATTCCATTAATAGATATTGCTGAAAGAGTAAAGAAAAGTCCAAGAGCAGTAAACTATAGAATAAAACAACTGATAAAAGATAAAGTTATCTTAGGCTTTAAAATTGCTCTCAACTATGAAAAATTAGGAATCAAATTTTATAAGTTATTCTTATACTTAGATTCTCCAAATAAAAAAAGAATAGAAGAATTAGAAAGATATATTGAACTAAATAAAAATTTCATTACAAGTGTTAAGGTTTTGGGAAACTGGGAATTAGAACCTGAAATTGAAACATTTTCAGAACAAGAATTTGAGAACTCCTTGAAAGACATAAAAGACAAATTTTCAGATATAATCACTAAAATAGATATATTAACTATTTCAAAAGAGTATAAGTTTGTTTATTTCTAAAACACCAGTCAGCCCCTAAAACAAAAAAAGCGTGCCAGATTATACCTCCCCACCCAACAACTTCAAAGAAAAACAATTCCTTAAAAATTACACTCAATCGCAAATCTTGTACGTTTTAACAACTCTTGGCTCTTAATTCGCAGCAAGAGGTTTTCTCTGTGAAAACTCGCCTAATCTCACGTAAACGGCATCCACCTCATTTTATCCTAAAATGTTCTCTTAGTTCGAACCGATGGATGCTGAAAGTCTCGGCTCATTAAAGATAATAATAGTCCTCAACTTCGTTTACCCTGAACGATTAAATGAACTTAAAAACTTATTATTTCCTTCGTAGAATAAAAAATAAAATTGTTAGAAGCATCAAAATTTCTAGGGCCATAAAAAACCAGAACCAATTTGAGGAACCTTCGTTTATATTTTCTGAACCAAGGATAATTGAACTTTCATTTTTAGGAAAATAGGACAAAGATATTGGAGAATTATCTGTATAATAAATTCCCGGGGAAGAACTTCTGCTTGAAGATGAGCTTGCTCCTGAACCTCCAGATGAACTTGAAGATGAAGAACTAGATGTTGAATTTGACGAATTTGTACTTGATGTGCTGTTTGAAGGAAGAATAATCGAGAATATGACTGAAGATATGTTTTGATTTCCGAAACTATCATTTGCAAAAACTCTGAATGTGTATGTTCCGTTTGTTAATCCTGAATAATTGTAGTATAAATATGTTGAATTTAATGATAAGAATGAAATATTTGCTCCATTATTAAGATTAAATATTGCGCTTCCAGGATTATTTAGAGATATATTGAAAGTTATTGATGAAAGGTTGTATGTTTGATTTAAAGGGGAGAGGATTGTTAATAACATCTGCCCCGGATTTGTTGAATTTGTTATATTTCCTGCTTGAGAATTTGTTAGAGTTGTGAAAATATTTGAAATTCCCGTCCAATTAATTCCAAAGTCATTAAAGGTATAGATTGTGAAATTGTATGTTGTGTTTTGTGTTAACCCTATTAGGGTTGTGCTGTTTGCAATAGAAGTTAGATTGTATATATTTGTTCCATTAAGATAAATCAAAGTACCGTTAAAATTTGAAGAAGGATTTGTCCAATTGAATATTGCTGTTGAGTTTGTGAGAGAGGTTATATTTAGGTTTGAAATACTTCCTGGAATTGAAGTATTTGTTAGAGTTGTGCTTGTGTTTGCTCCTGAAGAAGTGAAGTTTAATATTTGAGAGAATGTTGAAAGAGAATTTAAGCATATTGCATCATTTGGAGTTGCAGTAATTGTAATATTATATTCTCCATCACTTACATTATTTGAAAATAAAGCTTGTTTTGTTCCTGAGAATGGAATGCTTAAATTCGTAGAATTAAGATAACTCTGATTTCCAGAAACATTGAAGCTTACTGAAACGTTTATTGAGTAATAATCTAAAAGTTCTGATGGAGTATTTGTGAAAAGCCTATTATCTGTTATTGGAGAGGTTATATTTGCTAAAATTGTAAGAGTTCCGTTTGCTGAATTTGCTGAAGATGAAATAATTGAAGAATTGCAGGTTCTTTTTTGAGCAAGGAAATCGTCTGCATCTGGAGCATTTCCATTTCCAGAATAATTTGAGAAAACTTCAAATGATATATATCCTGGTTTGTAAATATAAATGCCGTATCCTGGAAAATTTAATGTCGTTGGATATGAAATAGTCATATTTATTCCCGGGATGGAAATTGAAGAGAAAAGAATTCCTGAAACGGTTGTGCAAGGAGTTGATGAGCAGTTATAACCTGCGATGTTTGCTCCAGTGATTGCTGTTGAAGTATAATTAATTGAGCCATTGTTTTCTAAAATCGCCAGTTTGATGAAGTTATTTTCATATACTATTGCACTTGAGAAACTAATTAGAAAAATTAGAGAAAAAATTAATAGTGTGCTTAATTTTATGTTCATTATTTATCTTCCTGGTATTTTTCCGCCTCTTCCTCCACTTACTCCTGCGCCTGGAACTACGGGAGGAACAACTGGTGCGACTGGATTGAATACATCAAATCCAACGGAATCGGAATTAAGAAATGAAACGCCTGCTGCGCCTGCTCCTATTGCTGCGGTATTAAAAGCAGATTCTAATGAAGCAAGCCTGCCTTTTTGAGCGAATGCTTTCTTAGCAGATAATGAATTTCTAAAACCTTTTCCAGTGAAGACATTTTTGAAAAATCTTATTGTGCTTGAGTATGCTCTTCTTAAATGATATCCAAATCCTTTCTTTGAAACAAGATTTCCTGGAGAGTTTATTGTTTGGGCAAATCCTTCTGCTAACTCATCTGGAAATCCTAAAACTAGATGCTCTAATGTATTGTCTGAGATGTTTGCAAAACTGAAAGATAGAACTTCAAAAGGAAGTTCTAATGCTCCGCCAACAATTGCAGTTGGAAATCCGATTATTCTCGCTGGAATTCCCTGTTCATTGTACACCTCTGAATCCGGATCAACTGTATCTTTTATTGAATTAAACCAGTTCTTAGAATATGAAACAAAGTCGTCTGTTGAGTGTTTGTATCCTATTTGTTTTCTTTCTGGATTGAATGAGGAGGCTGTGAATGCATCAACAAGATTCTGTCCTGCTCTAGAGAATGCTCTTTTAGCATTTTCTAAATTTCCTTTTGAAGTATCTGAACCAACTCCTTCACTTGTAGAGTAATTAGCATAATCTCTTAATGGTTGGTTTGGTGTTTCTGTTTTCTTTCCTGTTCTATCTGGAAGTTTGTTTGATTTTTTATCTAAAAATCTAGGAGATTTAACTTCTATTTTGTATTGCCTAATCTCTTGTTCTTTTGGCATTTTTGGAGAAATTTTCTGAACTGGAATATTAATTCTTTGTCCTGGTTTTAAGTCTGTTACTTTATCTGAGCCAACATAAGGTATTCCTAATTCGTCAATTTCTCTGGTTTTATTAGCTAAACAAAAAGAGTGTGCTCTTTCCAAATCTCTCTTTTTTGCTTCTCTTACTTCATTCTCTCTTACTTTTCTTAGTTCATATTCACTTAAAACTGGGGCTTCTTTTGGAATATCTTTATTAGGTGAATTTAATCTTGCATTGTATTCTTCATACCCTGGAGCAGGCAAGGCTTTTACAACTTTAGGAGAGTTGTTTGAGAATAAATTATTGTAAAATCTTTGGAATGCGTTTTGTTTTTTTGGGGCAGTTGGCGCTCTAACGATTGAGTGTGAATTTGGCTGTGCTGTTTGAAGTGCTGGTGCTGTTTGCGAGGGTTGTGCTTTTTGAGAAGGTTCAAATGCTTTTCTTGTATATGAATCAATAACTTGAGGAGATGGTTTTGATAAATCCTCCCAGACTTTAACTTTTGCTAATGCTCTTGTTTTTTCATATGCTCTTTCTTTTTCTATTCTTTCTTTCTCTATTCTTTCTTCTCTTTCTGCCCAGGAATCGTTTAATGCCTTAAGTTTTGCATTATTTCGTGATACAACGGCATCGTATTCTTTTGTCAACTTTTCAAAATTCGCTCTGTGTTGGACCAAATCTTGATTATCTTTTGGAGGAGAGGTTGAATCTAAGCTTGTTCTAGGAAGAGTACTTACTACTTCAACTAGAGATGTATTAGGACTAGAAGAATAGTTTGATGAGTGGTTGTTTTTAAAATTAGCATATAATGCTCCTGTAAATGTTGTGGCTGCTATTACTGGAACTATAATATAATCAAATACTTTTGTTGAGATTCTTGATCTTGCCATTTTGTGATAATTAGTGTTATAACTTGGCAATTACTACACTATTTAAAAGTTACTCTAAGATAGAAAAATATGAGATTTTTACTACTGACTAAGATGAAAACAGAAGCATTATAAATATTGATTTGCTTTATGAATAATGAAAAAAGTTGTGCTTATTGCCTCTGATCACGCTGGATTTTTAACAAAAGAGAAGCTGAAAGATTACTTGTTGAGAAAAAAATATACTTTGGTTGATTTTTCGCCTAAATTGATTAAAGGGGATGATTACCCTGATTATGCTTTCTTGCTTGGAAAGGAGGTTTCTTCTTCGGGGAATTTAGGAATATTGGTTTGTGGAACTGGAGCAGGAATGACTATTGCTGCGAATAAAGTTAAGGGAATAAGGGCGGTTGAGGCATATGATACTTTCACTTCTAAACTTGCAAGAGAACATAATGATGCTAATGTTCTTAGTTTGTCTGGGCGGCATATTCCTTTTGATAAGATAAAACAAATAACTAATGTTTTTCTTGAAACAAAGTTTAGCAATGAAGAAAGACATAAAAGAAGAATAAAAAAGATTAGAGATTATGAAAGAGGAAGGTAGAATGAATAATCAAAAAGCTTATAAACTAAATGGCTCTGATAAAGGTAACATGCTCCCCGGTGATCTGAAAGGGTTGCCGGATGAGTCTTTTTTTGATACTTTGGTATTTATTGATGCTAATTTTTTGTCAAAGGTTTCAAAACATTTTGGAGGAGAAAAATATCTTGTGTATGACTTGGTAAAACTATCTAATAATCTTTCAAGAAAGCAGAAACTTAGATGCAAACAAATTTTTTACTATACTGCACCGCCATTCCAAAGTCAGGTTCCAACGAAAGAGGAGGAAAGAAAAAAATGGGGGTATGATAAGTTTACCAAAAAAATTAAAGAATATGGAATTCTTGTTCGAGAGGGAAGATGCCAAAGACTGAAAATTGATAATAAATTCGAATATAAACAAAAAGCGGTTGATATTCTTTTAGCAATGGATTTAATGAGCGTCCCATTAGAATTTCCGCGAGTAAAGAGAATAATTTTAATTGCTTCTGATAGCGACTTTGTTCCTGTTGTTAAAAATTTGAGGCAAAAAGGAATTAAGACTATACTCTATACATATTATGAAAGAAAAAGAAATACTAATTTCTCAAGAAGTAACTATCTTATTAAATCTGTTCATAAATACAAAATTTTATCGATAGATGATTTTGAAGAAGCCCAACTAAACAAAAATGATAAAATTTGAGTAAAATGAACAAAATAATCCCCACTATATTTGCACATAATAAGAAAGAATTTGATGAAAGATATAAAAAGTTAATTAAAATAACTAAAAATATTCAAATTGATTTTATGGATGGGAAATTTGTAAGGGCTAAATCTGTTGAGTTGAAAGATATTCCTAAACTTCCAAGAAATTATAATTTTGAGGCACATTTAATGTGTAAAAATCCTGAAAAATATATCAAATTATTGAAAGAAAAAGGATTTGAAAAAGTTATATTTCATTTTAACTCTGGAGATAATGTTAAAACTATTGCTTTGATAAAAGAATCTGGGATGAAAGCTTTTCTTGCAGTTAATCCTGAGGATAAAGTAAAAGATTTCTGTTATCTGCTTGGTTTATTGGATGGAATTTTGGTTATGGGGGTTCATCCAGGGAAAGAACATCAGAAGTTTATTCCTCAAACTATAAAAAAGGTGAAAGAAATAAGAGGAATAAATGATAAGATCCCTATACAAGTTGATGGGGGAGTTAATTTGAAGACAATTGGAAGGCTTAAGAAAGCGGGGGCGAATATATTTAACTCTGGAAGTTTTGTTTCTGAAGCTGAAAATCCTAAGAAGGCGTTGATTGAATTGAGAAAAGAGTAAATTATTTATCTCTGACTTCTAGAAGATTTTGGATTTGAGTTCCCGATAGGTTTTGAACCTTGTCTTTTTATGAGCCTCATTAATCCCTTTTCTTTTAAGTGTTCTATGAATGCGCGGGCGGTTGCTGGGCCAAAACTTGGAAGACCTAAAATACTGCTTGGAACGTTATACTTTCTTGAGGGGGCGGTTCTTTGATCCAATCCTCCTTGAGAATTAAGATATCTCACTAGTTGTTCGTAGTTATTAATTTCTTTTGATTTAAGTATTGGCGGGATTATTTTCTGAAAATTGGCTCCGCCAGTTCCTGTCTGAAAGGCAGAATAATCTATCTCTGATGCTAATGTTTTTTGAAGAGTATTCATTGTTTCTCCTAAATAATGCGCTTCCGAGGAGTTTATAAAACTTGCTTTCATAATGTATTTATGCCGTTCAGAATAATTGCAAAAGATAAGAAGACAAAGGCAAGAGTTGGTGTGATTGGGACAAAATCTGGAAGTATTGAAACACCATTCTTTATGCCAGTTGCCACTAAAACAGCAGTGAAGCATATTTCTGTGGAAGATTTGGAAACGATGAGAGCAAAGGCAATTATATCAAATGCATTTATCTTATCTCTTAAACCTGGGACTAAAATAATAAAAAAATTTGGAGGGATTGGAAAATTTATGAATTATTCTGGAATAAATGTTACAGACTCTGGAGGATTTCAGATGTATTCTCCTTCTTTGTATATTGGAAGCAATGACAAGGGAGTTAAATTTAGGGACCCTTTCGCGGGAAGGGAATATTTCATAACTCCTGAAGAAGATATGAAAATACAATTTGACATAAATAGTGATATTGCGATGTGTTTAGATAGTATGCCTTTAATTGAACATTCTAAAGATGCAATAAAAGAAGCAATAAGAAAAACTACATTATGGGCAAGAAGATGCAAGAGAGAGCATGATAGATTGCAGAGAAGAATTCCTAAAGAGAAAAGGCAATTGCTTTGGGGAATAATTCAGGGAGGAATTCATAAGGACTTAAGAGAACAATCTGCTAAAGAATTAACTAAGATTGATTTTGATGGATTTTCGATTGGAGGATTGGCATTAGGAGAGCCAAAGGAAGAGGAATATAAAATGATTGAAGTTTCTAAGAAATTTATTCCCGAAAATAAACCTGTTTATTTAATGGGTGCTGGAGAGCCAGTTGAATTATTAGAGGCAATTTCGAGAGGGGTGGATATGTTTGACTCTAGATTCCCAACAAAGAATGCAAGAAGAGGAACTATATTCACATGGAAAGGTCGCTTACGTTTGATGCAAGCAAAGCATCAGTTGAGCAAGAAACCATTGGATGAAGAGTGTGATTGTTTTGTATGCAAAGATTACAGCAGAGCACATATTCAACATTTATTGAAACAGGGAGAGGGTGTTGGATACCGCTTAGCAAGTTATCATAATCTTTACTTCCTCCAAAGATTGATGGAAAAAGCGAAAGGGGCTATTAAAGCTGGAAAATTCAAGGAATTTATGGTTAGTTTTAAGAAAAAGTATAAGGATTAATTCTTTTCTTTTAATTTAAGCATTATAGTGGTAGAAATAAAGAAAATTAGAGAAACTAAATAGAATATAATCTTAAATCCAAACTTTCCTACTAAAACTCCCCCTATAAAGACTGAAATTGCTTCTACAATTCCAATTGTAGCAAAATACTTCCCCAAGTCACTTCCTCTTTTATTTTTATAAGTAATATCTCCTAAAAATGCTTGCTCTGAAATTTCAAATATAGCAGAGATTATACCATTAAAAATTTGAAGAGCATATAACTGCCAAAGAGAATTTATTAAAGTATATAACAAAACTATTATTACAGATGAATAGCCTCCAATTATAAGAAAGGGTTTTCTTCCTATTTTATCAGAGTATTTTCCTGCTACAAATGAGGTTATTGCTCTAAATAAAATAACTAATCCTACTGCAAAACCAAAGTTTTCTATACTTCCGCCTATTTTATTAATAAAAATTAGGTAAAACGAACCAAATAATCCGAAAGCAAGTGCGATTAATGAATTCGAAAAAATAAATATTTTAAAAGTTCTATTCTTAATGTCTCTAGTTAATTTCATAAAAATAAGCAATTTGAGCACTTAAATATCTTTCCCAATGCCTTTCTCAAGAGCTTCAATGCCTGGAAGCTTTTCCCCAGAGATGAAGGCAATTAAAGCCCCTCCAGAAAGAGAGATATGGCTGAAACCATGAATATTGTGCCTTTCCGCAGTTGTTGTTAAATGGCCTCCTCCTAAAAGAGAAAAGACATGATTATTTTTTGTTAGATTTGAGATTTCTTTTAATATTTCTATTGTTGGATGACTAAATTGTTTTATTTCGCTATATCCTAATGGACCTTTCATGAAAATTATCTTTGCATCTTTTAGTTCTTCTTTGAATAGTTCTACTGTCTTATGCCCAGTGTCCCAGATTTTATCATTTGTTGGGAAATCAGATAATTGGATTTCTTTTCTCTCTGCTTTTGTTATATCTTCATTTCCGACTGCAAAATCAATTGGAAGAACTATTTGTTCTTTGTATTTTGAATAAATTTCCTTTAGCTTTGGAATAAGTTTATCATATCTCTGCTGTTTTACCCATTTATTTTCATATCCTAAAAGTTTTCCTTGTGAGATGAGAAAGAGATTTGCTAAAACCCCTGAAGCAAGAATTTTGTTGTTCTTGTTATTTAGAACATTGAATAATGGAAGATAATCATCTATCTTTTGTCCGCCTATCAAATAGACTGCTTTTTGGTCTTTTTTTATTTTGAATCTGCTTAGAGCGTTTATTTCTTTCTCAAAGCTTCTGCCTATGCAACTTGGAAGAAATTTAGGAGGAATAACTATGCTTCCTTGTTTTCTATGGCTTACTGAAAAGGCGTCGTTTACATATATATTAAACATTCTGCACAATGAAGGATATCTGCTATTTTCGATGATAGATTCATCATCAAAGCATCTTACATTTTTAAGAAGAATCGCTTCTCCTGACTCTATGGAATTTAATGCAGATAAAATTCCTGGTCCGAAGAGGTCATCTAAATAGCTTATTTGCTTTTCAGCGTGACTTGATAATATTTCTGCGTGCTGTTCTAATGTTTCCAGGAAGTCTTTATCTCCTTTTCTTCCTTGATGTGCTAAAATAACAAGTTTTGCTTTTTTATCAAGAAGTTCTCTTATTGTTATTGCTGCCTGAGAAAATCTAGGATTATCTTCCACCTTTCTATTTACAACTGGAGAGTTTATGTCTATTCTTAGAAGAACTAATTTATCTTTGAAGTCAAAATCATTTAGTGTTTTGAATTTCATCTTAGTAACCCTCTTACCTTTAGCTCTATTTGTTTTGTAATCTTTCTTATCTCCTCTTTTGTATCTGTCTTTGAATCAGGTATGCTCCACCAAATTAGTTTTTTACCATAATCTTTGTTTTCTTTGAATAAAGATTTTGGAATATCGTCTGCGACAATTATAAGAGTATCTTGCCATTTTAGTAATTCAGTTGTTAATCCAAGAGGTTTTTCTCTTATTTTTAATCCTAACTCTGAGGCAACCTCTAAGTTAACTTTACTAATTGATGCTCCTTTTACTAAACCTGCACTCTTTGCAATTATTGACTTATCCTTATTTAGCTTATTGAATATGGCTTCAGCAGTTTTGCTTCTGAATCTGTTGTATTTACAAATAAATAATATTCTTTTCATCCTTTAGTATCCTCCTTCTTAACAATTAACAATATTTTATCTCTGAGCTTTTTAATTCTATTTATTACCTCTTCTGCTTCTTCAATATGGATTGATTTGCCGTAATAATTAATTGAATTTCTTATCTTCCTTAATTCATCAAATTCTTCTGCTTTCTCGTTTTCATTTAGAATTTCTTTTAGAAAAGAAGTGTAGCATTCGTGATTGTATATCTTAAATCCTTTTTTAATTGATAATACTTCTAAAATCTCTCTTAAAGAATCATAAGCAAGAGATATTTTTGATTCTGCTGTCTGTTCTGAAAGTTCTAATTTATCAGATGAAATAATCTTGTTCTCACTTGTTTTTAATAGGGAAGATATCAATGCCTCGTCTTTCTTAATCTCTTTGGCTATTTTCTTTCTAATACACTCATTCCAGTCCATTATAAACTTAACCTCCCTCTTAACACATATCCGTTGATGATGCTTTTTCTTAATTCGTCATCTTTTATCTCTTCTAGTGAATTAAACCAAAATAACTGAACTTTCCTGCCTAATTTTTTCTCAAAATCTTTTAGATTTAGCTCTTTTTTTCTTGATATAATTGCAATATCTATATCTGAATCTTCTTTTACTTCTGCTTTAGATAATGAACCAAAAAGAATAATGGTTGAATTTAGAAGATTCTTATTGATATTCTCTAAAAGCTCTCTCAATTTAATAGACCAATATATTTTTGATATGTTTATGAAAATTTCACTTTCCTTATTCGCATAAAATAAGTGATATCTCCGATATACCTCTTTTTTTAACAATCCTTCTTTTAGATATTCAGATAAAATAATTGATGCCGTAGGGGGGGAAATACCAATTAACTTAGCATATTCCCTTACGCTTATTTTTCTATAACAATCTTCAAAAAAGGGCTTTAGATTGTTAATTATTTCTAACATATGTTAAATATAACTAACATATGTTTATAAATCTTTCTAATAAGTGAGCTGAAACTTAACGGCATCTATCCCTTTGAAATTTCCTCCTTATTTTCATTCAGTGCTTTTTCTAGGTTATTTATTAATTCATTTGTATCTTTATCTAACTGAGGAATTGAATTAAAAATGATCTCATTGTCTATTTTTCCATATTCATGTGCAATAAAGTTTCGCATTCCTTTTGCATTAATTAGACTTTCTGCGAGGGTTTTTGAAATAATGCCTTGGTTAGCTAGAATTTCAAATGATTCGGAATCACTTTCTGGCAGATTAAAACCCCTTAAGTTATTATTTATCTGTAGTTTTATAAAAAGAAAAACCAAATCGACTGCTGCTTCAATAACCTTCTTGCAATATCTCTCGCAAATAGCTATTGCTCCGCGATTGTTTTTATAATCTTCAAAAGTTTCCGGCCTCGACTGAATAAGAAAACCAAGGTAATCCTTAATCTCAGCTATTTTATCTTTAATTCTTTCGTTCATAAATCACCTTTCCTTTTTCGTCTATTTCTTTTTTTATCTTATCATTAAGGATATTGTAAACTTCAACTTGAATTTTTTTGTCATATGCAAATTTTATCCCAAACTCTGTTGCTTCTCTTTTAGCTATCTCATCAAATTCTACCGCTATGTCTATATCTGAACGGAAAGTTCGTATCCCATAAACAGTTGAACCAAAGACAACAATCCTTTTTATTCTTCTGGAATATTCACTTTCTAATATGTGTTCCTTCATCTCTTCAATTTTTCTTTTTACTTCTGCACCTTTCTTTAAGGAAGTTATAGAGTATCCTGCGAGAAGTTGAATTGCTAAAAATTTCTTCTTTATATCTCTCGATAGTCTTGTTCTTTCTGAAGGTTTTAATCTTATTCCCAATAGTTGTTTTTCTATTATTTCTATTTCTCTCTCTCCAAATATCATTCTCATCTCTGGTTTTCTGATAGTAGTTATTAATTCCATATTTTACCTTGATAATTATCACTATGCTGATAACTATTATCATAATAATGATAATTTTTACTATTTAAATATTTCGATTTAGAGACATAAAAATTTTTGATTTAACTTAGAGGGATAATATTTTTATCCTCTAAGGACTTTGAATTTCTTAACAAGTCTGAGCTTTGGTTTTATTGACTTTGAGAACTTATTTGCTTCTTCTCTTGAGAAATGAATTATTCCTGAAGCCTCTTTGCCTCTGAAATAAAGGTCTATTGTTTCAGATTTAGGATTGAAAATGTCCTGCTTTATTAAGATGTCATCTATTTTCGCAGATTCTTGAGTTCTCTTTGCTCCGAGAAATCCTGCTTTCTTCAATTTGATTATCATAAAAATCCCATTTCTTTGGGGTTTTTAAGGTTTGTTGTAATACATTCTTTAATAAAATAGTAACATTAATTAAGGGTTATATTTCCTGTTTTTAATATGGTAAATAGACTTAAAGGATTGCTATTGGTATTAGATGGGTTGGTGCTTCCATTGTTTGAAGAAATGATAAAACGAGGTAGAATGCCAAACGTTTCAGAACATGTTATTGGAAGGAAGATTTTAAACATTAAAAACGCATTTTCTTGCCACCCTTCTTCTACTTATGAAAATATGCAAGCAATAAATACTGGACGATTTCCCTTAGATCCTGGAGCGACTTATTTTTCTTCATCCACTGCAAGTATTGTAGACTTATTGAGAGTCGACAATCCTTCAAAAGGGTTTTGTGCTAAAAGAAGAACAATCTTTCATCATATTCCCAATTCCGTATCAATTCATAATCCATGGAATGATGGCGCGGATGACAAACATCCTGGAGTCTATTCTCTTGGCTCAGCAGGGTATGCTCTTGGATGGGAAGGTTCAAATTTTGCAGCCGTACAAAGATATTTACAAACTCTAAAAAGTAGAAAACCTTCCTTTGCTGAAATATGGTTTCCAGCTTATGATAGATTCGCGCACACCCTTCCAGAATCTAAGTTATTAAAAAAATATGAAAGATTTGATAGGCACTTTGGAAGAATTGTTAAAGGCATGAAAGAAACAGGCACTTATGATGATACCATAATTATTATTTTATCAGACCATGGTATGGGGGATGTTTCCTGCAATATAAATCCAAATGAACTTGTACTTGATGCTGGATTGAAACCAAAAATAGCTAGGAGAAATAAAGAATTTAATTCGAGAGTTTTTGCTTATGGTTATAGTATTGGACAATTGTATTTAACTGGTCTGCCTGAAAGAGAACTTGAACGGAGATTGGTAGATTTGGTCAATCAGAAACCTGTAGAGCACGTTATTAGGAGAGTGTCTGATAATGTTAAGATTGTCTATTCAAAGGATGCTGTTGTGCAAATTGAAAGAGCGGACTCTAAATATAGAATGGTTGTTCTATCTGGAGCAAATCCATTTGGTTACTCTGATTCATTAACTAAGAAATTGGGCGAATATCGCTCTGCAAAAGAGTCGTTAGAGTTAACATCTAAGGAGGAACAGCCAGATGCGGTTGTTGGTATTGCAGAAGGAATGAATCATCCAGATGCTCCTCCGGTAAGATTTTTGGCTGCAAACGGCTATGCTTTTGGTAAAATCAGAAATGGAACTCATTTCCCAGCATATTTTAATGCGAATAGAATTCGAACTCATGGAAATCTCCATAGAAAGCAAAGTCAAATTCCTATGATGATTGCTGGTCCAAAGGGCGTTATTGATTATCGAGAGGTAGACTGTGCAAGAGTCATCGATTGGATGCCTACTTTCCTTGACATTGCGGGTTACAAAACTGATGATAAAATAGATGGAGTTTCTTTGTTGAGTATTTGATTATTTCTTACTTAGAATGAGCTTTGCGACATCTACTAATCTGTTTGAATATCCCCATTCGTTATCATACCATCCTGCGACTGAGACTAGATTTCCGTTAATAGAAGTTAATCCTGAGTCTATTATTGCAGATGAGGGATTGTGAATTATATCTGATGAAACAATTGAATCTTCTGTATACTCAACAATTCCTTTGTAATCTCCTCCAGAGGATTTTTTGAATAAGGCATTTACATCTTTTACATTATTTGGTTTATATTCAACTTCTGCGATTATTGATGAGATTGAACCATCTGCAACTGGAACTCTTAATGCATAACCATCTAATTTTCCTTTTAGAATAGGAAGGGCTTCTATTACTGATTGAGATGCTCCGGATGTTGAAGGGACAATGTCTTGTGCTGCTGCTCTTCCTCTCCTTAAATCTTTTCTATCCACTCCATCAATTAATCTTTGAGTTGAAGTGTATGCGTGAGTTGTTACAAAATAAGCATTCTTTATTTTGTATGAATCATTTAATATTTTTAGAATTGGAGCAACGCAGTTTGTTGTGCATGAGCCTGCAGAGATTATTTTGTGTGTTTGTTTAAGATCTTCTTCATTTACTCCTGGAATTATTGTTGAATCTTGGTCTTTTGCTGGAGCGGAGATAAGAACTTTCTTTGCTCCTGCTTTAATATGTTTCATTGCCTCATCTCTTGATGTGAACATTCCTGTGCATTCAACAACTAAATCTATTTTTTCTGATTTCCAGGGGAGTTTTTCAGGGTCTAATTCATTGAAAACCTTTATTTTTTTCTTTCCAAATATAAGATGCTTGTTATCATGCCTTATTTCTTCTGTTGGAGTTGGATGGACTGAGTCGTATTTTAATGTGTAAACAATGAAATCTAAATCAGCTGAATGATTTATTACAATATCCCATCCAGGATATTTCTCCATTAGAGAAAGAAAGAACTGTTTTCCTATTCTTCCAAAGCCATTTATAGCTATTCTTGGAATAATCTCTTTTTTAGCCATTTTGGTATGAGTTTATAGAACCTCTTATATTTAAACTTTCACCTTATCGACGATATTTCATAGACTAAATAGACTAAAGTTCGTTTAATCCATAGGATTTAGTTGGTTTTGGGGTTCGCTCCTTCAAAACTACGGTTAAGGATAATTAACGGATATAAAGGAAACAGATTTGTGATTTGCCTGTCCCCCGACCACCTGCCCCTAAGAAGAGGAGAGGGCGCGATTCATTATAACATATCATATTTTAAGTAGAGATTAATTCCTTCACCGAATTTAACCCTGCGTCAAGGTCTTTCTTTAGTCTATCTATATTTTCTCTGATATAAGAACTAGCATTATCTATTTGTGTTAATTTTGTTTGTATATTTTTAAAGTCAGATAATTTGATTTGTAACTCTTCAACAATTTTCTGTATTTTATCAATGGGAATCTCCTGTTTAGATTCGCTATTTTTCTCGATGAATAATCTCGCTACTCTTAATGAAAAGTAAAGCCCATAATCATCAAAAGAAGTTATGATGTAATTATTAGTAATCTTCATTGGTTTTAATGCCGAAGGGACTTGCGATCGAGACTTAAATAAAAATATGCCAAATTTAGCACTTCTATTTTCTATTGCATCATTTATTTCATCAATGGTTTTTTTCTGCGAGTAGGAAGAACTATCTTTGCATTCAATAACAATTCTCTTTTTTTCATCACCATTAACATCTACAATTAAATCCCCAATTTTGTTTGTTCTTCCAAGAGATTCTCCACAAGAATTAACTTTATCCTCATATTCAGATAAGAAATCTTGTGCTTGTTCAAGAACAATTTCTTCGAAATTGGCTCCTTTCAGAGAAGTTTTTTCAATTATTTCTTCTTTAGATCTTTCTCTCAATACCTCATCTCTTAATTCTTGTATTTTTCCTAGAATTTCATCTTTTAATTTCTTAATTGGGGAGCTTTCTTCAAACGGATTAAGTAATTCTCCAATTTTACCTTTCTTTTTATCAAAGTAATCTTCAAATAATAATCTCATTTTACCAAGAGAACTTTGGTTGTTCTCTAAATCCAATTGTTTCTCTATCATAATCTGAATATCTTTAGATTGGTTTTCAGAGTCTCTTAATAATTCTTTAAAGCCTTTCTCAAAATTTGTCCAAACATCTTTTGCTTGATTCTCAGAACTTCTCAGAAGGTCTTTAGATTGAGATTCAGAAGATTTGAGCAACTCCCTAAATTCTTTTTCTAAATTGTTCTTAATATCTTTAGATTGAATTTCTGAGTTTTTCAAGAGCTCTCTAAATTCTTTTTCGAGGGCATTTCTAAGGTCTTTAGATTGAGATTCAGAGTTCTTTAGGAGTTCTTTAAACTCTTTCTCAACATAATCCACATTTTCTGCAAGATAAAGATTTTTTAATCCTATTGCGCCGATTATTATGGCTTTCTTAATAAAATCCTCTCTTTTATCTTCCGATATATCTTTGAGTATTTTCGATGTGTTTATGTCATCAATTATGAGACTTTCAATAACTATAGAATCCTTTTCTATTTTTATCTTCTGTTCCATAAAAATAACATAAAAGAATACTTTAAAATCCTTTCTAATATATGTTTCTTGTGGTAACTTCTTTCTTAGAAAGAGAGAAGCAAAGAAGCGCCCTCTCAGAGAAGAAAACCCACCATCCGCAAATCATAAATCTGAAAACAAAAGTAGCCGTTAATTTCGCTCGAAGAAGATTTCAGAACAAATCATTCGGACACGAGAGTCTTTAGTAGCCCACTCGTTCCCTTCGGGTCACTTAATTTCCCGTAAACGGCAAATTGTTTATTTTATCCTAAAATAGTTTCTTTCGTAGAAACACACAATTTGACATAACTTTCTTCTTATATTATTAAATTGGAATAAAGTTCGTTTACCCTGAACAATTAACCGCCGTTTTTTACAATTTTCTAAGTAAATTATTCTTTGCGCCTATATGAGTTATAACTGAATCTGATTCCTTTAAACCTAAATCTAAACAGACATCAAGTGGTTTGTTGTGCATAATTCCATAAACGAAACCCGAGGCGAAGGCATCTCCTGCTCCTGTTGAATCTATCACTTTTATCTTTTTTGGAACTTTTGTGAAAAATTCTCCATCTGAATAAGCGTATATTTTTCTTGGACCATCTGTAATGACTATTATTTCTGGGCCTGAATGAGCAATCTTTTCAATTATTTCTTTTTCGTATTTTAATCCTGTAAGAGCTTGTGCTTCTTCTTTGTTCAGAATGAGGACTTTTGTGTGGGAAAGAATTTTTGAGAGTTTCTTTAATCCTAATTTAGCCAAGTACATTGAAGGATTAAATGCAATTTTTGCACCTTTTCTTGTTAGATTGCAGAGTTTTTCTGCTGCCTTAAGGCTTTTTCCCATAACTGATGATATGTAAAGCCATTTTGTGTTTAGCATTGAAAGATGCAAGTCATCTACTTCAATTAAGTCGTTTAAACCTCTGTAGTTAAGAATTGTCCTGTCTCC
>Ga0233425_10005163_pt1 | contig 20976 bp, 10 predicted proteins | sample Watercolumn_Towu_2_FD_181712 | JGI IMG/M metagenome (GOLD analysis project Ga0233425, IMG submission 181712) | Freshwater microbial communities from Lake Towuti, South Sulawesi, Indonesia - Watercolumn_Towuti2014_140_MG | ecosystem: Environmental > Aquatic > Freshwater > Lake | place...
TGTCGGACGTGTCGGACGTGTCGGACGTGTCGGACGTGTCGGACGTGTCGGACGTGTCGGACGTGTCGGACGTGCCGGACGTCTGCCAGCCCGGTGACGGCTGTTTCGGCGAGCCGTGCAAGGGACACCCCGACTGCTTCTCCGGATGGTGCGTATGGCACCTGGGACAGAAGGTCTGCAGCGAGCCTTGTACCGACAAGTGCCCGTCCGGCTGGGACTGCAAGGAGGCGCAGCCGGGCGTCCCGGGCACACAACACATCTGCCTGTCGGACTTCTCCCTGCTGTGCTGGCCGTGCTTTGGGGATCTGGATTGTCACTCGGACCAGGGGCAGCAGCTCCAGTGCGTGGGCGGGCTTCCATCAGGTACCTTCTGCTCCGTGGAGTGCAGCGGCGATGGACAGGGCGATTGCCCCGACGGTTACGTCTGCGCAGAGCTGTCCGAGGGCGCGGGCAAGGCCTGCAGGCCGGCGTCCGGGGGGTGCCTCTGCAGCACCGAGTCTCTTGCAGCGGGCACGAAGTGCTTTGTCGAGAACGAGCACGGCAAGTGCAGCGGCACCGGGTACTGCGAGCAGGCCTGGCAGGTCCCTTCCTGCAATGCAGCGACCCCGGCGGAGGACGTGTGCGACGGTGCCGACAACGACTGCGACGGCCAGAAGGACGAGGGGTTGTCCGGGCAGGACTGCACCCTCGAGAATGAGCACGGCACCTGCCAGGGACTGACCTCCTGTGACGGCAAGACCCTGATCTGTCTGGGCCCCGAGGCGGAGCCCGAGGTTTGCGATGGTGCCGACAACGACTGTGACGGGATGATCGACGAGACCGTGGACTGTGCGGACGACAATCCATGCACCGACGACTGGTGCGGAGCCGCCCAGGGTTGCCAGCATTCCAATACGACAGACGGTTGCGACGACGACAACCCGTGCACGCTCGGGGACGTCTGCTCCAACGGCATCTGCACCCCGGGAATCGTCGAACCCGACTGCGATGACCAGAACCCGTGCACCACGGATTCCTGCAATCCTGCGGAGCCGGGTGGGTGCGTTCACATCCACATGGACGGCCAGGCGTGCAGCGACGGCAACCCGTGCACCGTAGGGGACAAGTGCGCCAAGAGCACTTGCAGCCCCGGTCCCGTCGAACCGGCCTGCGCAGCGGACGACGACTGGGACAACGACGGGATCTCGAACTCCACGGACAAGTGCCCCTACGCGTTCGACCCTGCCAACCCGGATGTGAACGGCGTTGCTGGCCCGGATGCCTGCGAGTCGCTTTCCCAGCACGGGTTGTTTCTGAGCAAGAGAAACCTGGACCTCAAGCAGAACGGTGATTGGCCGACCTCTCGACGGACCTCGGAGCCCATCGAAGTCCCGCTGATGACCGGCTATCGCGATGCCTCGGTGCTGGGCTGGTGGCCCATGGAGGACGGGTACAAGGACCAGGGACCGTACGCTCTGACCATGACCGGCTGGAACGGTGGTAGCTCCGGGGAGGGGGTCATCGGGGCCACGTCCTATCTCTTCGATGGGAAGACCATTGCAGCGTGCGTGGCCAACCCCCCCATGCCGACGGCATCGATGTCGTTTTCAGCCTGGATCAAGTTCGATACCCTACCCGCCGACGGGCAGAAAGCGATGCTCCTCGTGCATGCCGGCAAGCCCGGTTCGCAGGCCGGGATGCGAGTCGTCAGGGTCGCCGGTGCGGGCGGCAAGAGCGTCCTGTCCTTGTGGACGTGGAACGGCACGTGGAGCGAGATGGATGCTCCGGTCGACCTGGTGACCGGAAAGTGGATGCACGTCGTGGGGACGCACGATGGCCCTGCGGGGACGGCCGCTCTGTACCTCAACGGGGATCTGGTGAAGATGGCACGGCAGATGGTTCAGCCGGCCGGAGATCCGGGGAGCGAACTGTCCGAGGGAGGCATCTACCTCGGCGGTTCGAGGGTCCAGGGCAATTCGGTCCACATGCTCGACGGGTACATGGACGAAGCCTTGCTCCTGGCCCGCGTGCTCCAGCCCACGGACGTCCGGGCGCTCTACATGGCGAAGACCGGGTCGCTGGCCACACTGGTTCCGGGAGCTCAGAAGGACTTCGACGATGTCCGGGTGGTGGAGGCCCCACATACCGGGATGGAGGAGCCGGGGGATCCGTACGTCACCCGGTCGCAGCTCATCGGCGTGAGGCCGCATTCCAACACGTCGTGCGTCAATGCCGGAGCGCAGGAGATTCTGCGACAGCGCGACGACATGTGCGGCGTCGCTGCCTACTGGCCCATCGATTCAGGGCTCAAGGAGATCAAGTCCGGTGCCGCTCTCCAGTGTTCTGGTGGAAGTCCCTACCTGGATCTGGGTCGGTTCGGCGACACGCAGGGGGCCCTGTGGATCCAGAACAAGACGGATGCGTGCTCGGCCGGGGATGTCGACGCGGTCGATCCTGGTTCCAAGTCGCTGACCATCGAGTTCTGGGTCAGGCGGGTGAATCAATCTCAACCCATTGTGGCCTACCCGGTTCAGAAGAAGGGATTTGCGGAAACCAGCGGCTACCAGGTTGCGGTCACCTTGAGCACGGGAGTCGTGTCGTGCGAGTTCTTCGGCGGCAGCGGCCAGACGGTATCGGTGCCGTCGTTGTATGGAATCGGCGGGTCCCAGTTCGTGTCCGACCCCCGCTGGGCGCACGTGGCCTGCGTGCTGGACCGGGACAAGAAGGAGGTCCGAACGTACCTGGATGGAACGGTGCATGCGGCGGCACCGCTCGGTGCCCTTTTCGGCCAGGTGGCCAGCGCGTCCCCCCTGGTCCTGGGAGAGGCCAGCGGCCCAGGAGACGTTACGCTCCTCATCGATGAAGTCGTGATCCACGACGTGGCGAAGTCCGACGACTACCTATACAGCCGGGCCAACCCGGGAGTGCCTGCGGTGAGGTTCCTGGCCAACACCACGGTATCCGGTGCAGGGGGCTTCTACCCTGCCAGGGGCTACACGCTCTACTGGGGGGACGGCAATGCAGAGCTCCAGCAGCCCCTGGTGGTCTCTCCGGACGGGAAGGACACGTGCGATGGCCTGTTGAGCCGCTGCTTCGGCTATGTGCTGTGGATGCGATTTGACGAAGCATGGCCGGATTGGGTGGTCGATTCCTCCCAGTATCGTGCCTGGGGGAAGCTGCTCAACTACGGGGCAGCGGAAGGGGTCCTGGCAGGGGCCCCGGGCGGGGCGGGTCTCAGCCTCCCGTCCCTGCGTGTCGTCGACGTCAACTGTGGGCCGCAGTGTGCGGTCTCCGGCCCTCACACCGTCGAGGCGACTTTCAGACCGCTCCAGCTTCCGGCTGCGAACGACATGGCCCTGGTCAGCCGGGAAAAGGATGGCGGGTCGGAGTTCTGGCTGGGGCTGTCAAAGACGGCGCCTGCCGGGCACGTGCGCGGCACCCAGGCCATGGGGGCCGAATGGTGTGAAGACGATTCGCTGGATGCAGCCGAGGCCGGGGTCTGGCAGAGCGCTGCCCTCGAGTTGGAGGGTACCATTTCCGTGGCTGTGGGCGGCATCAAGTCCCCGGGCAAGGTGTGCAGCATCCAGCCTGGAAACGACTTCGGCAAGCTGTGGATCGGTGACGTTGACGGCCCTGGGGGGGACTTCCAGGCCTTCGTCGGCGTGATCGACTCGGTGCGCCTCATGACCCGGGCGCTCCCGCCGGACGAGATGCTCAAGCCGATTCCGCTGTCCGCGACCTACGGTCCGGTCCAGTAGGAAGGAGTTCCGCCCACCATAGCGGAGGGATTCGCCAATCTGTTCTTCCTAACTGCCGATACTCAAGGTATAATGCGCACGCGACGCGGGGTAGGACGTCATGGAGGCTCAATCATGACCAGGCAAAGTCATTGGTGGCTGGTGGTTCTCGTGCTGGCTATGGGTTGCAGCGGGAAGGCGGTGGTGCAGCAGGTCGGTGACGTTCCCGCAGATGGTAGCGTGGTCGATACCGCGGGGCGGACGACCGGAGACACCCGTGTCGAACCCGAAACCCTCGTGGAACCCGATGTCCCGTTCATCGTTCCCGGGGATCTCGTCGAAGCCGAGGCGGAGGCCGAAGTTCCGCTCGGAACACCGTGCAACCAGAACGAGGATTGCGGCTACGGGTACTGCATCGAGGGACCCGAGGGGAACGTCTGCACCCACACTTGCGATCCGGACTGCCCTCCCGCCTGGACCTGCAAGCCGATGGATTTTGGCGGCTCCGACAAGCAGTTCGTCTGCGTCCCGCTGTACTTCGACCTGTGCAAGACCTGCAAGGATGACGAGGAATGCGGCGTCGAGGGGGACCACTGCGTGACCCTCGCCGGGGAAGGTGCGTTCTGCGGGATGGCCTGCGGGACCGACACCGATTGCCCCGCCACTTACGGCTGCAACAGCGTCCTCACCTCCTCGGGGGCCACGGTCAAGCAGTGCGTCCCGACCACCGGGAGCTGTAGCTGCAAGGCCGGGAACCAGGGAGAGAAGCGCTACTGCGAGAACGTAAACGAGTTCGGTACCTGCAAAGGCTTGAAGACCTGTCTCGGCCAGCTCGGCTGGTCCGAGTGCGATGCTCCGCTGCCTGCCGTCGAGGATTGTGACGGCCTCGACAACGACTGCGACGGAATGGCCGATGACGGCTTTGCCGATACCGATGCCGATGCCGTGGCCGACTGCATCGACCCGGATGACGACAACGACGGTGTGGCCGACGAGATCGACAACTGTCCGCTCGACAGCAACGCAGGCCAGTACGACCTCGACGAAGATGGCGAGGGCAATGCCTGTGACGATGACGACGACGGCGACAACGACCCGGATGAGACCGATTGCCAGCCCCTCCAGCCACTCGCCCACCACGGTGCCAAGGAGCAGTGCGACGGCCTCGACAACAACTGCAACGGCCAGGTCGACGAGGGCTACGCAGACTTCGACAAGGACGCCATGGCAGACTGCGTGGACCCGGATGACGACAACGACGACGACCTCGACGAAAGCGACTGCGACGCGCTCAATCCCAACGTCCACCACGGTGCGCTCGAGGCATGCGACGGACTGGACAACGACTGCAACGGCAAGACCGACGAGGGATTCCCCGACAAGGACGGCGACGGCGAGGCCGATTGCGTAGACGTCGATTCCGACGGCGACGGCGACCCGGACACGACCGACTGCGCTCCGTTCGACAAGAACATCCACAGCTTCGCCAAAGAAGGGTGCGACGGGTACGACAACAACTGCAACAAGCAGGTGGACGAAGGGTACCCTGATTTCGACCTCGACGGGCTGGCCAACTGCATCGACATGGACGATGACAACGACGGCGACCCGGACCCCGACGACTGCGCACCGCTCGACCCGTCGATCGGACACCTGGCCAAGGAATCCTGCGACGGGTACGACAACAACTGCAACGGCAAGGTGGACGAAGGGTATCCAAACTCCGACGGCGACGGCGAGGCCGACTGCGTCGACAACGACGACGATGACGACGGCGACCCGGACATCGTGGACTGCAATCCACTCAATGCGGCCATCCACCACGGGGCAACCGAGATCTGCGACGGCCAGGACAACGACTGCAACTCCCTGGTCGACGAGGCCGGTGCCAAGGGGTGCACCTCGTTCTACAAGGACAAGGACGACGACGGCTGGGGCATGAGCAACAAGTTCATGTGCCTCTGCGGGCCGCAGGACGAGTACACGGCATCCAAGCCTGGAGACTGCGACGATTCCACCTGGGCCACCAACCCGGACGGCACCGAGGTCTGCAACAACCTCGACGATGATTGCGACGGCGTGACGGACAACGCGGGGGCGCTCGGCTGCAAGAACTTCTACCAGGACGGCGACGGAGACGGGTACGGCAGCGGACCGTCGGAGTGCATCTGCTGGGCCAACCAGAAGTTCACGACCCCCAACGGCGGCGACTGCAACGATGCCAACCCGGCCATCCACCCGCTGGCCGCAGAGATCTGCGACAACATCGACAACAACTGCGACGGCCAGAAGGACGAAGGGGTCGGCTCCACGTGCGGCAACTGCGATCCGTCGTGCCACCAGGTCTCGGTCGGCCCCACGGGCACCGAGAAGTTCACCCTGGACGACGAGAACTCAAGCGGCATGGCCGAGGACCAGAACGGCTACCTGCTCCTCGACAAGGAGCAGATCAGCCTGGCCTTCATCTGGATCTCCAACTCCGGCGAGTACACCGTCTCCAAGCTCGATACCATCACCGGCAAGGAAACCGGGCGCTACAAGGTCTGCACCGACCCGTCTCGAACTGCCGTCGACCTTTACGGCGACGTGTGGGTGGCCTGCCGCGGTGACGGCGGCGTTGCCAAGATCCACGTGTACGAGAAGAACTGCATCGACAAGAACGGAGACGGCGTCATCCAGACTTCCAAGGACAAGAATGGAGACGGCGTGATCCAGGCCGGCGAGATGTACCCGGCGGGCCAGGACGAGTGTATCCGCTTCATTACGTACCCGGGCGGTTCCTGCCAGCGGGCTGCCGGTGTGGACAAGGAAAACCATGCCTGGATCGCAGAATGGAACTCCGCCACGCTCAGGCGGCTCGAGCCGGACAAGGGACAGGTGGTGAAGACCATTGGGTTGCCCACCAACGCTTACGGACTCGTCATCGACGGCAAGGGGATCATCTGGATTTCGGGACGCGGCAACGGCTCCCTGGTCCGGGTGGACCCGGCCACCAGTCAGGTCAGCAGCTTCAAGTCCAACATCGGCTGTCTGGAACCGTATGGCATCTCGCTGGACTACAAGGGCCGCGTCTGGATCGGGAACTGCTGCTGCTGGCATGTCGGGTATCGGTTCGACCCCACGAACAACACCTGGGCCGCGGCAGGCACGAGCAATCGTCCCCGGGGCATCGCCGGGGCATCGAACGGCAAGGTCTACGTGGCCAACGACGAGTCCAGCCGGGTTGCGGTCGTGAACTCCGATACCATGCAGACCGAGGCGTATGTCGAGCTCGGCGGCGGTCGGTTCCCCGTGGGAATGGCCGTCGACTTCGACGGGTATGTGTGGGCCGTCAACCAGAGTTCCTCTTCCGCGTCGAAGATCGACCCGAAGACCAACCAGGTCGTGCTCGAACACGCCACCGGCTCCAGCCCGTACACCTACTCGGACATGACCGGATACATGCTGCACACCTACACGCAGCCCCAGGGCTACTACCAGCACGTCATCCCCGGCGCCACCAACGGCAAGACGAAGTGGACCCAGCTCAACCTCAACGTCACGTGCGAGGGGCAGAGCTACGTCCAGGTTCGACTGCGGGCCGCCAATACGGTATCCGCACTGGCGCAGGCCTCGTGGAAGGGACCTTACGGACCTTTCCCGCCCAACATGTTCCCGATGGACCTGTCGGTAATCCAGGGGCTGGACGGCAAGTACCTCCAGGTCGAGGTGGTCATGGTTCCGGACAAGGATGGCCATACGCCGCTCCTCAAGGGGATCACGGTCCAGTACCACGTGGTCATGTAGCAGTGAGCCGTGACCACTGGCGGGTAGGTGATGGACACTCTGCTGGCAGGCGAGATCGTTGCCTACTTGAACGGCGCAGCATTCCTCTCTGGGGAGTGGCCGATGTGAGCCTCTACCGGAAGCTGTTTCCCGAGCTGACCTGGCACTTCCCTCATCAGCCGCCCAGGGCGGTGGTGGCCGTGGCTCCGATGCTGTCGGGGGTGCTGGAGAGCCTGGAAGAAGGACCCAATCTCGTCTACTTCCACCACTATCGGCAGTTGAACAACCTCCTCGACCGCGTGGCCTATGAGATCAGCCTCCTGCTCGAGCGCCGCGGGTTTTCCGCACTGCCCATCGCGGCCAGCCAGACCCTGGATGCCGACGACCTGACCGCACACGTCTCTCACCGGCATCTGGCCTACTGCGCCGGCATGGGATGGCGCGGGAAGAACAATCTCCTGGTCAACCCGAGGTTCGGATGCCGGTTCCGGCTGGTCTCCGTGCTGACCGATGCTCCTTTCGATGCCGGCAGACCTCCCGAAGGCCGGGATTGCGGTGCGTGCACGCTGTGCCGTGACGCGTGTCCCTCCGGGGCCATCGGTGAACGGGCCGAGGACTTCCGGCTGGACCTGTGCCATGCCCAGCTATCCGAGTTCCGGAAGATCCCGCGCGTGGGGCAGCGGATCTGCGGGCTCTGCCAGAAGGCGTGTCCACGGGGGAGCCGTGGAACAGGGGCCGCCTCAAGTGCGGGTGGGGATGCCTTTGCCGGCGAGATCCTTAAGCCCTGGTAGACGCAGTTCCCGTTGACTTTGGACCTCTGAGCCGCGGATCAGATGTCCGCCATGCAGGCATCGTAGGATGCCTTGCACGCTCCGGCCATGGCGGCCGCAATGCAGGTGGGCGTGGCGTTGATGCCGCACTGGACCAGCACGCAGTTGGTGAAGTTGTCCAGCAGGGCCTTGGAGGTCGGTGAGCCCTGTCCGTAGCAGCCCATGAGGCAGAGCGGGACGAAGTTGCAGTTCTGCGCACAGACCATCATGTCCGCACAGGTGTAGAGGTCCTCGCACTTGAAGAGCGTGTTGTTGCATGCCTTGCCCTGGGGGCATGTCCCGCAACTTCCGCCGCACCCGTCACTGCCGCATTCCTTTCCGGTACAGGCGGGCTTGCAGACGCACTCGCCGGCGAGGCAGGAGTACTGGGTTCCGCCAGGGCAGGCCGTCCCGTCCGCCTTCTTGGGATGGATGCAGCCGGTCGGATTTACGCAGGAGTCATCGGTGCACGGGTTCGAATCCGCGCAGTCCGGCGGCGTGCCGGGCTTGCACTCACCGCTCTTGCAGGCCTCGATCCCGTTGCACGGCAAACCGTCGGAGCAGCTGTTCTTGTCATCGGGGGTGTACACGCAGCCGGTCACCGGGTCGCACGAGTCATCCGTGCAGAGCTTTGCATCGTCGCAGGTCGGGGGAACCCCGGCCTGGCACAGACCTGCCTGGCACTTCTCGTCGCCGTTGCACTTGTCCGAGTCCGGGCATCCGGTGCCGTTCTCGGCGGGCAGGTGCTGACAGTCGTTGACCGGGTCGCAGGTGTCGACGGTGCAGGTGCTGGCATCGTCGCACTCAGCATCGAGAGGGGTGTTGTGACAGGCACCGTCAGAGCACTTGTCCTCGGTGCAGGCAACGCCGTCGTCGCAGACCGTGTTGTCCGGGGCGTGGGAGCAGGCACCGTCAGAGCACTTGTCCACGGTGCAGGCGACCCCGTCGTCGCAAAGAGCATCGCTGGGTGTGTGGGTGCACTTGTTGGCCAGGCAGGCATCCGCTGTGCATGCGACGGCGTCGTCGCACTCGGCATCCGTCAGGCAGCAATTCTGGAGAGGGGTGTTCACACAGACGTTGTCCACACACTCCTCCGTGGTGCACGCGTTGTTGTCGTCGCACTGGGACGGCGAGCATTCGAAGCACTTGCCGGTATCCGGAACGCAGACGGTCCACTGCCCGTCCTTGCACCCGCAGTCGAAGTCGCTCAAGCAGCAGCCGGGGGCCGGGTTCTTTCCATAGTGGCACTCGAACAGCCCGCCACCGATGCTCACGCAGGCATCGCTCGAGCAGGCGTTGTTGTCGTCGCACCCTTTGTCCCCGGGGCCGCTGCAGGGGCCGAAGCTCTTGAACGCCTGGCAGTCGGTGGCAGCGCAGTCGGGCAGGGGCACTCCGAGCTCGGTGAGCTGGCAGCAGACCTGGTGCATGCCGAGCGGGAGCTTCTCAAGCGTAAGCTGGAGCTCCTGCGTCGTCCCTGCATCCTGCCCGTCCACGAAACACCAGATCCCGATGTCGCTCCCGGGAAGCACTTCGGCTGCCTGAACCTCGAACAGCAGCTGTGCGGATTCTCCAGCTACGAGGACTTCCGGAAGGATGTCCGTGATCAGCAGGGACGGAGTTCCCGCTTCGGTGCAGGCCCCGTCAGTACAGATGAAGCCGGCGCTGCAGAAGCCGCAATGGCCCCCGCAACCGTCCGGCCCGCAGCTCAGCCCGTCGCATGCCGGAGTGCACAGGCAGATCCCTTCGGTGCAGGTCCAGCCGGCATCGCACGCAGTCGCTTCCGCAGACCAGGCCCAGGTGTCGATGCAGGGGAACCCGAGGCTCAGGCAGGTCACGTACCCGCTGCCATCTTCGGTGCAGGACACGGCCATCGGCTCGCATTCTGATTCCGGACACGCCGGTGCGCACGTGAAGTCGATGCACAGCTCGCCATCCGCACAGTCGCCGCAACTGCCGCCGCAGCCGTCGTCGCCGCATTCCATGTCCGTGCAGTCCGGTGTGCACTCGGCAACGCACTCCCCGAGCATGCAGAACGGCGTCTCGACCGGGCAGTCGCCGCACGAGCAGCCGCAGCCGTCGTTTCCGCAGGCCTTGCCCTCACAGTCGGGAAGGCAAGCAGGCTTGCACTGGCCCAGGTCGCACACTTCCAGAAGCGGGCACTCATCACTGCACGAACCGCAACTGCCGCCGCAGCCGTCGTCACCGCACTCCTTTCCTTCGCAGCTCGGTTCGCACCCGCACTTGCCCTCCTCGCAAGCCACGCCGTCCGGGCAGGTCCCGCACTGGCCGTTGCACCCGTCATCGCCGCACTCCTTGCCCTCGCAGGCCGGTTCGCACGTGCATTTGCCCGCGACGCACTCCTCCCAGTCCTCGCACTCGCCGCACAGGCTTCCACAACCGTCCGGCCCGCACTCCTTCCCGGCGCAGACCGGCTGGCACTGACAAATGCCGGCGATGCACTTCGAGCCGTCCTCGCACTCCCCGCACACGCTGCCGCAGCCGTTGTCACCGCAGTTCTTGTTCTCGCACTTCGGCTTGCACTCGCACTGGCCAGACACATTGCACTGTTCGGCAGCGCCGCAATCTCCGCAGGATCCTCCGCAGCCGTTGCTGCCGCAGACCTTCCCCTCGCACTTCGGAAGGCAGAGGCACTGCGCCGAACCGTTGCACTGGAACCCGTCCGGGCAGTTCCCGCACGTGCCCCCGCAGCCATCATCGCCGCACGCCTTGCCCAGGCACGAGGGGGTGCAGACCGTTCCGTCCCCCCCGGCTTCTTCTTCCGGAGGAACGTCCTGGGCAACCAGGTCCTTGCCTCCTCCGTCCCCCGTGCAGCCGGTTACCGCCACAACGCCTGCCAGCACCGCCACCGTCGCCAGCGCCATCGTTACCATCCCCACCGCCACCGATGCGACTGCCCCTTTCCTTGACATGCCTCTCCTCCAGGATGCGAAAAACGTTTCGGGAAACGAGGATATTGTGGATGCGGCAGCAGTCCGCGTCAAGCACGCGGTGCAGGCGGCCCCCGCGGGGGGATCTCCAGGCGGAACTCGGCCCGAGAGCCACGCCATCACGTGAGAGGTGTCGTCCTGCGCGATCTACGGTTTCCCGTTCCGGTGCTTCCAGATCGACGGCAGTGTTCGCAGGAGGATCTGCACGTCGAGAAGCGGGGATGCCCGGACGATGTATTCCAGATCATAGAGGATCTTCGTGCGTGAGTAGTTCTCCCCTTCTCCCGGCGGGAGGTTCACCTGGGCCCATCCCGTGATGCCCGGACGCATCCTGAGCCGCTCGGTGAAGCGGGGGATGACCTGGGCGTAGGAATCGGAGAGGTGGGGTTGCTCCGGCCTCGGCCCCACCAGGCTCATGTGCCCGGCAAGGACGTTCAGGAGTTGGGGGAGCTCGTCCAGCCGGAAGCGGCGCAGCAGTGCCCCAAGCCCGGTAGGTTCTGGCTCCGCAACTTCGGTGGGAGCGGCCGCAGCGCGGTCCGGGTGGCGCATGGTCCGCAGCTTCAGCAGGGGGAACCGACGGCCGTTCAAGCCGACTCTGGGCTGCACGAACAGGACCGGTCGTCCATCCACCAGGAGGATCAGCAGTGCCAGGCCAACCTGTAGAGGGAGCGTGAGCGCAAGGCCGGCCAGGGCACCACCCAGGTCCAGACCACGCTTGAGGGAATTCATGACGGGGGTCATCGAACCGTGATTCCAACGGGGCCTGGCGCAAAGCTCCCGACGAGGAACCACTCCTGTCCAAGGCGCCGGCACGTGCTTTCGAAAGCGGCAACCCCGGCAGGGGGCAGGGCCACCAGGAGGCCTCCCGACGTCTGCGCATCGGCCAGCAGGGCCCGGGCGGACTGCGGGACTGCTGCGGCGAATGATACCGACGGAGCTACGAACTCGAGATTCGCGAGGCTGCCGCCGGGAAGCACTCCCTGATCAGCCAGCTCCAGCGAGCGGGGCATGAAGGGCACCTTGGCCGAATCGACGATGACTGCGCACCCAGATGCCTTGGACATCTCCAGCAGGTGGCCGAGGAATCCGAACCCCGTGACGTCCGTGCAGGCCCTCGCTCCGGCCTCGATTGCGGCCTGCGAAGCCCGGTCGTTGAGCGTTGCCATCTGGAGCGTGATCCGCTCGATTGCATCCGGACCCAGGAGGCCACGCTTGAGCGCCGTGGTCAGCACGCCGATTCCGAGCGGCTTGGTGAGCACGAGGAGATCGTCCGGGAGTGCCCCTCCTTTCTCCAGGACTCGTCCCGAAGGGAAATCGCCAACCACGGCCAGGCCGAAGATGACCTCGGAGGTGCGGAGCGTGTGACCGCCGGCCAGCGGAATTCCCGCTTCCCATGCCTTGTCCATCGCTCCCTGGAGGATCGCAGCGGGGGTTGCAGGAGAGAAGAGCTTGGGGGGGTATCCCAGGATCGACAGCGCGAACCGTGGCACGCCCCCCATGGCATAGATGTCCGACAAGGAGTTGGCAGCCCCGATCATGCCGAATCGGTACGGGTCGTCCACCACCGGCGTGAACACGTCCACCGTCGATGCCAGGAGCTTGCCGTCCGGCATCCGCACGACGGCCGCGTCGTCATCCTTGTGGATGCCGTGGAGCAGTACGTCGGTTCCCTTCCAGGTCAGGTTGCGCAGGACCTGCGCAAGCTCGGCCGCGCCGAGCTTGGCCGCTCACCCTGCGACCGAGCACACCGAGGTCAGCGGAACCTGATCCTTGCCCTGGGGGATGTTCTTGTCGCGTTCTTCTGTCATGTTCTCACGCTATCGACGGTCGCATCCGACCGGCGCTCGTTCCCGGCCCTGTTGCCGGCTGCCCCGGCAGTATATCCGGCACCGCGCATCCCGGCAAGGGCGACAGTCCCGCCGTCCCCCGGCCCCGTGCCCCACCCTATGCCCTATCGCTCCCCTCGAGCATTCCCACGACATGCAGCGCCCGTTCGAGCGCTCCCTCGAACGGGAGGGCCGAGCAGTCCGCCACCAGGGAATGCGGGGGCACCACACGGATGGGAAGGGGTTGGTCCTTGACCAGGCGGATGGCGCGGGCCAGGACCGAGTCGGGGGCACTGGACAGGTCGAGCGTCACCCGGCCGCTGCGGGAGTCGATCTTCTTGAGGCCGAGGTGCTGGCCCCGGATGCGCAGCTCTGCAACGGTCAGCAGGTCGGCGGTCTGCGTGGGAAGCGGTCCATAGCGGTCGGAAAGCTCGGTACGGAGCTGCTCCAGCCGTTCCACGTCTTCAGCCGTGGCCGCGATTCGGTAGAACACGAGCCGCTGGTGGCGGTCCGGGACGTACTCGTCCGGGATCGACACCTGCGCGGGGATCTCGACGGCCGTTTCAAACCGAGCCACCGTCGGCTGTTGTTCCTTGAGCTGAGCCACTGCCTCGTGAAGCAGGTGGGTGTACAGGTCGATTCCGACCGCCTCGACATGGCCGGACTGGTCCGGGCCGAGGACGTCCCCGGCCCCGCGAAGCTCCATGTCGATGCTGGCGACGTTCATGCCGGAACCCACGGAGGTGAAGCGGGCCAGGGTGGCAAGGCGTGCCCGGGCATCGGTGCTCATGGTCTCGAGCGGGGGGACCACGAACCAGGCGAATGCCTGGACCGAGCCACGGCCGACACGTCCCCGGATCTGGTAGAGCTGGGCCAGCCCGAACGCATGAGCGTTGTTCACGATGAGGGTATTGACCGAAGGCATGTCGAGCCCCGACTCGATGATCGTCGTGCACAGCAGGACGTCGGCTTCCCGGTCCATGAAGCGGATCATCGACTCCTCGAGTGCCTCCTCACTCATCTGGCCGTGGCCGATGAGGACGCGGGCCTCGGGCACGAGTGCGACGATCTGGTCCCTGACGTCTCCGATGTCCTCGACCCGGTTGTGCAGGAAGAACACCTGTCCGCCCCGTTGCAGCTCGAAGCGGATGGCACGGGCGATGACGTCCGGGTCGAACGGTGTGATCTCGGTACGGATGTCGAGCCGTCCCAGGGGCGGCGTCCGGATCACGGACAGGTCCCGGATTCCGGACATGGCCATGTAGAAGGTCCTGGGGATGGGAGTTGCCGTCAGGGACAGCACGTCCACGCTGGTGCGCAAGGTCTTGAGCCGTTCCTTGTGTCCGACTCCGAACCGGTGCTCCTCGTCGACGACAAGCAGGCCCAGATCCTTGAACCGGATGTCACGGCTCAGGAGGCGGTGTGTTCCGACCACGATGTCCACTGTCCCGGCCTCCAGTCGCTTGAGGAGCTGGGTCTGCTGCCCAGCGGACTTGAAGCGGCTCAGGCTGTCCACGGTCACTGGATAGGCGGCAAGGCGGTTGCGGAACGTGATTCGATGCTGCTCGGCAAGCACCGTGGTGGGGACGAGGACGGCCACCTGGCGACCGTCCAGAACGGCCTTGAACGCTGCCCGGATGGCCACTTCGGTCTTCCCGAAGCCGACGTCGCCGCACACGAGGCGGTCCATTGGGCAGGGCTTCTCCATGTCGGCAAGCACTTCCTCGATGGCCCGGGCCTGGTCGGGAGTCTCCTCGTACGGGAAGGAAGCCTCGAACTCCTCGAAGTAGCTGTCGGAGGGAGAAAACATGTGCCCCTCCGCGGCCTGCCGCCTGGCATAGAGGTCGAGCAGGTCGAAGGCCAGCTTCTTGGCTGCTTTGCGGGCTCTGTCCACCCGCTTCTGCCAGCTTGCGGAGCCCAGCTTGTCGAGCTTGGGGGCCGTCGGACCGCTGCCGATGTAGCGCTGCACGACTCCCGCAGCGTGGACCGGTACATAGAGAGCATCTTCTCCGGCGTAGCGGATCTTGAGGCAAGCGTATTCCCCGGAGGACAGCACCCTGCGCACGACTCCCTCGAACCGGCCGATACCGTAGTCCCGGTGCACGACGAAGTCCCCCTCATCGAGCTCGGCCAGGGCGTTCTGCGCAGGCTGGACCGCAGCCTGTGGACGTGCCCGGACCCTCCGGTCGAAGAGGTCGAACGGCGTGGCCACGAACAGGCCCAGGTCGGGACAGTCGACTCCATGCTCGAGACCGGACAGGAAGCAGCGGACTCCCGGGAACAGATCTCCCCGAAGGAGCGAGGAGAACCGCAGCGGTCCTTTTTCCAGGCGAGCCTGCACGCCTTTGCCGACGAGCAGCCTCGCCATCCGGTTCAGCTCCTTCTCCTCCCCGTCCGTCACGACCACGTTGAGCCCGGTGCGCACTGCCTGCGCGACCCTCTGCTCGAGGTCCGGAAGCCGGCTTCCCCCCGGGGTTGCCCCCGGAAGCGGCCGCTGCATGGGCAGGTCGAAGTGGGTGTTGGCTGCGAGGTCCAGCGGAGCACAGTTCACCTGCGTGCAGGGTCGGACGCTCTCTTCCAACTCGGCCAGGGGGAGGAACAGCCGTTCGGGCGGGAGCGCCAGGCGTCCCCGCTCCACGGCCTGTGCGTGTCGGCGGGCCTCTCCGGCCAGGAAGGCACCGTGAGCGGCCGAAAGCTCCGCCTGGTCGTCGAAGACCACCAGCAGGCGCCTCGAATCGAAGTAATCGATCAGCGACGAATCGGCATCGGCCAGGATCGGGAGCAGGGCGTGGGAACCGGGGGGCAGCTCGCCCCGGCGAAGCCCTTCGAGGAGCTCCCCCAGCCGGGACGAGGGGATTCCCTGTGCATCGGCCATCTCCAGCAGCACGGGGCGTGCCTTGGCCAGCGTAGCGGAACGGGAGGGAAGCTCTCCGGCGGGGGGCAGCTCGACCCGGTGCACCCGTTCGGTCGTGAGCTGGCTGTGGGGAAGGAACCTGGAAATCACGTCCAGCATGTCGCCGAAGAAGTCGAGCCGGAACGGGAGGTCCGCTCCGGGAGGATACACGTCCAGCAGCCCTCCACGGACCGCAAAAGTCCCCGGTTCGGTCACGACCTCGACCCGTGCATATCCGGCGTCTGCGAGCTCTTCGACAAAGGTCTCGCGGTCGAGCTCGTCACCCAGCTTGAGCAGGCGGGTCCTGGATGCCAGGGCCTCGGGCCTGGGGATCCGCCAGGTTGCCGCACCGATGGGGGCCACGACCGCACGGAACCGCTCCCCGCGGGCGATGCGGGACAGGAGGCCGAGCGCATCCGTCATGCGCCGGGAATCGACCGTCACATCCAGGTAGGGGGACACGAACGGCATCGGCAGGAGCCCGACGTCATCCGCCTCGCCCAGCAGGTGGTGGAGCTGGTCCTGCAGCAGTTCCGCCCGCGCCGAGTCCCTGGCAAGAACCAGCATTGGACGCCCCGTTGCCTCGTGGAGCGCAGCCAGCAGGAACGGCACGCAGGTGGTGTGGATGCCGGAAACGTGCACCCGGAGCCGTCCGGCCTTTGCCACCGTGTCGAAGAACCGCGTTACCGAGAGAGAATATGACATGGTCCCGTGCCTGCCGGCGCAGGCAACCCCGTGCAACCTAGTAGTAGTAAGGTGCGAGTTTCCCCGGAATCGCCTCGAACACCAGCGCAATGGAGATGCCGTCCCCATCGCCGTCGCCGTCGAGGTCGATGTCGAGAGGGATGTTCCCCACCATGGTCAGGAGGAAGTCCTTGTCCATCGGGATGTACTCGTCCGGGATCGCTTCGATCATCCCCTTGAGATGCTCGTGGGTGACCGCTCCGCCGAGCACCCCCTTCATGGAGACGAACTTGTCTCCCTCGGTGACGAGGGTGGCCTCCATGCGGGCCGAGTAGAGCACGATCTCCGCCTTCTTGTCGTTCACGAAGGACATCTTGAACGGGAAGATGCTGCCCGAGCCGCCGGCCACCATCTTGTCCCCCTGGAGCTTGGTGTTCACGAACTGGACCTGCGGCTTGCACAGCGGGTTGAAGTTGAGGGAGCTGGCTACGTACGTGCACTCCTCCGCCTGGAAGTTGCAGGTCGGATTCTCCTCGGCCAGGTCGGCGTAGTAGACATTGAGCGTGAACGACTTTCCCTCGGAGTTGGGCTTCACGAACTCGGCCACGAAGATGAGCGGCTCCGTGATGTTCTCCAGGTTCTGCTGGATCGTCTGGTCGATGAAGTCGCCGGCCAGGGTGAGGGAGTTGTCGAGCCCCATCTCGCAGTTCCCGGACGGGGAGCAGGTCTTGAGGTCGCCATCCACGTTGAGGGCTTCTCCGAGGTGTCCGCCGTCTCCGACGCGCAGCTTGTTGATCTTCAGGGTGTGCTCATCGAACGTGAGGTCGCAGGCGGGGCACGAGCTCCATTGCTCGGTTCCGATGCAGGTACCGAAGTGGCACTTGTCGTCCTTGGTGCAGGTGGCCTGGTCGTCGCACTCGATCTCGTTGAAGACGTAGAGGCACCCGTAGCTTGGGTGGCAGGTGTCGTCGGTGCACGGGTTGCTGTCGTCGCAGGTCATCGGCTCCGTGTCGGACACGCATGCCCCTTTCTCGCAGCGGTCGTTGGTGGTGCAGACGTCGCCGTCTCCGCAGATGAGCGAATCGTCGGGCGGATTGGTGCACCCGCCGGCCTCCGTGCTGCAGACTTCGTTGGTGCACGGGTTCTTGTCGTCGCACGAGAGGTGGTCCGGCTCGTGGAGGCAACCCAGCTCGGGGTCGCACTCGTCCAGCGTACACTGTACGCCGTCCGCACAGGTGGGTGGGGTGCCGGCAAGGCAGTCGCCGTTGTCGCAGTAGTCGTTCTCGGTGCAGGGGTTGCCGTCCTGGCACGAGGTACCGGTTTCGGACGGAACGAACGAGGTCTTGCTCTCGAGAGGGGAGCAGACATGGCAGGGGTCGTCCGGTGCGGCAGCACCCCCTTCGTGGCAGGCCCCGCCGACCAGGCACCAGCCCTCCTTCGGCTCGCCCGGCGAGCAGCCGCCGTTGCCGTCGCAGGAGGTCTCGGCGCACGGGAGCGCCTCGCACGGGGCCGCCTGCCCGGCACAGATGCCCGCAGCGCAGGTATCTCCGAACGTGCACGGATCGCCGTCATCGCACGCCAGGCCCTCCTGGCAAGTACTTGCGGTTTCACCCGTCACGTCGGCAACCAGGTCGGTCCCCTGGGCCCCGTCGCCGCCTGAGCAGGCCGCCAGGAACCCGATCGTCGCCAGCGCGACGGCGATGGACATGGAACAGAGCTTCATCTGGAACCTCCGAGGGGTTGCTGTCAGCGCAGATTCGCTGCAGTGAACTCGCCGGTCTCGTGCACCGACTTGCCGACTTCGACGAACGCGTCGTAGACCATGGAGAGAGTGCGGCCCGGGTTGGCCAGCAGCTCTTCGAGCAGGCGGTTGGTCTGGCGCAGCCGCTTGGAAAGGTCCGTGATCACGAAGTCGAGCACCTTGTAGGCAAACGTGCTGTTGGCGTTGAACAGCCGCTCGAAGTCGTCCCGGATGCACTCGAGGACGATGACCGGTGCGGCAGCCTCCAGAGTGTTGGGGCGGCGACCGCCGTCGATGAGCGGGATCTGCCCGAGCATCCGGTTTCGACCGGTCGTGGCCAGGCGCTGCCGGACCCGTGGGCTGACTTCCTTGATCACGCTGACGATGCCGGCCACGATCACGAAGAACGAGGGGGCGGCATCACCCTCCCTGGCCAGCACTTCGCCGGGGGAGAACCGGCGCACGCGAAAGACCTGGGACAGAAGCTGCATTTCACTTTCGGAAAAGCCCTGGAAGAGCGTCACCTGCTTCATGTAGGGCAGTGGATCCTCTCGCATCGATGACTCCTAGCGGGGTTTTCCCGTCACGCTGAACTGCCGGTTCAGGAACTGCTGTTCGAGCTCGGCCAGGTTGGCTTCCGGGTTCTTGAAGAACTCACCGATGCGGTCGTTCAGCCCGCGAAGCCGGCCGCACAGGGTCGGAGCAATGGCCCTCAGAAGCTTGAACGCTGCGGGCCGGTAACGGGAGCGCAGATCGTTGAACGCCTGGAGGTTCACCTGGAACAGAACTGTGTCGGTCAGGGTGATCACCGAGGCACTGCGGGGTTCGCGGTCGATAAGGGCCATTTCCCCGAATACCGTGGGGGCCTTGAGCTCGGCCAGAGGCGTGCTTTCCCCTCCGGGCAGCATCTTGGTAACCTGGGCAGACCCCTCCACGAGGATGTACATCGCCTCGGCCTCGTCCCCCTCCTCCACCACCTTGACCCCCTTGCGCACCTTGAGGAGCTTCGAGATCGCCATGATCTCGTCGACCTCGTCGGGGGTCAGCCCCTTCATCAGGGGTACCAGCGCCAGCACCTTCGCGTATAGTTTCGAGTCCATCTCCACACACCCACTGTTGGCACGGGAAAGTTAGCATAGTCGCGAGGTCCGTGCCAGTGGTTTGTGAGTGGCCGGCCGCCATGGCGATCGCCGTGCGCCGCTGGCCAGACGAGGCCTTTCAGTGGTACTGTCGCTCCCTGGAGCGTCCACGGAGGTGACTCGTGCGGAGCGTCTCGACGGGAGCGCGAATGAAACGGAGCACCGGACGCATGCTGATCGGGTTGGCGGCCGGTGCGCTCTTTCTCTGGCTTGCGGCGTGGAGCGTCGACTGGCACGGGGTGGGCAGGGCGCTGGCCGCGGCCCGGATCGAGATGCTTGCTCCGATTGCGCTGCTGCTCACCGCGCATTACTTCTTCAAGGCCCTGCGATGGCGGGTCCTGCTGGCCGACTCGGCTGCCATTTCCCCTGCGTTCGCAATGCGTCTGACCATGATCGGGTTCTTCATGAACAACATCTTCCCGGCCCGGATCGGGGAGGTGGCACGACCCTACCTGCTCTCGGTCAATACCCCGGGAGCATCATTCCCCTTTGCCCTGGCAACCGTGGTGGGGGACAAGCTGTTCGATCTCCTGCTGAACATTCTGACGCTCCTGGCACTGTCGTTCCTCCTGTCCGTGCCGACTCATGTGCGGATCGGGTTGCTGGTGCTGGTGGCGGCCGGTTTCGGTCTGATCGGGGCGAGCCTGACCGCAGCGCTCATCGAGCGCCGGGGAGCGGCCGGCCTGGAAAAGGGGCTTGCGGCCCGGATCCTGGCCCTGTTCGGAAGGCACCGGGAAGGGGCCCGCAACGCTCTTCTCGGGTTTGCCCGCGGGCTGGCGACGGTCTCGTCGGCCAGGCGTGCGGCCGCCGCTCTGGCCTACTCGCTGCTGGCGTTCGGGTGCCTTGGGTTTGCGGTGTGCCTGATGCTCTCGATGATGAACCTGGACCCGTCGCTCCTGACTGCCGTGGCGGTCATCGGACTTGGAGGAATCGGCTTCATTCTGCCCGCCCCCCCGACCAATGCGGGGACCTTTCACTTCTTTGCGTCGGCTGCGCTGTCAGTCACCATGGCGGTCGGAGCCGATGAGGCGTTCTCGTTCGCACTGGCCTCCCACGCGAGCCAGGTGGTCGTGGTCACTGCTCTCGGAGCGGTATCGCTGATCGGTCTGGACTGGCGACGCATCTCGCGGCCCCTGGACGAGGAAAGGAAGCCTGAAGAACTGGCCCCGCGGTGATTTTGGCGTTACAATCCTGGCCGGCTCTTGAGAGGGGAACCGAACATGACCAGGAAGCTGAACCACGGCAGCACCGCTCTTGTGCTGGCAATGCTGGCCACCATGTGCGTTTCGGCCTGCGGTGACAAGGGGCGGAACGTGTCCGACGCGTCCGACGTGTCCGACGTGTCCGACGTGTCCGACGTGTCCGACGTGTCCGACGCGTCCGACGTGTCCGACGTGTCCGACGTGTCCGACGTGTCCGACGTGTCCGACGTGTCCGACGTGTCCGACGTGTCCG
>Ga0233425_10005164_pt1 | contig 20971 bp, 20 predicted proteins | sample Watercolumn_Towu_2_FD_181712 | JGI IMG/M metagenome (GOLD analysis project Ga0233425, IMG submission 181712) | Freshwater microbial communities from Lake Towuti, South Sulawesi, Indonesia - Watercolumn_Towuti2014_140_MG | ecosystem: Environmental > Aquatic > Freshwater > Lake | place...
TTTGAACCTAAATCTCCAAATAGGTTTTGGGAAAAACGCAGAACTGGAGATTCAATAGAATACAGACTTGTGAATGAAGAAGAGATTAAAAGAGATGTTGAATCAGTAATAACAGGTTTAGGGATAAAAGAAGGAGAATATGCAGTATATGGGGTTTATTTGTTTGGCTCTGTTTTTCACAATCGAAAAAGACCTTATTTTTCTTTTGGAAATCCTCACGATGTTGACATTTATGTGTATATGGAAAAAACAGATGAGACATTAAGCAGACGCATTCAAGAAGAAATCTCGCGAGTATTAAGTCCAAGATTTAATCTTCCTGTGCAGTGTTTAGTATTTGACCATTCTCCATATGACCATTATAATTTAACAGGAGAACTTCCAGGATTATATGCATCCCATCTCTTATATGTACGGCAAGAAAGAGCAATAGCACTTGCATCATTAAGGAAATAGATTTTCTCATAAAGAAAAAAGTGTCAAAAACAGCACTGGACACACTAGTAAAGATAATCTATAGTTGCACAACACTAAATCCATTTTTCGTATTTTTATCTTCCTTTTGTTGCACCAGCACCGCCTTTGCTAATGCATGTATTGAAAAAGATAATATTATTTCAAGACTTATATTTCATCATCATTTCTAACAAAGTTTAATAATTCCTCCACAAGTTTTATAACACAATTATTTCTTTTTCATACTCATGCCAGAAATCGAATTCATGACAAAACCATATGATGATGAATTGACAAAAAGCATCTTTCATCCAATATTCAAGCAGTGGTTTTTCAATAAGTTCAAAACATTCAGTGAGCCGCAGCGCTACTCTTTATACAATATCCACTGCAGAATCAACACCCTTGTCAGTGCTCCAACAGGCTCTGGAAAAACATTATCTGCATTTGGCGCAGTATTAAATGAATTAATTGATCATAGTGAAAAAGGAACACTGCAGAACAAAATCTATTGTGTGTATGTCAGTCCACTGCGCGCATTATCAAATGACATCCATAAAAATCTCATTGAACCATTAGAAGAAATGGAAAAAACAGCAGATAAAAAGTTCAATATCAGAGTTGCAGTAAGAACAGGAGACACTTCTTCTTACGAAAAATCAAAAATGCTGAAAAATCCTCCGCACATTCTTATCACAACTCCTGAAAGTCTGGCAATTATGCTTGTAAGCCAAAAATTCAAAGAACACCTCAATGCAGTTGAATGGGCAGTCATCGACGAAGTTCATGCATTGGCAGATAACAAGCGCGGGGTACATCTTTCTCTTCAATTAGAAGCACTCTCACATCTCTGCCCTCATATCACAAGAATAGGATTAAGCGCAACAGTTGCACCATTAGAAGAGGTTGCAAAATATTTAGTAGGAACAAATAGGGACTGTCAAATTGTTGATGTTCAATTTCTTAAAAAATTAGATTTGCAGGTCATTTGTCCAGTGCCAGATTTAATCAGCACACCGCATGAAGTCATGCATGCAGAAATGTACAAACTCATTGATCAATTAGTCCAACAGCACAAAACAACATTAATCTTTACAAACACCAGAAGCGCAACAGAGCGTGTTGTTGACCATCTGAAACACAAATTTCCTAAAAATTATTCAGACAATATTGGCGCGCATCATGGAAGTTTAAGCAAAGAACTTCGCCAGAATTTAGAAAAAAGATTACGAGAAGGAAAGCTCAAATGCGTTGTTTGCAGCACTTCTTTAGAGCTGGGTATTGACATTGGATACATTGACTTAGTCATCTGCTTAAGTTCGCCAAAATCAGTTGCACGTTTTCTTCAAAGAGCAGGAAGAGCAGGTCATCAATTGCATGAAACAGTCAAAGCACGCATTATTGTCATGGACAGAGATGATTTAGTCGAGTGTAGTGTTTTGTTAAAAGCAGCTGTGGAAAAAAAGATTGACAAAGTGCATATTCCAACAAATTGCCTTGATGTTCTTGCACAATCACTGGATGGATTTGCAATTATGCGTGTATGGGATGAAAATGAGCTGTATGAATTGATTAAACAGAGTTATTGTTATAGAGATATTTCACATGTCGATTACAATGAAGTTGTATCGTATCTTGCAGGGGAGTATACAACATTAGAAGACAGACACGTTTATGCAAAAATCTGGCGCAAAGAAGGCAAAATAGGGAAAAAAGGAAAGTTGGGAAGAATTTTGTATATGACTAATCTTGGCACAATTCCTGAAGAATCGTTTATTATTGTTAAGGTTGGCACACAAACAATTGGCCACATTGATGAAGGTTTTTTAGAAAAACTCCGTCCAGGAGATGTGTTTATTCTCGGCGGAGATACGTATCAATTCAAATACTCAAGCGGCATGGTTGCGCAAGTTACTGCAACATCAAACAGACCTCCAACAGTGCCAAGCTGGTTTTCAGATATGTTGCCATTAAGTGTTGATTTAGCAAATGAAATAGGAAGATTTCGTTATTTAATGGAAGACAAACTTAAACATGAAAAATCAAAAGAAGAGATACGTTCATGGATTCATGAGTATTTATATGTTGATAAAAACAGCGCCGAGGCATTGTACAATTATTTTGCAGAGCAGTATTCTTTTATTGAGTATATTCCAAGCGACAAAAAAATTCTTATTGAGCATTACAATGATGAAAAACAGCATAAAATAATATTTCATACGTTATATGGGCGAAGGGTGAATGATGTATTAAGTCGCGCAGTTGCGTTTGCCATAGCAAGAACAGAGCATAAAGATGTTGAGATTGGCATGAACGATAATGGGTTTTACATAGGATTTACAAAAAAAGTCAATGCAGTAAAAGCAATGAAAATGCTTAAAGCAGATAAGTTAGACTTAGTGATGAAACATGCTATTGATCAGACAGAAGTGCTCAAGAGAAGATTTCGGCATTGTGCAACAAGAGGATTTATGATTCTTAGAAGATACATGGGGCATGAGAAACGCATTGGCAGGCAGCAAGTGAGTTCTATGATTTTGTTGAGTGCAGTAAAGAGGATTTCTGAAGATTTTCCTGTTCTCAAAGAAGCACGAAGAGAGGTATTGGAAGATTTAATGGATATTGAGAATACAAAAAAGATTCTTGAGCAGATTGAGTCTGGAAAAATCAAATTAGTTGAAGTGCAAACAAAGATTCCTTCACCATTTGCGTTCAACATTGCACTGCAAGGGTACATGGATGTTTTAAAAATGGAAGACAAAGTGGAATTCTTGAAAAGAATGAATCAGATGGTGCTGGCGAAGATAGGGATGAAAAAATGATTATTGTTTCCCATATAATTTGTCAAAATATTGCTTTTTTATGAACACAATTTCTTTTAATCTCTTCATTGTTTCCTCTAAGTCCAGAATTGCCCAGCCATCACCATGTTGTGATTGAAAAATCGCTTCGTTGATAACAATATTCCAGTCAAAAGATGATTCTTTCTCAATAATTGTCCTGATATCATCAAAATCTTTTTCACGCTGTGTAATTGATTTAAGAAATACAATATCTTCTTTGCAAAGAACAAAGACAATAAGTGAATATTCTCCAACAACATAATCATGGCGTGCTTGTGCACGGTGTTTCATTGCTGGGCTTAACTGCGTTTGAAATATTTTACTGACAAACAAATCAAATCGTTCATCTCCTCTTGTAAACATAAGAGGTTTATGTTTTTCTTTGCAAAGATTTTCAATATAAACACCTTTCATGCTCATTTGTTTGTATCCTAACTGCATAATTGCATCAATAAACACATTTCGTTCTTCTTCTGTCTCAAAGATAATATCAATATCTTTTGTTGCATTTTTGTAGCCATAATACATCATAGCATTGCCACCAAAGGCATAGCAAGTTACGTTTTTCTTGAGATATCTGCTCACTAACTGTAAAAGATTGTTTTGGTCTTCTTTAGATATCATTGCATTTCCTCTTTATCTTTTAGTGAAAAGGGAAGTTTAACATTCCAATTATCACTAATTCTTTTAATTTGTATATCATTGGTTCGAAGTCCTGAAATAATTTCAATTTGCTTTGTTGGTCTTTTTGTTATTAAACTGTTCCGCATAGTATCAGGCATTCGCTTCGTCTTAATTGCAGTGCGTGCAAAATCATACAATACACCAACAACTGGCTCCAAATGATGCTTTTTTGCAAGTTTGTGCAGTACTGTCCATTTTTTGATGTGATTGAAAATATAAAGTGATTGTTGCAAAATCCGAAAATCTTTCAATAATATTGCATCAATCAATGCATGTTCTGGATCATATTTGCCATGAACAATGTGTTGAAACGCAGGAAAAACAGGATTTTTTGCATAAGCATTGATAATAGTGAACATGCCTTTGCCTTCTATAAACTGCTTGAGAGAAATTGTGTATATGCGCTTCTGTTTTCCACCTCCTTCTGTTTTGAGGTGGCCACTCTTTCGCAGCTGCGCAATGCAATTAAGCGCTGACGCTTTCTTAAGTCCTGTTGCTTGCATAAAAGATTCCAGCGTATGCTTGCCTTCTAATTTTTTTAATAATCCTTCTTGCATGGTAATTATCCATATTAACTATTATTTAAATGTTTCTATTTTTTAGTGAGGTTAATAGTAGATTTTCCACTAAAATGAGAATGATATATAAAAAAGTCGCAGAATAATGGAAAAACACCTAAATGTACTATAGAATTTTAAACAACATCAACATCTTCCAAGTGATTCTGGAATTCAGAAAATGTTATGCGTGTCCTGACTAATTTCCAATCAAGATGTCTGACAATTTCAACCATGCCTTTAAGAATGTCTCGCTGGGTGATGATGCCTGTCAATTGTCCGTTTCTGTTGACCACAGGAAACCGCCTAATGTGGTATTTTTTCATCAGTTCAAAAGCGCTGATAAGGTCTGCATCTTCTGGCAAAAATCTGACATATTTAGTCATAACATCCTGCACTAAATAATTATGGGGCTCTTTTTGGTCAAGAACAACTTTTTTAAGAAAATCTCTCTCTGTGATTATGCCTAATGGCTTGTTATGTTCTTCAACAACAAGACAGCTTACGTTATATTTTGCCATCTTCTTTGCAGCGTGAAGAAGATTTTCCTTTTTGCTGATAGTAAGAACCTTTCGCGTCATCCAGTGATGAACCTGCCGAAAGAGCACTTCCTTCTGTAATAATGCACTCCCTTTCCCCATACGCTCTTTTTTGTTTGTTTTGAATATTTAAATATGTGCAACTATTGGAGAGTAAAAAACGCATTTTTGAACAAAAAACCTGTTTCATTGCTGATAAAAATCATTCCAGAACCACAATGTTTTTATAGCACTATTACTGTAAAATGAATATTACGGAAGAATAATCAATATTTTCCGTGTAAAAAACAATGAGGTGGACACTATGCCAGAAATGCAGGAATTCTATGACGTAAAGTCAAAAAAGAAGTTTAAGACAGACAAATATAAACTTGTTGAAAAAGGCGGACGAAATTTTATTGTCGCAAAATCACAGTCAGGGCCACATGAATGCTGGAAAGTTGTTTCCAAAGAAACAGCAGCAAAATTGAAATAAGAATCCTTTTTCTTCTTCTTTTTATTTTTAGATGAAGCTTTATTAAAGTAAACTTTTATTAAACAACATTCAATCCTTTAATCATGGACATTACGTTTACAGTAGATGAAGCATTGGAAAAATTGCAAGGTTATTATGCGTTAAGTAATGAACAGTTAACCATATTCTATATTTCTCTGAGGCATAGTCTTCTGTCACCAATAGCAGGAATGAGGGTAGATGTTGAGGAGGTTCAGCATAAACTTCAAGAACGTTCATTAGAAGGAATTATTGAAGATATTACTCAATATTGCGATACAGTAGATACTATTCTTAACCAAATAAGATTGAGAGATGTAAAACCAGAAGCTTTAGAAAAATATAAGACTTCATTAATAATATTGTCAGATACTCTTTCAAAGTTAGCTGAAATTCAAGGCAATGAAGCAATTAAGCGTCATTTAGCATCAGCACAGTCTCTAGGAAGGGCGGCAATATTTGCTGGAATAAGATTATTTGGAAAACCCCCTGAAACATATTATTTAAGAGCAGACCTTAATATTTTTGAAGCGCTTCATTCTGCCCTATTAGAACAACAAGGAATAACCCTCAACGTAACAGTAAGAAGAGAATATGAGTTCCAAACAGCGGCAGATTATCTTACGCATGTTATTGCTCCTCTAGTGTATAATGCAAGAGATCATGCATTTAAGGGAAGAGAAAAAGCAAATATTACAATCACTTCTGCTAAAGATGATGCATATGTTTATGTTCGTGTTGAGGATAATGGTAATGGAATTCCTGCAGAGTATCAGCAAAGAATTTTTGACAAAGGATTTACAACACGAGCAATACAGGAGGGTCATGGAATAGGATTATGGGCTGCAAGGCAGTATGCAGAACAGCATGATGCAGTATTGGAATTAGAAACAAGCACCCCTGGGAAAACAGTGTTTGTTCTGAAAATAACACAAAAGCGCCACTTACTTTATGCTCGCCTATTGTGAACTTGTTCACAATTCCAAGAATTCCTTTTTTGAAATTCTTGTTATCCCCGCTCTAAAGAGCGGGGTTTTACGGCTCGCAAACTAGTGGTGGCGCTTTTGTGGAATTAAAAAGTGGGCATGTCTTGTGGGCAATTCATCCACTGACCTAAAGGTCGTGGTTTCTTCGAATTTGTTTAGAAATTCGTAGAACTAATAATTGCTAAAGCAATTATAAGTTTCTTGCCCACTTTTTAATAAAGTATACAAAAAAAGAATAATGAAATTAAGTATGCCCAAACCAAAATTTGTACACATTTCCTTCAATAGAATCGAGTCTGCAGAATCCAAAGCGTTCGAATTGTACAATTGCACCAGTTTCTAATTCAGCAATTGCTTCCTCGCCGTATCCTTTTGCAGTGGTATTGTCAGGCATTAAAATTTCGACATCAATCAGTTTTTTATTCTTTGGCAGCCAGTGTATTATTTTTTTGCCGTTCTTTTTGTATGTTTCATAATCCTCGCTCATAAAAATATATTCTTTTCCTTTTTTCATGAAATTCAGGCAGTCCATTAATCTGTACAGTTCATCTGCATAAAATCCATCCACATCCTCTTTTGCAAGATAAAATGTATCTGTTGTTTCAAACACTCTGCCTCCTTTTTTTGTGTTAGGATGCAAATCAAGGCATATGTGTTTATGCAGTGCATTTTTTATTGTCACTTCAACAGGCTCACAGATGAAAAAATATCTGTGCGCAAGAGGATCAATAACTTCTTTATTGAATGAATTAATTGTTTTAAAAAATTCATTGATTTCAACAGATTTGTCTGTCATGGAAATGCCAATTTCTGTTGCATATTTCTGAAATGCCTCTGGCTGATATCCTCTCCTGCGCAGTGCGCCGACAAATGGCAGCCGAATATCTTCCCAGCCTTCAAATTCTCCATTTTCAATCATTGCGCGTGTTTTTGAGCACGAGACTTCAACAGCAGTGCCTGTGAAATTAATTCTGCCGACAGAAATAGGTATTGGCGTATCAACACCAAGAGCTTTGTGAATAAATTCCTGCCTCTTTGCATTGTCTGCGTGATCCTTGCCTCGCAGTGCATGCGTCACTCCTAGTTCCATGTCATCTATTGCAACTGCAAAGTTCATTAAAGGCCAGATTTTGTATTTTTCTCCTTGCCGTGGATGCGGCGCTTCATTAATTCGTAAAATCGGAAAATCGCGCATTGCAGGATTTTTGTGTTTAACATCTGTCTTGAACCTGACAACTGCCTCTCCTTGCTTGTATGTAGAAAGCATGTTTTCCCAGCGTTTGACATTTTCCTCTGTACTATTGTCTCTGCATGGACATTGCTCCATATTTTGCGACAATTTTCTGAATTCCTCTGCATCGCAAAGGCAGACATATGCATGTCCTTCTTCAAGAAGTTTCAGTGCATATTTGTAATAAATCTCCATTCGTTCAGACTGCACAATAACCTGTTTAACGTGATTTTGCGTCAGCCACTGTGCATCTTTTTCAATAAGCTCATATGCATCAGGATAAATATTTTCAGGATTTGTATCTTCTATACGAAGAATGAATGTTCCTTTATATTTTCGTGAGTACAGATAGTTCAATGAAATAACATAGGCATGTCCAATGTGCAGTGGTCCAGAGGGAGAAGGCGCAAAACGAAACGTTGAAATCTCTCCTGAGGGATGCCTGGGCAGTTCTTTTAATTCATGTTTTTCTTCTTTTTTTACAGGTTCAACAGCATATAATGAGGCTTGTGCTTTTTGTTCTTCTGGCGAGAGTGCATTAACCTCCCGAACAACTGCAGCAATAATCTGCTGGACAAGCGCAATCTCTTTTTTGTATTCTGGTTTTTCACCAAGAATTTTTCCTAAAACGTTGCTGGGGTTTGCTGTGCTGTTGAATTTAACTGCATTCTGCAGTGCAAATTTTTTTGCCAGATGTTTGAGTTCCTTGTCCATAGATTACCGAGATAAACATAAACTTTAAATACTTTGCCTTTATTGCAGTTTTCATAATAGTAATGACATGGAAAAGAGGGTGATGTAATGAGAAAGATTTGCATTATTAACCAGAAAGGCGGTGTTGCAAAGACAACAACAACAATTAATCTTGCTTCTGCGCTTGCAGCAAACGAAAAACGAGTTCTTGTCATTGATCTTGATCCGCAGGGAAACATCGGCACATGCTTATGCGTTCAGGGAGAAAAGACAATGTATGATTTGCTTATCAATGATGCAGATCCGTATGACTGCATTATCAATGTTGACCAGAATTTTGACGTCATCACAAGCGATAGTTCATTGGCAAAAGCAGAGCTTATCATGAGCGGCCAGACAAGCAGAGAAACAATTTTGCGGAGAAAGCTTGAGCCAATATTTAATTATGATTATATTATTATTGACTGTCCTCCGTCATTAAGTCTGCTGAATGTCAATGCATTGCTGTATGCAAACGAGGCGTTTGTGCCTGTTGCAACAGAATTCTTGGCATTGGATGCGCTGAAAAAAATGTCGCAGACAATATCTGAAATCAATGAACTGTTTGACCATGACATTAAGATTACGCAAGTAATTCCAACCATGTATGACCGCAGGAATAAGGCATGCAATGAAACCCTAAAAGAAATCAAAAGAGGGTTTGAGGAGCTTGTTACAAATCCAATCCGCATGAATTCAAAGCTTCGAGAGTCTCCAAGCCAGGGCAAAGATATTTTTGAATACTCCAAGCGCTCAGCAGGTGCATTGGATTACAAAAAGCTAGCACAAACAGTCATAGAAGCAGAAGAATATGCTTGATGATTTTTGTTATCTATATTTTTTTGTTTCTTGTTTTAACTGTTCTTATCGATTCATTAATACATACATTCCAATACTTCATCTCTATCTAAGTGAAGCAGTATTGTCGCCCAGCAACGCTCTGGCAAAATGCAGGTTTTGAATTGTTGTTTGCGAGAATTAATACAATTATGATTAAACAAATTATGAAAAACTAAATAATAAGAAAAAAATCAAAAGACACTACTTAAAAGGGACAAAATATATAAATCAGAGCTTTTTTGTGCTATATTAATATGAGATATCATAAAACTTCAGCAGAACTCAGACAAAGAGCATTAGAAGCAATTGTCAAAGAAATAGCGCCACTTAAAGAAAGGGGACTTAATGAGGTTTATTTAGAGTTGTTAACAGGTGCTGAAACAAGACTTAATGAATTAATGCCTTTAATCCCCAATACGTTGTCGTTATTTTTACAACTAGGGCATAGGTCGTTTGTAAGTTGTTTTAATGATTTTTGTCGTGGGCGGCCTGATTCTCAAAAGCATATTGATGTTCTTGAACAACTTGCTTCGCATTTTTTGGCAGGAGAATTATCTGAATATCATGTAAACTATGTTGTGTTTAATGATACAGCAGCAACAATTGTTCGAAGAAATTCAGTAGATGTTATTGGTGAAGCTAAGTATATGTTTGCATTAAGTCCTGAGGTTCGTACAATTTATACTAATGTTGCGTTAGATAAAGAATCTCATGAATTCCGAAGAGAATTAGCAGGGATATTAAAAGAAATTGATCCTTCTGGTCATGAAATTCCTCAAGAAGGGCTTTTTAGTGCAAAGATTTTATTAGTTAAAGGACCTGAATTTTGCCTCGCACACATTAAGGAAAGAGGGGGCATAAAAGGAGTATATGATTTATTGCTTGCAGCAGGAAGAGAAACATTACTTGATGAAACGCGTCAATTTGTTGATATGGTTTACAGAGAAGCAAGAGATTCTGCTCCTGCAGTTTTAGAAAAATTATGTCTTGTAGGATTTGATGAAGAATATAGGCCCTTAAGATTAATAGAAAGATTTGGGCGTGCTTCATGGAGTGTGGTATATTATTCAGGGAAAATAGCAGAGAGGTTATCAGCAGATGATGATGCAACAATAAGGAGAAATGCAGAGATGTTTAACATCACACATGTCCATAGATATATCCTCCTTCCCTCAAAAAAACAGTTATCATTGCTTGAACAAAACTTAAGAAATTGGTATACTCCTATTCCTGAAAAGCCAGTTGCAGTATGTATATTAGCACAAAATGATCATAATGGTGCGTTCGGTGCAGCCCATAAAGATATTTCAGCTTTGCAAGAAGGGTATAATGTTTACATTTTTGAAGCAGATACATCTTTCCTAGCAGCGGAACAAGTATTAGGCCTGAGTCGTCATATTGGAAGAAAAGTTGATTTATTATATATAGGAGGACATGGAAAACCTCATAATGTTTTGTTGGGTTCTGAAGATGCTTCTGACAATCTAATAACTGGTGGTTGGTTTGAAGAGGTAAAAGAAGGCTTAGCAGAAGATGCAACAATTGTTATGTATGCATGTAATACAGGTAATGAAACTAAAGAAGGAAATATGATTCTAACACATAGACGAGATAATTGGAAATATTTTGCACCAATAGGTGAACCAAGAGGATTTAGTTGGGGTTTTGAAAGAGGTCGTGTAGTATCTGTTCAATTTAATTGCGATGAAGGTACAGCATGTTATGACAGGAGTAAATAATTATTGGAAAGAACACAGAAAAAAATCAAAATAAAAAATTACTTGCAAATCCCTTCAACACAGGTCATTCCTTGTGGGCATGGTTCTGTTGCATAGACAACAAGGTCATTCTTGCAGTAATATTCTGTCAGTTTGTTTTCTTCGCCAGATGCACATTCATCCATGAATGTTCCTTCTGAGTAATCTAAGTAATATGTTCCTTCTGCAACACCTTTTGTAAACCTATTGTAGCCGCCGTCTGTGTCAGTGCAGTATGCTGTGACAACAGTTGCGCCTGTTAATGTTTCTGAAGATGTGCCTTTGAAAACCCCTCCAAAAAACAATCCAGCAACTATCAATCCGACAACAACAACGCTGATACCGACATACAAAAATATTTTTGAGCTTCCGCTGCTCGCTTGAACAGCAGGCTGGGAAAATTCAGCAGGATTATAATCCTTGCCAACACCTTTTTCATCTGTCATTTTTATTTCCTCCTTTGTTTCTACAACTGCTTCTTTAGGAACTTCTTGCACCTGAACGTGTTCAGTCTGCACAACAGCTTCTTGCGTAATTTCTGCTGTTTGCACCTCAACCTTTTGTTCAATAGGCTTTTCTGCAATTGGTTTTTCAACAGCAGCTTTTTTGACAATTTTCTTTGCCTTTGCTGTTTTCTTTACTGCTTTTTTTGGCATAATGAACCACCTCAAGGAATATTGTTACTATTCTTAAAATACAGATATATAAAGTTATTGATAAAGCGCAAATATACATGTCCTCTTTTTGCACTATGCAAGTAATGAAAAAATGAAAAAAAGTGAATAACATATTTAAGACAACATGCATTTCTCTCCTCTATGCAGATTCCTCCAAAAAGATTAGAGCAGATAATTGCAATGTATCATCCTGAATGCAGAGGCTTATTGTCAGCAGTTGTTGAGAGAGATTATGCAAGAGGAATGTTTCATTTTCCGCAAACACCATGCACAACAATTCCTGTAGAGCACACCACTGTTCTTGAAGCACAGCTTGCCTTTAATCAGCTGATGTATGCTGCATTCAGTGTCTGGGCGTGGCAGGGAGAGTTTGGGAGAATTATTAGTCCGCAGGAATATCTTGCATGCATGAAGGAACACGTTGTTGTTGCTGAATGTGCTATGAAATTCAGGCGCAAATTACCTCCCAACCAACAGTATGTGGGAAAAATAACACAAACAAGAGTGCTGGAATGGTATGGTACATATCATGTTCATCTTAATGTTGAATTTGCAGAGAGAGTAGTTGTAGGGAATGCAATTGTAGCGTTTGTAACAAATGGATTATAATTCTATATTGTCAAAACATTTTTATATAATCTCATCAAACAAACAGCATGGTCTTTTTCACTGAACTTTTCAAACAGTCAGTTATGGACAAAGAAGGCAGGTTTCTCGGCAGTCTTTGTGATTTTGTTTTTCGTGATGGCATAGAATATGCAACAATTACGCACATCATTTATTTGAGCAAGGACAATTACAAAAAAAAGTTATCATGGAAGCATGTTGAGGGGATAAAACAAGACGAAAAAGGTGTTTGTTCAATAATTTTGAATGAAATCTCAGCAAATCTTGAGCCAACATTTATTCATGAACATGACCTTCTTGCGCACGAATTGCTGGATAAGCAAATCATTGATGTTGCAGGAGTAAAGGTTGTCAGAGTCAATGATTTGCTCTTAAACAAAATTGAGGATGACTTGTGCATTGCAGGAGTCTGTGTAGGGACAACAAGTTTTGTCAGGCGTCTGGGCATTAAACAAAATGCGTTTGGAAAAATGATTTATTCCATGACATCTGAAAAAGTTATTTCGTGGAAATATGTCGAGCCATTGGAAACCAACAAGCATTTGCATCTCAAAGAAAGTCACACAAAGATTGCAGAAATGCATCCAGGGGATATTGCAGACCTCATGGGCGAGCTGAGTCCAAAAGAGCAGATGATTATTTTCAATAAATTAGATAAAAAAACAGCAGCAAAAACATTAGTAGAAGCAGAACCGAAAGTTCAGGAATCATTTTTCAAAGGTCTCAAAATCCAGAAAATTGCAGAGCTTCTTGAAAGCATGCCTTCATATCGGGCTGTTGATTTGCTTGCTTCAGTTGATGATGAAAAAGTAAAGCTTATTCTGCAACATCTCAGTCCTGAAAAAGCGCAGAGCATAGAAGAGCTGAGAAAATATCCTGAAAACACTGCAGGAGCATTAATGCGGACAGATGTGTTTACACTGCTTGATACATTTACTGCAACACAGGCATTGAATCACATAAAAAAAATGAAGCCCTCTGCTGACAAAACACACGTGCTTCTTATAGCTGACAAAGAAAATCATCTTGTAGGCACAATCTCATTAAGAACACTCTTAAATGCAAATCAAAAACAACGCCTGCATCAGTTTATGAAAAAACATCCTATTGCTGTACATCTTTATGCTACAAAGCAGGATATAGCAACAGCATTGGAGAAGTACAATTATTTCATGATGCCTGTTATTGATGAAAATATCAAATTAAAAGGCATGATTACTGCTGATGAGATATTAACGCAAGTTATTCCAGAATCATGGATTCGCAGAAAGCTTATTGTCAAGAGAGTCAAGAAAAAGCACAAGCACATAGAGAAACAAAATGGTGTGCATCATGCGTAAATGGACGTATTTCCGCTCATTTTTCTTTTTTTTCAGCATTGTTGGACCAGGAATTATCAGCGCAATTGCTGATAATGATGCAGGAGGCATTACGACATTTTCTGTTGCAGGAGCATCATATGGCTACAGTATGTTTTGGACAATTATTCCTCTTGCTTTACTCTTAATTATCGTGCAGGAAATGTGCGCAAGAATGGGAGTAGTCACAGGAAAAGGCCTTGCTGACTTAATCCGTGAAAATGTCAGCCTGCAATTAACTGTTTTGCTTATGATTGGCTTGTTTATTGCAAATTTTGGAACAACTGTTGCAGAGTTTGCAGGTATTGCAGCTGCATCGCAGATTTTTGGGCTTAACAAGTATGTTGTGGTGCTTGGCTCTGCAGTTGTTGTCTTATTTTTAATTATTCGCGTTAATTACAAATATCTTGAGCGCGTGTTTCTTGCCTTATGTTTATTTTATGTCACATACATTTTATCAGGCATTCTTGCGCATCCTGACTGGCAGACAGTGGGATGGAGCATGATTACTCCTGCTGTACAGCCGCTGCTCAATTATTGGGTTATTCTCGTCGGCATCTTAGGAACATCTATTACACCGTGGATGCAATTTTATCTGCAATCGAGCATTGTTGAGAAAGGAATAAAAATATCAGAATATGTTTATGCAAAATGGGAAATTATTCTAAGCGGCATAATTTCTATGGGCATTTCTTTTTTTATCATGCTTGCTGCTGCTGCAACCTTGTATCCTCATGGTATACATATTGAAACAGCAGATCAGGCAGCTATTGCTCTTGAGCCGTTTGCAGGCCAGTTAGCTTCACTGTTGTTTGCTGTTGGCTTGTTTGCTGCTGCATTTTTTGGTGCATTTATTCTGCCGTTGTCAACTGCCTATTACATCTGCGAAGCATTTGGCTGGGAGTCTGGCGTTAATAAAAAATATCATGAAGCGCCGAAGTTTTACATAGTTATTGTTGCAATGGTTGTGTTGTCAGCAGCAATAGTATTAATCCCTTCAGTTCCCCTTATTCCGCTTATTATTTTCTCACAAGTTGTTAATGGACTTATGCTTCCATTTGTTCTTGTTGTTATGCTGTATTTGATTAACAAAGAAAAAATAATGGGTGAACATGCAAACAGTGCATTCTATAATTTCATCTGCTGGCTAGCAACAATCCTGCTTATTATTGTAACAATGATAATGGTTGGCATGACTTTGTGGGGCTTCATCCAAAAATAAGAGGGTTATCTTTTTTTCAGTTAATAACAAAAAAACATGAGACGCTCGACAAATGCTCGCGTCTCTGCACACAGGCTCTCACATTAAGCGTTCGAGCCTGTGTGCTATTGCTGTCTTCGTAACAAACATTTCGAACCAGAGATTCGTAATGCATTACAATCAGCTTAACATAATTTGAAGGCGCTGCACTGCGAAAGCATTTTTTGGATGAAGCAAAATCAGGCAAAAAATATATAAAGAAGCGCAGGAAATACATGCATATTCTCAGTGGCATTGGCAATTATCAATTATCTGAGTAATTCTTACAATGGAAAAAACGCAGGATGAAGAGTGGGATTATTACACGTGTAATGGAAAAAAAGTCTGTGTTGCAACAGACAGAGAAGCTGCGTATGGCAGGACTATTGGAGAAATCCCTCTCAAGAAATATGTGCTCTGTGCATTAACAAACCACAGAGATACAGATAGTATAGGCTCTCCAGCACCGCAAGTATTGATTGTCAAGAATATCAAAAAACTGCCTGTAAAAGTAGTTGTTATGGCATATCTTACAGCAGAATATGGCATTCTCGCACAGTATCAGAAAGGAGTCAGAAATATCTGTGGATATACTCTGCCAGCAGGGCTGAAAGAAAACCAAAAACTAAGCTCTCTGCTTATTATTCCTGTAATGAATAACCATATTCTCTCAAAAGAGGCAATATTTGCAGAAGGTCTTGTTGATGAATCTATCTATGATTCTATGGAAGCAACAGCAACAGAATTGTTTAGGAAAGGTGCAGAAAATGCAGAAAAAAATAATCTTATTCTTGCAACAGCGCAGTATGAATTTGGTGAAGAAAATAATACTGCTATTCCTTTGCACAGTTATCATACATACAAAACAGCAACATTCTGGGACAATGGCATAAAAGTAGAGCCAGTTGTTATCAAAAATTGGCTTGAAAGTGTTGGGTTTAAGGGAAATGGTCCAGCTCCGCCAATACCTGAAGACATCAAAAAACAGGCATCACAAGAATACATAACATTGTACAAAAAACTTACAGGAAAAGAGCTCAAAGTTCCAAAGAAAGAAAAAGATATTGCTGAATTCTTGAAGTAAGGTTATTTTAAAGTTTTATACCAAAACAACCATAAAGAGTTGCACGAGGTTCTGCAAGAAGGAAATATCTTAGTATAGTAAGATCATAATCTGTATCCTTTTTGAAGATGTGATATAATTCATGCCTAACTGTTGCGTCTGTTCCGGATACGCCTAGTCTTATACATAACTCATGCTTTTTCCCATCCTTTTTTACATAACCCTCTACATCAAATCTTGCATTAATAGAAGTTGTGTCCAATCCCAATTTTTTAGCTTCTATACCAACAATTTCTTCAAGTTCAGTTTGACTGTGAATTTTTCTTCGAAAAAGTGTTGTTTGAAAAATTAGTTGAGTACAAAAAAGAGCACCTAAATAACTTCCACCTGCTATAACTAACCATTTTATACTTTCATTTATATATTCAAATATTTCATTTGGATCCATTTATATAACACTCGTAGATTTTTAAATTCATTTATCCATGTTCTACGCCACATTATTGACTTAAGATAATCGAACAAGGTTATAGTCTGCCATACTAGTATCCATTGCTCTGAATAATCCTTCATGAACAGCTTCAGTTCCATAATAAATACCAAAAACAAACAACTGTCCAAGTCTTTCTAAACCAGCAGCAGGAAATTGAATACCTCTATAATGTTCTTGTACTTTTTGTCTAATCCCATCAGCTACTTGACCAGCAGGAGCTCCTTGTTCATGAATTGTTAATCTTTCTAAAGGACCATAACCATATCCTCCATGATTTGCTACAGCAGTTCCTTCTGGAACATCTGTTTGAAAAGATCTATGTATTATTTGCAAACCCATATATATATAACAACCTTCTTTAAGTTCTGCAATTACTTCAGAAGACAATATAGCTCCTGTTTGAGTAGCACTGCTAAGAGATTCTGGTGTTTGGGTTCTATGTACATAAATGTGTAGGATTTCTTCCATGATACATTGAAACTTAAAGAAGTTTAAAAAGATTTTTATTTTTTTTACACCAATAACTATATAATTCAAGATAAATTTCTTTTTTTCATGAGTGTATTTGATACCATCAGCCCATTAGATTATCGCTATTACGGCACAAATCCTGCATTAATCAAAGAGCTTAAACCGTATCTTTCTGAAGAAGCATTGATTCAATATCTCTGCAAAGTAGAAGTGGCTCTTGTTGAAACACTGGCAGAAGAAGGCATTTGTACACAGAAAAATGTTGATGAAATCAAAAGTGCATTGCAGTTTATCAATGCAGAAGACGTGTATAGAGAAGAGCAGAGAATCCATCATCTCATGAGAGCAGTCGTCAACTGTTTTGGCAGGCATGTCTCAGCAGAAACAAAACAATTCATTCATTTAACTGCAACAAGCAATGACATTATCTGCACAGCAGAAGCAGTGCGGTATCAGGAATTTACACAAAAAATTCTTTTGCCAAAATTATTGCAGCTTGAGCAGACACTTATTTTTTTAGCTGAAAAAGAAAAAGCAACAGTGCAAATTGGCAGAACACACGGCCAGCACGCTGTGCCGATGACGTTCGGCTTTGCAATGTCAGAATATGTTGCTCGTCTTGGAGAAAGAATCCATGAAATTACAGAGAAAGCAGTTTTTCTGAGAGGACAATTAAGCGGTGCAATCGGCGCATACAATGCACAGTCCTTGATTATCAAAGATCCTATTGATTTTGAAAAAAAAGTATTGCAGCGGCTTGGCTTAAAGCCAGCAACGCATTCAACGCAGATTGTTGTTCCTGAATGTATGGCTGATTATGTTCATAGCATTATTTCAACTTTAGGCGTTTGTGCAAATCTTGCAGATGATATGCGGCATTTGCAGAGAACTGAAATAGGAGAAGTAGGAGAGGCATTTGATGCAGTACAAGTCGGCAGTTCCACGATGCCGCAAAAGAAAAATCCCATTAATTTTGAAAATGTCAAGAGCTTCTACAAAACAATGATGCCAAGAATGATAACCCTTTATTTGGATCAAATCAGCGAACATCAGCGTGACTTAACTAATTCTGCAAGCAGCAGATTCACAATCGAAATCATTGCAGGATTTTACATTGCAGTTGACCGCATGACAACAACAATGCAGAAGCTTGCTGTTGACAAAGACATGATGCAGAAGAATTTCAATATGAGTAGAGATTTCATTATTGCAGAACCGCTGTATGTGCTTTTAGCAGTGCACGGCATGCCAGATGCGCATGAAACAGTGCGTCAGTTGACAATGAAAGCGCATGCAGAGGGAAAATCATTGTTAGATGCGGCAAAAGCAGATGCAACTATTGCTTCAATTATGGTGATGTTTACAGAACAACAGAAAAATATATTAGAGCATCCTGAAACCTATATAGGAAAATCAGTGGAAAAAACAGAGCACGTTTGTGCATACTGGAGAAAAGAATTGGGGTTGAGATAATGAAGGAAATGTTTACAACAAAAAAAATGATTTTTTTACTAGTGTTTATTGCAGCAGCGCTTATTGCAGCGCGGATTAACTTTTCTACATTAGTGGGTTCAACAAACCAGACATTGACAATGTTTCAATTTTTCGGCCCTATTGCAGGAGCATTTTTAGGAGGGGTTTTTGGCATTGTTACAGTTTTATGTTCCCAAATTATTAACAACTTATTATTGCACAAAGAATGGACTCTTGTAACTGCATTGCGATTGCTTCCTATGCTGTTTGCAGTGTTTTATTTTGCATATTTTCACAATAAAAGCAAGTACAAAACTGCAGGTATGGTCATTATTCCTGTGCTTGCAATTATCTTGTTTAATCTCAATGCAGAGGCACGCCAGGCATGGTATTATTCATTATTCTGGCTCATTCCAATTCTTGCTGTAGTTGGTGAAAAATTGCCTGGAAAACTGTTTTTCAGAAGCTTTGGTGCAACATTCACAGCGCATGCAATCGGCACAGTCATTTGGGTGTATACAGTGCCAATGACAGCTGCGCAGTGGACTGCATTAGTGCCAGTAACAGCATATGAACGCTTTGCATTTGGCTTAGGGATTGCAGTGTCCTTTGTTGCAGTCAATACAGTATTGGACGTTGTCTGCGACAAATTAGAAATCTCAGCAGAAACAGTCGCAGTAGAACCAGCATATGTATTGTCAAGGAGAATGTTTAGTTTTTAACAGGTTGAGTTATGGAAGAGATTACCACAATTTCCAGTGCACAGGAATTTTTGCGAACATTTGCTGTAGAAAGAAATTGGTTAGATTTTCCAAATATTGATAAGATTGATCACCTTCATGAAGAGCTTGGCGAGATTCTTTTCCCTTTTCAAGGAAATGATTCTATTGAAGATGTATTAAAAAGAAAAGATGAAATTGTCGATGGTGTAGGTGACCTGTACTTTGCTCTTTGTCGATTGTCAAATCAGTTGGGCGTTAATCTTGAAGAGGCGTTTGAAACAGCTGCAAAAACAGAATATGGCTCTTTGCAGTACGATAGAACAATTCGTTCTTCACAACAGTATGTAAAACAACATGACATTCCAACATTAGAATGCCTTGAAAGGGTTTTATTACGAAATTTTGCTTTGGTTCACAATTCTTTATCGCAGTTAAGCAAACCGATAAGATATCAAGAACAAGAGCAGCGTGGAGCAATAGTGCATGAAAAACATATAGAATATGTTGAAGCAATGGGCATGTTGTATATTAATGTCTGTCGTCTAGCAAATAGTTTAAATATTGATGTCCAAAATGCGTTTAATGTTGTTTGCGAAAGGATTGTTAAAAAATATCATCCAGGAATGACTGAATGTAAACTTTAATAGTTAAAGAACTTTCTCCAACGCTACAATCGCAACCTCGATCTGTTTATTATCAGGTTCTTGTGTTGTTAATTTTTGAAACAACATACCAGGATAATTAATGGTGTGCAAAAACATATTTTCTTTATGCGCGCCTGTTAATTTCAGAATTTCATAACTGATAGATGCAATAGGAAGCAGGAATAATATCCTCACAGTAAAAAATATCATCTTTTGCACAACAAGAGATAATTCTCCAATAACTGGAAAGAAATACAGCACTATTGGTGCAATAAACGTAAACAAAACAATGCCAACAACCAGCACTAACATAATAAAACTTGTCCCGCATCTGGCGTGGATTGTTGAATATTTTTTCACATTCTGCACAGTCAGCTTTTTGCCAGCTTCGTAGCAGTTCACTACCTTGTGTTCTGCGCCATGGTATTGAAACACCCGCTTAACATCTTTCAGTGAACCAATGACAACAACATAAATGAGAAAGAAGACAATCTTAATAACACTGTCAACAACATTAAACAAAACAGGCTGTGTTGTCTCATTAAACCCAATCACTGATGTAATAATATAAGGAACAAGCACAAAAAAACTTATGACAAAAAGCAAAGACAATGCAATAATGCCAATAATCTCTTTTGAGTCAAATTGCTCATCTTCGCCTAATGCAATGTTTGAAGAATATGTCAATGTCTTAATGCCAATGCTTAGAGTCTGAAAAAATGCAATAATTCCTCTCACAAATGGAATCTTCTGTGCATAATATGTTTTGATTTTCTCTTTTTTAAGAATAATTTTCCCTTTTTCATTTCTGACAGCAACAGCAAGGATGTTTTTGTTCCGCATCATAACTCCTTCAATAACTGCCTGCCCGCCGATAGATTCTGCCATGATTACTTCAGAATAATGCTGATATAAAAAAGTATGTTTTTAGTTTTGTCAATTGTTGCACGTCCATTCACCGGCTCTGTAGAAAATCTTCGCTCTGCTCAGTTAGCAGCTTCAAAATTCTTGGGAATTATAATAAAAGAGCTACGTTCCCGGATGGAGCCACCCCTCGTAACGCTCTCTATGAGCCATTCAATTGA
>Ga0233425_10005165_pt1 | contig 20954 bp, 15 predicted proteins | sample Watercolumn_Towu_2_FD_181712 | JGI IMG/M metagenome (GOLD analysis project Ga0233425, IMG submission 181712) | Freshwater microbial communities from Lake Towuti, South Sulawesi, Indonesia - Watercolumn_Towuti2014_140_MG | ecosystem: Environmental > Aquatic > Freshwater > Lake | place...
TGTGCTCTGCGCGAGCAACGAGCCTCTGCTCAAACTCGGTTTCACACCAACCGTCAGTCAGCGCGAGGGGCTTCATCGGCTGGCCGAGTCCATCGGCTTGTTCAAAGGGCAACTGAAGCCCGGCGCGGAACTGGCCAGCGTCGTCACCGGCGCGGCGTCGGGCATCGGACGCGCGCTCAGCGAGCAACTGACCGCGCAAGGGCATCGTCTCATCCTAGTGGACAAGGACGCGGGCAAGGTTGAGGAGCTTGCGCGCAACTTGAAAGCGGAAGCCCTCTGCCTGGACCTGGCCCAGCCGGATGCGGCCGACAAACTGGAGGCGTATCTGGCAGAGAAGAACTACCGGCTCGACTGGGTCATCAACAACGCCGGCATCGGCGTGCGTGGCGATCTGGCCGATGCGCCCTTGGAGCGGTTGCTGGCGATGGTGGCGGTAAATTGCTCGGCGCTCACGGCCATCAGCCGGCTCGCGCTGCGCCATTTCCTCGACGCGGGACGCGGGACGCTCGTGAACATCGCCTCCTCATCGGCGTTCCAGCCGTTGCCCGGGATGAGCGCCTACGCCGCCAGCAAGTCGTATGTGCTGAGTCTCTCGCGGGGCATCACCGGCGAAGTGCGCGGCCTGCCGCAGGTGCATGTGCTGACCGTGTCTCCTTCCGGCACCGACACCGGTTTCCAAACGGCGGCGGGCGTGAAGAAGAACCCGAACGAGCGGCTTCTGTCTGCCGAAGAGGTTGCGGCGCAGATTATCCGCGCGGCCCAAGCCGGCCGGGAGGAAATCATCATCGGACGCTCCGGCCAGGCAATGGCCTGTCTCGGTCGGCTGCTGCCGGCGCGGTGGCAGATCAGCTTGTGGCGGCGCTTGATGCAGGGGATGCGCTGACGCCGGGCTGCCACAACGCCCGCATCAGGTTGCGGAAGTTGACCCAGAGCTTGGTCACGATCATCCGCGGGCTGATCACGCGCAACATGTAGGGGATGTTCGTGGGCTGGCTGATCGCCTGCCAGAGGTATTCCTTCAGCACGAAGAACGGGAAGTTGAAATTCTTCAGGGCCGCAGGTGTATAGACTCGCTCGCCATCGGAGTAGTTCCGCGGCAGCAGGCCGTTGGGAATCTCGCCCGCCTGGACCAGTTCGTCGTAAATGGGCGTGCCGGGCAGCGGCTGGAAGTTGCTGATGAACATCAGGTTGAGTTTGCACTCCCGCATCAGCTTCGACGTCTCGGCAATGTCCTCTTCCGTCTCGCCCGGATAGCCGACGATGAAGAAACCATGCACTTTCAGTCCCGCGGCTTTGATCTCGGCGGCTTTCGGCGGGAAGATTTCGATGTCCACGTCCTTATGCATGCGCTTGAGCGTGCGGCGCGAGCCGCTCTCCGGCGCAATGCAGACGAACTCCCATCCCGCCTGTTTCATCAGGCCGAGCAACTCCGGGTCCGTCCGCTGCGCTCGGACGCCGTTCGGCGTGGAAAAGCGCAGATCCGGGAGCTTCAACGCGATCATCGTGCGGCAGAACTCCTTCGCCAGCTTCATGTCGGTCGTGAACGCGTCGTCAATGATGTTGAAGAGGCGGATGTTCTTCTCGTGGTAGAGCTTCTTCACCAACCGGACCATGTAGTCCATCGAGTGGGCGCGGACCAGTCGCCCGTTCTGCTTCGGAGCCGAGCAGAACCCACAGCGATAGGGACAGCCCCGCGTGAACCAGATCGGCGCGTTGAGCTTGTGAGGCGTGTTGTAGCGATAACCGCGACGGATGTATTCGGTCAGCCGCATCGCGTCGTAGTCCGGCATCTCGATCAGGTCGAGGTCGTCCTCCATCTGGACGGGGTTCTTGGCGACCTTCCCGTTCGCGTCACGCCGGATCAGCCCGCGGATTCTTGAGAAGTCTGGTTTTGCTTTTTGCATTTCTTCGGCGAACACCGGGAAGCTCAGCTCGGACTCGCCCGTGAGCAGGTAGTCAATGACCGGATTTTGTTCCAACGTGAAGTCGGGATAGCAGGTCGGATGCGGGCCGCCCATGACCAGCACGGCCTTGGGAACCGCCACTTTCGCCTGCTGGAGCACCCGCACGCCTTCCAGATAGGTGTGCGACCAGCAGGAGACGCCGATCACATCCGGCTGGAACTCCTGCAAAGCCGCCACCAGCCGCGGCGACGATGCCTCCATCGAGTCGAGCACGCAGTCAATGACCTGCACCTCGTGCCCGTGCCGCGAAAGATTGCTCTTCAGGAAACCGAGCGAGATCGGCACGACATAGACGGGGTCGTAGCCTTGGGGCCAGATGAGGGAAATCTTCATGCTTGTTCCAACCCACCGCCCTCGCCCGCGGGGTCGCCAGCCAACGATGCGTCTTTGCCAAATTGCGCCATCAATGCCGCCATCTTCTCTGTTTTTCGCTCGGATTTGCCCGCCAATCTAGTCCGCGGCATTTCCGGCGCAAGGCCAAAATCCTTCCGGCTCCATTCGCTAAGTCCAGTCAGTGTTTGTCGCCTTGGATCTTCAAGGCCACGACCGCATCATTGGCGTCGGGCGCGACTGATGGCACCGAGATCACGACGCCGCCCGCCGTCTGCGAGACGACCAGCGGCCGCTTGTTCGGGTCGGCGAGCAGATAGGCGCCGGTGATCTTGCCCTTGACCGGCGGCAACGCGAGCTTCTGGCTTGTCGGCCAGTCAAAGACATGCAGGTAGAGACGGCCGGGCTTCTGCGTCACGCGGCCCCAAGGGAGCTGCTTCTCGAACGGGCTGGCAGACGTGCCGTAAATCGCCTCGCCGTTGGTCTTCATCCAGCGGCCCACCGCATCGAGCCGCTCGACGCTCGGCGGCGGAATCAGGCCGCCCGCCGTCGGGCCGACGTTGAGCAGGAAGTTGCCGCCCTTGGACGCGCAGTCCACGAGGTTGCGGATCAACTGCTGCTTCGGCTTCCAGTTGTTGTCGTTGCGCTTGAAGCCCCACGTGTCGTTCATCGTCATGCAGCTTTCCCAATCCACGCCGGAGAAACCGCTCGGCGGAATCTGCTGCTCCGGCGTGCCGAAGTCACCGCTGTCTTCGCCGCTCTTGCTCATCCCCTCCATCCCCTTGCGGCCTTTGCCGACGCGGTTGTTGATGATGAGCGAGGGCTTGAGCTTGCGCAGGAAGGCATAGAGATCCTTGCCATCGGCCTCGGTCCACCAGTCGCACCACTCGCCGTCGAACCAAAGCACCGCCGTGTCATACTTCGAGATCAACTCGCGGAGCTGCTGCTTCATGTAGGCGACATATTCAGCCTTGCGGTCGGGATGCATCTGGCTCGGATTGTAAGCGAGGCCGCCGGTCTTGGACTTGCCGGGGAACTGCGACGGATGATGCCAGTCCATGATCGAGTAGTAGGTGCAAAACTTCACGCCCTGCCGTTTGCACTCGCGGCTGAGCGCCCGCAGCACGTCCTTCTCGTAAGGCGTCGCCTTGACGATGTTGTAGTCGGTCGCCTTGCTGTCGAAGAGGCAAAAGCCGTCGTGGTGCTTGGAGGTGATGACGAGGTATTTCATCCCCGCATCCTTGGCGATGCGCACCCACTCGGCGGCGTTGAACCGCGACGGGTTGAAGTCCCGCGCCAGCTTCTCGTAGTCGCTGGCGGGAATGGCGGCGTTGTTCATGATCCACTCGCCGATGCTCTTGATCTCCTTGCCCTGCCACTCGCCCGCCGGCGCGGCATAGAGGCCCCAATGGATGAACATGCCGAAGCGCGCCTCGCGCCACCAACGCATCCGCGCCTCCTCCTTCTTCGCCGCCGTCGAGTCGGCCGCGAACGTCACGCTGCTAAAGACAAGCGCCACCAGGACTATCGCCATCATTCTTGTCAGTTTCATTCGGTTCGTTCCTTTCGTTTGGATGCTTCCAAGCTTACTTCTTGCGCGCGGCCTGCTTCGCCTTCTTGGCTGCCGGCCTCGGGCTTTCGAAGATTGGCGGAATCAACTCCGCGTTCCATGCATCGAACGCTTTCTGCAAGCGCGCCGCCACGTCGGGCTTCTCGCCGGTCAAATCTTTGGCCTCGCCGATGTCCTTGTTCAAATCAAAAAGCTGTGGCGCAACGTCTTTGCCGGGCTTCACCAGCTTGTGGCGCCCTTCGCGGACCGCCCACGAAGCGCCGCCACCCATGCGCCAGAACAGTCGCTCGTGGGGCGGCGTCTTCGCCTCGCCCTTCAGGTGCGGTGCAATGTTTACGCCGTCGAGCTTCACACTGTCCGGCAGCTTCGCGCCCGCCAGCGCCGCTACGGTCGGCAGCACGTCGAGCGCGATCACGGGCTGTTCGCAGACCGCTCCTTCCGGCAGACCCGCGCGCCATTGCACCACAAACGGCACGCGGATGCCGCCTTCGTAAAGCGTGCCCTTGTGGCCGCGCAGCGGGTCGTTGCGTGTTGGCGCGACGGTTTCCACCGGCCCGCCGTTGTCGCTAAAGAACCAGACCATCGTGTCGCGCTCGATGCCGCTGTCTCGCAGCGCCCGCAGGATGCGCCCGATGCCGTCGTCCATCGCGCTGTTCATCGCCGCGTAAGTGCGCCGGCGCTCGTCCGTGATGCCGGCGAAGCGACTGAGGTATTTCTCCGGCGCTTGCAGCGGCGTGTGGACGGCGTTGTAGGCGACGTAGAGATAAAACGGCCCGGCCTTATGCCGCGCCACGAACGCTGCCGCCTCCGCCGACAGCACGTCGGTCATATAGTCCTTCAACTCCAGCGGCTCCTTGTTGCGCAGCAGCGGCACGTTGTATTCGACGCCACCTTTCGCGCCCGGCAAGTAAATATGCCCGCCGCCGAGGAAGCCGAAATACTCCACGAAGCCGCGCGCGTTCGGATGGAAGCACGGAGCCGCGCCGAGGTGCCACTTGCCGATCGCACCGGTCACGTAGCCAGCGGACTTCATCACGTCAGCGATGGTTTTCTGGCTCAACGGCAAACCAACCTTCGTGTCCTCCGGCAAATAGGCGGGATTGTTCTCGTGGCCGAACCGCTGCTGGTAGCGGCCGGTCATCAGTCCCGCGCGTGTCGGGCTGCAAAACGAGTGCGACACGTAACCGTTGGAACACCGCACGCCGTGTCGGGCGAGGGAGTCTATGTTCGGCGTCGGGATGTCCTTGCAGCCATTGAAGCCGACATCGGCGTAACCCAAATCATCGGCGAGGATGACGATGACGTTCGGTTTGCGCGCGGCGTCCGCCGATGTGGTCGCTGCCAGCAATGCGGCAAGGGCGATGATTTGTCTCATGGCAATTCCTCGATCATGATGTCCTTATACCACGCTTCGCTCGGCGGGCCGCCGTGGATTTGCAGGCCGATGATGCCTCGCTGCGGGATCGCCTCGTCCGGCTCGGTGTAGTCCACCGTCTGGAGGCCGTTGACCGAAAGCCGGACGCGCCGGCCTTCGCAGCGGATGACGTATTGGTTCCAGTCGCCGCGCTTGAGGACCTTGTTCAGCGCCTCCATGTCGGACTTCGCGAGCATCTTGTTTCGGCGCGACTCGTCGTAAAGGCAGCCCCACCACGACGGCTCGGCCATGTCGGCCTGGTAGCCGCTGACCTCGTGGTGGTTCGGGACGCGCTTGGAGCGGAACTGGACGCCGGCGTTGGCGTCTTTGCCAAGCAGCTTGAACTTCACGCGCAACACGAAGTTGGTGTAGCTCCGCGTGGTGCAGAGGAATTCGTTGCGCGGCACCTTCTCTTTCAGAGAGCCACCGACGATGGCGCCGTCCTGGATGCGGAAGCTCTTGTTCGTGTCGCCTTCCCAGCCGGCGAAGGTCTGGCCGTCGAAGAGGAACGCTCGGAAGCTGCCGATCAGCGGCCGGTCGGGGCGGCTTTTTATGACCAGCGTGTCGGATTCGGCGGCGAACGAAACGGCGAGTGCCAGCGTCAGCGTGAGGATTGGAAGCAGCGTTTTCATGGCGATCCAGGGATTCAAGTCGATCCGGCGTTTACGCCGTCATGCACGGACCGAGGGCGAGACGTTTGACGTTCAGCAGGTGGGTGAACGTGACGTTATCGGTCGTCGAGTTTCCACCGAACGTGCCGCAGCCCAGCGTCAGCGACGGCGTCAGGCCCGTGCCGAGGCCGATGCAGCCTTGCGCACCGGGCGCGTTCACCAAGATGCGGCTCGCGGGAATTTCCGCGCCGAACCGCCGCGCCAACGCCTCACTGCGCGTGTGGATGATCGCCGTGTGGCCGATGCCTTGGTGATCGAGGATGCGCCGGCAGAGCGCGATGGCCTGCTCTTCGCCCTTGACGGTGAAAAGCGAGAGGATGGGCGCGAGCTTCTCGGAGCCGTAAGGCCCGCTGAGTTCCTTCTCCGTCGCGGGCACGACGATCAGCTTCGGCGGTGTCGCGCGGCGCAGGCCCGTCTTTTGGGCGATGAACGCGGCTGACTTGCCGATGAACGCGTGATTCACCGACGGATGCGCCATGTCGAACGCCTGCGGTGTGAAACGGTGCAATTCGTCCGGCGCGAGCAACGTCGCGCCTTGCGCTTCAAGCTCTTTGACGAACACCGCGCGCACGCTCTCGTCCACGACGAGGTTGTTCTCGGAGCCGCAGATGACGCCATTGTCGAAGGTCTTGCTCCGCATCACCGCGCTCGCAGCAGCAACGATGTCGGCGTCCGCGCAGACCCAAACCGGCGCGTTGCCCGCACCGACGCCGATGGCGGGCTTGCCGGACTTGTAGGCGGCCTCGACGATGCTCGGCCCGCCGGTGGCGAGGATCAGGCCGACCTGCGGGTGTCTCATGAACGCCGCCGTCTTACGGCGGTCGGTGCGGTTCTTGACCCACTGCACCAGATCCGCCGGCGCGTTGTGGCGGGCCAGCGCGGATTGGATCAACTCGCCCGTCATGTTGCCGACATGGATGGCGTCGCGGTGGCAACTGTAGATCAGCGCGTTGCGGCTCTTGAGCGCGATGAGAGTCTTGAAGACAATGGTGGAAACCGGGTTTGTGACCGGGATGACGCCGAAGATGACGCCCACCGGGCTGGCAATCTCGACGATGTGTGTCGCGCCGATCTCTTTGAGGACGCCGGTGGCTTTCTGGTCCAGCAGGCTCCGCAGCACATCGCCGCAGGAGAACTGGATCTTCACCACCTTGTCCGGGGCGTTGCCGATGCCCGTGTCGGCGACGTTGGCCTCGGCGAGTTCCGCCGCGTGCGCCGCAACGGTGTCGGCGATGTCTTTGAGCAATGCGTCCACCCGCTCCTCCGGCCACGATGCGAACTGCTTCTGCGCCGCGACCGCCTGCGCGACCATCCGGTTCGCCTCCGGGTCCGGCTCGTCCGCGAGCATGTAGTCGGTCATCAACGCGTTCTCGCGGCGGATCTTCTGCGCCATGCCGCGGCTGAACGCCAGCAGCACGGCGTTGCCTGCGACGGGATTCTCCCGGCCGAGCCGCTCGAAATCCTCGCGCGAGCACCAGCGCGCCCGCACGTCCGTGTGGGCGATGGCGGTGGCCGAGCGCGACAGCCCATCCAGCAGGCTGAGTTCGCCCAGCAACTCGCCAGGCCCCAAGTAGCACAGCTCGTGCTCCAGCGCGCCCGACTGCGCGCGCGCCTCCACGCGGACTTCGCCCTCGTCAATCACATACGCGCCATCGCCCGGCTCGCCCTCGCGCATGATGCACGAGCCTTTGGGAAACGAGACGGGTTGCAAGAAACCCTGCACCAGCTTGAGAACCTCCGGATCCATCGCGGCAAAGATATTCGCTTCCATAGGATCAACTCCTTCTCCCGATGTTGAAATGGCACACGCGCCAACCTAAGCGCGCGGCGGAGCCTGCACGCCGCGTCAAACACTGTCAAGCGGCCAAAACAGCGGTCAAAAAAACACCAACCCGCGCGCCGCCATTTCTGAAATGGGTTGTCTTTCTCTCGCAGCCCGGTATCTTCTGTCCAATTCAAGGAACGGCATGTTTCCAGACGTCAACACCCAAGACTGGAAAGCGGTGGAGCGCGAGGCAGAAGGCATCTTCCGCCGGCTCTACCCGGATGAGGACTTCGCGCCGATCCATCAAACGTTCTCAGATATCAGGCAACTTTTCGAGGGATGTTATCCGGGTTACCAATCGTGCGACATGCGCTATCACGATTCGGAGCACACGCTGGAGGCGGCAGTGGCGATGATGCGGCTGCTGGAAGGGATGAATAACGCGCCCGACGGGATGCCGTTGATGCCCCGCAGTTTTGCGCTCGGCATGGATGCGGTGTTGATGCACGACGCGGGCTACCTGAAGCTGCGCGGCGACACTGAGGGCACCGGCGCGAAATACACGCTCACGCATGTCAGCCGCAGCGCGGAGTTCGCAAGCCGCTACCTGCGGAACCGCGGCTACCCGTCACGCGACCGGGCGTCCGTGGAGCACATGATTCATTGCACGGGGTTCTTCGTGGACACGGCCAAGATCCCGTTTCACTCCGAGCCGGAGCGGATGCTGGGCTACGCGCTGGGCACGGCCGACTTGCTGGGACAAATGGCTGCGCCGAACTATTTGAACGAACTGGAAAACCTCTTCCATGAGTTCCAGGAGTGCGTGCAACAACGGGGCGCGGCGGCTGACGCATTGGCGATCTACAGCAGCGCTGAAGATTTGCGATCGCGGACACCGCAGTTTTTCCGCGGGCACGTCATGCGGATGCTCACGATGCAGTGGGGGGGGGTCTATCGCTTCCTGGATCGGCCGATTGGCTCAGGCAAGAACCCGTATCTGGAGCAGATCGCCGCGAACATCCGCAACGTGGACCCCACTTTCGAACTGTAAGGATCGCCGCGGCACGCCACAAGGTGGCCGGCGGTTCCATCTAGAACTTCCCGAAACTTCATGAGACCGATTCTCGCTGCCTTGCTCGCTTTCGTCGCGGTCGCGCGAGCCGCAGAGCCTCCGCCGTTCGCGCCGGGCGCGTGGAAAGGCGGCACGCCGGACGAGACTGTCCGCAACGTCTGGCCGCAGTCGGTCTGCTGGCGGCACGGCCAGAACAGCGGCATGAGTTGCGCCTTCGCGAAGCCGCAGGACTGGTCGAAGTTCGCCGGCATCGCCCTCTGGATGCACTCGGAGAAAGCCACCGGCTCGAAGTTCATCATGACCTTCCCCTCCGAAAACCCCGCCTCCAAAGGTTCGGACTACTACAGTGTCTCGTTTACGCTCGACTGGACCGGTTGGAAACGATTCGTGCTGCCGTTCAAGGAACTCGGCGCAGCCCGCCAGCCGCTCGGCTGGAACCACATCGAGGGCATCCGGCTCACCGCGTCGGGCTACGGCAACATGCCCAACCCGGCGGCCGTCGTGCGGCTCGACGGCGTAGAGTTGCTCAAGACTGTCGTTGGCAGCCAGTGGATGACCGACGCGGAGTTGTTCGTGAGCCTCGATCTCGACCTGCCGGCGCTCTCCGCGGTGAAGAAGAGCGTCAAGGCCGGCCACCTCGCCGCCGCGAAAGCCGCTCTCGCCAAGCACCTCCGCCAACGAACGACGCCACGCTGGTTCTTCGACTGGCGCACGCCGGCGCGCCGGAATCCCAAGAGCCAATCGCGCACCGTTGCCGCCGCCGACAAGATCCTCCAGCATAAATTCGACTACCCGAAGGGGCCGGGCCAGCGGGGCACGCTCGATTTCGGCGCAAAGATTGACTGGACCGCCAACCCCACCGAGGGCGAGGCGCGCACGCATCTCTGGAACGAGTCGCTCAACCGGCACTTCCATTTCAAGACGCTCGCGGACGCTTATGGGGAGACGGGCCAAGACAAATACGCCAAAGAGATCGCCAACGAAATCCTCGACTGGGCTGCGTCCAATCCCACGCCACTGCTCTCCAACGGCAACAGCCTGCCCAACGGTTGCAAAGCGTGGCAGACGTTGACCACCGGCATCCGGCTCGCCGATACCTGGCCGCACGCGCTCTACCGCTGCCTCGGCTCGGCGGCGTTCAGCGACGACGCGCTCTGCGCGATGCTCAAGTCCGTCCATGAACAAGCGCGCCATCTCGTGCGCTGGCCCACCGTCGGCAACTGGCTCACCGCCGAGAGCAACGGCCTCTTCGCCGCTGGCGCGCTCTTTCCGGAGTTCCGCCAGGCGCGCGAGTGGCGTCGCATCGCGTTGGAGCGGCTCTATAAGCAACTCGACGACGAGGTTTATCCCGACGGCATGGAATACGAACTGGCCGCCGGCTACAACTGCTGGGTCCTCCGCGAGTTCGCCGGCATCATCGAGTTGGCCGACCTCAACGGCCTGCGCGGCGAAGTGCCCGCCGACTTCCTCGCCAAGATGGAGAAGATGTTCAACTACCTCCTCTACGCCTCGATGCCCGACGACCACATCCCCGGCCTCAATGACTCCAACAACGCCGACGTGCGCAAGGAATTGGCCGCCGGTTTCAAGCTCTTCCCGCAACGGCGGGACTTCCAGTTCGTCGCCACCAGCGGCAAGAACGGCCGCCCGCCGGCGGAAACTTCGCGCGCGTTCCCCTACACCGGTCACTACGTCATGCGCTCTGGCTGGGACAAGGACGCCACGTATCTGCTGTTCGACGCCGGCCCGTATGGCTTCGGCCACCAACACGAGGACAAACTCCACTTCGTCCTTTGGTCCCACGGCCGGCAGCTCGTGCTCGACCCCGGCAACTACGCCTACGACAATTCCCGCTGGCGTCGCTATGTCCTCGGCACCGCCGCCCACAACACCATCATGGTGGACGGCGAAAACCAGAACCGTAAAGCCCAGAAGGAAACCTGCTTCTGGCCGCGCCCGTGGGATGCCCCCGTGCCGCCCGCCAACGACACCCGTTGGTCCTCGACGCCGGAACTGGACTGCGCCGTCGGCAGCTACACGGATGGTTACGGCCCGACCAACGCCATCGCCGTCACCCACGAGCGCCGCATCGTCTTCGTGAAACAGGAGAGGATCTTCGTTGTGATGGACACGCTCACGCCGCGCGACAACCGCGAGCATCGTTACGAAGCCTTCTTCCACCTCGACGCTGCAGAAGCCGCCGCAGACGAAGCCACCAAGACCGTCCGCACCGATGGCCTTGCCATCCTCCCGCCCGCCGACGCCGGCCTCGCCGTGCGGATCGTCAAAGGCAAGGAAGACGCGCCCGTCCAAGGCTGGGCCAGCGGCCCGTGGCGTGCGATCCCGACGGCGATCTATCAGAAGTCCGGCAAAGGCGTCGTCACCTTCCTCTTCGTCCTTGCTCCCTTTGCCCAAGGCGCGCAGCCGTTCGTCCGCAGTGTCGAGCAAACCGCCTCGTTCGCCGCGCGCATGGTCTTCGCCGACGGCCACTCGTTGGAGCTGTCGCAGTCGGGAACCGAAGTCGCGTTGTCGCGGAAAGCAGCAAAGAAGCCCTAGTAAATCAGCCCACCCGCTGCGCGAGCCACGCCTGCCATTTCGCGACGAGCCGGCGCAGACCGTCGTCGAGCGGCAGCGCGAGCATCTCCTCCGGCGTGAACCAGCGCAGCGCGTGGCTTTCCTCGCTGACGGCGCCCGCCGCGTCCACCGGCGCGACGAGGAGGTAGCGGACATCGTAATGAAAATGGACCGGCTCGCCGCCGTGCGCAGGAATCTCATGAATGTCGAGGTCGAGCGGCTGCACCGAGGAGGCGGCCAAGCCCTCGATACCGGATTCCTCGCGGGCTTCGCGGAGGGCGACGCGGAGCACGTCCTCGTCGCCGTCGCAGTGGCCGCCGAATTGCAGCCAGCGGTCGAGCTTGCGGTGATGATGCAGCAACGCGCGACGGCCGTCGCCGCCAACCACGAGCGCGCTGCCGGTGAAATGCGCCGGGAAGGACGAGCGCAGGAAGCAGTCCGACGGCGAGTCCAGCAGCGCAACCATGCACCGCCGGAACGACTCCTCCGCCTCTCGCCTAGAGAGGTCAAGCGCAACGAGTTGGGCGCGAAATTCAACGCGGTTCGTGGCCATGTCCGGTGAAGCCATACACGGATTGGGAGCCGTTGTAAACGGGCGTCCAAAACCCCGCCTTGCCAGCCGCCGCGGGGACGGTATGATGCGCGCACAAACCCCATGTCTCATATCGCGCGCTCATTCGCCTTGCTCGCCTTCTGTGCCACCGCCCTTGGCCAGTCGCCCGCGGGCAGCTTCACCATCCAACTACCGGCCTCACCCGCCATCGAATCCGGCAGCGCCGCCGATGTCAGTGCGCTCATGCAACGGCCGACCGGCGGGGGCCGGCTCGCAGGAATCCACGGTTTCCTGAAAACGGCGCAGGACCGGTTCGAGTTTGAAGACGGCCAGTCCATCCGCTTCTGGGGCGTCAACTGGCCGCCGGGCCAGCCGATGTCCGCCGGCGAGAACGCCGTGGCCCTCGCCAAGCGCCTCGTCCAGCAAGGTTTCAACACCATCCGCATCGCGCTGCCGCCGATGGCCAACGTCCAGGCTCGCGACGAGTTCGAGCGGTTCACCGTCTGCCTGCGCAACCAGGGCATCTACCTCGTCCTGTTGCTGCCGGGCGACACCGACCTGCGCGCTCACACCAACCGCGTCACACGGCTCACGCTGCGCGACGACGCCGGCATCGCCATGATGGAAGCCGCCGGTCCGCCACAGGCGGTCGCCGACTTGCGCCGCCACGAACCGCGCGTGCCGCTCACCGCCGCCGGCTCAATCCAAACCACCGCAGACATCGTCGCGCGGCAACCCGCCGACTTCCTCTCGCAAACCGCCGCGTGGGTGAGCGCCGAACCGATGGTGAAAAGCCCGCAGACAATCTTCAGCCCGCTGGGTTTTGGCGCGGCGGCCAACCGGCCGTTTCTGGCTGGCGCGTGGAGCGGCGCTGCGATCAATCCGTTCCGCACGGAACTGCCGCTGTGGGTCGCCGCCATCGCCGGATTCCAGCGATGGGCTGGCGTGTGCGTCTCCCACGATGCGAGCGTCGCTGCCTCACCCGCCGCGCCGCTGGACATCGTCACGTGGGCGTGGGCACCGGCCAGCGCGCTGATGTTCCTGCGCGGCGACATCGCCCCGGCCAAAAGCAAGATGCTGTTCCGGCTCAATCCCGCCGCCCCGGCGGCCGCCCCGGACGAGGCTGTCGCGGTCATCACCAGCATCGGCCTGACGCGCTTCACCTGCGAGCCGGCGTCCACCAACACTCTCGGTTGGTTGGCACTCAACGGCGGGTTGCCCGGCGTCTCCGCCATCAACCCCCGCCTCACCGACACCGGCGAAATCTCCCACGACTGGCGGGCCGGCCGCGTCATGATAGACACGCCGCGCACACAAGCCATCATCGGCTTTTTCGACGGCAAACTCGTCGAGACCCGCGACCTGCGGCTCATGCTCCCCAACGGCGCGTTTGCCGCCGTCGCTCTCACGAGCCTCGACGGCGAGCCGTTCGCCCGGAGCCAGCGCATCCTGCTCACCGCCACCGGCCGCGCCGACCCCTCTGGTGCGCAGCGGCTGGAACCGGTCGCCGGCGAGGTCACGCTCCGTTGGCTCGCGCCGAGCCAGCGCGATCGGAAAGTGTTCGGGCTCGACCTGGCCGGCCATCGTCTCAAGGAAGTGCCGCTGGTTGAACGTGGCTTCAAGCTCCAGCCGGAACTGAACGCCGCGTGGTATGAGATCGTCGCCGAGGCCGCGCTGCCAAAGCCCGCGAGCGATGACAAAGTGAAGAGCGAGAAGTGACGACTCCAACTCTTCACTCTGTCACTATCAACTCTTCACTTCCTCCCGCTTGCCTGCGCGCCGCCGAGACGCTACTAGTTCTCGCTCATGCAACGCTCTCGATTCGCCATCTTCGCCGTGGCGCTGTCCGCCGCGCTCGCCTTTGCCGCCGACGCGGACCGCGAGGCGCGCCACCTCCGTCACATCAAGCAACTCACCTTCGACGGCTCGCGCAGCGGCGAAGGTTACTTTTCGCCGGACGGTAAGCTCATTGTCTTCCAGAGCACCCGCGCGCCGCTCCAAGCCGGCGAGGCGGAGAACCCGTTCTACCAGATCTTCACGATGGACCTTCGCAGCGGAGACCTGCGGCGGCTCAGTCCCGGCGTCGGCAAGACCACTTGCTCGTTCTTCCGGCCCGACGGCAAGCGCGTGCTCTTCGCCTCCACGCATCTCGACCCCGGCGCGCCCCGGCAGCAGCGCGAGGAGATCGAGTTCCTCAAGAGCGGCAAGGAACGGCGCTACTCGTGGGACTTCGACGACGCCTACGACATCTTCGACTGCAAACTCGACGGCAGCGACCTTCGCCGGCTCACCGACGCGAAGGGCTACGACGCCGAGGCCAGCTACTCACCCGACGGCAAACGCATCTGCTTCTGCTCGTTGCGCGACGGCGACCGAGAAATCTACGTGATGGACGCCGATGGCAAGAACCAACGCCGCGTCACGGTGGACCCCGGCTACGACGGCGGGCCGTTCTTTTCGCCGGACGGCAAATGGATCATCTACCGGCATTTCACGCCCGACGATACGAAGGCGGAAATCACGATGGTCCGTCCTGACGGCAGCGACAAGCGACAGGTCACTAAACTCGGCGCGATGAGCTGGGCGCCGTATTTCCATCCGGGCGGCGAGTGGATCGCCTTCTGCTCGAACAAGGACGGCGGCTTCGGGAACTTCGAGCTTTACCTCGTCCGCCCCGACGGCAGCCAACTGACGCGGCTAACCCATCGCGACGGTTTCGACGGTCTCCCCGTCTTTTCGCCTGACGGTCGGAAGCTCATGTGGACCTCCACGCGCGCCGGCAACAAATCCCAGCTCTTCATCGCCGACTTCCAGGAACCCTGGACGGAGGGCAAAGAGGAAAGAGGAAAGAGGAAAGAGGAAAAGAAGACTGCGTTCGACGCGGCGGCAATCCAGAAAGAAATCGCTTATCTCGCTTCGCCCGCGTTGGAAGGCCGCAAGACCGCCTCGCCCGGCGAGCGCAAGGCGGCGGAGTTCATCGAGAAGATATTTCGCGCCGCCGGCCTGCGCGACGTGACGCGGCAGCCATTCGAGTTCCAATCCGGCGTCGGTCTCGGCTCGAACAACTCCTTCGAGGCCACGCTCCGCGCGGAAAAAGCCGCCGGCGCCGTGGACGCGGACTTTGTGCCGCTGGCACTCTCCACAAACGGCGAGGTCGAGGGCGAAGTGGTCTTCGCCGGCTACGGCATCGTCACGCAAGGCTACGACTCGTTCGCGCATCTCGACGTGAAGGACAAGATTGTGTTCGTGCTGCGCTTCCAGCCGGAAGCCGCGCCAGAGAAGGAGCGGGACCGGCTTCGCCACTTCGCGCCGTTGCGGATGAAGGCGATGACGGCGCGCGAGCGCGGCGCGAAAGCGTTGCTCGTGGCCACGGGGCCGAGTTCGCTCCCGCGCGACCAACTCATCCCGCGTGGCAGCGACGGCAGCTTCGCCGACAGCGGCATCGTGGCGGCGCAGGTTACGCGCAAGCTGGCGGAGCGGATGTTCGCCGCCGCCGGCAAGGATTTGAAGAAGACCCAGGACGCGCTCGACAAACTGGAGACGCAGGGCGGCTTCGCCATGACCGGCGTGCGCGTGAAGCTGCGGGTAGAGTTGAAAAAGCAGACCGCCACCGGCCACAACGTCTTCGCCATCGTTCACGCCGGTGCGAAAAGCCGGACGAACGAAACTGTTGTTGTCGGCGCGCACTACGACCACCTCGGCTACGGCGGCGAGAACTCGCTCGGCGCGGGTTTCGAGGAGATCCATCCCGGTGCGGATGACAACGCCAGCGGCACCGCCGGTGTGCTGGAGTTGGCGCGTCACTTCGGCAAGCGCGCGAAGTCGCTGCGGCGGGACGTGCTCTTCGCGTGCTTCAGCGGCGAGGAACTGGGCGTGCTCGGCTCGTCGGCGTTTTGCAAGAAGCCGCCCGTGCCGATGTCCAACGTCGTTGCGATGGTGAACATGGACATGATCGGCCGGCTGACGGAGCAGCGGCTCGCGGTGCAAGGCGCAGGCTCGGCCACCGTCTGGCCGCGCTTGTTCGAGCGGTTCGCCGCCGGCCTGCCGCTCTGCGTGACGCTCAGCAACGACCCGTATCTGCCGACGGATTCCTCCACGTTCTACCAGGCGGGCGTGCCGGCGTTGAATTTCTTCACCGGCTCCCACCGCGACTACCATCGCCCCACCGACACCGCTGAGAAGATCAACGCCGCTGGCGAAGCCGACGTGCTGGAACTGGTGCGACGCGTCGTTGAAAATCTCGCCATGCGCGCCGACCGGCCGCGCTTTGAAAAGGTCGCCGAGCGTTCGCCGTCGGGTGTCGGCCGCGGGACGTTGCGCGCCTACCTCGGCACGATTCCCGATTACGCCGATAACGATCGGCCTGGCGTGAAGCTCAGCAGCACGCGTTCCGGCAGCCCGGCTGACAAGGGTGGTTTGCGCGCCGGCGACGTGATCGTGAAGTTCGGCGGCAAGCAGATCCGCAACATCTACGACTACACCTACGCGCTCGACGCCGCGAAGATCGGTCAGTCGGTGGAAATCGTCGTTCGGCGCGACGGCCAAGAGGTGACATTGAAGGTGACGCCCGAGCAGCGGCAGTAACGGACTGAGTTGACAATGCCGCCGCAGTTTCGCACTCTCGGCCGGCGCGAAACTCGCGCTGAATTGGAGCGCATCATGGCAACCGTGCAAATCCGAAACATGACCCCGGCGGATCGCAGCGACGTGGCCGAGTTGATCTATCTCTCCACCAACTACTGGTATCAGACCCACGGCCGCGCGCCGATCTTCGGCGGCGAGCCGGAGCGGACAGCGGTATTCTTCGACGTTTACGAGGCGCTCGATCCCGGCTGCGGCGTGGTGGCCATCCATCCCAACGGCCGGCTCATCGGCTCGTGTTTTTACCATCCACGCGAGACGCACGTGTCACTGGGCATCATGAACTCGCATCCAAGCTACGCCGGCTGCGGCGTGGCGCGGGCGCTGTTGGAGTGGATCATCCGTTTCGCGGAGCGCGAGGGGAAACCGGTGCGGCTCGTCAGCAGCGCGATGAACCTCGATTCGTTCTCGCTCTACACGCGGGCGGGCTTTGTGCCGCGCTGCGCCTACCAGGATATGTTCCTCGCGGTGCCGGCGGACGGGATGAAGGGCGCGCCAACGGCCTCCGCGCGAGTCCGGCCGGCCCGGCTCGATGATGTGCCGGCCATCGGGCAACTGGAGTGGGAGGTGGCGGGCATCCGGCGCGAGAAGGACTACCGGCACTTCATCGAGAACCGGGCGGGCTTCTGGCACGCGTCGGTGGTGGAAGGCGATGGCGGACGGGTGGAGGGCTTCTGCGCTTCCTCGGCGCATCCGGCCCTGAACATGGTCGGGCCGGGTATTGCGCGCGGCCCGCAGGAAGCGGAGGCATTACTGTGGGTGGAACTGGACCGCCATCGCGGCCGGACGCCGGTGTTCCTTGTGCCGGTGGATTGCACGCCGTTGGTGCAAACGGCCTACGCGTGGGGCGCTCGGAACTGTGAGTTGCACTTCAGCCAAGTGCGCGGCGCGTTCCAACCTTTCCGCGGTGTGAACCTGCCGACGTTCCTGCCGGAGACGGCGTAACGGCGTCTCACCACTGGATGACGCAGGAGGCCCAGGTAAAGCCGGCGCCAAAGGCCACCATCAAAACCAAGTCGCCGCTCTTGATGCGGCCGGCGCGGGCGACTTCGTCGAGGGCGATGGGCACGCTCGCGGCGGAGGTGTTGCCGTAGCGGTCGAGGTTGACGTAGATGCGGTCGGCAGGGACTTCGATGCGTTTGGCGAGCGCGTCTATGATGCGGAGGTTGGCCTGATGCGGGATCACGAGCGCGATGTCCGCGCCGGTAAGCTGGCAGCGCGCCAACGCTTCGGTTCCGGCGGCGTTCATCGCCGTGACGGCTTGTTTGAAGACTTCTTTGCCGGCCATCTGGAGGAAATGCAGCCGCGCGTCCACGGACTTGTGCGTGGCCGGATAGAGCGAGCCGCCGCCGGGCATCTTGAGCAGGTCGCCTTGCGCGCCGTCGGCGCCCATGCAGGTGGTGAGGATGCCGTGGCAGGCGTCGCCGCGGCTGCGCAGGATGGCCGCGCCCGCGCCGTCGCCGAAAAGGACGCAGGTGTTGCGGTCCTGCATGTCTATGATGGAGGAGAGTTTTTCCGCGCCGATGACGAGGACGGTGTTGTAGGTGTGTGCGGCGACGAACTGCTGGCCGACTTCCAGCGCGTAGAGGAAACCGGAGCAGGCAGCCTCCAGGTCGAAGCACGCGGCGCGCTGGGCGCCGATCTTATGCTGCACGAGGCAGGCCGTGGACGGAAACGGCATGTCGGGCGTGATGGTGGCGACGATAATGAGGTCGATCTCCTCCGGCTTCACGCCGGCTTGGGCCATGGCGCGGCGCGCGGCCTCGGCGGCGAGGTCGGAGGTGAACTCTTTCTCGCCAGCGAAGCGGCGTTCGCGGATGCCGGTGCGGGTGCGGATCCACTCGTCGGTGGTTTCGAGTTCCTTGCGCGCCTCGAACTCGGCGTTGGTGACGACTCGCTCGGGCACATAGCTGCCGGTGCCGATGATCGAGACGCTCCTAGGCAGCAGTTGGGGGCGCGGGCTGCGCGGCGTGTTCTTTTTCATGAGTCAAACGGATTTCTTCCACGATAAGAGTGTTGACCTGTCGCGTGATGGCGTCGGCGGCGATGCGGAGGGCGGAGCAGATGGCGATGGCGCTGGCCTTGCCGTGGGCCTTGATGCAGATGCCGTTGACGCCGAGCAGGATGGCGCCGCCGTATTCGTCCGGGTTGGCTTTTTTCTTCAAATCGCTGAAGGCCCCGCCCGACAGCCACGCGCCGAGCTTGCGCAGCGGCGTCGCCGAAAAGTCCTCTTTCATCCAGGCGTAGATGAGCCGCGACGTGGCCTCGCAGCTCTTGAGCACGGCGTTGCCGGTGAAACCGTCGGCGACGATCACGTCGGCTTTGTCGGAGAAGAGGTCATGGCCTTCGACGTTGCCGATGAAATTCACCGGGCTTCTCCGCAACATACGGTGGGCTTCCAGAGTCAGTTCGTTGCCTTTCACTTCCTCGGTGCCGATGGAGAAGAGGGCGACGCGCGGGTTGGGGATGCCGAGAATCTGCCGCGCGTAAATTTCGCCCATGACGCCGTAGTCGCAGAGGTGCTGTGGCCGGGCATCCGCGTTGGCGCCGAGGTCGAGAATCAGGAACCGGCCGTGTTGCGATGGCATCACGCTCGCCAGACCGGGCCGATCAACGCCCGGCAACGTGCGCAGCTTGATCAATGCCGCCGCCATGAACGCGCCGGTGTTGCCCGGCGAGAGCACAGCGTCGGCCTTGCCGTCTTTCACCATGTCCACGGCGCGGCTCAACGAGGAGTCGCGTTTACGCCGGATCGCCTCCACCGCCTTGTCCTCCATCGTCACCACTTCGGAAGCGTGGATGACACTGAGGCGGGAGCGGTCGAACGACCGGCCCGCGAGTTGCGCGTTGATCTCCTTTTCGATGCCGACCAGGAAGATGTGCTCGATCTGCGGGTAAAGCGCGAGCGCCGCCGCGACAGCCTCCACGACGGGCTGCGGCCCGTGGTCTCCCCCCATGGCATCAACAGCAATCTTCAAGGGCAAAAACGGCGTGCCGCGTGAATGACGCGGAAACTCCTAGGCGCCGGCCTCGATGGAGATGACTTGGCGACCCTTGTAGTAGCCGCAACTGGGACACGCGCGGTGAGGTTGCGCGCTGCTGCCGCACTGCGGGCACTTGCCCGTCTGCGGCGCGCGCCAACTGTTCGCCTTGCGCCGGCTGCGCTGCCGGCTCTTCGACATCTTTCGTTTTGGAGTGCCCATATTACTTCTACTTTCTTGCGATTTTAATACGATCGAGCGCGCTCCAAGGCGTTCCCGTGCTGCCTTCTCCGACTCGCTTGGAGTCGGGGCTGGCCGCCCGAGTCGCGCACGAACAAGTTCTCTCGTTCAGGTCCTGTCCACAGACGGGGCACAAGCCCCTGCAATCCTTGCTGCACAACGGGTTCTGCGGAAGAGCGAGCAAAATATCTTCCCTCAGATTCTCCGTCAAGTCCGCGAAATCCTCCGTCGGCGCTATTTCCCGGTGCACCACGAAGTCCCGCACCTCCACGGCTCGCGCGGAATCCTTCAGGCAGCGCACGCAAGTGATGCCCACGCGCGTCCAGACCCGCCCCGTCACCACCAGCGCGTGGCCCAACACTTGCCCGTGCAACCGGTAGCCGACCGGCGACTCGAAGCGATACTCCGGGTCGCTGACATCCAGGATTTCCACCGGATCCTCACCCTCGAAGTCGCGTCCCTCGGCGGGGAAGTTTCTCAGGTTGATTTTCATCTTCGGCCTCCTTTCCCAAGGCGGCGTTGCAGCGCCGTCTCCACGAACGGCGGCACGAAACCCCTCGCGTTGCCGCCCAACCGGACGATTTCTTTGATCATCCTCGAACTCAAATACGCGTAGCTGTCCTTCGGCATCAAAAACACTGTCTCCACTCGCGGCTCCAAGTTGCGGTTCATCAGCGCCATCTGGAACTCGAACTCGAAGTCGCTCACCGCCCGCAGCCCGCGCACCACCGCCACAGCCTTCTTCCGCCGCGCGTAGTCCACCAGCAACGTGTCGAAACTGTCCACGGAAACGTGCGGTAGATGCCCCACCGCGCGCCGGAGCATCTCGCGGCGTTCCTTGACGCTGAACAGCGGCTCCTTGCCGATATTCACCGCCACGGCCACAATGACCTCGTCGAAAAGCCTCAGCGCACGCTCGACCACATCGAGGTGGCCGTTCGTGATGGGATCGAAGCTGCCGGGATAGATGGCCAGCCTTTTCATTGCCACGAAAGCATAGCCGCGCCACCTCGTGTTCGCAAGGAAACATCCGGCGGCCGTTTCCCGGCTGGACACAACCGGCTGTCCCCGATGAAAACATGGAACAAAACCCGGCGCGCAGCGTTATATAAGACCATGAACACCAACCTCCGTGTGGCGGCCGGCGTCCTCATCGCTCTCGCCGCCGCCACGGGCGCT
>Ga0233425_10005167_pt1 | contig 20952 bp, 13 predicted proteins | sample Watercolumn_Towu_2_FD_181712 | JGI IMG/M metagenome (GOLD analysis project Ga0233425, IMG submission 181712) | Freshwater microbial communities from Lake Towuti, South Sulawesi, Indonesia - Watercolumn_Towuti2014_140_MG | ecosystem: Environmental > Aquatic > Freshwater > Lake | place...
TTTTCGCTCACGCTCACGCTCACGCTCACGCTCACGCTCACGCTCACGCTCACGCTCACGCTGGTGTTTGTGTGATGCCGATCGTCTTCTGCACGGCGGCGGCGATGCGGGCCACGATGCCGTCGGTCTGCTCCTGGGTCGGGCCCTCGGCCATGACACGGCACAGGAGCTCGGTGCCGGAGTAGCGGACGAGGACGCGGCCCTGCTCGCCGAGCTCGGCCTCGGCCTCCCTGATGGCGGCGGCGATCTGCGGGACCGACATGATGTCCGGCCGCTCCCTGACCACGACGTTGACCAGCTTCTGAGGGAACATGGTGATGATCTTGGCGAGCTCGCCCAGCGGCTTCTCCTGCGACGTGGCCACGGACAGGAGCTGCAAGGCGGCGATGATGCCGTCGCCGGTCGTGTGGCAGTTGCGGAAGATCATGTGCCCCGACGCCTCGCCCCCGAGCGTGGCGTCGAGCGCGAGCATCTCCTCGAGCACGAAGCGGTCGCCGACCTTGGTCCGTATGAGCGTGACGCCCATCTCTTTACAGGCCAGGGTCAGCCCGACGTTGCTCATCACGGTGGCGACGAGCGTGTCGTTCCTGAGTGTGCCGCGAGCCTTCATCTCCTTCGCGCAGATGGCGAGGACCTGGTCGCCGTTGAGCACGTCGCCCTTCTCGTCCACCACGATGAGGCGGTCGCCGTCGCCGTCGAACGCCAGGCCGGCGAAGGCGCGCGCCTCGACCACCCTGCGGGCGAGGCGTGACGGGTCGAGCGCTCCGCACTCCTCGTTGATGTTGAGCCCGTTGGGCGCGGAGCCCATGGTCTCGACGTCGGCGCCCAGCTCCCAGAACACCTCCGGGGCCACGCGATAGGTCGCGCCGTTGGCGCAGTCGAGCACCAGCTTGAGCCCGGTCAGGGTGAGGTCGTCGCGGAACGTGTTCTTGCAGAACACGATGTAGCGCCCGCGCGCGTCATCGATCCGCTTGGCGCTTCCGACGTCCTCGCCCGCGAGCGGTGTCATCTCGTCGAGCTCGCGGCCGAGCACGAGGTCCTCGAGCATGCGCTCCTTCTCGTCCGGGAGCTTGGTCCCCTCGCGGCCGAAGATCTTGATGCCGTTGTCCTCGAAGGGGTTGTGCGAGGCCGAGATCACGACCCCGGCCTTGGCCCTCATGCTCGTGATGAGGAACGCGATGCCCGGCGTGGGCATGGGCCCGAGCAGGAGCGCGTCGCCGCCCATGGAGCAGATGCCGGCGGTCAACGCGTTCTCGAGCATGTAGCAGCTCCGCCGCGTGTCCTTGCCAATGAGGATGCGAGGCCTGCGCCCCGGCCTCCCCTTGGCCCTCGACTCCAGCCGGCACAGGTGTGTCAGCGCGCGGCCCACGCGCAGCGCCACCTCGGCCGTCATGGGGTAGGTATTCGCCTTCCCGCGGATGCCATCGGTCCCGAAGAGCTTGCCCATGATGACGGACCCCCTTCTCGTCCTGGTCCGGCCCATCCTAGCTTGTTCCTGGCCCCGAGTGCGCGGGGATTTTCGACCCGCGCGCCGGACGGGGGCCGGAAGCCGTCAGGGCGGCGCGGAATCGAGCGCCACCTCCATGTAGCTCCGGTACGGACGGGCATGACAGCGTTCGAGGAAAGAGTCGACGGACTTCAGCAGGCTCGTGGTGCGGTGCCCCTCGCGCTGCGCCGGATGGGCCTTGCCCTGGTCGAACCAGACCCGCACGATGACGCTCTTGCCGTCGCGGGGGAACGCCTCGACGTTCTTGACGAAGCGCTCGTAGGTCTTCGCGGGGAAGAGGTACTGCTCGACGTTCGAGGTGTAGAACGCGCCGAGCGTGACCGATCTGTGGCGCATGTCCGCGGCCACGCCGGCGAGCGTCGTGTCGCCGAGGAAGTCGCCGACCAGGGGGACGACCCGGTTCGCCTTCAGCATGGTCCGCACGAGCTGATAGGACGACTCGCTCGACAGGAACCCCCGCTGCACGCCCTCGTCGTCCCGCGCCGCGAGGAGGTCCCTGAGCCGCGGGTACGGCCGTCGGCTCCGCTCCATCGAGTACCGGATGTCGAGGCCGTCGCGTGCGAAGGCGGCGAGCACCTTGGCGATGCTCGCCCGATCATCGCCCTCCTGCGGCAGGCCCAGCCGGGCCATCAGCGCCACGGCGGACTCCTCGTTCGCTGCGAGGAGATTGGAGTCGGAGCTCCGGGAGCTCACGCGGTCGCAGATCTCGTCGATCGACACGTCTGGCGGCACGCGCTCGTCCCCGACCGCGACCGGTCTCGACGTGAGGCGCGAGAGGAACGCCTCCCGGGTCTCCGACTCCTCGACGAGGGCCCGGAACACGAGGTGCTGGAGCATGTTCTCGCGCCGGATGTCGATGATGTACGCGATCCGCGGTCGCGCGAGCGCGATGTACGTCAGGTTCTGCTCGGGCCCGACTCCGACGTAGGCTCGACCCGCGATCGCCGGGTCGAGGAGCGCGGGCGCGACGTGCAGGTACGACGTCTCGTTCGACACGAAGTTGTCGCTCGGGAAGTCGCCGGTGTCCTCTGACAGCGCGAGGATCAGCCGTCCGAGCGCTTCGTCCGACATCTCCTGGGTTGCCACGCCTCCCTGCGCGTCGGGCGGCGAGCCCCGGCTCGCTGGTTCGGGTCGGGAAGGGTCCCCGTCGCTCCGCGCCGCAGTGGCGAGCTGTCGGGACGCGGGAGAGACCGTGGACGCGGTCTGTCTCGCCGCGACGGCGCACGCCGCGATGGCGAGCATGAACGGCAGCGCGGATGGGACGTTCCGGATCATGTCAGCGATGGCAACGCTCGAGAGCCCGAGTTTATTACATCGGGGCGGGTTTGGGGGCGTCACGACGTCCGTGATAGCCTGAAACATCCGGGAGGTGCGGCATGCGGTGGTCGATCACGGTCCTGGTGCTCCTGGTCGCCGGATGGACGGTGACCACGGCGTGCGGCAGCGATCTGGAGAACGATTCCGGCACCGACGGCGACACCGGCGGCGATGGCGATGCCGATGTGGACGGCGATGGCGACGCCGACACCGACACCGACACCGACGGCGACTCGGACGCGGACGGCGACGGGGACGCCGACGGCGACACGGATTCTGACGTCGACTCGGACGGCGACGCGGACGCCGACGACGCGATCAACGGCGTGTGCGAGGGCGGACCGGTCCCTGCCGAAGAGGAGTGCGGCAACTGCGTGGACGAGGACGGGGATGGCCAGGCGCAGTGGTGTCCGCTCGACGAGGTGTACGTGACGCCGCGCCTGCTCGCACCGGGAGACACGCTCTCGATCCGCGCGTGCACCCGCGCCGACCCGAGCTACGCGTGCGTGGACGTGGTCTGCACGAGCTGCCCCGAGGCGCTCAGGGCGCGGATGGTGGACATGCGGCGCCAGATGGACTTCACCTGCTGGGAATTCGAGGCGGACCTCGGCTCGCCGGGGACATGGGAGTGCACGTTCCGCCGCCTCTACCGGTCGGACGACGGATACTGCTCGGACGAGAATTTCCTGAACCGCGCCTGCGAGACCGTCGAGGTCGCGGAGTAGCTCTTCCGGGCTTCACGATTTCTCATCAGTGGAGTAGCGTGTCACGACATGAGCAAACCCGGTGACGTCGAACGGGCGCGGGAGATCGTCGAAGATCTCTTCGATTGTCCCCCGGTGACCGAATCGGAGCTCGAGCAGCGACTGTCCGGCGCGAGCCCCCGATCCATGCAACAGGCGCTGTTCGAGCACCTGGAGAAGAAGGAGATCGAGCCGGACGTCTTCTTCCTGTTCCTCGACATGTTCCGGTCCGTGGGAGCCGAGAGCGTTAAAAAACAACTGCTCGATCTCGCCATGAACAAGAAGGCATCGACCGATGCACGAGCCCTGGCCGTGGCGGTCCTCGAGCTCAACACCCCGGAGGTCACGCCCCGTCTGATCAGACAGTTGCCCCCGGAGGTCGTCGAACGGCTCAATGAGCTCCCGCTCATCGAGCGCGTCACCACGATCCTGGCCGACGCGCGGGAGGCCAGCACCCTCGTCGACCTGATGATGCAGGGACCCGTGGACATGCGCCGGGTGATTCAGCAGGACCTGGAGAGAGTCCGTCGTCGCATGGGCGCGCCGGCAGCGCTCGTGTATGCCTATGCCCTGCGCGAGCGCGAGCTGAAACCGCTCCATCAGGCCATGCTGGACGCCGTGGTCGAGGACGGCGGGCCGCTGTCGACTGCCCTGCTCGAGGCTCTGCGTGACGAAACGACCGACGAGAAGGCCGCGAGAGCCATCCAGAAGGCACTGCTCAGCATACGCACGCGGGAGATCGAGAAACCTCCCGAAGAGCCCGCGGGAACGGCCTTCCTGGGCTCCTGCGACGGCCAAGGGGCGTTCGTCATGTTCGCCTATCTCGAGACCGCCGGGGGCTCCGGGACGACAGTCGACCTCTGCATCCGGGCCGGACAGGAGATCCGCGACGGGTTCGTGGTGCCGCGGCACTCGCGAGAAGGTCTCGCCGGGATGATGGGCGATCTGGAGCAGAACGCGCACCTCGAGTTCCGCGAGATCCCGCTCGGCCTGGCCATCGAGATCGCCGTCGCCGCACGACGGTGGACCGGGGAAATGGGCGTCCCCGTCCCCCTCGAAGCGCAACCCCCTCTCGCCCTGCTCGAGCGCCATGCGAGACGTGGTGACATCGACCCGTACGCCAGGGTCGAGCCGGCTCCCAGTCTGTCGCACGCGGACCTGGAGCGGGTCCTCGCCCGGCCGACCTACGTGCACTGGGTGTTCGACGCCACCGACCTTATCGACGCAGGCATGGGAGCACCTCGAGGCCAGCCGGATGATGCGTGGGTCACCCGCGCGCTGCGGAGCCTGGACACCCCCGCGAACCGGAGACGCGTGGTGGGGATGGCGCAGCACATGGCCCTCTGGCACAGCGTTGGAGGCGACCACGAGGCAGCGGGTGTGCTCGCCGCGGCCGCTCGGGCGACCCGGCAGGACTTCACGGCGAGCCCTCTGCCCCGACTCCTCGTCGATCGTTTGTTTCACGGCCCCCTCCCGGGTCCGGAGGGTGTGGTTTCTCGACAGGAGCTCGGTGATCCGCGGATTCGCCAGAGCCTCAAGGCGAAGTTCTTCCAGCACGTCGAGCGGCCCACGGCCCGAGACCTCGCCACGCTGGACTTCACGGAGCTGCTCGAGTCGGAGAAGGAGTCCATCATGGCTCCAATCCCGGGCGCGCGCATGCCCAGGGACGAGCAGCAAGTAGCGATCGTCCACGCAATCGCCATCAAGCTCGGAGAGGAGATGTTCACCGACGACGCCTCGATCGTCGAGCAAGAGAAGCGGAAGCTGGAACGTCGGATCGTGCGTGACACGCGGCTCACCGAACCGGACGCGGCCCATATCATCGACGAGTGCTTCGACATCGTTTTCGAATTCGCACGGGAGGTGTGCGATGACTGCCCGATCCACTGCCTCGACCTGTCGCCCGAGGAGGACGTGTCCGAGGCGTACCACTCGCCACGGCATCCGGCCGCCGCGGTCCTAGCGAAGCTCGAGGACCACGATGGAGGAGCATTGTGGAAGGACGACGACCGGGACGACGTCGACAAGTCGTTCGATTTCCACCAGGCGGTCGACGACGACCATGAAGCCGAGGACTACCGGGCCGAGCTCATGGAGCGATTCGCCCGGTCCCCGGAAGGCGAGGCCGCCGAGCAGAGGGCCGATCTCTCGGTCGCAGACCTGTTCATGCAGTTCGCCCGCTCCTACCACGGCTGCACCCCCGCCACGATGAGCCCCGGCGAGGTTGAGGACGTGGTGTTCAACCTCTTCCCGAGGAAGGCGGAGATCGACGCCGAGGAGGCGGGCGAGGTCATTGGCGTGCTGCGCGCGTTCTGGCGGTTCCTGAAACGCGAGCACGACGCACGCAACGCCGACCGGTGCCTCGGGGTCCTCGATGGCCAGGGGGCGGTCCGACGGCTCGCGACGAAGCTCTCCGACTCGTCGAATTTCGGCATGGCCAAGTCCTTCTTCATGGAGGGAGCGGCGCGCGGTTTCGACCTGTCCAACGAGGAGGGCCTTCAGGAGTGGGTCTCGGCGTACAACGCGGAGCTCGCTGGTGGTCCGATGAAAGACGGCTTCCTCGGCCTCATCGGCGCCTCGCCGGGAGAGCCGAGCCGGGGACCTCGGTCCGCTGCCTCTCAGTCACACCCGCCGAAGAGGAAAAAGAAGCCGCACGGAAAAAAGAGAGGCAAGAAACGGCGCTGACTCAGCTACTCCACGGGACGGCTACGGACAGGCGTACCGCGGGTCGAGGCACATCACGAGATCCACGGTGCCCGGGTAGATGCAACAGGTATGGACCACGCCGGTCGAAGCGCAGTCGTCGCACGGGCAACTGGCGCACCCTCGGCCGATGTAGAACGAGCCGCAGGTGTTCGTCGTGCAGACCTGGTTCGTACGGCACGTATCGTTGCAGTCGCCACAGTTGATCGGATCGGTCGCCATCGAGTCGTCGAACACGCAGCTATCGCCGTTCGGGTCGCAGTCGCTGTACCCGTCCGTGCAGCCCCACCTGCATGCGCCCTCCTGGCAGTTGTCGCCGCCCGTGTCTCGTCCGGTGCACCTGGCTCCGCACCGCCCGCAGTTGTTGTCGTTCGACGTCAGGTCGACGCACTCCCCCATGCCCCAACCGCAGCGGGTCAGCCCCGGCCTGCAGACGCAGGTCCCGTCCTGGCAGAACTGGCGATCGCTGCACCGCCAGCCGCACCAGCCGCAGTTCGTCGGGTCGTCTTGCAGGGCGCGGCAGGTGTGCGTGTCGCCGCACGCCGTGAGAGTCGGGTCGGTGCAGCCGCACACGCCGCTGTTACACACCCCGAAGACGGGGTCGCAGTCGTTCCCGCAGGCACCGCAGTTGAGCTCATCGGTCGAGAGGTCCACGCACACCCCGGCGCAGCTCACCTGACCTGGAGGACAACGGCACACGCCCGACGAGCACGTTGCGCTGGCTGCGCAGACGACGCCGCACCGGCCGCAGTTCGCCTCGTCGCTCGACAGATCGACGCATGAGCCGCCGCAGGCGACTTGGCCGGCAGGACACGTGCACACGCCCGAGATGCACGTGGCGCCCACGGCGCACTGGACCCCGCAGGCTCCGCAGTTCGCCTCGTCGGACGAGACGTCACTGCACTCGCCGATGCAGTCCACCTGGCCCGCGGGGCACGTGCAGACGCCGACCACGCACGTGGCGCCCACGGCGCACACGGTGCCGCAGGCTCCGCAGTTCGCCTCGTCCTCGAGGAGCACGGCGCAGACGTCGCCGCAGTCCGTCTGGCCCGCCGGGCAGCGGCACCTGCCGGAGGTGCAGGTGGCGCCTGCGGCGCACGCGGTCCCGCAGGCCCCGCAGTTCGCCTCGTCGGTCGAGACATCGACACAGGCGTCGCCACAGAGCACAAGGCCCGGCCTGCAGTCGGAGCATCCGCCGGAGATGCAGTCCTGACCCGCGGCGCAAGCGGCGCCGCAGGCGCCGCAGTTCGCCGGGTCGTCGGCGAGGCTCGTGCAGACGCCGTCGCAGCTCACCTCGAACGCCGGGCAGCGGCACACGCCGCTCGCGCACGTCGCGCCCACGGGGCACGCCGTCCCGCACCCGCCGCAGTTGGCCGTATCGGTGCTGAGGTCCACGCAGGAGCCGTCGCACACCGACGTGCCGGCCGGGCAGCGGCAGATCCCCGACTCGCAGGTCGCGCCCGCGGCGCACGCCGTCCCGCAGGCGCCGCAGTTCGCCTCGTCGGTGGCCACGTCTGCGCAGGTGTCGGTGCAGGCGAGCTGTCCCGCCGGGCAGCGGCACACGCCGCTCATGCAGGAAGCGCCGGTCGGACATGTTCGGCCACACCCGCCGCAGTTGACCTCGTCGAAGGCGAGGTCCGCGCAGGCGTCGCCGCAGATCACCTGGCCCGCGGGGCACGAGCAGAAGCCGGTGTCGCAGAGGCCGCCGGCCGCGCACGCCGTGCCGCACTCGCCGCAGTTCGACGGATCGGCGTCGAGGTCCACGCAGATCCCGCCGCAGCTCGTCAGACCGTCTGCACACGCGGCGCAGGCGCCCGAGACGCAGGGGGAGCCCTCGGCGCACGTGCTGCCGCAGGCCCCGCAATTGGCCGGGTCCTCCGAGAGGTCGGCGCACGAGGTGGCGCAATCGACGAGCCCTTCGGGGCAGGTGCACGAGCCCGACATGCAGCTCGCCTCGGGCGGGCACGTCACCCCGCATGCGCCGCAGTTGGACGAGTCGTTCGAGATGTCCACACACGCGCCGCCGCACGAGACCAGGCCGGCGGCACACTCACAGCCGCCCGAGATGCAGTCGCTGCCGACCATGCACGCGCTGCCGCAGCCGCCGCAGTTCGCGGGGTCCGAGCTCAGGTCGGCGCAGACGTCGCCGCAGTTGACCAGGCCCTCGGGGCAAACGCAGGCTCCGTCGACACACGCGATGTCCGCGGGGCAGGACGCCGCGCATGCGCCGCAGTTGGCGGTGTCGGTCTGGAGATCGACGCAGTCGGCGCCGCAGGCCGTCAGCCCGGCGTCGCACACGAGCTGGCAGACCCCCTCGACGCAGTCCTGGAAGACCTCGCACTCGACTGCGCACTCGCCGCAGTTCATGACGTCCGAGAGGACGTCGACACACTCTCCTTCGCATTCGAGCTCTCCATCGAGGCACGACGGACCGTCCCCGTCGGCGTCGCCAGTCACGTCGCCGTCCTCGGGCACGTCTCCGTCGGCGTCGCCGCCGTCTTCCACGACGTCGCCGTCCTCGGGCAGGTCCTGGTCCGCGTCGCCGTCCGGAGCTCCGTCGGCGTCCGCGTCGCCGTCGGACTCGGTGTCCGCATCATCGACGGGTCTCGAGCCACCATTCCCGCAGCCGGCCCCGGCCAGCGCAATCGACACCACGAGCACCCACAGTACGATTGAGCGACACATCACGTTCTCCTTTCACCTTTGCCAGTCCGAGCGGCGCGGCTCGTCGCGGCCGAACCGTCGCGGCAAGGCACACGATAGGCAACGACCGTGCCTGTGCGCACCGTGTTCCGGATCAAGCAATCCTGCCGAGATGATGGTGCGGTTGTGTGCAGCGATTGCAGGGTCCCACACCTCGAGTGCCCCGTTGGATGGTTCCGGTGGGCGCTCCGGTGGAGGTCCGGGGGATCAATCGCCTGGGACGGGCCACTCCTCGCCAGGGCACTCGTCACCGTCCACGCACGCGACGAAGGCCGAGTGCTCGAGCGGCGCGCAGCAGATCCGGTCGCCGCATTCCTCGCAGGGACAGGACTCGCACCCGCGACCGATGAAATACCATGTGCAGCTCCCCGAGAGACAGATCTCGTCGGTGTCGCAGACCTCGCCGCACCCACCGCAGTTGAGCGGATCGGAGAGCATGGACCCCTCGGAGACGCAGCTCCCGCCGTCCGGGCCACACCTCGTCTCGCCCTCGCCGCAACCCCAGGTGCAGTGGCCGTCGCGGCAGGTGTCGCCCCGGGTGGCGGGGCCCACGCACGCGGAGTCGCACGAGCCACAGTCATCGTCGTCGGTGCGGAGGTCGACGCACTCGCCGTCGCACCGGACCAGTCCAGGCCGGCACTCGCATTCACCGTCCACGCAGCGTTCCCGCTCGTCACACCGGGTATCGCAGCCGCCGCAATGCGTCGAGTCGTCGAGCACATCCTGGCACCGGTGAGCTTCGCCGCAGGGCTCCATCGCGGGGTCGAGGCACCGGCACTCTCCCTCGAAGCACTCGCCGAAGACCGCGTCGCAGGTGTTTCCGCACGAGCCGCAGCTCGATTCGTCGTTCGAGACATCGACACACGCCCCGGCGCAGGGCTCGAACCCTGGCGGACAGTGACAGCCGCCAGAGATGCACGTCGCGCCGGCAGGGCACACGACGCCGCAGACGCCACAGCTCGCCTCGTCCGAGGAGAGATCGGTGCACCACGAGCCGCACCGGACCTCGCCCTCCGGGCATTCCGAGCACGCTCCCGAGAGGCACAGGTGCCCTTCGAAGCAATCCACCTCGCACGACCCGCAGTGGTCCGGATCGCGGTCGAGGTCGACGCAGTCGTCACCGCAGGCGGTGAGGCCGGCGCCGCACCCTCCGTCCTGGTCCACGTCGGAGTCCGCGTCAGGGCCCTCGTCCATGTCGGAGTCCGCGTCAGGGCCCTCGTCCACGTCGGAGTCCGCGTCCTCATCCGAGTCCAGGTCCGCATCCGGGCCGGTGTCCACGTCCGCGTCGGCGTCGCCTCCGCACGCGTCACCTTCGCACTCGCCACATCCCAGTCCCCACGCGCCCCTCAGCACCTCCTCGAGCGCCTGGACGACCGACGGGGCCGTGTGCCGGTCCACGCGGATCACGCCGTGGCTCGGCTCGGGCAGGTCGGACTCCTCGAGCACTTCGAAGAGTTGTTCGACATCGAGCTCGAGCCGCAATGCGAGCTCGTCGCCTGCGTCGAGGGTCCGCGGCACGTCGCAGCGGACGTCCGCGGTCTGGGCTCCGTCCAGGACGACCTCGATCCTGGCGTCCTCGGTCGAGAACCCGAGCGAGAGGCTCAGGTCCCACGTCGAGCCCGGTCCGAGGTCCAGGACGAGGCTGCTGTAGGTCGCAGGCGGGACGGCGGCGAAGCGTACCTCGCCGCGACCGGACATCACGTCAACGACCCCCACGCCTTCGCGGATCGGGTCGAAGAGAATACCGCGGTCGCCCCGCACCCTGATGCGATCGATGCCGACCGAGCCGCTCGTGAGCCGGGCGTCGTCGTCGAGCTCTCGCCGGACCGCCGCGATCGTCACGACGAGAGAGCCCGTCGGGACGCCGTCCTGATCCGCGTCGTCCACATCGCCATCGACCAAAGGCGATGCATCGTGGCCTCCCGGAACGGAGGTGCAGCTCATCGCTCCGAGCGAGATCAGCAGGAGTGTGCAACGGATGTACAGCCCGCAATTCATGACATACCGATTATCGACCCGCGAACGGTTTGAAGTCGAATACATCATTTCGAAACCACGGCCGCCGCCGACGGTTCACCCCACCGGCGGCACCACGACCGGACCTCGATCATGCGAGAACGACGCCAGACACTGAACACAACTCCGTCGCGTGCTCTCCCCCGATACATGTGGCCTCCTGATCCCGGTGTTGAGAGAATGAGGCCACGATGATCTGGGACGAGACGACGCTCGATGAGCGGCCACGGGAAGTCGGCCCCGACGCGCCACGGGCCTACGCCGCGCTGGTCCAGGGCAGCGGTCCGGCCCTGACCGACCTCCCCCGGGGTCAGGTCGTGTCCATCGGCCGCAGCCGGACGTCCGGCATCCCGGTCCACGACGACGCCGTGAGCCGCCTGCACGCCACGCTCCGGTGGGACGGGGGGAGCACAGTGCTCCTGGTCGATCGCGCGAGCCGGAACGGGACCACCGTGAACGGGCAGCGCATCGACGGGAGGCTCGAGCTCACCTCCGGCACGGAGGTCGGCGTGGGCGGTGTCCGGCTCGTCGTCGTGGTGCTGGTGGACGCCTCCGACACGGGATCCGAGCGCGTCCCGGGGCTGCCCGGCCACGGCTCGATCGTGGTCCACGACGAGGCCATGCTCCGGGTCCTCGCGCTCGCAGATCGCGTGGCCAGGAGCGCCGCGACCGTGCTCCTCGTCGGCGAGACCGGCGTGGGCAAGGAGGTCGTGGCGCGCCGTATCCACGACTCGAGCGCGCGCCGCGACCGGCCGTTCGTCGCCGTCAACTGCGGCGCGCTCGTCGAAGGCCTCGCCGGCTCCGACTTCTTCGGCCACGAGCCCGGCGCATTCACCGGGGCCACGGACCCGAGACCGGGGTGCTTCGAGATGGCCGACGGCGGGACGCTCCTGCTCGACGAAGTGAGCGAGCTCGGCCCGGCCATGCAGGTCCGCCTGCTCCGCGTGCTGCAGGAACGGGAGGTCACCAGGCTCGGAAGCACCAGGGCCGTCAAGATCGACGTGCGGATCATCGCGGCGACGAACTCGCGCCTCGAAGTGCTGGTCCGTGCTGGCAGGTTCCGCGAGGACCTCCTCTTTCGGCTGGACGTCGTCCGGATCGATGTCCCGCCGCTCCGGGAGAGGCCGGCCGACATCGTGCCGCTCGCCAGGCGGTTCCTCCGTGAGATGGTCCCCGATGCTGCCGTGCACCTGTCCGACGCGGCAGCGGAGGCGCTCCGGGCGTACTCGTGGCCCGGCAACATCCGCGAGCTCCGCAACGTGATCGAGAGGTCGGCCGTGGAGCGGCGCACGGACGTGCTCGACCTGCGGGACATCGTGGGATTGGAAGCTCCTCGCGCCACGAGCTGCGGGACTCTCCGCGACAGCGTGGACACGACGGAGTTGGCAGCGATCTCGGCCGCCCTCGACGCTTGCAGCGGCAACCAGACACGCGCCGCACGCCGGCTCGGCATCTCCCGCCGCGCGCTCATCTACAAGATGGAACGGCTCGGCCTCAAACCCCCACCGCCATCGCGGCGCGGCTGAGCGGTCCCGGCTCATTGCGGCGGGACGTACACGGCGATCCCCGCCTCGTCGGCGACCAGGATGGAGCCGTCTCCGAGGACCGACGAGCGTGGGGCGCCGAACGGTGCCGGGAGCTCGCCGGTCGCCACGACCTGACCGGGGAACTGCTCGTCGCGGGTATCGACGATCTCGGCGCTCGACAGCGGCTCGTCGCGCGTTCCTCGACCACCAACGAGCAAGACCAGACCTTCGCCGAGGAGCTGCGCCGCCGCGAACGCACGGGGGGTGAAGAGCGGCTGCGGCGCCGGCGATACGAGGTCGATGACGAGTCGCCCGTCCCGCGCCTGGACGACGAGCAGACGGACGTCGGCCACGGGGGTGCCCTCGGCTCCCTGGCCGCCCGCGACGAGGACGAGGTGGCCCGATCCGAGCGTCACGACCGACGCGCCGAGCAGACTTCTGCCGAGGTCGACCTCACCCGGCTCGAGCGTGCCGCCGGGGTCGATCACGAGGGCGGTGGTCGCCGGACCCGAGTCATGTTGACCTCCGACGAGCACGACGAAGGGCGTGGCGGCCTCGCCATCGTGGACCTCGCCGGCCACGGCCACGGCGTCGGACCGCGGCTCGGGCGCCGGCGCGAGGTCCAGGGTGCCGAGGGTGAACGAGCCTGCCGGGTCCTCGCGGACCTCGACAAGCGTGACCGAGTCGGTCGGTGGCTCGTCGTGGGCCGCGGCACCGCCGATCACCACGACCCCGGTCCCCGGCACCACGGCTACGGCCACGCCCACGCACTGCCCCGCCAGCGAGCCGGGCGACAGCGTCGCCAGGACCGCGCCGCCAGAGTCGAGGAGCGCCGCGCCGCCGTCCGGACCGCCGACGGCGAGCATCCGGCCGTGGTCCAGCGTGATCCAGGTCGCTCCGGCGAGCGACTCCCTCTGTTCGATGCGGTCCAGGCCCGCCTGCCCGTCGGACTCGGGCACGTGCGCGACGTACCTCCAGATCGCCCCATCGGCGTACGCGATCGACGCTCCGCTGTCGGTGGAGACCACCTGTGCGACCGCCGCACCTGGCTCCGGATCGTCGGACCGCCGGACGGGCGAGACGAAACGACCGAGCCTCCCGACGAAGACGTCAGGGTGGGGGGCGGGCTCGCCGTCCAGCACGTCGAACGGGAACGACCGGCCGCGGGCGAGCACCACGTCACCCGCCACTCCCTCGACCAGCACCGAGAACGACCGGCCGAACGGGACGGACGGGAGGCTGCCGGACCGGTCGAAGATGGGGTATCGCTGCTCGGCAACCGGGCCGACCACCCCGTCCTGCTCCACGGTGAATGCGAGCTCCCTCGAGCCGAGGAACGCGTCGTCGCCTGGAGCCGTGACGATGTGGAACCCGACCGCTACGACACGCGCGCCGTCCGAGCATCCCGGCGATGCGAGGACGAAGGCGACCACCAGAGCTGGCGTGACGCATCTCATCGCGCCAGATCCCACGTCCCGATCCACGCCGGTTCGCTCTGGTCTTCCCACGGCTGTGAGAGCACGACGCCGAGTACCACGGCGCTCACGATCACCGCCGTGGCCGCACTCGATATCACGAGGATCGCACGCCTTCGCCGGGACGTGCCGGACGTCTCGCCAGGAACGAGTTGCGAGGCCAGCGCCCGCGCGACCTCGGCCGGTGGCGTCGATTCTTGACCGGACGTTCGAGCTTCCCTGCCGCTCCGCAGGTCGTGGACCTCGACCTCGACCTCGTCGCCGCGAGTCGTGATGTCCATGACGAGCAGACCAATGCCCAGCTCGGCCCCGGCGGCTCGCAGCCCGTCGAGCGGCTCTCCTGGGAGCCCCGGGCTCGCGATCACGGCGCGTGCGTCCGGCTCGATGTGGACCGCGACCACAGCGCCATCTGCCGGCAGGTCCACCCGCGTGCCCCAGCCGCGGTACCTGGGCGCCACGACGTGGACCAGGTGCAGTCCCGGCGCCAGCTCGACCGTTCGAGCTGGGCCCGCGACGACGTCGCCGTCGACACGGACGACAGCTCCCGTCGGGACGCCCTCGATCGCGAGGACCGCCGGGGTCGATCCAGCCCGGGCATCGCGGCGGGCCTCGACCCGCTCGCGGATCGCGGGCGAGTAGATCGCCGGATCGAGCTCGATGTCCGGCTCGATGGCCAGCACGCGGTCCACCGCCCGGTCCGCCGCGGCGTCGTCGGAGAGGGCGACATCGGCGAGGGTGAAGAGCAGCAGCGCGCGGACCAGGTCTGCCCGCGACACGCCCGAGCCGCCCGTCACGTCCACCCGCTCGAGGACACCCTCGAGGATCTCGCGCGCCAGCGCCGGCTCGAGGTTTTCATAGGCCGTGGCCGCGCGGGCCAGCGCCGCCTGTTCGTCCGGCACTGGCTCCGGCGCGGGCGCGGACCCGAGCACGACAGACCTCGCGCGCAGCGCGTCGCCGAGCCCGTCGGCGAGCCGCCGCGCCATGTCGCCGGCATCGCTGACGGCTCGCACGACGAGCACGCGCTCCTCGACCACGGGCTCGGCCCGGGCCGTCCCGCGTGCCGCGAGCACGGTCAGCACGCACGCGCAGACGATGTGACGTCGCGAGAGCATGACCTGCCGTCATGGACAAGTATCACATGTTGGAACACGATGGATCCCGATGATCGCAGAGGACCCGCAGCCCGGTCACACAGGCCGGGTCGGCCGGTACCTGCTCGTCGAGTCGCTCGGCACGGGCGGGATGGGCGAGGTCCACCGTGCGAGGTTCTTCGCCGCGGCCGGCGTCGTGAAGGACGTCTGCGTCAAGCGCATTCGATCCGAGCGGCTCGAGCGCGGGGGCGCGGTCGACTGGTTCATCGCCGAGGCGCGGCTCTCGATGAGCCTGTGTCACAGCAACATCGTGTCGGTCTTCGATTTCGGACGTGCGGGTGACGAGTACTACCTGGCGATGGAGTGGGTCGACGGATCGGACCTCGCCAGGCTCGTCGAGGACGCCCGGCAGCACGGCGAGCCGTTCGCGTTCGAGGTCGTCGCCCACGTCGGCGCGGAGGTCGCGCGCGCCCTGGCCCACGTCCACGCTTGCACGAGCGGCGAAGATCGGACCGTGGTGCACCGCGACGTGAAGCCCGCCAACGTCCTGATCGCGAGGTCCGGCGACGTCAAGCTCGGGGATTTCGGGGTCGCCACGCTGATCGGCGAGCGCTCCGATGCGATCGCCGGGACTCGCCGGTACATGGCGCCCGAGCAGTGTCGCAACGAGCCCGCCGACCCGCGCTCGGACCTCTACTCGCTCGGGGTGGTCCTCGGCGAGATGCTCGGTCCCGGCGCCGGCTCGCAGGCGCGCGGCGCCGACGCGGGAGACCCGGCACACCGGCTGGAGGCGCTGCTGGAGCAGATGCTGTGCGAGCGCGTCGAGGATCGGCCAGGCACCGCGTACGAGGTCGCTTCCCAGCTCGAGGAGATCGTGAGCCGAGTCCGCGCCGACGGAGGCGTCTCGCCACGTGACGACCTCGCCCGGCGTGCGACCCGGGTGGCGGACTCGAGGATCTACCGCTCGGTCGCGCTCGAGATCACGACCGACGCGAGCTTCGTCGAGGATGGGCGGGACACAGACTTCGCCGCACGGATGACCGCGACCACCGCGGCAAGTCCGCTCCATGCTGTGCCCTCCCCGGACGCGCGGCCCCGCTGGAAGTCGGGCAAGGTGCTGCTCGGTGCCGGCGTCGTCGTGGCGGTCGTCGTGCTCTCGGCGTGGGCGGCGTGGGCGGCGTGGTCCGGTGGCGCGGGCGCGCCTCGCCCGGGCGGATCGGAGGTCGAGGCCGCGTCCACACGAGTCGTGCGCGGAGACGAATCTCCCGGCACGGCAGTCCCAGCTCCTGTCCCGCCGGTCCACGATCCCGCTAGCCTGGGCGACGTCGACCACGGACGGGAAGCCGTGCCGCCAGCCACCACCGACGCGCCCGGACCACGCATCGATCACGCGGAAGACAGTCCGGATGTCGAGGTGCGCTTCGGCTCGGCTCGACGGGGCCAGCCCGGGTCCGGCGCCGCCGCGGCCCACCCGCCAGCTCCCCGAGCCACGCCCCGGCCGGGCTCGCCCGGTCTGGCGGTCACGCCACTTGCGGAGGGAGGGGACTCCCCGCCAGCGCCGATCGAACCTGCGAGAATCAACCTCAATGCGGTGCCCTGGGCAGAGGTGGCAGTGGATGGGCGCCCGGCCGGAGTGACCCCGATCTTCCAGCTCGAGCTCGTCCCCGGCGTCCACCACCTCCGGTTCGTCAACGGACCACTGGCGGTCACGAGGGAGACCACGATCGAGGTGGCCTCGGGCGAGCGCCGCAACGTGGTCATCGACCTCAGGTGAACGGGCGGGCTAGATGCACATCCCGTCCCGGCACAGTTGCGGGGGCGGACAGTCGCCGCACGCCCAGGTCGCGCACGATCGATCCACGCCGCAGGCGAGGCCGGTGCAGTCGGGCACGCAGCATGTCGGGGTCCCGGTCCGCACGGAGCAGACCTCTCCGGCGCCGCAGCACCCGTCGCCGCACGGGATGTGCAGGCATTCGCAGTACCCGGATGAGAGGCACCTCGCGGCGGCGCCGCAGTCGCCGCAGCTCCGGACGCCGCACTCCGGGTCCATCCCGCACTCGCGGTCCAGGCAGTTGGGCCGGCAGCACGACCCGGCCACGGAGCAGACCTCGCCCGTCGCGCAGCAGGTGCCCACGCATTCCTCGAACCTGCACTCGCACAGTCCCGTCGGGCCGCAGGTCCCGCCGCCCCCGCACGTGCCGCACTCCTCGACGCCGCACACGGGGTCGAGCCCGCACTCGTTCACGCCGCAGTCCGGCCGGCAGCACGCGCCCGACGGCTCGGCGCACGCCTCGTCCGAGGCGCAGCAGACGCCGAGGCACTCCTCGTACATGCACTCGCACGCTCCGGACGCGCTGCACTCCTGGTTCGCACCGCAGCCCCCGCAGTCGAGCGTCCGGCAGACCGGGTCCGGGCCGCACTCGCGATCGCCGCAGTCCGGCACGCACGCGTCGTCGCCGTCGGTGTCGGAGTCCGTGTCCGTGTCGGAGTCCGTGTCGGAGTCCGTGTCGACATCGGTATCCGAATCAGAGTCGCCGTCGGTGTCGCCGTCGGTATCGCCGTCGCCATCGGTGTCGCTGTCGGTGTCCGAATCCGTGTCCGTGTCGGTGTCGGCGTCGCCGTCCGGCGACTCGCACAGCCCCTGCCTGCACGCGTCGGACGCCGAGCCGATGCAGCGACGCCACAGACACAGTTCGACTCTGACCTGCTCGCCCGTCTGGAACTGCACGGCACGGAGCGCGGAGATCACCTCCTCGCCCTCGAGCATGGCCGTCGTGTTGATCTCGATGTCGTCCTGGACCTGCCCGCCCGGGAGGATGAGCAGGCTCTGTGGCCATTGGTCCAGATCGACCAGAGAGAAGCTCGCCCGGCTCACGGACTCCCCGTCGTGCTCGATCGCGACCTCGAGCACGTCGGTGTGGACTCCGAGCCGCAGGTCGCTGTCGACAACGAGCATGATGGACGTGTCGTCCTGGCACGCCGAGCACAGCGCCAGGACCAGGAGCGGTGTCGCGTTCCTCACGATGACGGCAACGATATTATCAGATTCCATTCTTCGTCCACAAATCGGGTGGTTCGTGTCGCGCGCCGTCACGCGGGCCGCGGGACGTCGATCAGGTCGCCGTGCTGGAGGCGCTTGATGAACGCGCCGAGCCGGTCGTGGAGCGGTTCGGCGCGGTCTCCGAACCGCTCGCGCATCGCCTCTGCGATCTCGGAGACCGAGGTCTCGCCGTCGCAGTGCTTCCAGACGAGGCTGCCGTACTCGTCGAGCCTGACCCGGAAGTAGGGCTTGCGCAGGCGTGGCATCAGCCACTTGACCCAGAATCGGTGCGTGAACTTGGGGACGAGCAGCACGACCCGGCCGTCGTCGAGGTCTTCCCACGTCACCCGGCGCACTGGTTTCAGGTCCAGGAGGTTGGGCGGCGCTGGCTGTTCGGTCGTGGTGCGTTTCGTCATGCGTCTGGCCGATCGGTGAACGGCGAGCCGTGTCAGGACGCCTTGACGGCCGGCTCCTTCGGATCACCCGCGTTCAACAGCGGAACGAGGATCAGGACGACGCCCACGGCCACGAACACCCCGATGCTCTTCCAGAACGCCGGGTGCGCGAACCACACGGGGAGCTGGACCTCGCGGAACGCCAGGGCCGCGAACACCAGACCGACCAGCGCCTCCCCGGCGATGAGCCCGGACGAGAGGAGGACGCCGTTGTTCTCGATGCGGGCGAGCTGGCCCTCGGTCATCTTCCGGCGCGCGGCGAGCATGTCCACCACCCCGCGGAAGAGCCCGCCGATGAAGATGGCGAACGTTGTCTCGAGCGGCAGGTACATGCCCACACAGACGAGCATCGGGCTCTTCACCTGGACGAGGATCAACGCCAGGGCCATGAGCATGCCCACGACGATGAGCGGCCACGCCATCTCGCCGCCGATGATGCCCTGGGACACCATGGCCATCAGGCCCGCTTGTGGAGCCGGCAGATTGGGCCCGCCGAGGCCCGCCAGGCCGATGGCCACCTCCGCGTCGGGCGCCATGTCGTGGGCCGTCCGGTACGCGGCCATGTCGCCCTCGTGCAGGACCAGGATGGGCCAGAACATCACGGCGGCGGCCAGGATCACGCCGATGATGTCTCCGACCTGCATCTTCCACGGTGTTCCGCCGAGGATGTGTCCGACCTTGAGGTCCTGGAGCATCTCGCCGGCGACGGCGGCGGAGACGCAGATGACCCCCGCCACTCCGAGCACGGCCGCGATCCCCTCGGTCCCGGACTGGCCCAGGGCGTACATCAGCAGGGCGGCGACGATCACGGTGGACAGAGTGAGGCCGGAGATGGGGTTGTTGCTCGAGCCGATCATGCCGACCAGGTAGCCCGACACGGCGGCGAAGAAGAACCCGGCGACGATCATCACCAGGGTCGCCACCAGGGCGGCCACGACGTCCTGGGCGAAATAGTCATAGAGGAAGAAGGTGGCGACGCCTGCGCCCAGGATGCCGACCACGACCCACTTGAAGGGGATGTCCCGCTCGATCCGGTTGACCACCTCGCCGCCGGTCGCGGCCTTGCGCAGGTCGCCGATGGAGCGCTTCATCCCGGCGAAGAGGCTGTTGCGCATCCGGAAGAGGGTGAAGCACGCGCTGAGCAGCATCCCGCCGATCGCGATGGGCCGCACGATGTAGCGCCACACCCCGGTGGCCTGGGCCACCCAGTCGATCGCGCCATCGGCCCGTGCCTCGATCGATGGCCCGAGGAAGTAGAGCAGGACGGGCACGAACAGGCCCCAGGCCAGCAACCCGCCGCTGAAGTTGAGCGAGGCCAGCTTGGGCCCGATGATGTACCCGACGCCCATGTACGCCGGGCTGACACCGGGCGTGGACAGCAGGGCGCCGCCGCTCCCCGTCACCGTGGTCCCGTTGCGCAGGTTGATCGTCCGCTGCGCGAAGTGGACGAAGTGCTCCCAGCTCTTGGCGAAGAAGCTGAGCTCCTTGAACACCTGGATCACAGCGCCCATCAGACCGGCAAGGAGGAGGTATATGGCGCCGGTGCCGCCGGTCCGTCCGGCCTTGTGGATCTCGCCCGCGGCCACGGACTCCGGATACGGCAGGTCGACGTCCTCGACCATCACGCGGCGGAGCATGGTGACGAACAGGATGCCGATGATCCCGCCGACCAGCATGATCGCCGTGGCTTCCCAGTACCGCAGCTCGTGCCAGACCCCGGCGATCATGAAGGCGGGGACGGTGAAGATGGCCCCGGCCGCGACCGACTCGCCGATCGATCCGACGGTCCTGGCCATGTTCTCTTCCAGGATGTTCCCTTTGAACAGCCTGAGGAACGCCATGCCGATGACCGCCGCCGGGTATGTCGCCGCGATCGTCATCCCGGCCTTCAACCCGAGGTAGGCGTTCGCGGCTCCGAGCACGACGCACATCACCAGTCCGAGGAGGAGCGCCTGGATGGTGAACTCCTTCATGTTGGTGTTTGCCGGAACGTAGGGCTTGTACTTGAGCCCACCTTTCTCCTCAGCCATGCTCGCGTCTCCTTCTGGTTGCTCCACACGACGCCGCGCCCTCGTTGGGCGAGACGGTCGATCCGGTCAAGCAGGACAACAGGGCTTCCCCGTGGGGGAATTCAGCGGTGAGAGTATCGGCGCCCCGTGAAGCGGTCAAGGGCCGCGACGCTCAGCCCCTCGATTTGATCGGTCCCGACAGAGCGGTAGGGCCCTTCGACGGAAGCTGAACATTTCCCGATGATTCGCGTGAGTCGCTCGATGGCTTGCGTGAGTCGGTCGCCGACCCGCGTGAGTCGGTCGCTGGCATGCGTGAGTCGGTCGCCGGCTCGCGTGAGTCGGTCTCTGGCCCGCGTGAGTCGGTCGC
>Ga0233425_10005168_pt1 | contig 20950 bp, 16 predicted proteins | sample Watercolumn_Towu_2_FD_181712 | JGI IMG/M metagenome (GOLD analysis project Ga0233425, IMG submission 181712) | Freshwater microbial communities from Lake Towuti, South Sulawesi, Indonesia - Watercolumn_Towuti2014_140_MG | ecosystem: Environmental > Aquatic > Freshwater > Lake | place...
CGGAACCGGCGCCGCGCCGAGGATGCCGGCGATGTTGAAGGTCATAGACGCACCGGTGTAGCGGACGCGCGGCGGGAAAAGCGACGGCAGGAAGGCGCCGAGCGGGCCATAGACGAACCCCATCATGAACAACGACAGGGCAAGCCAGCCCGCAATGAGCAGGAGCGCGCCACCGGTGAACATCGGACCGAGCAATATGCCGGTCGCGATCGTACCGACGCAGCCGGCGATCAGGACGTAGCGCGGCGTGCGGAGGTCGGACCACCATCCCGCGAGCGCAATGCCCAGCGCCATGAACAGGATCGCGCCGATCTGGATCGACAGGAAGGTCTCCTTGGGCACGCCCAGCGTCTTGGTCGCATAGCCGAGCGCGAAGGCAGTCGCGAGATAATAGGTCGCGAAGCAGGCGACGGCGGCGAAGGTGCCGGCGAGCGTCGGCCCCATATGGTCTCGGAACAGCTCGGCGATCGGTACCTTGGGTGGCTCGGCCTGCTCCATCGCCTGTCGGAAGGCCGGCGTTTCGGTCAGCTTGAGGCGCACCCACAGCCCCATGAGGACGAGCACCGCCGAGCCGACAAAGGGCAGGCGCCAGCCCCAGTCCATAAACTGCTCTTGAGTGAGCAGCAGACCCAGGATCAGGAAAAGCCCATTGGCGGCGATGAAGCCGACCGGCGCACCGAGTTGCGGAAACATGCCGTAGCGGGCCCGCATGCTCGGGGGCGCATTCTCGACCGCGAGCAGTGCTGCACCACCCCATTCGCCGCCAAGGCCGATTCCCTGCCCGAACCGTAGAATGCAGAGGAGAAGCGGGGCCACCCATCCGATCATCTGATAGGTCGGGAGGAAGGCGATCAGCGTCGTCGATCCGCCCATCAGCAGCAGTGATGCCACCAGCGTCGACTTGCGGCCGATCCGGTCGCCATAATGGCCGAACAGCCATGCACCGAGCGGCCGCGCTAGGAAAGCGAGGCCGAGGCTGGCATAGGCCGAAAGAAGCTGAGCGGAAGGCGATTCCGCTGGGAAGAAGAGCGGACCGAAGACCAGCGAGGCGGCGGTCGCATAGATGTAAAAATCGTAGAACTCCACCGACGTGCCGACGAGGCTCGCGAACAGGATGCGACGGGCGGACGGCTTATAGTCGGGATCGATCATGGACTTCCCCTCTCGCGGCCCGATTGGCGCGCGAGAGGGGCATGGTCAAGCGCTAAGCAACCTTACGCAACAGCTACTAAAACAGGGTTAACCCGATCAGCGGCACTTCACGTTGCCGCGTTCGATCGAACGGCCGAGCAAGGCGCCGGCGCCCGCTCCGATCAGCGTCCCGAGCGTCGACGAGCGCCCATTGTCGAGTGCGTTGCCGAGCAGGCCGCCGGCCACGCCGCCGATGATCAGACCGGTCGTGCCGTCCGGACGACGGCAATAATAGCGACCATCATAGCCACGATAGACGCGGTCGTTGCGGGTCAGGCGACGCTCGCGATATTCGCGCCCATCGCGATAATAGCGGGCCGCGTCGTAGCGATTGCCATAGCGCGGGTCCGGGCGGTTCCAGTCGTAGCGACGGCTTTCGCGCCAGTCGCGCTCCCGCTTGCCGTGTGCGGGGGCCCAGTGGGGCGGATCCGCCATGACGGCGGTCGGGGCGATTACGGAGGCCAGAGCGGCCGCCAGAATGAACTTACGCATTGTCCGTCTCCATATCAGGGAGTCGGATGCATAACGGCCCGTAACGAGGCTGGTTGCGTGAACCGAAAACTACGTCGCGTTCATCGCTGAGACAGGCAGGATTCCGATCCTGTCAGGGGCATCTCGATGTGCGCTGCTCTATTTCCCGTCCAAGAAGCGCGCCGCCGCCCGCACCGACGAGCGTGCCGAGCGTGCGGCGATCGCCGCCGTCGATGACGTTGCCGAGAAGGCCGCCAGCGACGGCGCCGAGGATCATGCCGGTCGTCCCGCTGGACTTCTTGCAGTCGGGAGCCGGCGCGACCCCTGCGCTGCTGCCCGCAGCATCCGCGAGTTCGGCCGTCGGGTCGGCGGGAGACTCCGCTTTCCGGCCGTCCAGATCCTTGTCCAGCCAGTCGTCGGGGAGGCTGGTCAACGGCTTGTCGGCGACGGGCGCAATCTCGATTGCAGAGACTGGAGCGCAGAGGCAGGCGATGGTGGCGATCGGCACCAGCAGGCAGGCACGCATGGGCATAACTCCGGTTCTCATCGAACAGTTGTGCGTTGCATGGTCGCGCGCGTGACACGCGCCGTCAATCGCCCCGATCCTGAACTCTTCTGTCGGTTAGGGCGCGTCGTTTCGGGAACCAAGCCGGGGGGCTAGCGCTTTTGTCGGCAGCGGAACGAACAACCCCGTTCCCGGAGGATGCATATGCGTAAGTTTATGATCGCGGCCGGTGTCGCCGCGCTGGCCGTCGGGCAGGCTTCGGTCGCCCAGGCCGAAACGGTCTGCAAACAGGACAAGAGTGGCCGCACGATCGCCACGATTGCCGGCGCCGGCATCGGCGCGATTCTGGGCCGTGTCATCGACGGCGGTCGCCACAAGGAGGTCGGCACGATCGTCGGCGGCGTGGCGGGCGGTGTCGCCGGTAACCAGCTCGCGAAGAGCGACAACAAATGCGCCGAGGCCTATGGCTATTATGACGAAAATGGCCGCTGGCATGCGAACCGTGTCAGCAACCGTGACGCACGCGGCTATTATGATCGCGACAATCGTTGGATCGAAGGTCCGCCGAACGGCTATTATGACCGCAACAACCGCTGGGTCTCGTTCGACGGCGATGCCCGCAATTCGGGTTACTGGGATCGCGATGGGCGCTGGGTCCCGATCGGCGTTCAGGGCTATTATGCCGCAGACGGCCAGTGGGTAACCGCGAGCCAGCCCGGTTATTACGACCGCCGCGGCCGCTGGATCGAAGGCGAAACCTATGGCCGGTACGACGCCAATGGCGTGTGGGTGCCGGGCAGTCGCCCGTCCTCGACCGCGAATGGCTATTGGGAGCCGACGACGGCATCGGGCTATTATGATGCCAATGGTCGCTGGGTGCGCGGCAATGTGCGTGGTTATTATGACGCCCGGGGTCGCTGGGTCTCGCTCGGTCCGGTCCCGGCCAATGGCGTCGGCAACAACGGCGTCGACCGCCGATTCGACACGCGCGAGCGCGCAGCCCGGATCGAAACCCGTATCGATCGCCAACGCGATCGCGGGGCGATCACGAAGCGCGAGGCGGATTCGGCTCGTGCGCAGCTGAACTCCATCCGCCGCGAAGAGGATCGTCTGCGCGCATCGGGTGGGCGCTTCACCGCCAATGAGGAGTCGCTGATCCAGCAGCGGCTGGACCAGCTCAACCGTCAGATCCGCGCTGACCGCGAGGATTGAGCGATCATTGGCGGCCTGTGATGGGTCGCCGATGTGAAGAGGCCCGCCCTACCAATGGTAGGACGGGCCCTTTTCGTATTTGGCACTGGGAGTGGCTTATTCGGCAGCCACGCCGGCCAGACCGAACAGATTGCCCTCGCTACTGTCTTCGTTCGCAGCGGCGCTGGTCTTCGCTTCGCGGCGGCGATCGAAGGCGTCCCAGACGTCGCTCCACTGCCCCTTGGTCGCGGCCTTCGAATATTCGGTGGCGCGGGTCTCGAAGAAATTGGCATGCTCCACGCCGTTGAGCATCGGCGCCAGCCAGGGCAGGGGATGGTCGTCGATCATGTAGATCGGCTTCAGGCCCAGTTGTCCCAGGCGCCAGTCGGCGATGTAGCGGACATATTTCTTGATGTCCTTGGGCGTCATGCCGTTGACCGGGCCCATTTCGAAGACGAGGTCGATGAACGCGTCCTCGATCCGCACCGTCTTCTGGCACATGTCGAGAATATCTTCCTTGACCGACGCGGTCAGGCAGTCGCGTTCCTTCACGAAGGCGTGGAACAAGCGGACGATGCCCTCGCAGTGCAGCGTCTCGTCCCGGATCGACCAGGTCACGATCTGCCCCATGCCCTTCATCTTGTTGAAGCGCGGGAAGTTCATCAGCATGGCGAAGCTGGCGAAAAGCTGCAGCCCCTCGGTGAAGCCGCCGAACATCGCCAGGGTGCGGGCGATATCCTCGTCGCTGTCGACGCCGAAGGTCGCCAGATAGTCGTGCTTGTCCTTCATCTCCTTATACTGGAGGAAGGCGCTGTACTCGGTCTCGGGCATGCCGATCGTGTCGAGTAGGTGGCTGTACGCCGCGATGTGGACCGTCTCCATGTTGGAGAAGGCGGTCAGCATCATCTTGATCTCGGTCGGCTTGAACACCCGGCCATATTTGTCGTGGTAGCAGTCCTGCACCTCGACGTCGGCCTGGGTGAAGAAGCGGAAGATCTGGGTCAGAAGGTTGCGCTCATGATCGGTGAGCTTCTGCGCCCAGTCACGGCAATCCTCGCCCAGCGGCACTTCCTCGGGAAGCCAGTGCAGCTGCTGCTGGCGCTTCCAATATTCGAAAGCCCAGGGATATTCGAACGGCTTATAGGTGCGGCTGGCCTGAAGAAGCGGCATCTGTCGAACCTTTCTCAACTATAAAAGAATATGATCGCGGCGAGCGCGAACATCACGACCGCGCTCAGGCCCTGCCTGATCGCGAAGCTCTTGAGCTCGGCGGGCGTGTCGGTGGAGGCGCCATTGCCCTTCTTCACCTTCGACAACCGCACGAGCGCCACCACGAACAGCCAGAGGCAGAGCAGTCCCACCAGGACCGTTGCCACGGCGATGATCAGGGTCACAGGCAATTCCGCCATCATTCGACCCCGGCCACCCATCCGGCAGCGTCAACCATCCCCACACGCTCCTCAAACGCGTCCGTCTGCCCGGTGGTCGTCGACCGCTTCAGGCAGACAGGCCCGCCCGCCTCACTGGCAGGCGAGGCACTCGTCATAATCCTTCGTTTCCAGCTCGATCTGCTTGAGATCGGGCGTGTTGTCGGCCTCCACGCCACCGGCGAAACCGGCGCGCTGGACCGATTTGGAACGAAGATAATAGAGCGATTTGATGCCGAGTTCCCATGCCCGGAAGTGCAGCATCAGCAGATCCCACTTCTCGACATCAGCCGGGATGAACAGGTTCAGCGACTGTGCCTGGTCGATATAGGGCGTACGATCGGCGGCGAGCTCGATCAGCCAGCGCTGGTCGATCTCGAAGCTGGTCTTGTACACGTCCTTCTCTTCCTGGGTCAGGAAGTCGAGATGCTGGACCGAACCGCCCTTCTCGAGGATCGTATTCCACACCGCGTCGCTGTCCTTCGATTTCTCGGCGAGAAGCTTCTGCAGATAGGGGTTCTTGATCGAGAAGCTGCCCGACAGCGTCTTGTGGGTATAGATGTTCGCCGGAATCGGCTCGATGCAGGCCGAGGTGCCGCCGCAGATGATCGAGATCGACGCGGTCGGCGCGATCGCCATCTTGCAGCTGAAGCGCTCCATCACGCCCTGGTCGGCGGCGTCGGGGCACGGGCCCCGCTCGCTGGCCAGCAGCATCGACGCTTCCTGAGCGGCAGCGGCGATGTGGCGGAAAACCTTGAGGTTCCAGCTCTTCGCCATCGCGCCTTCGAACGGGATGCCGCGCGCCTGCAGGAAGCTGTGGAAGCCCATGACGCCGAGGCCCACCGAACGCTCGCGGCTTGCGCTGTAGCGGGCGCGGTCCATTTCCGGCGGCGCGCGATCGATATAGTCCTGCAGCACATTGTCGAGGAAGCGCATGACGTCCTCGATGAAGCGCTTGTCGCCGTTCCACTGGTCCCAGGTCTCGAGGTTGAGCGAGCTGAGGCAGCAGACGGCGGTCCGGTCCTGACCGAGATGGTCGCGGCCGGTGGGCAGGGTGATTTCGGAGCAGAGGTTCGAGGTCGAGACCTTCAGGCCGAGGTCGCGATGGTGCTTCGGCATGTTCCGGTTCACCGTGTCGCTGAACACGATGTAGGGCTCGCCCGTCGCCAGGCGGGTTTCGACCAGCTTCTGAAACAGCGCGCGGGCGTCGACCGAGGCGCGCTTCGAGCCGTCCTTCGGGCTCACCAGTTCCCACTCGGCGCCGGCGCGAACCGCTTCCATGAAAGCGTCGGTCAGCAGCACGCCGTGGTGCAGGTTGAGCGCCTTGCGGTTGAAGTCGCCCGACGGCTTGCGGATCTCGAGAAACTCCTCGATCTCGGGGTGCGACACGTCGAGATAGACTGCGGCCGAGCCACGGCGCAGCGACCCCTGGCTGATCGCGAGGGTCAGCGAATCCATCACGCGGACGAAGGGAATGATGCCCGAGGTCTTGCCATTGAGGCCGACCGGCTCACCGATGCCGCGCACCGAGCCCCAATAGGTGCCGATGCCGCCGCCGCGCGCCGCCAGCCAGACATTCTCGTTCCAGGTGTTGACGATGCCTTCGAGGCTGTCGTCGACCGAATTGAGATAGCAGCTGATCGGCAGGCCGCGTCCGGTGCCGCCGTTCGACAGGACCGGGGTCGCCGGCATGAACCACAGCTTCGAGATATAGTCATAGAGACGCTGGGCGTGCGGCTGGTCGTCGGCATAGGCCGAGGCGACGCGGACGAACAGGTCCTGATAGCTTTCGCCAGGGAGCAGATAGCGATCGGTCAGCGTTTCCTTGCCGAAGTCGGTGAGAAGCGCGTCACGGCTGTGGTCGACCTCGATCGGATAGAGCTGCGGGCGAATCTCCATGCTGCCGCTCGACGGTTTTGCCGCAGCCTTCGCCTCGGCGGCCGGGGCTTTCGCCTCGCTCTCCGCCGGTCCGGTCTTTGCGTCCTTAAACATCGAATCCATCAGGGTCGCCACGTCGTTCGTGCTCGCTTCGCTGCTGCCAGAAAGGTCCATCGGCCCGTCTCCGCCACACTATCCATGGACCGGTTCGTACCAGTCCTGTTCCGTTTGCGTTCGACTCAGGCTATCCGCTCAAGATAGTGGATCCACACGCCGTTACCAGCGCAATCGCCCCCTTATCCCCGCTTTTCACAGCGCCGCGTGGTTATCTTCGCCGGGAACATGGTCCCCGGACGCGTCCACCACCACTAGCGCTGCCCCTGTTGTCTTACACAACCTATAGTGCCTCATCTGAGTCCGGACGCAAGAGTCAAAATGACATTAACGAGACTCGCTTCGTCGCTTCGACGAACCGAACTTCCGCCCCCTTGACGCGATGGATTACTGAGTCGGATCAGTCCTTTGCCCGTCCCGGCGGAACGAAGGCGCAACAAAAGAATCTGTGGATGAAATAATGTGGTGCGCGTTTTTTGCCTGCTCCGGCAAAGCGGTGGTGCTTGGAAGTGGGCCGGAGATGCAGCGCTGGTCCTCACAATCCCTCAATCGCCGCCGCCGTCGCCCCCGCCGCAGTCGCCGCTGGCGCTGCCGTCATCGCAGCTCGTTCCTCCGTCCGCGCCGGTCTGCATCGCTCCGTCGAAACGAGCGCCCTTGGACCGTCGCTGCCGCACGGAGAGATGGAGCAGGCCGATCACGACGAGCACACCAAGTGCGATGAGCGCTTCCGGGCTCATCATCCGGCCCGCCGGAAGCGAGGCTGCGACAACGCCGCAGGCGGGGAAGGCGAGGAAGAGACAAGCGATACCGAGCCATCGAGGCATGGGCGGCTCCCATCGATCGTGCGTGCGATACGGACAGGCCCTGGATCGCACGACCTGTTGCCGGTCGGCCAGATGGAAAAGAAGGCCCGTCTTGTCAGCTTGGCTAGCATCGCCCCCCAAAGCATCACGCCCCCTCCCGACTGACGGGAGAGGGCGTGGGTACGCGGGTACAAGGGTGGGACGGGCCGGCGGCCTGGGGGGCTCGATGACCGCCTTCTTTGGGGGGAGCACCCGTCCCGGGGATACCCTCCTGAAAGGAGGGATGGGGTTGATCAGAGGCCGACGACGAGGCTCGCCCGGATCGAGATGGCCGCACGGCCCTGCTGTTCCTCGGCGCCCGCTTCTCCGCCGATCTGGAACCCGTTGCCGCCTCCGACCGCGCGGATCTTGCCGATCCAGCCACTGGTGCGGTCCTCCGGCACCAGAGTGAAGGCCGTGCCGCCCTTGAAGCGCGCAGTGGTGCTGCCGAGCGATCCGCCGACCAGTTCGCGGCGGCCGCCCTCGGCCTCGATCCGGAACCAGCCGGCATCCTCATTCTGTCCGCCGAAGTCGAAGCCGGCCGCGAGGCTGGCGGTCGCCGCCAGCTCGTCCGAGCTGCGGCCATCGACGATCAGGTTGAAGCCGTCGCCGCCGCCGGTTTCGGAATAGGCCTTCTCTTTCAGCTTGTAATAGTCGAGCGCGGCCTTCGGACGGAGGCTGAACGAGCCCATGTGCAGGGTATAGGCGGCACCGGCTGCAGCCGAGAGCAGTCGGCCGTTCCACGCGCCGTTGGCGACGCGTTCGACCGCGTCGGTGCCGGTCGACGCCTGAAAGCGACGGGTGCCCTTGAAGTCGACATGGGCGTAGGAGGCGCGCGTCCAGCCCTGGAACGGGCCCCAATAGCCGCGCCAGTAGCCCGACACTTCATATTGACCAGCGTCGACCTTGTTGTCGGTGCCACCATCGGCGTCCTTGCCATAAAGATAGGCAAGACCGATGCCGAAGCTGCCGAGGTCGGTCTTGATCTCCGCGCCGCCCGAGGCTCCCCAGCCGCTGATGTCGTAGGAGGCGGTGTCGCCCAGGCCCTTCGACGTGCCCCAGCCGACCTGCTGCAGCCAGAAGCCCCAATTGCCCATGTCGGCGAAGGGCGCGTTCGGATCGGCGAGGAAGCTCGCGGTTGCGCGCGATCCCATCGTCACCGTCTCGAACGCGCCACCCGCGTGATCGGGCAGCATCTGCTTGACCTTGCGGCGGAAGCTGTCGCCATCGGTGGTGGCGAGATAGGAGCCGGCGATCTTGTCGTCCTTGGCGAGCGCGGCGAAGATCGCATCATAGGCGGTCGCCTGCGAGCGGTTGAGGCCCAGTTCGGTCGTGGTCTTGCGCTTGATATCGATCGCCAGTTCGGTGTTGGAGACGGCGGCCACATTACCCTTGAACATGAAAGGCAGCAGCGTGCCGTTGGTCGAGAGATTGCCTGCGCCCGTCACCGAGCCCGCCTTGAGGAAGGTGTAGCGGCCTTCGGCGCCGGTCACGCCCGAGAGCTTGACGAGCACCTTCGATCCCGATGCAAAGCTGGCATCGCCTGCGACCTGATAGAGGGTGCTCGACCGGCTGGCGACGTCGATCGACACGCCGAGCGTGCCCGACCCGCCGACCGACAAAGTGCGCAGCGATGCGGTGGTGCGACCGATGTCGACCGAACCGCCATTGACGTTCAAGGCAAGGCCCTGGCTGTTGAGCAGGCCACCAGTGAACTTCGCGCCGCTGTTGACTGTCATCACGTCGCTGCCGCTGCCGAAGTCGATATCGCCGGCATAGGCCGAGGTGCCCGACAGCGAGACGATGTCGTTACCCGCGCCGAAGCTCGCCTTGCCCGCATAAGCGGCATCGCCCGACAGGAGCAGCTGGTTGGCGCCCGCGCCGAAGCTGGTGTTGCCGGTCATCGTTCCGTCCGCGATGTCGAACACGTCGTTGCCGCCGCCGAAGCGGACGTCGCCGACGATGGCGGGAGCGGCGACGCCGCTGGCGACCACCGTCTGGCCGATCCGCGCACCGCCATTGTTGGCCGACAGGTCGATCGCGACATTGTGTCCGGCGGACGCGCCGGTCGCGCTGATCGTGCCGCTGTTGTCGATAGTGTCGACTTCGCCCGAGAGGTCGAGGATGGCGATGGCGGTCGCGCCATTGTTCGAGGCGGTGCCACCGGCGGCCGCGCGGATCGTACCGCTGTTGCTGATCGCAAAGGTCTTGCCGCCCTGGTCGATCTGCAGCGCGACGCTGCGGGCGTTCGCTGCATTGGTGCCGGCGGCCTGAACGATACCCGAGACCTTGATGGTGGCGACTTGCGCGCCCGAACCGATGCGCATTGCGGTCGCGCTGGCGCCGCTGGCATTGACCGTGCCCTTGATCGTCGCACCGCCGGCGATCGTCACCGGAGCACCTTGCCCGCCAATCACCAGACCATTGCCGTCGAAGCCGGCATAGGTGCCCTGGCCGGAGATGGTGCCTTCGATCACCAGGCCGTGGCCGTCGCCATTGCCGGGCAGCGCGCCGATCGTGACCGAGCGGTTGGCGGCGCCGATCTGGACGGCGGCGGCCGATCCGAAGGAGGTGATGGCGGCGTTGCCTTCCTTGGCGTCTTCGATGCCGTCCTTGTCCTCGTCATTGTCGGTGGTGCTGTTGTCCTTCGGCGCGACCGCGAACACGACGCCGCCGGCGACGTCGCCCGCGATGCGGACGGCGGGGCCGCCCTGCTGTAGGTCGTCGGCGTCGAGCTTCGACGTGTCGGTCGGCGGGGTGGTGGTGCGATAGCCGGTCGCGGTGATCGTGCCCTGTACGACGAGCGAGCCGTTGAGATTGCCTTCGAGCGATGCGCCGACCGCGTCCTTGCCGACGACCGCGATGGAGCCGGCGAGGCGGACGGCGGTGGTGGGCTGGCCGACGGCGGCAGCCTGGACACCGCCGGTCACGTCGCCGAGGCGCACGCCCACCGAGCGGTCGCCGACGACGGTGATCGTGCCGTCGGTGACGAACTTGCCGTCGAGCCGCCCGCCGGTCTGCACGGCGGCGGAATCCTTGCCCTCGATCGCGATCTGGCCGTTGTTGACGATGTCGCCCGTGAAGGCGCCCATGGTGCGGATGCCATAGCGGCCGGTGCCCGCGGCGACGGGACCGTCGACATCGCCGTCCTTGTCGTCGTCGGCGGGGACATAGGTCTCGTCGATGATGATCTTGGCATTGGCGGCGTTGGTGATCGAGCCGGTCAGCCCGGCTTCGGCGCGGATACCGATCGTGTTGTCGACATTGGTGATCTGAATCGTGCCCTCGTTGACGACCTTGTTCGCGCTGTCGAGGAAGACTGCTGCGCCGCCCGTGGTCGGCACGACCGATCCGGCAGAGGTGATGCGGATGTCGTCGCGTGCACCCGCCTTGATCGTGGAGGTGCGGATCGGCGCGGTGCGCTTGTCGGCAACCGTTGTTTCGGCGTGCGCCGGAACGGTGACGAGCGCGGCGAGGCAGGTGGAAGCGAGCAGGTGACGCATCGGAAGTGAGATCCCTCTAGGCTTTCGGGGAAGGGGCGCTCGACCGGCGTCCTTTGTCCCGCATGCTTCCAAGACGGGGACATGCGCACGCAGCCTTGGAGAAAAATGCGAGGAGGGAAGAAGAAGAGCCGCGACGAGGCGGCGCGGCTTCAGAAGCTGCGGTCGAGGCCGATCCGGATGGTGCGTGGACGCAGCGGCGTGATCTGCCGCCCGCCGTTCATCGCGAAAGGCGTGCCCAGCGCGAAGCGGTTGCCGATCGCGTCGGTCAGATTGGTCAGGCCGATGCTGACCCCGAAACCCGGGCGACCGATGCGCGCCGTCAGCGCGGTGTCGACATAGTCGCCTTGCAGGTCGCCCAGAATCGGCCCGATGCCGAGCCGCGACTTGCCGATATAACGGACCCAGCCATTGATCCGCAGGTCGAGCTGGTCGTCGAGCGCGATCCTGTAGTCGGCACCAATCCGGGTGGTGAAGCGCGCGACATTGGGGATGCGGCCCTGTCCGCCGGTCAGTGCCCCGGTGGCGCTGTTGACCGGCGCCGTCGCAAGCAGCGTCAGCAGCGCGGTGGAAGGATCGGTGACGCGGCTGTTGTTGTAGGTCGCGGCCGCGTCGATCACGAAATTGTCGATCGGGCTCCAGCCGACCGCGCCGCTGAGCGAATAGATGCGGCCGTCGCCGATATTGTCGGTGGTCGGCAGGCCCCCGGCGTCGATGAAGTCGGCCTGGATGTTGCGCCAGCGCGTGTAGCTGAGGCTCAGGGAGAGATCGATCGGATCGCGCCCGCGCTGGCCGTAGCGCAGCCCCGTTTCCATCGTCGACACGCGGTCGTTGAGGAAGCGCCGCACGAAGCCGCCCTCGACCGCCAGCCCGCCGGGGCGGAAGCCTTCCTGGTAACGCGCAAAAACGAGCAGGCGGGGGAGGAGGGCAGCCGAAATCGACGCCGAGGGAAGCACGCGCTCCTCTGTCCGCCGCGCGACGATCGCCGCGCGGGCAGCTTCGAGCGTCGGCGAGAAGACCGGACTCGCCTGCTCGGCGCCGCCGCCGAGCCGCGACCGGGTGTAGCGCGCGCCGCCGGTGACGGTCATGCCGCGCAACGGCTCGACGCTCGCCTCGGCATAAGCGGTGAACTCGCTGATCCGGTTGGTGACGCCGGTAACGGGGAGCGGTTGCCCGACCGGTCCGAGCGCACGATCGAGATCGGTGCGGTTGTGCGTGTAGCTGGCGCCGACGACCCAGCCGAAACCGTTGCGGGTCGGCCGCCACAAGCGGTTCTCGGAGGAGAACATGCGCGTACGGTTGGTCTGGCGGAACTGCCGGTCCTGCCCGATCACGCTGGCATCATAATTTTCGCGGAGGTTCTGGCGGATATAGCCGGTCGACGACAGGAAGGAGAGCCCGTCCCATTGTTTGGAGACGACGACCTCGCCCAGCCCATAGTCGGCGTCGAACCCGCCGGCGACGCGGCTGGCGCGGTTGAGGCCGCCCAGCGCGCGGTCGGCATATTGGCCGTCGCGCCCTTCATTGTCCTGATAGACGCCGCCCAGATCGACGGTCCAGCCATCGCCCATGTCGAACCGGAGCGTGGCCCGTCCGCCCGCGACCCGGGTGCGGTTGATGTCGCGCTTCCGTCGCCACACATCGTCGATATAGCCGCCTTCGATCAGGCCATAGCCGACCGCGCGCAAGGCAATCCTGTCGCCTCCTACGGGAATATTGACCATCCCGCCGATGTCGCCCGAAGGATCGCCATGCTGGGTCGCAGCGAGCCCGGCAGACAGCGCGGCACCCGTTTCCCCCATGCGCGGCGCATTGCGGATCACCCGGATGACGCCGCCGAGCGATCCCGCGCCATAGAGGGTGCCCTGCGGCCCCTCCAATATCTCGACCGACTGGATGTCGTAGAGGCGCAGGTCGGGATCGGGCGCATTGTAGGTCAACCGCATGTCGCCCAGATATTGGCCGACGGTCGCCTGGGTCGGGCCGGTGAAGCTCGAGTCCGCGATACCCCGGATGAAGAGCTTGTTGCGCCCGGCGCCGAGATGGGTCGACGACAGGCTGGCGACGCGGGCGAGCACTGATTCCATGCCCTGTTCGCCGCCAAAGGCCAGATCGGCGCCGTCGAGCAGGCTGACCGAGCCCGCGAAGTCGCGCAGGCGGGTGTCGCGTTTCGAGGCGGTTACGACGATCGACTGGTCGTCCTCCGTGACGATCGGGGGTGTTGCGATGCCAGAACGACCGTCGCTTTTCCCGGCTTCTGCGGGGACGATGCGAAAGGCATTGCCGCCGATTGGAACGACGCGCGCGCGGCTGCCACGCAGCAGCGTCTTCAGCGCCTGCTCCGCGTCCATCCGGCCGCGCAGCGCGGCCACGCGCATCGTCCAGATCGAGCGATCGGACACGCTGACCGAGGCGCCCGTCTGTTTCGCCAGTACCGCGATTACCTCACCGAGCCGACCGGCCGGCAGGTCGAGCGCCTTCGTCTCCGCAGCCGCGATCTGGGCCGGGATGGCGAGGGCGAGAACGGCGAGGGGCAGCGATCGGATCACGGGGTGCGCGGCGCCAATATCCATGTCTGGCCGCTGCGGCGGACATCCACCTCCAGCAGCGGCGCCAGCCGGACGATGTCCTCGCCGTCGGCGAGGCTGAGCACACCGCGGAAGCGTTGACCGGCGATGCGGGGGTCGGCGCGCACCGGCTGCCCCGACCAGCGGGCGAGATCGGCGGCGACCTCGGCCATGGTCTGACCATCATAGATCAGCCGGCCCTCGCGCCATCCGGCCACGGCGTCGGGCGTGACGGCAGTGAGCGCCAACTGGGTTTCGCCATCAACCGCGCGCAGCGCGCGCCCGGCGTCGAGCCGGACCGCTTCGGAATCGGGATTGTAGACGACCGCACCCTCGGCCACCTGGACCGCCGTCGCGCCCCCCTCGCGCAGCACGTTGAAACGCGTGCCGACGTCGACCAGCGTCGCGTCTCCGACCTTGACCTTGAAGGGGGCGTCGTCGTCATGGATGACGTCGAACAGCGCCTCGCCGCGTTCGAGCGTGGCGTAGCGCTGGTCCTTGCGATCGAGGATGATGCGCGTGCCGCCGTTGAGAACGATCTTGCTGCCGTCGTCGAGCGCAACGACCCGGCGCATGCCAGGCGCGGTTTCGACCGGATAGAGAACAGGCTGGCGATCGACCATGCCGACGCCGACCAGGACCGCGAGCGATGCTGCGATCGCGCCGCCGATCCAGGTTCGGCGGCCGATTCCGCGCGAGCGCTCCAACGGAAATGGCACGACATTCGTCGCGTCCGGTTCTTCGACCGGCGCGGCTTCCGCAGTCGGCAGGACGCCGTCGAGATCCTGATCGGCGACGGCGAGCCGCTGGTAGAGCTCGGCATGGGCTGGGTCGGACGACAGCCAAGCCTCGAACGCGTCCCAGTCCTCGAAGCCGGGGTCGCGCAGGCGGATCACCCAGTCGAGTGCCGCGTCTTCCATATCGTGCCTGTCCTCAGCCATGAACTCGGGGCCCTCCGACAGACAGGACGGAGTCGTTTCCTTCATTCCTCATCGAAGCGCCTCCGTGTCTCGATCACCGCGCGATAGGCGCGGCGCAGGTCGCTCTCCACCGTGCTGATGCTGACACCGAATTCCTGGGCGATGTCGCGTTGTCCGACGCCGTCTATCCGGTGGCGTCGGAAGATCGCGGCAGCCCGCTGACCAAGCGCGTCGATCGTTCGCTGCATGATCGTCAATTGCTCGCGGGCGATCAGGCGACGCTCGGTCGACGGTTCGTCAGACGTGCCGGGCAGGGTGGTCGCTGCCTCGGTCCAGTCATTGTCGCGCTTGGTCGCCTGCTGTTGCGAGCGGTAGCGGTCGAGCATAAGATTGTTGGCGGCGCGGAACAGATAGGACAGAGGCTGCGCGACCGGGCCGGTCGGTGCCGCCGCGATCTTGATCCACAATTCCTGCAGCAGATCCTCGGCGGCGTCTCCCGCGCCATGCGCGCGCAGGAAGCCGAGCAGCCTTTCCCGGTTCGACAGGAAGACGGCCTCCAGGCCCGTGTTGCTCATGTCCCCGCTCGCCCGCCTCTCCGTCCCGCATCCGGGAGATCGCGCTCTACACGCGGCAGCGCTGTGCTGCCAACGACTTCATAGAGCATCGATCGCCCTTGTCCCCAGACGGTTTCGAGGCCGAAACGCCTTGGCTCCTTCAGTCGAATTCCGCTCAGCCACACGTAATCGAACGCGTTGCGCGGGAACGACGTGAGGGCGCGGGTCAAGCTTCGCCCTTCTTCGGCGCAGGCGGATGGATAGACATGCTGGCTCGGGTCGGCCTGAAAGGCCCCGGCCTTCGTGTAGGTCACATTCAGGATATGCTGGCCGGCGATCGCCCATTGCTCGTTCACGAAGGCATCGCGTTCGATGATCGCGAAAGCCGGCAGATGATCCTCCCTGCCGTCGGCCCAGTCGCGCAGGCAGGGTCGGTAATTGAGCGCCAGCACCGCCGACCCACGCGGGATGCGCGAGAGCAGCGACAGGTCGGCGCGGCGCTCGGAGAGTTGCACGGCATAGGACCATGTCACTGCCGTCGTGCGTGTAAGGATAAAGGCCATCCCGGCAAGCGCGATCACCCGGCCGAGGCGCGGGTCGCCGGCCGGGCGAACCGACAGAAGCAGCAGCATCCAGATGGCCGGCACCAGCCGCATGTCGACATAGGCGCCGCCCATCATCAGCCGAGGCAGGACCAGGAAGGCGCCCGCCACCAGCCCGGCCGGCACCAGCAGGCGGGCGGAGAAGCGCAGGCGCGGATCGCGCCAGGCGACGTAGAGCAGGAAAAGGATGACGCCGAGCGAGGCGAGATCGACCCATTGCCAGCGGTCTCGGAAAGTGGAAGCGATCCACAGCAGCTTGTTGGGCAGGTTGAACCAGTCGGCGGAGGGGCTGGGCACAGTCCCGGCAGGGGCCGCGAGCAGCATCGGGAGCAGCGGTGCCGCAAGCGGCAGGCAAGCGATGATCGCGTTGCGCAGGGCAATCGACACGCGGTCGCCCTGTTCGCGGCGTGCGGCGAGTTCAGTGCCGAGCGCCAGCAGCCCGAACAGGCCCCAGCCCGCGCTGTGACAGGTCCACAGGATGAGTGCGACGGGAACTGAAAGCACGACCCTGGTGCCGCCTCGCCCAAGCCTGCCGAGCGAGATCCAGCCGGCGATCGCGAGCAGCGCGAGCCCCTGCGCCAGCTCGAAATTGACGAAACCCATCTGAAAGGGCCAGGCGAAAGCGAGCGGCAGGGCAAACAGGCCCGTCTCGCTGATCCGGCCGTGAACCGAGTGAGCCAGACAGAGCATTCCGCCGACGTTCAATGCGACGATCAGGATCGCGATCGCATGACCTGCACCGATCGGTCCGAACAGCCTGATCAGCGGCAGGGCGAGAAGATCGGTGCCCAGATTGCCGACCCACACCCAATCGACCGAGAAATAAAGATGTAGCGGCGATATGTCGGGGGCGGTGGCGATGTGCCAGCGTGCGACATGGCCGGGTAGATCGGTCAGCGGAGGAAGACCCGGTTGAAGCAGCGGAAGGAGAGACACAAGGACGAGCGCAGGCATCGCCCAAGCGCGAGCCCACCAGTGCGCTGCGTCCGCCGACGAACTCATCGCACCCGCCCGTAGAGCTGCCAGTCCATGCCTGACAGGCCCTTAGTCGCCCCGCCGGCCAATGGCTGAAAGGCGCGTCCGCAGCGCAGAGCCGCGAGCGGAAAGCCGGGGCCGCCGGCCGGCTCTTGCACGAAGTAGAAATCGGCGTGGACGCAGGTTTCGCTAAGGACCAGCGGATAGCCGCGCCTGCCGGCCGCCACCTGAAGCACGGCCGCATCCCGGCCATGTTCGAGCAGAACGAAGCCGCCGCCGGGCTGTTCGCGCATCATCGTTTCGACTGCGGCGCCGGGATCGGCGCGGCGATTCTGGATGATGACGATATCTGCGCTGATCGACCCGATCAGCACCACGGTGATCAGCATCGTGCCGAAGCGCGGACGCAGGACGAGGATTTCGGGCAGGAGGAGGAGAATACCGACTGCGGTCAGCAGATAATAACGGGGATAGGCGCTGTTGTCAGGCTGGAACAGCAGCACCAGCAGCGGCAGGCCGAGGATCGTCAGCAGGAATAAGGGCATGCGGCCGGCGAGGCTCGGCTCGCGCCGGACGAGGCGGGGCAGCAGCAGAGTCACGAGCATCCACGACCCGGCCAGCCAGGGCCAGCCGAGCGTGTAGGCCAGCATATGCGCGATCGCATCGACGAAGGCGACGAGCGAAAAGGGCGTGATGCTGCCTATGCGCAGCCCGTCGGGACTGGCCGCGGCGCCCGCGAAGATCATCAGAAGCACGACCCCGACCGCTGCGATCGCGCGAGTCGAAAAGAGCAGGCTGTTGCGCAGGGCCGCGAACCGCGGCCCGCTTCGGGCGTCGGCGATCGTCAACCAGCCGACCAGCGCGGCGACGCCGAACAGCATCGAGACATGTGCGAGCATACCGACCAAGGAGGTGAGCCCGAACCATTCGGCACCCCGCCGGAAGGGCTTCCCCGTGATTTGCCGGTCGACGATCAGGATCGATGCGAGCAGCGCCAGCAGCATCGGTGCATAGCCGCGTGCCTCCGACCCGTAGGTGACGAGAATCGGCGAAAGCGCGAAAAGCGCCGCCGCGCAGCCCGCAGCCGCCACGCTGCGCCGCGCGGCGATCAGCCCTGCGACCGGGATCGCGAGCGTTCCGCACAGGATCGACAGCGCGCGACCAAGCATGGGTGAGGCGGTCCAGCCGACGGTCCGCAGCCATAGTGTGTTCAAATGGTGGTTATTGTCGTGATTGATCGCGAAAAGCACGTCGCCGACGGTCGAAGCATCGCGGGCGAACAGCACCGACCAAGCCTCGTCGAGCCAATAGTCCCCACCTGCCGCCGCAATGCGGACAGCGAGCCCCAGCAGCGTCAGAAGCACCAATATGAGCGGCAAAGTGACTTGGGGAACGAGCTGCGGAAGCGGGCGGAGCATGCCTGCTTCTATCGTAACCGCCGCCGCAAGCCAGTGGTCGAAATTGCAGCAAATCATATTATGAAGGGCGTCGGACCCGCGCGGGAATCAGGACGACTTCGGACATGGCGAAAGACCCGAACCCGCTGTCGCTCGGCGCCACCCCCGGTCTGATCTGGGGCTATGCATTTGACGCGACGACCGGCCGCGCTCGCGCCCTGGATAGCTACGACGAGGCGAGCGACCTCTTTCGCTGGTTCCATCTTAGTCTGGCGCACCAGGGCAGCGCAAAGTGGATCGAGCGGCAGGGCGATCTTCCCGACGAGGTTAAGGAGTTGCTGCTCGGCAGCGACAATCACCAGCGTGCCTTGATCGACGAGGGGGTGGTGGGCTGCGTCATCCACGACGTCGAACGTGATTTCGACGGGCGCGACAGTGGGCAGGTGGGGGCGATCCGCTTCGCGCTGACGGGGCGGATGATGGTCACCGCGAGGCTGCACCCGATGCGCTCGGCGGACATCGTGCGCAACCGGCTGGCACAGGGGCGACGGATCGACGAGCCCGCCGACGCGCTCGAATTGCTCACCGCCACCGTAATGGAAGGTGTCGCTGCCGAGGTCCGCGACCTCAGCCAGGATGTGCAGAGGGCGGAGGACGCCTTTCTCGACGATCTCAACTCGCCGAACACACGCGGCCTGATCGCGATAAGGCGGCGGCTCGCCCGTCTGCAGCGCACCGTCGACGGCATGGGGCGCGTGCTCAGGCGGTTAGAGGAGGATGAAGAGCTGCCGCAGGCTGTTGCGCCCGCGGTCGAGAAATTGTCTCAGAGGCTGCAGTCGCTCGACGCCGACGCGCTGGGCGTGCAGCGCCAGCTCCGCCAGCTCCGCGAGGAGATCGACACGCAGGTCGACCAGCGCACCAACCAGAATCTCTATATTCTATCGATCATGACGGCGTTGCTGCTGCCGGCTACCTTCGTGACCGGCCTGTTCGGGATGAACACGGGCGGTCTGCCCTGGTCCGGATCGAGCCATGGAACGCTGCTCGCCACCTTTACCGCCTTTGCGGCGGCGGGTGCGACCTATGTCGTTCTGCGTATGATGGGCTTCATGCGCCGCTGACCAATCTATCCGCAGACCGGCGTCAAAATACAACATCCGTCATTTTTTGCGCCAGCTTGGTCCAGAACGGGCCAAAGCATCGATTGTGTCGGGCGATGGACATGCTTAACAGATGTGTCAGGGGATGCGCGATCAGGGGAGATAGGTGCGCATGAGGGGACTGAACAGCAAGCGGGAACAGCGCGGCAATGCTCACGCGCTCGCTTGCGAACGCCTTCATGCGGATCATGCCTTTCTGCAACAGATCGTGCGGGCTTGCGACATGGGCTCATCGAGAAATTGCGGGGTGGCCTGAACGAATGGCCGAGAAGGACAAGGGATCAGCGGCTCGATTGCGGCGGGAGGCTGCAAAAGCCCGCCTGCTTGCGCACAATGCCGACGAAGGGGACGAGGCTGCGCGCCTGCTCGACATGGCGGCGATGTTGGAGCGTGAAGCGGTAGCGATCGAGGCCGCGCTGCAGGGGCGCGGCTGAGCGCGGCGGCCGCAGTCATTCAAGCCGGCGTTGTATCTCCGCTCGCATCCGCCGGTCATAAAGGCGGTCGAGCAGGAGCGCGAATCCGCAGAGTGACAGGACGGTGGCCAGGCCCAGCCAAGGAGCCATAGGCTCGGGCTTGCCGCCGAAGAAGACGATTCCGCGCGTGATGATCGAGATCAGCGGCGCGTGGATGACGTAGAGTGGGTAAGACATCGCGCCCAATGTCTGCGCGATGCGACCGAGTTTCGGTTCCCGCTCGGCCACCAGCCAGAGGATTGCTGGAAACACCAGAAAGACCGTCGCGAAGTCGGCGAGGGTGCCGCCCGGCAGATTGCGCAGCCAGAGAATGGCAGCCAGACCTGTGGCCGCGAGCCAGGGCAACCAGCCGGGGCCATGTTTCTGCGGTCGATGCCTCTGGAGCAGCACACCCATGAAGAAGGAAAAGCCGACGCGCGGAAAGCCGCCGACGATGCTCGACCAGGCCTCGCCCGCTCCGGGGTCACCATAAGCGAGCATGGCTCCCGCGCTGACGAGGATGATCAATAGCAAAACCGATGTGGTCAGTCTTTGCCAGAGAAGCGCCAGCGCCAGATTGGCGATGAGTTCGAAGAACAGCGACCAGGCCGGAAAGTTGAGCGGAAAGAGGCTGTCGTCGGCAGTCCAGGTCGGGGAGGGGAGCATCAGCAGGCCGGTCAGGGCTGCGATGACGAATTCGCCAGACGTCAGATCGCCGCGCTTTACCGCTAGAGCCGCGATGGCGCTGACCATCCCCAGCGACAGTCCGACCAAGTAGAGCGGGTAGAGCCGCAGGAAACGGGCCTTCATGAAGGCTGCTGCTGTCAGCCCTTCACGAAAGCGAGGCTCGTAGACCGCTGCCAGCACATAGCCGCTGATCAGAAAGAACAGGTCTACCGCCAGCCAGAAGCGCGGAATGTGCTGGAGATCGAAGAAGGTGGCGGCATGGCCGAGCAGGACGAACAGCGCGGCGACCCCACGAAGTGCGTCGATCGTCTGCAATCGCCCCATGGCCCGGACTTGCACCGACCATCGGGAGCGGTCAACTAGACGGCGCAGGGTTCGACGCTGGGAGAAGGACGATGCGCTGGAGTGAAGGTCTCGCGCTGCTGGTCGCGTCCGGCATCTCACTCTCGATTTCGCAAGCGGCTGCTGGCTCCCTGATCGTGGAGCAGCCGGCCGAGAGCCGCGTCTTTCAGCGACT
>Ga0233425_10005169_pt1 | contig 20949 bp, 14 predicted proteins | sample Watercolumn_Towu_2_FD_181712 | JGI IMG/M metagenome (GOLD analysis project Ga0233425, IMG submission 181712) | Freshwater microbial communities from Lake Towuti, South Sulawesi, Indonesia - Watercolumn_Towuti2014_140_MG | ecosystem: Environmental > Aquatic > Freshwater > Lake | place...
GACCTTCGTCGGCGGCCAGCACCTGCCGCCGGGGGCGGTGTTCGCGCTGATCGTCCTCGTCCTGGTGGTCAACCCGATCCTGCGGCTCCTGTCCCGACGCCTGCCGCTCAGCCGCCCCGAACTGGTCCTCATCTACGCGATGCTTCTCGTGTCGACGCTCGTCCCCGGGCACGGGTCCGAGAGCGTCTTCATCCCGATCTCCGTCTCGGCCTTCTACTTCGATACCCCGGCGCGCGGGTGGGAGCGGCTGTTCATGCACCACCTGCCGAGCTGGTTCCGACCCACCTCGCAGCAGGCGGTCACGGCCTTCTACGAGTCGCTGTCACCGGGGGCCGCGATCCCGTGGGGCGAGTGGATCGTGCCGCTGCTCGCGTGGAGTGTCTTGGTCCTCGCGGTGTATGGACTGGCGACCTTCCTGAGCTTGGTTCTCTACCCGCAGTGGGCCGACCGCGAACGGCTGTCCTTCCCCCTCGTGGCGTTGCCGATGGAGATGACCCGCAACCCCGAGCATCCCTTTGCGGCGCGGGGCTTCTGGGGCAACCCGCTGATGTGGGTGGGCTTCGGGGTCGCAGTGCTGCTGGGGACGGGCAAGGGCCTGAGCTACTACTACCCACAGTTCGCGAGCTTCCGGCTGGACTACCCCAGCCTCCACACTCACCTCTCCGGCGAGCCCTGGCTGTCGATCGGGTGGACACCGATGGTGATCTACCCGCTGGTGACCGCCGTGAGCATGCTGCTGCGCACGGATGTCAGCGGCTCGCTCGTCTTCTTCTACTGGCTTACGAAGATCCAGCGCGTCATCGGCACCGCCGTCGGCTACAAAGGCGGCGGCCCCAGCATCGAGGGCTACCCCATCTGGCTCGGCGGGCAGCCCTGGGGCGGGTACTTCGCTTACCTGGGGATGGGGCTGTGGGTGGCGCGGCGGCACCTGGCGAGCGCGTGGCGGCAGGCCCTCGGCCGCGAGCCCGCCTCGGCCGATCAGCCCCTCAGCTACCGCGTCTGCCTGATCGGCGGAGGCCTGTGCCTCCTGCTGGGCGCCGGGTGGCTGACCGCCGCCGGGATGAGCGCCTGGACGGCGGTCGTGGCCATCGTCTGCTACGCGATGATCATCATCATCCTCAGCAAGGTCGTCGCCGAGACCGGCCTGCTGTTCGTGCAGCAGACCCTGATGCCGGGGCAAGTGCTGAACACCTTCTTCGGCACCACCGCCGTGGGCGCACGCAGCCTCACCATCGGAATGTACTTCGAGCAGGCCTTCGGCACCGATCTCCGCGCGACCGTGATGCCCAGCTTGGTGCAGGGGCTGAAGCTAGCAGATGAGGTGCAGGTCAGCAAGCGCTGGATGATGCTGGCCCTCTGGCTCGCCATCGTGGTCGCCCTGCCGATCACCTACGTACGGTCACTACAGGTCTTCTACCGGTACGGGGCGGTGAACTGCGACCCGTGGTTCGGCACGTGGTCGGGCCTGGCAGGCTGGCACCCGCTGGCCAAGTGGCTCGCGAACCCGGAAGCCGCCAGCCCGTGGCTCGCGATCTCGATGGGCATCGGCGCCGGGGTGCTCTGGGCCATCTCGGTCCTCCGCCAGCGCTACCTCTGGTTCTCACTGCATCCGGTGGGGTTCATCATGATGCAGACCTATGCGATGCACACCATGTGGTTCTCGGTGCTGATCGCGTGGGTGCTCAAAGGGGTTCTGCTGCGTTACGGGGGCGCAAACGGGCTCAGGAAGAGCGTCCCGCTGTTCCTGGGCGTCGCCTTCGGGGACATCGTGATGATGATCTTCTGGCTGATCGTCGCCTCCCTCACCGGGAAGCACCGCGTGTTCCTCCTGCCGGGGTGAGGGGCCGGTTCACCCCATCCACTCGCTGAGGAACGGGTACTGCCGCAGCATGTGCGGCCGGGCGGCGGCGAATGCTTCGGGCAAGAACCGCCGCTCTTCGGCGTGCAGCCGCGGGCTCGCGCTGGCGGTGATGTTCTCGTCCACCTGCGCGGCCGTCGTCATGCCGGGGATGGTGGCGGTGATGTCCTGGTTCTGCAGGATGTACTTCAGGAACGCCGGCGCGGGTTGCAGGCCGTCGTACTCCGGCCTAGCGAGGAGCTCGTCGATCTTGCGCTGAGCCCGGAAGAGCGACCCGCCCGCGAAGGGCTTGATGCACACGATCCCCAGGTCCCGTTGCTTGCCCATCGGGAAGTGGTACTCCGTCCCGCCCTCGACCCCATAGCTGTATGGAAAGAGCATCACATCGAAGACGTCCCCGTGCTCGAGGGTCTCGATGACCTGGGTCTTCTCGTGGCCGGTGACGCCCAGGAAGCGCACCTTGCCCTGCTCCTGCGCCTTCATCCCGACCTCCACGGCCGCGTCCGTGAGTTCCAGGTGCAGCGCCGTGAGCCAGCCCACATCAATCCGGTCGGTCTTCAGCATCCGCAGCACGTTGTCGATCTCGTCCATGCTGAAGAAGTGCCCGTGGGTCCACAGGTGCGCCGCGATGGTCACTTGGTCCCGTGCGCCGAGGAAGTCGAGCGCGTCGCCGACCATCTGGATCTCGCGATAGCCCGGCGGCGCCTCGAAGCAGTCCAGGAAGTTGATGCCCCGCTCAAGCGCGCGCTCGATGGAGGCAATGCGGTACGTCCGGTCGGGGTTCTTGTAGTGCCCCCCGAAGCCGATCTCCGAGATCATCAGTTCCGTGCGTCCGAGCCTCCGCCGGCGGACCGTGGCGTTGGCGTCGCCCTGCTTGCCCGCCGCCTCAGCCAACGTCGGCAGCGTCCGCAGCACGAACGGCGCACCGATCGCCGCCGTCGCCGCACCCCGCAGGAAATCCCGTCGCGTGGCCTTGTTCATCGGTCGCCTCCGTAGGGCACGGGGTGCTGAGCATTGAGCATTGGGCATTGAGCACGGCGGGGACGACACGGAACTGGTCGCACGAGACGAGGACCATCCTCGGCTCGTGGCTCAATGCTCAGTACTCAGTGCTCAATGCTGCCTTTCCAGATACTCCCTCGCCCCAATCACCGCCGCGGTCATCTCGTCTTTCGGCGCGTGAGTGTGGGTAAACAGGTTCAGGTATCCAGTGTAGCCGACTTCGTCCAGTGCGCGCAAGACCGGCGCGAAGTCTAGCGTCCCATCACCGGGGAGTTCAGCCATGCCCGGGGCGCGCTGCCATGCGTAGAAGAAGAAGAGCTTCCTCCCCACAACCTCCACCGCTTCCGCTACGGACTCGTTGTTCCCCATGACATGGTAGGGCGCGAGGGCGACCCCAAGGGCCGGGGACTCGGCGAGCGCAGCGAACTCGCGTAGCTCCGCGATCGTGTTGAGGCTGCTGCCCCCGTGGTTCTCGCCGGCGATCCGAATGCCGAGCGCCTCCGCGCGCTTCGCGAGGGGCAGGAGAGGCTTGAGCCCCTCAACGACGGGCCGTCCCTGCGCCGCTCCGCCGCCGAGCACCGCGACCTCCCCTCCCGCCTCGGCCAGCCATTCCAGGCGCTCGTCCAGGGCATTCCAGGGCGACCAGTAGATTGAAAAGGCAAAGAGCTTCAGCCCGCAGTTCGCCAGGTACTCCTTGAGCATCCACGGCCGGCGCTTCCAGACCCAGTCCATGCAGTTGACCGGGTAGCTCGGCGTGTCCCACAGGTCCACGGCCTGCGCGCCCGTCTTGATGATCTCGTCGATGGCGACCTCGAACGAGCTGTCAGGGTACATGCTCGTCGAGACGCTGAAGCCCCTCATCGGGCCAGCTCCAGCAGCACGCTGCCCAGCGGGTTGATCGGCATCGTGAACTGGGTCCAGCCCTCATGCGCGCGCAGCTCGACCGGGGTCTGCTCTGGGAGGAGTTTGGCCGACCTCACCTTGCCCAGCGCTTGCACGTCGATGCGGACAATGGCCTCCTTGGCGCGCTCCTCGCTCTCGACGGGCGTGGTGTCGATGAGGTGCAGGATCGCCCGCCCCTTCCCTCTGCGGAGGACGGCGACGACGTTCTCGTCGCCGGAGTGCCGGACCATCGGCAGTCCGACGAAGTGCCGAAGGAGGGGTTCCCAGGTCTCGGGGGCGAAGCCGAGGGCAGCCTCCGGCGCCGCGAACAGGTACGCCCGGCCCTTGCCGAGACGGTTCACGATGCACAGCGGCAGGGGACCGGCGGTCAGGGGATCAGGGAAGGTCGCCAGGACCTTCGCTGTGGTGGGCTTGAGGCGCACCGCCGGGGAGCGAAGCACGAGCCGGTCCGAGCGATTCGCCTTGGCCCAGGCCGCATCGAGGATGCGCCCCTCGATGAGGTACGGGGGCGCGATGAGACGCGCGCCCCGGTCGTCCAGGAGCGTGAACTCCCCCACATCCGCGATCACGCGATCCTCCCCGTTCAGCTCCTCGCGCGAGACGAACAGCCGGAAGCTCTGCGCCTCAACCGGCTGCTCGAAGGGGCAGTCGATGTCCCACTCCCCGTTGTCCGTCACCGTTGCCAGCGTCTGCCAGTCCTCGCCGACCCTCGCCTGGACCTCGAGGTCCTTCAGCAGGAAGCCGGGCCGGCAGCTGACGTGCGCCCCCGCGGCAGTGCGGGGTTTGGCGAAGTCCAGCTGCACCCAGTGGGGCATCGGGCCCGCCTCGATGGAGGCCCAGAACGTGCTAACCTGGCCATCGATGACGTTGGGGGGGCTGAACTGCGGCGCGTAGGTCGTATCGGCGGTCAGGGTGACTCGCGAGGCCTCGGTATCGAACTGCACCAGGCCGTCACGCTGCACGCCGAACACGTCGGCCAGCGGGAAGTCGGCCTCGACCGACCCGGCATGGCCGAACGCAAGGAGGGTGCCGCCCGCCTCGACGAACCGCGACACCAGCCCGGGGCCACGCGCAGCAAGCTGTGCGGCGTCCGAGAGGACGAGCACCCGCGCGGGAGCGATGTCCTGCCCGAGCGTCCCCAGGGTCGCCTCGTCATATGCCAGGTATCCGCCGAGCCGCATCGCCGCCAGCCAGGCGGGCCCATCGGGCGCGACACTCAGTCCCTCGGGCAGGCCATCGCCCCAGGCGCTCGTCGGTCCCGCTGTGGGCAGTACGTCGATCTCCGGCGCCAACTGCAGACCCGCCGCCCACGGCGGGTTGGCCTGCGCCCATCCCGTCAGCAGCTCGCCTACCGAGACGCTACCTTCTGCCATCGATTCGTCTCCCTCGCGGTTGCGGTTGTCTACTGGTTCGCCGGGGGCCTCTCGCGGACCTCGGCCCGCGCGCCACAACGCGCGCAGCCAACTTGGGGGGAATCGTGGTAACACAAGGCCGAGACACTCACACCGCCGAGGATGCCGGTATGACGACGCTCGTCGCCTCGAACGAGGCCCAGCGCCTCGCAGCGCTCCACCGCTACCGGATTCTGGACACGGACCCGGACCCCGCGTTCGACAACCTGGCGCGGCTGGCCGCCCATGTTAGCGGCACGCCGGCCTCGATCATCTGCTTCGTAGACGACAGGCGTTCCTGGACAAAGGCGGGCGTAAACAACGGAGTGCGCGAGGTGCCGCGCGAGGGCTCCATCGCGGCCCTGGTGGTGTCGCTGCGCGAATCCATCGTGGTACAGGACACGGACCACGCCCCGCCCGAGATTCGGGAGATGGAGGCTGTCGCGCGTCACGGCGTGCGGGCCTTCGCGGCGGCGCCGATCCTCACAGCGGACGGCCACGCGATCGGCGCGATGGGGGCGTTCTCGCGTGAGCCGCACGGCTTCGATGCGGGTCAGCTGGAGGCCCTGGAGCGCGTAGCGCAGGAGGTGATGGCGCGGCTGGAGCTGGCGCTGCACACGCGCGAGCTCGAAGCCGCGCGGACCGCGCTGGCCCAGCGCGAGCGACGCTTCCGGGCGCTGGTGGAGAACGGATCGGACATCGTCACCGTGGTGGATCCGGCCGGCCTGTCGACCTTCGTGAGCCCGTCGGTGGAGCGCTGGCTGGGGTACGCCCCCGATGAGTTCCTGGGCCACAACGTGTTCGGCTTCGTCCATCCGGAGGACGTGGCGCGGGTCGTCGGGGTGTTCCGTCGTCGCCTGAACGTCCCCGGTGTCGGCGAACCGACCCGCTTCCGCATGAGGGCGCGGGACGGCTCCTGGCGGCACTTGGAGGCCACCGGCACGAACGCCGGATCTGAGGCGCAGTTGCACGGGCTCATTGTGGTCGCGCGCGACGTGACCTCCCGCGTGCAGGCCGAGGAGGCGCTCCGCCGGCGGGAAGCCGTTCTGTCGGCCGTAAGCTTGCTGGCCGAGCAGCTCCTGCGGGGCGTCTCCTGGCAGAGCGGCCTCACCGAGGCCCTCGGTGAGTTGGGCCGCGCGGCCGGCGTCACGCGCGTCTATGTGTGTGAGCGGCGGAGAGCGAACGGCGGCCCGGAGCGCCTCCTCGTCGAGCACGACTGGGTCGCCGAGGGCCATGGCGTACGGGGCCAGACATGGCTTCGACGCGGCGTGCCGCTGGACCGGGTCGGGTTGGACCGCTGGATTGCGCTGCTGGAGGCGGGCGAGGCGGTGCAGGGCAATGCGCGCGATTTCCCCAAGGACGAGCGGGCGGTGCTCCGCGCTCTCGCGGTGCAGTCGATGGCGGCGGTGCCGGTGCGAGCGGGCGCGGTGTGTTGGGGGTTCATCGGCTTCGGTGAGTGCCGCGGCGAGCGCGAGTGGTCGGCCGCGGAGGTCGACACGCTCCGCACCGTCGGCGACGTCCTCGGCGCCGCCGTCAAGCGCCAGCAGATGCAGGAGACGCTCGAGGCGACGGTGGCCGAGCTGGAGCGCTCGAACGCCGACTTGGAGCAGTTCGCGTACGTGGCGTCGCACGACCTGCAGGAGCCGCTGCGGATGGTGGAGTCGTACCTGAAGCTCCTCCAGCGGCGCTACGAGGGCCAGCTGGACACCTCCGCCGAGGAGTTCGTCGGGTATGCCCTCGACGGGGCGCAGCGGATGCGGCAGCTGGTGCGCGACCTCTTGACCATCTCACGCGTGGGGACGCGCGGGCGCGAACCGGCCCCCACCGACGTCGGCGCGGCCCTGCAGGCCGCGGTGAGCGACCTCGCCGAGCCCATTCGTGAGGCGGGGGCCGAGATCACTCACGGAGAGCTGCCGAGGGTCATGGCCGACGCCACGCAACTGCGGCAGGTGCTGCAGAACCTGCTCAGCAATGCGCTGAAGTTCCGCAGCGAGGCGCCATGTCGCATCCACGTCGCCGCTCAGCCGCTGAACGGTGAGGTTCGCCTCTCGGTGGCGGACAGCGGGATCGGGATTCCGCCGCAGCACGCCGAGCGCATCTTCGCCCCGTTCCAGCGCCTCCACAACCGCAGCGAGTACCCCGGCACGGGGATCGGGCTGGCGCTCTGCCGCAAGATCGTCGAGCGCCACGGTGGACGCCTCTGGGTGGAGTCGCAGCCCGGGGAGGGGGCGACGTTCCACTTCACTCTTCAGTCTGCCACGCCTCAATCCGCACCGGAGCCCCCGTCGGGTCGGCGCGAACCAGGAACGTGAAGCCGCACCGGCCCTCGCCGGCGGGCCACGCCGAGTACCACGGCTCGTCGGCCGCGCCAGGCCCGAGCATCCGCGCGCCCGTCGAGTCTGTCTGCCGCACGCAAAGCGGCTTCCCCGCCCCAAAGCCGCTCACCCGCACCGGCAGCCAGTCCGTTCCGCCCTCGATCTGCGCCTCGATCCGACCGCTCTCGGTCTCAAACGTCGGCGGGCAGTTGCTGGCCACCGTCCCCTCCGAGGCCGTCACCGTCAGCGGCGCGCGCCGCCAGTGCTCCCGCTCCTGCTCCATCAGTGCGTGGTCCGAGGCATTGTCCCCGCACACCAGGTGCACCGCGAGGTAGCGGATGTGGCTGCCCGCCGGTAGCTCGCGCACCACCCGACGCGGCACGATCGCCATGTCCCGCGCGTACGCGCCGTCGGGGTCCTCCGCGCCCGTGCAGAACACATACGCCCCGGGCGGCACCGGCTCGCCCCCGATCTGCACATCCCACGCCAGCACCACGAAGCCGGGGTTGCCGGTGATGTCGCTGCACGGGACGCCGTCATCCAGCCCGTTGCTCGCCCGGTACAGGCACCCGAAGGGCTGCTCGCCCATCGGCGTCCCGTTCTCGACCACCGTCCGCGCGTAGGTGAGGTCGCCGGCCTGAGTGCCAGTCTCACCGGTGAAGGCATACTGCATGAAGGCCATCGGGTTGAAGGCATGGTGCCGCAGGAAGAAGAGGGGCGCTTCCCGCGTCGGGCTCAGCTGTACCTCGCTCTGCACGTCGAGGGAGACCTCGGTGAACAGCCGCGTCATGTCCGCCTGCGCCGCCTGCCAGGCTCGCACCTCCCCCGTCACTGCTCCGTCCTCGGTCGCCGCCTGCACCCGGTACTCCGTCAGGAACGGCCCGCTCTCGATGAACTCCACCTCCCCCGGCATCAGCCCCTGGTAGCGGTCCTCTGCGTCGTAGTAGCCGAAGAAGGTGGGCAGAATCGCCGAGACCGACCGCTTCACGAGTTGGCTGTAGATGCGCCGGAAGTCGTTCACCCGCAGCTCATTGCCCGGCGTCCGCTCCCCCGGGTAGGGGCCCGTGGTCAGCGTGTGCGACTCGGTCCGGCCCACGGTCGTCTGCAGCAGCAGGGGGTCACCGATGTTGTCCAGGCTCGTGAGGTAGATGACCTCCCGATCCGCGAGGCCGTGGTAGAGGTGCTCCGCCCACACCTCCCGCGTCTCGTTCGGCTTCAGCTCCAGAGGGTAGGTCAGCGTCGCCCAACCCGGCTCGCCCGCGTCCTGATGGTGCTCGGGGAAGTTCAGCCCGAACTGAACAGGGATCGGCAGCGGCAGCCCGTTCCCATCGCGCAGGAGACCGCCGCTGATTCCGCCCCACGGGTCGCGCTGGTCGATCAGGAAACGCCGCGGCGTTTCGTCGTTCCTCACCGTCAACCGTGCCCCGGCGCGGAGGCCCCTCGGTGGCTCCGGCGTACCCGAAGTCTGCGCGCGGATGCGGAACAAGCCCGAAGCCTCGTCGTATCCCAGCGCCTCACCCATCTGCATCTCGAAGCGCTCGTCAGGCGGCGGTCCTTCTGCAGCGGATGCCCCTAGACAGAGCCCGACCTCGCGCACCTCCTTCGCCGGCCACGCCGTACCGTCGGCCGCGACGAAGGTGGTGGCCGTGCGCCCCTCCTCGGCTTGCTCGAACGCCTCCGGTACGGTCCCGCGCGCGCCGACCGTCTCGGCCCGCTCGACGCTGAGCCCATACCGCTCGGGCGCAACCTCCGGGCAGGACTCCCGGCCCTTCGGCGTCGGGTACACGTACATCCCCCGGTTCACCCACTCCCCCTCCGGCCGGAGGAACGAGGCCACGATGAACACGCGGTCCTCGTGGCAGTAGAGGCTCAGCTCCGCGAGGCCCGGCCACTGGCCCTCGCCGTCCCGCAGGATGATCTGCTCGACGTGCAGCTCCACGAGGTACGGGCCCGACCGCAGCGGGTGGAAGTGCGGCCGCGGGTCACCCGTCGCCGTGGCGAAGCGCCGTCCGCCCTCTTCCAGCCACGGGCCGACGACCCGCGCCAGCTCCCGGTTGCCCTCGGGGTCGAGCCACCGAACCATCGGCTCCTCCCGCACATCCACCACTAGCCGATACACCGGCGTGCGCACCGTGCACCCGAACACCCCGTCCGTCATGCGGACAGGATTGGCGTGGACGGCGGTGGCGAGGAGCAGGAACGCGCACATGGCTGGGCCTCCGCGGCAGCGCTGCTGTCTACCGACCCTTCGAGACAGGAGCCCGCGTCACCTGTGCCGAAGTGGCGGGCAGCCACGGAGGTGACCCGTGCATACATTGCTCCTGCTGCCCCTGCTGGTCGCGCCCTGCTGCCGTGCCGCCCTGGTGTACGACTCCGCCTTCCTCGATCCGGGCGCGCTGGATGACTGGTCCCTCGACGGCGCCGACTATGCCCTCGAGGACGGCTGGCTGACGGTCCGCAGCACCCAGTCCAACCCCTACGCGGCCCGGAAGCGCAAGCATGACGGTGACGGCACGTTCCGCGCCACGGTTCGCAATGCGCGTGAGTGCCACTGGGTCGCGATCCTGGCGCGCGGCGTGTATAGGTTGGAGGTGAACAACGAGTTCGTGCAGCTCCGCCTGCTCCGCAAGGTCGGCGACGAGTGGCGGCTCGTCGACCAGGCCTCGTCCTACGAGCTCTACCCACTCAGCACGCAGGAGTACGAGCTCCGTCTCGCGGTGCAGGGCACCCGCATCCTCGGCTTCATCGACCGGAAGCTGCTGCTCGAGTACACCGACCCGGACCCGGTGCCCCCCGGCGGAGACTACGCCCTGCTCAGCGGCTGGGGCACGAACTGCGCTTGGCGGAGTGTCAGCCTCTCCGGCACTCCCGACCTCACTCAGTGGCCCCGCGAGGAGCTCCCTCCCAAGGCTTCGCCTGGCCTCGTGGAAGTCACCTGGGTCCGCGGGCGGAGCGCCGACAATGTCTACTTCGACGGAGAGATGGCGGGCCCAACATACCGTCTGCGCAACCCGGGGAACGAGGGGCGGCGCCTCGCCCTCTCCCTGCGCCTCATCGACCTGTGGCAGCAGACCGTGGCCGAGCAATCGCAGACCATCACGCTGATGGCCGGCGAGGAACGCGAGCTCTCCGTCGACTTCGCGCCGCCCGCGCGCGGGTGCTTCAAGGTTGCCCTCTACGCGGGCGAGTCCGCCGAGAGCGTCGCCTGGGTCGAGGACCTCGGGAGCTTCACCGTGGCGCCTCGCGTGCTCTACGAGCGGCCGCGCGACCCGGCCTCCTGCTTCGGCGGGCACATGGACGGGATCAACCTCGAGTGGCACCTGCAAGCGGGGCGGAAGATCGGGATCCAGTGGGCGCGCTGCCACGACATGCTCCAGCAGACGTGGTGGACGCGCATTCAGCCCGACGCCCCTGACCAATGGCTCTGGCTCGACGACACCCAGGCCACCGTCGATCGGCTGGGCTTCCGCACCTCCGGCGAGTTCATGTGGACACCGAAGTGGGCCACGAGCGCCGCTCCGGGCGCTCCAGGGAACCCGGCGACCTATCCGCCCCGAGACTGGAACGATCTCGCCCGCTATGCCCGCGAGACGGTGACCCACTTCCGGGGCAGCATTCACCACTGGGAAGTCTGGAACGAGCCCCACTTCAGCGGCTTCTTCAGCGGAACGCCAGAGGAGTACGCGCGGCTGCTAGAGGTCTGCTACACCGAGGCGAAGCGGGCCGATCCCGGGTGCTTCGTGCTCGGCGGCGGAGGCCCGACGGTGCGGCAGTACGATTGGATCGAGCGCGTGCTCCAAGCCGGCGGCGCCGCGCACATGGACGGCTTCACGATGCACTACCTCGAACCCGACATCGCCGATGAGCGCGTGGCGAAGCTGCGGGCGCTGCTCGACCGGTACGGCATGACCGGGCCGCTCTGGAACTCGGAGGAGTGCGTCTTCAGCACGAGCTTCCTCGACCAGTGCCGCGTCGGCTGCGAGGAGCCCGAGGCGCGCTATCACTTCCGCAACGCGTGCTTCGAGCTCGTGCGCCGGTACATGCTGAACCTGTCGAACGGGGTGCAGCGCGTCTTCTACTATGACCAGGCCGACCCGTGGCGCTTTCGCACCTACCCGAAGCCGCGCCCGCAGTTCGAGAACGGCCCGATCGGCGGCACGATGTGGGACGAGGGCCAGGCCTTCCGCCCCCTGGCCGCCGCCCACGCCGCGCTGGCCCTGGCGATCGAGGGCAAGCCCTTCCGACAGCGGATTGAGCGCGGCGACCTGCGCGCGTTCGTCTTCGGCGACGAGACGAGCGCCACGGCGGTCCACTACGCGGCCTTCGACAGCTTCGCCCGCCGCGAGGAGGTCCGCCTCCCCCTCCCGGACGGTCTCCAGGCGGAGCACTTCACCGTGATCGACGTGATGGGCAACGAGTCGCGGCCGCGGGTCGAGGACGGGCGGCTCCTGCTGCTGCTGGCGAGGGAGCCGGTGTACCTCGTCCTCACCGGACCAGACGCCGTGGGGAGCTTGGCGCAGTGCTATCGATGGACACCTTGAACGTCTTGACCATGTAGACTCTGCCTCCCGAGAAGTCGACTTGGTCAGGACATTTGTCTTGGGTACCCCCTACGCTGCCGAGCCCCTCCCCGCCCGGAGGGTGGCCGCGAACAGGGCCGAGGCCACCAGCAGCATGGCACCGACGAGTCCCCACATCCAGTGGTAGCCGACCGCCGCGATGAGGAAGCCGGCGACGACGGGGCCGGAGGAGTGCCCCACATCCATGATGGTGCTCAGCACGCCCAGGGAGCTGCCGAAGTGGGCGGCATGGCTCGCATCCGCCACCAGAGCGGAGGTGGAGGCGGTCACGATGGACATCGACAGCCCGAAGACCGTCGCCGCGATGGCGAGGGTGTAGAGGCTCGGCGACGCGGCAAAGGCCGCTGTTGCGATCGCGCCGAGGAGCAGTCCGCCCACGATCACCGGCACGCGACCCGCGGTGTCCGAGACACGGCCCATGATCGGCTTGGTGAGGGCGATGGTGACGACCTGCAGGCCCAAGATCACGCCGATGTGCGCCGTAGGGATGCCGTGCTCGCTGGCGTACAGCGGCAGGAAGGTCTCAACCGCCCCGAACGCCAGATACTGCATCGCCTCGATGAGGCTGGTGCTGAGCACCGTGCGGTTGCGCAACGCAAACCGCAAGCCCTCGTGAGCCACCTGCCAGGGCCCCTTCGCCTCGCCCATCCCGTCAGTAGGTCGGAGCGCCGGCTCCGCCGCTCTTCCGTCGGGCAAGGCCGCCCCCAACACGAGCGCCACGACGCCGCTCACTCCGCACGCCAGGTACACGGTCCCGTAGCTGTCCGGCCGCGCCAGGATCATCCCGCCGAGGAAGGGTGCAGCCGAGCGGCCGATCAGCGTCGCCGAGGAGTACCAGCCCATGCGCTCGCCGCGCCGCACCGGGGCCAAGTCCGCAACGTACGCCAGCGCCACCGGGCCGAAGATGGCCGTCGCTGCGCCGTGGTAGACACGCACCGCCGCGAGCTGCGCCGGGGAGTACACGAGGAGATACAGGAAGGGCGCCGAGGCGAAGACGAAGCCCGCGAGGAGGAGGACGCGCTTGCGTCCCCAGGCATCAGACAGCACGCCGGCCGGGATGCTCAGGAGGATGCCCGTGCAGGTGGAGGCCGCCGCGACGAAGCCGAGCTCCCGCGGCCCGGCTCCCAGGAAGCGCGCGAAGAGCGGCAGTACGGGCGACTTGGACATCGTCGAGCTGAGGATGGCGAACAGCCCCACTCCACAGAGGAGCAAGAACGCGACCGAGGCGCGGGAGCGGATCTCGGCCGCCTCCGGCGTCGCCGTCACCTCTCGCCCTGCATCAGCCACAGCGTGCCCCACTGGCGCTTCTGGGTGCGGGTGTCCTTCTCGCCGGCCCACCAGTCCTCGTGATGGAAGCTCGCGAAGTTCCCCTCGCCCCGCTCCGTTTCATCCAGGTCGCCCAGGGCGATGTTCAGGCCCACCGGGGTGTCGGGCAGGTCGGCGCGGTAGAAGACCCCGGGGGAGAGCTCCAGGCATGGGTCGTACTTCACGGCCCACTCGATCACGTACCCGCCGCCTCCCTGCCTCACCTTCGCGACCGCCTCCTGCGCGCCGGTGAGGATCCAGTGCTGGTACGTGTTCCAGGCGGACTCCCGGGCGCGCGGCTCGCCTTCCAGGAGACCTCCCACGCCAATGCCTCCCAGCCGCGACTTGGTCAGGTTGCAGACCATCTGCCACGACGCGCCGTCACCGTCCGCGCTGTCATCCTCGCCCCACGTGTTGCTGGCGTTGATGAGCAGCTCCATCTCATCCCCGAGCCACGGGAATCCCTCGCGCGTCAGCTCGTGGGCGCGAGGGAACTCCTGCGGCAGCCAGCGGGGGATGCCGATCGCGTAGAGCACGTCGTCGGTGATCTCGAAGGCGAAGTACAGCCGCTCCGCATCGTGCTTCACATACCCGATCAGCGAGAGGTCGGCGTCGTCGGCCGTCGGCGTGAACTGCGGCGTCCAGTCCCGCACGCCGGTGAAGCGGGTCGCGTCGTCGTACTCCCCCGCCGAGATCACGCCGTCGAGAGCCGGCGTCGTCCCCCGATACGAACGCATCTCCCGCGGCCATTCACCCGCTCGTGCCACCGCGACCGATATGACGAGGGTGAGACAGACGAGCAGCGTGCGGGGCATGGGGCGCACCTCAGGGGATGACTTCAGTCGAGCAGTCTGACGAACTCCGCTACCGTCAGGCCCGCGTCGCGGATGATCGCAGGTAGGGTCCCGGGCCTCAAGGGTCGCGAGCCGTGGACCGGGACAGGCACCGTCTGTCCGGTGCTCCGGTTGACCATCGTGACGTGGCTTGCGCGTTGGCGTAGGAACTCAAACCCAGCCCGTTGGAGGGCGCGCATGACCTCCCTCCCCGATGCCACTGGCAGCTTAGGCAACTCGGGCCTCCGGCTCCTCCATGACCGACACCTTCAGCACGAGCGCCTCTTGGGCCTCGCCGACGTCGAGGGTGAACTCGGTCACGTCGGGCGGCATCGTCTTGCCCAGTTCGTGCTCCCCGTCCATGTAGGCCAGAATGGCGTCCTTCGCCATCTCGAGGGCCTCGGCGAGGCTGTCGCCTTCCGTATGGCAGCCCCTTAAGGCCGGCACATGAACGCAATAGCCCCCGTCGTCGTCCCGTACCAACACCACCGTGTAGGTCATCGCGTCTCCTCCACAGCCCGACCGGGCTGGATCGAGCTGCATCGTACCGCGTGGCCTGGGGGCTGTCAACGGTTGCGCGCCCGCCGAGACGGCCCGCCTCCATGCAGGGCATCGCTGCTCCCGCGCCGAATGCAGCAATCCCACACGGGCAACTTGTCACCAACCTCACCTCTCGGGGGGATTAGCATGGTACGCGTCGGCATCCTGGGCATGGGCTTCATCGGTCAGCAGCACTTCGGCACGTGGAAGGACGTAGAGGGCGCGGAGGTTGTCGCGGTCGCCGACAAGGAGATCGATCGGGTCGCCGAGGCGGCCACGGCCATCGGCGGCAACATCGGCGACGCCGCGCCCATCGACCTCTCGGGCCTGCAGCGGTACACCTCGCTGGAGGCGATGCTCGACGCGGGCGGCCTGGATGTCGCGGATGTCTGCCTGCCCACCTTCCTGCATCCGCCCTTCGTGGAGACGGCGTTCACAGCCGGCGTGCACGTCATCTGCGAGAAGCCGATGGCGCTGGACGTGGAGAAGTGCGACGAGATGCTCGCCGCGGCCGAGGAGAGCGGGAAGATGCTCTTCCTGGCGCACTGCATCCGCTTCTGGCCGGAGTACGAAGTCCTGGCCAGGATGGTCAGCGAGGGCGAACTGGGCCGGCTCGTCAGCCTGAAGCTCACGCGGGTCTCCCCCTCGCCCTTTTGGAGTCAGGGCGGCTGGCTGAACGACCCGGAGAGGAGCGGGGGCGCGCTGCTCGACCTGCACATCCACGACGCCGACTTCGTGATGTCGCTGTTGGGGATGCCGCCGGCGGTCCTGTCCCGGGCGGGGAACATCAGACCCGGCGGCCCGAAGGTCGATCATGTCATCACCGAGTACCTCTACGATGACATGGTGGTCGTCGCCGAGGGCGGTTGGGCGATGCCCCCGAACTACCCCTTCGAGATGGCCTTCGAGGCGCTCGGGGAGAAGGGCTGCCTGTCCTTCTCCACCTCACACAGCCCCATGCTGACCCTCTACCCGATGGCAGGCGGCGCGGTGACGCCCGAGTACCGCGCAACCACCGGCTATCAGCAGGAGCTGGAGTACTTCGCCGGGTGCATCCGCGACGGGCGGCAACCGCAGCGCGTCACGGCCTTCGACGGTCGCGAGGCGGTGCGCCTGATCATGGCGGAGAAGAACTCGATCCAGAGCGGCGGGATCGTCGATCTGTAGGCCGCGTTCAGGGACGGCGCCGGGACCGAGATCCCGGCGCCGTTCGCCTCAGTGCCACACCAGCACGGGCACGTCCGCGTTCCAGACGACCTCGTTGGCCAGCTCGGGCCAGAGCAGCCGCCCCAGCAGCCCGCGCCGCGTGCCGCCCAGCACGATCAGGTCGATCTGCTCCTGCCGGACCAGATGGAGGACCTCCCCTACCGGCCCACCCTCGGCGGCACAGTTCTCGCACTCCGCCTCCACGACCTCATGCGGGATGCCGTGGGCCTTCAGGTAGCCCTCACCCGCCCCGGCCAGCTCCATCCGCCCGAGCGCCGGGATCAGCGTCACCAGCTTCACGGCCACGCCTTTGTCGCTCAGCGGCCCGGCGAGCGCGAGGGCATGGCCGGACTCCGGGTGCTCGGTGTAGACGAACAGCGCGGTCCGCACGGGACGCACGGTCTCGGGCACGATGGCCAGCGGGCGGGTCACCAGCTGCTGCAACCGCAGCACATCCGACCCGACCGTCGTGCCGTCCGCCAGACCGGGCTCCAGCGTGCGGCCGATCACCCCGAGGTCGCACTGCGCCAGCTCACGGACGATGCTCCGCGTGGGGTCCGGCCCAAGCCACACGGCTTCCTGCGCGACCTGTGGTCCCTCGCGACGCTCCGGCAGCGGCCCCTCTTCCGTGGGGCTGCCGATCGAGGCCACCCGCACCTTCCCCTCCAGAAGACTCGCCATCTCCTCGGAGAACTGCCCGACGGCTTCGCGATACCGCGATCCACTCGAGACTGCCAGCACGACGTTCATCGCAATACACCTCCCTGTCTCCTACCCTCAACACGCACGGCAGCGGTAGCGTGCCCTTTCCCCGAGGACCCGGCGCGTCCCTCGGCGAACTACGGGAGAGAGGGCGCCGGTTGCCCGGGACCCGGGGTTGGGGGACGTCCGCCGCAATGCACGTAGCGCTCATCGCTAACCCGCTCGCCGGGCGTCGGCGCGGCCTTCGGGCCGCGGCCGCAGCCGAGGCCGTGCTCACGGCCGGCGGCTGGCAGGTGGCGACCCGGTCGACCGCCGGGCCGGGGGATGCGACGCGTCTGGCCCGCGAGGCTGCCGAGGAGGGCTGCAACGTTGTCTTCGCGTGCGGCGGAGATGGTACGCTCTCCCAGGTCGTGCGCGGGCTCCTGGGCACGGGCGTGCCCGCCGGGCTGATTCCCTGCGGCACCGGGAACGACTTCGCGCGGACGATCAGCCTCCCGCGAGCTCCGGCCGCCGCGGCGAAGCAGGCCCTGGTGGGGCACCCGGCCGAGGTGGACCTGCTGGAGGTCAATGGCGGCGAGGCCTGGGCGCTGAACGTGCTGGGCGCGGGCTTCGACGCGCGGGTCGCCGAGCGCATGAACCGTCGGTGCCGGGCCCTGCCGGGGCTGGCGGCCTATCTCGCGGCGGTCGCCGCCGAGCTGGCCCATTGCCGACCGACGGCGGTGCGGGTCCAGGTCGGGAAGGAGACGTGGGAGGGGTCCGCGTTGCTTGTGGCGATCGCGAACGCGACCTGCTACGGGGCCGGGATGAGGATCGCGCCCGAAGCCGACATCATGGACGGGCTGCTGGACGTTGTCCTCGTCGAGCACGTCGGTCGCCTGGCCTTCGCGCGCGCGTTCCCCCGGGTCTTCCGGGGCACCCACACCACCCATCCGGCGGTGCACATGTGGCGGGCGAGCGACTGCCGGGTCGAGACGGCCGAACCGGCGCCGGTCCTCGTCGACGGCGACGTACAGCTACGCACACCCCTGCACGTGCGCGTCGCCCACCGGCGCGCGAAGCTCTGGATGCCCCCGGCGCCGGCCCCCGTCGCCTCGGCCCTGCGGCTGGAGCCGACCCCGGAGGCGTAGGGCTTACGGCACCTGCTTCAGCACCCGGCCGCGGCCCGGTTCGAGCGGCACTCGCAGCGACGGACCCTGCGTCATCAGCTGCTCCCCGGTCAGCGCATCCTCCCAGACCCCCTCCGCCCCCAACCATACCCACGCCGTGACCCGCGCGTCAGGGCGCGTGCTCGCCACGATCAGCACCCGCTGCCCCTCGGGCCCAACGAAGCTCCCGGTCCGCGCCTCCCCCTCCGCGGGCGCGGGGCTGTCCGCCTTCTTCAGCGTCTGCAGAAGCGGCGCCAGCTGCTGTAGCTCCTGCGCGAGCTGCGAGGCGGGCTCGTAGATCGGCTGCGGCGTGCCGTCCGCGGCCACCATCCCCCACAGGTAGTCAGGCATGTACTGGTAGATGAAGTAGAAGACGCCCTTCGCCCCGGCCGCGAGGGACAGGTACGTGACCGCGCTCAGCTCCTCGGCGGTCGGGTAGCGCCACGAGGCCGGGTCCGGGACGCCGAAGGCCTGCAGCACCGCCCACCAGTCGTTGTCCTTGATCGAGGCCTGGAACGTCTCCAACGTCGAGAGAAAGCCCCCGAGCGTCTGTGGCGGCGTGGCCCCGTGGTGCGGGTAGATGTCGATCACCGCCTCGCTCAGCGGCGCGCGGTCGGTCACGAGGGCCAGCGAGTCCGGGTGGCAGAAGCAGCTGAAGGCCGGGCGCCGCGGGTCAACCGCCGCGAGGATGCGCCGCACGAGGAGCCAGTTGTCCACCAGGTCACGCGGCGGCTCGTCGCGAATCTGGTACCGCAGCAGCGACTCGTACTTGCCCAAGCGCTCGTGCACCGCCTGCGCCGCCTCCGCCACCTCGAACTCCGACGCCGCGCCCTCGCTGCTGACGAGCCGAACCAGCGGCCCGACCTCCAGCGCGACCTTGATCCCGTGCTCCTGCGCCGACTGCAGCAGCGTCTCCCACAGCTGCTCAGGGCAGTTCGGCACGGCCGCCGCGTTGAAGCCATGCGCCGCCAGGTCGGCGAAGCACCGGTCGTAGTAGGCCTTCGCGCCCTCGGGATCGGCGGGCGCGCCGTTCATGCTTGGGGCGCCCTCGAACCATACGCCCATTGGGAAGAAGGGCTCGAGCTCGTAGCTCACCGGCGGCCACGGCTCGGTCTGGTTCAAAGTTACCCGCTCCAGAAACTGCTGCGGCGCCTCGCCCGCGATCGTCGCCGCCACCGTGTAGCGGGCGGGCGGCAGCGGCCCATCGGCCCCGGAGCCGTCCCAGCTGAGCCGCACGCGGCCGGTATCGGGGGTGAAGGTCGGCGCGAGCAGCGCGGCCGACTTGCCATCCTGATCGAGGATCTCTACCGTCACCTCGGCCCCACGCGGCGCCCGCACGACGATGGACATCGTATCTGCCACGCCGTCGCCGTTGGGGGTGATCGCCAAAGGGGTCACTCCCAACGAGCCCTCGGCATCGACTGCGCGCAGATCGTCGAGACAGACGCGCCCCTTGGCCGGGCCCATGTGCCAGAGCATCCAGCCGATCTGGCGGATGTCGGTGAGGTCGGCGTCGCCGCCCTGCACGGAGCGATCCCTGTCGAACTCCGCGGCCAGCGTCTGCCACTCGGCGTAGCCGGAGGTGAAGTCCGGGTTCGAGCCGTGCGGCCCGTAGTTGCGGAAGCGGCCCTGGGAGTCGTAGACGAACAGGAACAGCGACACCGGCTCGCCCTCGCCGCGCACCTGGAATGACACCCCTCGCGTGAAGGACAGGTCGAGTTCCACGTCGCGCTGATAGACGATGTGGTTCGTCTCCGGTCCGGCGAGGTCGTAGTCGATGCACAGCCCCGGCGTGCCCTCGGCCCCCTCCCCCGAGTCGGCTCGACAGCGCGAGGCGTCGCCGTACTGCATCGTCGGCGCCCAGGCGTCGACGCCCGCGTCGAAGCTGTCGATCACCTCGCTCCCTGCGGCCAGAAGCGGCAGACACATACAGAGCCAACCGACGGTCAACATGAGGGTCTCCGTGGCGTCTGGTGCATGAATGGGCAGTACGCTTTCCGGCCCGCTCGGATCGAGACCTCCCCGCGTCGGTTCGCCGCTCCAGGAGAGGCCTGCGAGAAGGACCTGGTCCGCCTCCTCGTGAAGAGTGTCCGCCGATACGCGACCGGTGAAAGGGGTCCTCCCATGCGTTCGCTCCTGTGTCTCGCCTGTGTGGCCGGAGTCTCGCTGGCCCATGCCGCTGAGAAACGCTCGGCGAGCGTCTGGTGGAACGGCGTCGAGGAGTTCGCCAAGGCGCAGATCACAAGCTCGATGTCGGCGGCCGTCCGGCGGCCGGGGATGGCGGGGAAGGTCGGCCGGCCCGCTGTCTTCCTGCATCCACAGAACGCCGATCGCTCCCTTGCGACCTACCCTCGCATGAGCGTCGGCCTCGGGGGGGGCTTGCGGGTCTTCCTCCTCAGCTACGTCGGGATCGCCGACGGCTTCACCTGGGGCGAGGCGGAGCATCCGGCCGATGGGGCGCGCTTCTACGTCGATCTGGACGGCCGGGACGTGCTGACGGCCGAGGTGACCGAGAGCAAGTGGGTGCCCGTGGCCGCCCAGCTGTACGAAGCGCCCGCCGAGGCCGGGGTGTTCGAGGCGACCGTCTCCTTGCAGACCGACTGTGGCCCGCAAGCGAACAGCAACTACGACTGGACGATGTTCGGCGAACCGCTGATCGTCTCTACCGACGGCCGGGTGCTGCCCCCGGAGACCGCCGTCTCCGGAGCGGGCGGGGTCCTGATCGCCGCGGTGCACACCGGGACGGGTGAAGTCCTCGTCGAGGGCCTCGACGCGGCCGGGCAGCCCGTCGCCGAGGCCTCGGCGTCGCAGGCCGTGGATCGGGCGGGCCTGACCTTCGTCTCCTTCGACTTCGGCGCAGTGGACGACTGCGTCGCCTGGCAGTGGCGCGCCGAGGGCCTGGACGTCACCGGCGCCTGGGGCGGAAGCTGGGAGCCCGTGCTGAGGCTGGCGAGCTGCGGGCCGGCAAGCGGCGTGACCATCGCCGGGGACCGCCTGACCGTGCGCGCGGGCGTAACGAATTCCGGCAAGGGGGCCCTGCTCCCCGAGCACGGGGCGACCGTGACTGTCAACGGCGTCCAGAAGCCCATCGAGCGCCTCGCGCCCGGAGAGAGCGCGGCGATCGAGTTCGGTCTCGGCATCCCGGACGTAGGCGGGCTGGAACTGAACG
>Ga0233425_10005170_pt1 | contig 20947 bp, 16 predicted proteins | sample Watercolumn_Towu_2_FD_181712 | JGI IMG/M metagenome (GOLD analysis project Ga0233425, IMG submission 181712) | Freshwater microbial communities from Lake Towuti, South Sulawesi, Indonesia - Watercolumn_Towuti2014_140_MG | ecosystem: Environmental > Aquatic > Freshwater > Lake | place...
GGTCAGAACCCATTTCGAACCAAGATTTTCTTTCTCCAGTTCGAGGAACAACAGCAGGTTTTCCTTTCTGTTTTTATAGGAAAACGTGGAAACTACCTCTGCAAACCATAAGTCGCCATGGAATTCAAGAAATTCAGGAGAGTTCGGTTCCGTTACCTCCTTGATGAATTCCTTCTTCAGTTTTTCATCAATATAAGGTCCGGTAAGGTCAAAAAGCATGTTCAGATAAACACCTCTGAAATGATTATCTCTGTACAGGCTGTCGCCCGGATAATACCTTACGCCATACCTGTCCTCCTCGTTATTGAATCTCCTGAAAAACTGGTTAACCTGTTTGGTTTGTGCATAAAGCGCACTCTCATCCTCCGTAATATTACCGATGGTATTTTGCGAAAGCAGGATTTCCGGACTTAAACCGGATATCAATATCAGAATTCCCAACAATCCGACCCGTGAATTCACTTTCGGCGTTTTAGATTTAATGAATTAAATGACCCTTGCGAAAATTGAAAATTGCCGTCCCGCACAGGGCGGGACTGGCAATATTTGAGAAATTATGAAAATTACCTTTTAATTCTTCGTGGTTTCCTTAACCCTGATGTCACCTAAAAGCACATCCCAAAAACCGATCATTCTGCCTGCTATCTGCGTTTCCTTCCTTTTCACATAAACGGTAATATCTTTCTTGGTCACATCCTGGTAAACCAGCCCGCCTTCAATGTCGTAGCCCGAAAACCGCTGGAATATCGTGATCACGCCGACATAGGTTCCGTCAGGCTGACGCTCCAGGTCGCTTACATACTCTATTTTATACCACTCGATATCGACTTTATTATAATTCAGTCTCATCAGTCGCTCAAGGTATTTTTGCACCTGGTAATAAATCACATCCGGTCGGCTCAGGGATGATACCCCGACTTCGCTGCCTTCCATGAACAACTCTACTGCCCTTTCGATCACGCGTGTAGCTTCGGAATATTCCGTGGCTTTATCGCCGATCAGGCTGATGTATTTGCTGAGATCGCGCACTTTCTCGAGCGCAAGAGAATCGATCGCCTGTTTCCTTTGCGGGCTAAGCTGATCCTGGGCAACTGACGATAAAGAAATCGAAATCAGAAATAATGCAATCAATATAATTTTCGGTTTCATAGGTGCTTATTTTTTTAAAAGTTCAAGTTCTGTGATCTGTCCGTATTCGTCAAATTTAACATTGAAGATTTCATTGGTGTATCTTTTCTGATCCTTGACGTAATTGAGATATGCTTCTATGGTCGTAGGCTTGTCGTAATCAGGAGGAAGCCCCGCTTCCTGACTGATAATAATCAATACAGGCACATTCTTCCCGGCATAGAGCTTCAGTGCTTCGGCTATTCTTGCATTTGCTGTTAGCACATCCTTGGCTGAGGCAATCTGGTGGAAATAATCATTGATGTACTGATACTTGTTAACCTCTTTCTTTTTTTCTTTCTCAAGGTTTTTTTGTTCTTCGAGCATTCTGATACGCTCCTTTTCTTTGGCAATTTTTTCTTCCACTTTTTTAATCAGTGCATTTACCTCCGGATCATTGAGGTTTTGAGCCTTGATGTCGTTCAGCCGGCGCTCCATTTCGGCAAGGGGCATCGTACCTTCATCATCAAGAATAGCCTGTAATTCAGCTTTGGCTTTTTCAACTTTTGCCGCATATTCCTTTGCAGCCGCTTCCTGAGCCAGCTTTTTCTTGCTTTTGCAGCCGGCAGTAGCGAAAACCATTCCTCCCGCCAACAGGAAAAGGAAAAGTTTAAGCGTTAATTTCATAGCATTTTTACTTTTCATAGCGTTGATATTTAGTCATTAATTAACTGCTAATTTTTGTCTTAAGTATTACAACGGGTATTTTTATGTGTTCTTATTTCTCCCGCAAAATTATCTACATTTGATACCGGTTCTAATCATGAAGAAAAAACATTTCAACATTCCGGTTTTAATTCCTGAAGCGGCATGTCCTTTTCAATGTATCTATTGCAATCAGAAGAAAATTACCGGTGCCAGCCACATCCCGGATCAAGAAGAAATTAACAAAATAATAACCGATCATTTATCAACTATTCCCGAAAACGATTCGGAAACAGAACTGGCATTTTTCGGAGGTAATTTTACCGGGCTGCCGGATTCAGAGCAACGGTCATACCTCAGCCTCGCTAAGCCGTTCCTCGATTCGGGAAGAATAATTGGAATCCGGTTATCAACCAGACCCGACTATATCAATAAATCCGTTCTGCAGTTATTGAAAAGCCATCGGGTAACAACCATCGAACTTGGAGCCCAATCCTTCGACAATGAAGTGCTGCAAATGTCAAAGCGCGGGCACACTTCGGAGGATACCGAAGCGGCGTCAAAAATGATCCTCGATGCAGGGTTTCGGCTGGGACTACAGATGATGATCGGATTACCGGGAGATACACCGGTAAAATCCCTTCTGACCGCTCATAGGATTATTGAACTGGGAGCCTCACAGACCCGGATTTATCCTGTCCTGGTCATAAAGGGCACAAGTCTCGAAAAGATTTATCTGGCAGGGGATTATAAGCCTCTGTCGCTGGAGGAAGCCATCAACTGGTCAAAACTTCTGTTTCTGAAATTTGAAAGTGCAGGTATTGCTGTAATCAGGATGGGACTCCATCCTTCCGATGGCATTCTTACAGGAAAAGACCTTGTCGCCGGACCCTTTCATCCGTCGTTCCGTGAGCTGGTACTTACCGAAATCTGGAGTGATTTGCTTACTCCGTTGCTGAACACAAGGACAACCACATTGTCCTTGCGCATTCCTTCTGCTGAGTTGAATTATGCGATTGGATACGGCGGTAAAAACAGGAAAATGTTGCTCAATGGTTTTCGGTATGTCAATTTTATTCCCGATAAAAGCATGAATAACGGGCACCGGAGATTTATTAAGGAATGAAACTTTGACCGTAAATAATTACAAATTATATACACTCTAATGCAGATTACCAAATTAAAGGAACTGACCACATGGAAGTGTAAAAAACTCTTGGTTTGCCGCCAGGTTAAATAAAGACCGTATCATGGACATTCTGGCTGATATGAGAATTCCGGGAGAGGCACTCGAAGCCCTCACTTCATTTGGAAATGTCGTTCCGTTTTCAACCTCATGCATCACGTATGAATCTGTAGCTTGTCACCCTGATATATTTATTTTCAATGCCGGTAAGAATTCTATTGTTGCACCCAATCTGCCGGAAACAATCTTGAGCAGGATAGTAAGTTCAGGAGTGCCGGTCAGCCACGGTGAAACTCCGGTTGGATCAAAGTACCCTGAAAGCGCTGTTTACAACGCCGTGATCACTGAATATTTTTTAATTCATAATTTTCGCATAACCGACCCGGTTATTAATTCTGCTGCCGGTGACCGCGAAATGATTCACGTCAGCCAGGGATATACCCGCTGCACAACACTTCCATTAAAGGAAAACCATTTCATTACGTCGGATGAAGGAATATTTCGGACTCTGAAACGGTATGGTCTCTATGTAATTTATATTAAACCGGCGAACATTATCCTGCCCGGTGCGAAACACGGATTTTTTGGCGGTGCCTGTTCCATTTTTGAAGACAGGGTTATAATAAACGGAAACCTGAACCATTTAGGCGAGGGTGACGAAGTCCGGAAATTATTAACCGACCTTAAGTATGATGTCATCGAATTATATGATGGACCGCTGTTTGACAGCGGGACGCTTGTATTTTTACCCTGAGGATTACATTTCATACGTTCCAGGCTCATTTTATTTAATTTCGCAAGCTTAATTTGTTTATCCCTTAATTATGTTACGAACACATACCTGCGGAGAACTGAGGCTCGCCCATATCAATGAAAAAGTAACCCTGGCTGGTTGGATTCAAAAATCGCGTGATTTGGGCGGAATGACCTTCATCGATCTCCGTGACCGATACGGCATTTCACAACTTGTATTTAACATGGAAGTCCAGCCGGAGCTTTGCTCATGGGCAAGAAAGCTAGGCAGGGAGTTTGTAATCCGTGTTACCGGGAAAGTAGCCGAAAGAAGTAACAAAAATCCGAAAATATCCACCGGCGACATCGAAATCCTGGTCGAAAATCTTGAAGTGCTCAATACATCGGCAACACCGCCGTTTACCATCGAAGATGTTTCGGATGGCGGTGATGAGCTCCGGATGAAATTCCGCTATCTTGATCTTCGCCGCAATCCACTGAGAAATAACCTTGCCCTCCGGCATAAAATGGCTATGGAAACCCGTAAATATCTCGATTCGCTCGGATTTTTCGAAATCGAAACTCCGTTTTTAATCAAATCGACACCGGAAGGCGCAAGGGACTTTGTGGTTCCATCGCGGATGAACGAGGGACAGTTTTATGCTTTGCCTCAGTCGCCGCAGACTTTCAAGCAAATCCTGATGGTTGCCGGCTTTGACCGATATTTTCAGATTGTCCGTTGTTTCAGGGATGAGGATCTAAGGGCTGACCGCCAGCCGGAATTCACTCAGATCGACTGTGAAATGTCGTTCATCACACAGGAGGATATCCTGAATACCTTCGAAGGACTTGCCTGTCATCTCTTTAAGGAAGTGAAAGGGATAGAACTTAGCGGTTTTCCGCGAATGACTTTCGATGATGCAATGAGATATTATGGCAGCGATAAACCGGATCTCAGGTTCGGAATGAAATTCGTTGACGTGAACGATCTTGCCAGGGGCAAGGGATTCGGCATATTCGACGAGGCTGAACTGGTGGTTGGGATTTGCGTTGAAGGATGTGCCGGATATTCCCGGAAGCAACTCGATGATCTGACTGAATTTGTAAAAAAGCCGCAGATCGGAGCAAAAGGGTTGGTTTCTATCAGATACAATTCCGACGGAACTATCAAATCAACGATCGATAAATTTTTCAACGAAGATGAACTGAAAAGCTGGATTGAAAATTTCAATGCTAAACCGGGCGATCTTATCCTGATTCTTGCCGGTGAAAAGAATAAAACGCGAAAGGCTTTGAGCGAGCTTAGGCTCGAAATGGGAAACAGGCTTGGTCTAAGGGATTCCCGGGTTTTTAAACCGCTATGGGTCGTCGATTTTCCGTTGCTCGAATGGAATGATGAAACGAGCCGGTTTTATGCCATGCACCATCCCTTCACATCTCCAAAGCCCGATGATATTGACAGGATGGAATCCGATCCGGGCGCTGTTCGCGCAAACGCTTACGACATGGTGATCAATGGCGTGGAAATCGGCGGCGGTTCGATACGAATCCACAACAAAGATTTGCAGAAGCGGATGTTTTCTCTTTTGGGATTTACAGAAGCAGAAGCCCAGAACCAGTTCGGTTTCCTGATGAATGCCTTTGAATTCGGCGCACCCCCGCATGGTGGTATTGCCCTCGGATTCGACCGGCTCGTAGCGATGTTTGGTGGCTCCGACAGCATCCGTGATTTCATTGCCTTTCCGAAAAACAATGCGGGCAGGGATATGATGATTGACTCACCATCAGAAATTTCGCAGGAGCAGCTCGATGAACTGAAACTAAAACTGGTGAAGTAATTCAAAGTTTCAAGCTTCAGGCATATTTTCCGTTGGCAGGTTGTTGTTTTACCTAAGATGAATGAGTTGAATCAGTAATAATTTTTCACCTCGTTTGTTGGAACCAGTTTGCCGTTCTGGATCGAAAACACCATCCAGGCATTGCCTTTTTGTTTTTCAGAAAGCTGCCAGATATTGAGGAGCTTGCCCTCGCCATATATCTTGACCATCGCATTCGATTTGGATAATGCCTTTGAATTTTTGCTGTCCTTGTTCGAATAGTCTTTCACAAAATAGTTGTATTCGGCTTTTTCATCGATATCTTTAACCGTAATTGTTTCCGGTCCGAACCCATCGCGATCGTCCCGGTCTAAAACAGCTTTTCCGTCGGCTGAAGAAATTTTTTCGCGGTAGGAAATGTGGTAATCCCCTTCCTTCACGAAATGGGCATCGAGATCATCAGGCTTTTTATCCCAGTCGAGGACAATGCGGATGGCTCCCATGGATATTACCGGAGATACGGTAAACCTGTTCCTGAATATGGTTCCGGCTACGATTTCAAATTTGTTGTTTTCGGTTATGAATCCTTCCTTCTCAAAAGTGAAGGGATAAATACCATCGGGTTGCTTTTCGAACCTGATTTTCCCTTCCATATCAGTTGTCATGGTCCGGAAATCCTGGATGGTTATGGTAGCGTCTGCTACCGGATTGCCGTTTTCTGCATTAAAAAACCTGAGCGTGAGCATACCTTCCTGTTCGGCGCCCGCGTCGTCGAGTTCGTCGCGCATTTTATCGATCTGCGAAATACCGGTCAGGCTCCAGCCCAACATCAATAAAATCATTAAAGCAATATTTTTCATTTTCGTGGTTTTTAATATTTCCATATTAATTTTTTCAGACTAATTATCGCTGCTTATATTTTCTTGCAGATGTCGCAGAACCGCACATAAGCATTATTTCTCTGTATAAATCTGCGGAATCTGCGAGATACTTTTCAATGTGGTTTTAAAGTGTCAATCATTTTTTCTTTTTTACGACAACTCCATATTGTGCAACTATCCTTTCATCCAGCGGCATCTGATAAATCCATTTCATGATTTTGTTCACTTTAACCTCATCCATGAATGGTACATTGTCCTTTGTAAAAACGAAGATCAGGAGGTTGTACTCTTTTTCTTTTTCCTCATTGTCGATCCCGAAATAATAGCCTTCCATATTGGAATTGACCGGGAAATGAACCTTTTCATTCTTCCTGAAAACCCGTTCCGGATCATCGTTCATGTAACTGTATGCTTTGTCATGATATGGATAAAGGATAAAAGCCGATTCATCCGTTACATCGAAAATTTTCAGGTATCCGTCTTTGGAAGGTGTAAATGAAAAATCAAGCGGATCGTCCTCGACATAATCTTCTTTGATCCCCTCAACCTTTATTACAAATGAAGGATCCTTCTTGTCGGTGTGCTTGTAAATCGTTGCTGAAATTTCAACCTCGATCAGAATATTGCCGAATTCATTGATATCGCGCTTCAGTTCCTTCACTTCCTGAACCATGATCTCGGCTCCTGTTTCTGTCGATACGAAGGATTGGAATATTTCCTTGAATTTCTGATCATCCTCGAAAGTGTAAAGGAAGTCAGAAACCTGGACGTTTTCTGCTATTCCTGCCTGAACCATTGCATTTTTCTTGGCTTCATCAATGGCTCTGTTTTTTACTTCTTCCAGTGTAAGGTCACGGGCTTCGTAGGTTCCTCTTGCGGTCACGGTGACTTCTTTCTGTGAAAAAATTTTGCCTGATGACAACAAGGAAAAGAGGACAACAAGAAAAAGAAACGAATTTATTTTTTTCCAAATCATTTTTTCCACTTTAAATTTAAAAATGAACTGCGATTTTTTTACCACATAGGCACATAGGATCATAGGATTCACATAGAGGATTATTCCCTTGGCAATACAAGATAATATTCATTTTCCATGTTTTTATGTGGTTAACATTATTGTACCAAACCTTTTCAAGCCTACTGAACAAATTTCCAGCTTTGCCAAACATTTTCAATAACCGGGCTTACATTCACTTTCGGGTCCTGTTCTTTTTGATTCACCCTGAGCGATTCGATAGAAACATTCCCTGAAATGTAATCCCCCAGTTCCTTGTAAGTAATATTGCCTTTTGTTTCCTTCAGTTTCTTCAACAGAAAAAATGTGAACATGCCGTGCTGCTCTTTTTTGTAAGGCATGGCAGATTGCTCTCCACTACTGGCAGTAAAAACCACAATATTTCCAGTGATAAGATTTTCTTTTGCTTTGACTTTCACGCCACGTGCAGCGATCAGCCCCGCATCCCTTGCACCTCCACTGAAACAGGCATCGAGGAAAACAGTCACCTTCCCGGCTCCGCTTTCTGCAAACTTCTTGTAGATGTCTTCCAGCTTTATGGCGGCATTCAGATTAGTCCCTGTTACATCAACAGGGATCAGGTATGGGGTTTTGGTTTCTTCATCAGGCAATCCATGTCCGGCATAAAAAAATACAATTTCAGCCTGATTTCCGGTTTTTGACGCAAGTTTCGAAACCAGGTCAATTTTCTGCGAGATCTCGCCTGTCGTGGCATCCAGCAGCAAATGAGTATTGATTTCATCTACACCCAGTGTCTTGATTGCGTAATCCCGGAAAATCGTTGCATCATTTCGGGCAAACTCAACATTAGCTTCTGTATTCAATCCTGTTTGATAACGAGCATAATCCTCATTCCCGATGATCAATGCATACCTGTAAGGCAGTTTTGTCCGGTTGACCGGGATGTTCTTATCCACATCCGAAGAAAGAGAAGCCACTTTAATATCCTCGGTTTGAGTCTGTATCCCGGCAATAACCACTTCACTCCGTGCGGTCAGTTTCTGTTCCAGCCCGACGGTCAGCGTAGTATCGCGTCCATACCTGTTCAATGATTCGTTAATATCGATCAGAACCGGGATTTCATTTAAGACATAGCGCCGTGTGGCTGTAAACAGGAATTCAAGCTCCGACGTTGCGCCACGAGCCAGATTTCCAATTTCGAACCGGTTTTTTTCTCCCAGAAATATACAGTTAGCATTGGGAAGCTTAAATTCCGTGATGACATTTTTAGCATCGCCCTGCCCTACGTTCTGAACAATGACTTTGAGATTGATCGGGTAATTCAGCTTGATCAAACCTCCGTCTTCGGTGCTGAAGACAGCATCGGCAACAATCAGTTTAGGACTTGCGAACTTTTTTGTTTCGATTTTTATTTCCAGCGGAAAAGCATCCAGCCCGCGTTCTTCCTGAACCTCGATCACGAATTCTGCAATTCCGTCAGGGAGGGATTGTTCACTTGTGAAAGGAATAAGGACACTTTTAGTGCTGTTTCCTGAAAGGTCGCCAAGCGGATAAGTGTTACTGAATGTCAGCCCTTTTATTCCCTGGTTTTTCAGTGAAACCTTAACATTAACACTTTTAGCCGTTCCTTCGCCGATATTTTCCACGTTCAGGCTGATATTGCACTTCTCGGTTGCATCGATAAAATTATTCTGATTCTCATCGGTAAATTTTTCACCGGTAATAATCAGATCGGGAAGTTGAGTAACTACCGAGCGTTCCGTCTTTGTGAAGGTAACTTTTTTCTGCTCGCTTTTCCCTGATATCACCTGGCTGATTGAAACGACAGGCAATGCAATCAGCAGTATCAGGATGTATTTTGTTTTCATTTCAAAAATATTTTTCAAATTATTCATTTTAGAACCGGTAGTTCAATCCAACCATTGGCTTATCCACATAGGGATCATAGAGAAACCTGAAGGAAACAGCCGGTTTGGCTGATTGCCTTCTTAGCTTGCCCGCCTGGATGCCAGTCCAGATCAGGTCGCCGACCCAAACCCCGAGTGCAAGACCTGCAAACAATTTCGAAGCATTATTTTGCTGCTGCGACTGGGTGAAAAAACTATCCCTGTCGTCGGATGTGGTAGCGGATTTATAATCCTCATAGGTATTAATTGCAGCCTTATTCATTACTACCGAACCTGCAATGCAGGCATATCCTGCGATGCCGAGCAGCCATTGTGCGCCCTGCCCTTTGGCGATCCGGTTGCCCAATCCAGGCAGTAGCAACGAAAATGCCATCGCTCCCGGAACACTGATGCCGGATCTTTCAGCTTTTACCTCCACCGGTTTTTCTTTTTGAGCATCTTTTGGAACACCGCTTTCTTTTCGGCTTTCCGAGCGACCATAAACCTCCACAGAAAACTCCTCGTCGATTAAAGCATTGTCAGCCTCTGCATCCCACACGATCCGTTTGCCAGGTCCGCCCGAAACACCTTTGTTCACATCACCGATTACCGAGGCAGGGATAATGGTTTTCCCGGAAGCGGTAACGATTTTCACCCAAATTTCGAACGTTTCCCCTTCTTTATATTTCGTTATATCATAGTAAATAACCAGTTTCGAACCTTCGGCATCGAAACGGATATTCTCGATCTTTGCAGCTGATTGGGAATGTCCGGATATCCCAAAAAACAAAAGGATTCCTGCCAAAGCCAGTGCAAAATTTATAGTGATTGATTTTTTCATTTTCAATGCCATTTTATGATTAATTCGAATCGGATAATGCTGTAACTGCTTTAGGGTTCAGGTCATTATGAACCGAAGTTGGCTTAACTTTTGGTAAGTCCTCAAATTCATTTGCCAGTAAGAACTCTTCACCTTTTTGATTGGTTACATAAACCTGGAGGTTCCAGTTATAGTTGTAATTATTATTAACTACAAACAATGATTCCCAGGTAATTCCATTGTCAAATGAAATCATGTCACCTGCTCCTGATATCGCGGGTCCATCGTCAACGCCGGCGGGGTAGGTTCCAATAACATAGTCGGTAATCCAGATTCCAGCCCAAACTTCAGTTGCTGAATTGATGTAGTATTGGTTCGTGGGAGAATATTCGGTCCATCCATTGATCACGGGTGAAGGAACATCCTCGTAGTAAACTAAATTAGGAGTTGTCCCGTCATAAATCTCAACATGGAAAAGAGCATCGGCTACAGCGAAAAAGCGGAACCTGGAAATCCGGAAGCCATTATACTGTGTAAGCGCCTGGGTAGGAAATCTCACTGCAATATCAAATGAAGAACCATCATTCATTCCGATCGAATTAAAATTATTCCCGTCATCATAATGCAACCATGCGAAAGAACCGCCACCGGGCAGGGTGTGAAAGCTTTCAGTATTGCCATATTGAATTCCATTGCCGTCTTTTACAAACGACCGGACATTGTAGTCCGTATTAGAAGTAAGTCCGTTGATCGTCGCTGTATAGTACCCAAGCACTGAAGTTGTACCCAGAGATAGATGAGCATCGCCAACCTCAGGTGTCAGGTCGCCGGCAATCCAGCAAAATCCGTAATCATCAAGACTCTCTTCCTCGCCCAGATCGATGATATTGGCATCGATCGACGCGCCATTGGTATAAACAATGGTGACCGGATCTGTTGTTACGGCTGCTACCCGAACAAGGTCTATTTTTGTGCAATTCGTCAGGCTTCCGGTGATTAAGATCATGATAAGAAAAATCACCGTCGCACCGGAATATTTATTCTTCATGTGAAATGAATTTATTGTTTTCAATTTACTGCAATATATCCGCTTTGATATTCATCATTTTCTGAGTGTGATCCGAATCGTAGTCGAATAAAAGATTTCCGTTCAGCTTGTAGAGTTTCACATAGTTGAGGTCGAACCATACAATAAGTTTTCCGACTTCTATTCCCGAAAGAACCTCAATCTGTGCGTCCCCATTCTCAAAGGAGATTATTTTGAGGGTTGATCCGCTCGCAATCTTTAGCTTGTCGATATATGCCGCCTCTCCGTCAACGGTTTCAAGCTTGATGATGCCGTCGCTGTTCAGCATAAAATTGATCTTGCCTATATTCTCGTAGATTTCTGGATACATTTTTTTAAATCCGGGATTGTACTTGTCAAAGGCTTTTTTTACATCCTCACCCGAGATTTTAATTCCGGTCAGCTTGATCAGGTTCATTACTGAGAATACCCCGGCGATCGTCCTTTCGTATCTGGCAGCGATCAGCTTGTCGCTTTCAGTTTTCAGGCTTTCGATGACGTTGAATGATTTTAGTTCGTTTGTATTCATGGCTAAACTTCCGACCGCCACGCCAGCCGAATTCTGAAAGGTTCCGGTAAGATAAATTAGACCCATAGGTCCGGTTTGTAAGCCATAGTTGGTGAAGCTTTCATTTTCATTATAGAAGGAAGTTCCCTTGTTCACTCCATCTGTGGAGCATTTGCTGAGAAAAACCAGGAAGTTTTCCTGCGGATAGGTATCCAGCCCAACTTTCATCGCCCATTTAAACATTCCGTCGCGGGTGTATTTGGCAATGAATACATCATTCAGCCCTTCCATACATTGCAGCGATGAGGCTCCATTTTCAAATTCTATTTTACCGCTGTAAGAACCGCTGATGTAAATGTCATCATCGGCATCGTACAAAATAGACAAACCGGTACAACTGTTCGCTCCGGTTGCTTCTTTTGCCCAAACCACATTCCCTTCGCCGTCGTACTTAGCCACGAAAACACTTCGTTTTGAAGGATCGTACTTCGACTTTAGCATAAATTTTCCGAATTGTGCCTGCCCCTCGAAATATCCTGTTAAGTACGCATTGTCCTTGGTGTCGAAAACAATGTCTCTCATGTTGCTTCCCCGGTATCCTCCTGATTTCTGGGCAAGTTCCCAGTAGGATTTGTTTACCGAACCGTTAAACATCATTTCATCGATCTCGATGATCTTGCCTTCAACAGTTCTGAATTCGGGCATTGCCATTCCGACCGGCGCATTCTCAAACGTTGCATCGGCAATCACATATTTCTCATTTTTATACATCACATAATCTCCGGGTACCTCACCGTCAAATCTTACCGCAGTGGAAATGTGGCTCGGATATTCAATCCCGATTACTTTTTTGTTCAGCAGGGTTTTAACCAGGTATGCAAAAAATACCGACCGGTCTTCGCAGTCGGAATAAGGATAGAACAGGATTTCTTCCGGAAAGAAAAATTTCTCTTTTGCAAATTGCTGCTGGTCTGTTGCATATTTAAAAGCAGTTTGTACAAACCGAAGCAAGAAGCTGACAGCCTCTTGTTCTGACATTCCGTCAACAACCGGCTTAAAATTCTCAAGGATGGATTCCTTGGTTTCTGACGAAACCGGAGCATCGAAATAAATATTCAGATCAGCCTGGGGATAATCTTTGTAAAAATCGATCAGGCTTTTGTTGAAATAGAAATTAAATGAATATGGCTTATCAAGATAACTAAAAGCAATGGATTTCTGGCTTATCTCTTTCGAAAAATTCATCGGGTTGCTGATGGAAAAATCCACGAGGCTGTTGGCATCAGGATAATCCTTGTCGTAAGTGTAGATGCTGGTTCCGATATCGCGCATGAAATAGTAGTTAAGTCCTCCGGCTGTATAGAAATTTTTTGAATACAAAGTAAATCTGGAAGGCACCAGAACGCTCACTTTATTGTTGGCATAAGCGATCCTGGTTTTAAATCCGGAATGGGTCATCATTCCCCAGACCATTAGATCTTCTCCCGATGCGGAAGCTGGGTAAAGGGTTTGTGCAAACTTCTGCACCAGCAAGTAATAAGCCCAGTCATTCAGGTTCATTGAGCTTTTGTAGCTCATAAGCTGGTCAATCAGTCCGCTATAGTTGCTTCCGCTGAGTTTTTCCCATGCACTGCTGATGGTAGCAGGATTGATCACGGCTGGCGGATCGAATTTCATCTGCTGATCATAATCAAGGACGATCCTCACACCGAAAAATCCAAAAGTCAGATTTCCCTTCGCATAAGATTCCTCCTCCGATTTCTGGATCATCGGAGTTTTGATCTGAAGCTCAGCTTCCTTTTTGATATTGATGGAGGGTTTAATAGCCGGCATCCTGACCCATTGTCCCTCACGGGCAGAGTCGGTCTTATATTCCGGAAGAACAGGCGGTTTCGGCTTTTCAGGAGGTGCAATCCCTTTCATCACATTCATTTGTTCCCATTGTTTTTTCAGGTATGCAGCATATTCCTGATCCTTCTGCTTAACGTAATCATCAAATTCTTTTTGCATCCTGTCCATGAATTCCTGCTGCTTCTGCTTGAAAGCTGCCATTTCGGATGCCTTTTGTTTTTTATACTCTTCAAAGGTTTGTGCCTTCAGTTGCACAGATATGACCGTTGAAATAATAATGACCAATAAGATTCTGCTATTCATTTCTTTTAATTAATTGATTTTGTGTGAATAATCCAAATCCATTGCAAGGCAGTTATCCCTGATGCAAATCCTTTTAATAATAAATGATGGTAAGGCTTCCGTGATTTCTCTTGACAGGTTTTGATTCCGTGAAGTGTACTCATCTCCTACCTGTTTCAGATTGCCTGAAAGCGGATGCGAAAGAAGTGCTATTTTCTGGATCACAAGCTGAAAATAGGACTTCCACAAGCCATAATTCAGTTTTTGAAAATTTAAATGTTCGGGAACCGGAGTTGAACTATCAGTGTTATCGGTGTACCGGAAAACTGTGTAAGGAAAATTATGTTTTCCGGAACCAAAGGACGATTCTATCTCCACCAGATTATTTACGGATTTGAATAAATAATGAAATCCATCCTGACCGGTGTTGTTCACCAATGACAAAAGATTCAATGATATTTCGTACCGGTCTTCGGATTCGAACGTATTTTGCTTTTGCCTTTCAACCTGGTACGCTGTTGCCAATACCCTGATCGTATCGGCTATCGCCTCTTCATCTGGTTTTTCCGTAAACTTCATCAATACTATCGCTTCTCCAAATGAAGTAAAGTGCCGGTTAATTATTTCAAACTGTGGGTTGCCGACAATGAAAGATGATTCGATGTTATAAAGATTTTCATACTTGGTAATAAAATCATCCGTTCGGCTTTGGGATTCTTCATTCGAAAAATTATCGATAATACTGGTGACCCTCGACTGATGCAAAATGGCAAAGACAGCCTTAGCCCTTAAAACCGCCAGTTGAAAACCAACCGACGTATCCATTCCCGGATCTGAAATTCCAAGTGCATAGCTAATGCCGATTCCTGAAGCCGGAAATTGATAAAGCCAGCCGGGCAGAGAAGAGGGATGAAGAATTTTTATTCCGCCTGAATCCGATCCTGATTTTTCGGTTTCCTTAATAAATATCTGATTGAACTGATGATAATCAGCGTCTGTGTCGCTAACCGGGCTGATTTGAGCAAATACAACCACACTTGCAAAGAAGTTGATTGCAGTCACTAACAACAGTAGTACTTTTCGCCACCGGATTCTCATACTTTCAAATACAATAGAAGCTATAGCCATTTCCCGGCGTTTACAGATTCTACCGGTTAAAAACAAAAAAATAATGGCGCAAATCAACTAACCGCTTTACCACCGGTTTGCCGTTTGCGCCATTAAATAAGTCATATTGCCGGAAGAAAATTGGTCTTGAAAACCGAACGAAGGTTACATTCCTCTTTCCTTTGCCATTTTTTCCATCTCGGCATCGAAAGTCTTTTTGAACTGCTCGTAGTCGTAATCGATCTTCAGCTTGTCGTCCTGCGAAAGACGGGCATTCATGGCATTCATCAGCTCGTCGCCAGCCAGTTCGAGGGCAATGTATGTTTTGTAATTGCCTTCGCTCGTCTTTGTCGTTTTCTCGCAAATGGTCTTCACGCCGGTGAGTTTCTGATCGATGACTTCGCGCGTCAGCGACTCATACTTCTTTTCAAGGTCTTCGACCTTGTTTAGTTCACGCGAATTCAGATAGTTGTCAATAACCCCTTTAACAGTGGTTTGAATGGCAGCAGCCAGTTCAGCACGGGTATTGCTCATTGCTTTTTTCTTTGCTGTTGCCTGATCCATGCTTTCACCCATTTGGTTCGCCCTGAAATACTCATTGTTCGACTGGAATTCGGGTCCTGAACAATATACTTCAATCAATGTTTCGCCCTGGTCTTTTGCAGACGCAGCTTTTTCCTTTGATTTGCAGCCGCTGATGATAAATACAATAGCCAGAGCGGCAAGCATCACGATTTGAGAAATTCTGTAATTCATTTTCATAAAAAAAATTTTTTAACGGTTAGTTATTTACATATTTTTCACTGGTCAAAGTTAGGATTTTTAAACTGAATATTTCATTAAATTTTGAAATTTATAAATGTTCAAATTAGCTTCGTTATTCCGAGACTAAATAATTTTAGATTGATTTCAGAAATCGGGATCCAAAACAAAGATAAAGGATCGTGGTAACTACGATGAAAGAGTAAAAGAATCAGGGTAACATTTTAATCACTTACCATTTTGTAAAGATTTACAAGTACAGATTAGAAATCCAGGTTCTAATCGGTACTATTTTTATCTGCCGTATTTTATTGTAATTTTTCTTTGGATAAACCAGCTATAAAAGTCAATCCAGGTCAAAGGTTCTCAGCAGGTCTCAGATTGAATAACTATTTTTGTCCCCAATTTATAATCCAGCACATGACCGCAAAGGACATAGAGATCATGGCTCCTGTAGGTTCCTACGAATCGCTGATGGCGGCTGTCCAGGGAGGCGCCGACTCCGTTTATTTCGGAATCGGTCATTTGAATATGCGGTCGAAATCGAGCCGGAATTTTACACTCGATGATCTGAAAAAAATTTCCGGCATTTGCACCGACAATCATATTCGGTCATATATAACCCTTAACTCGGTAATTTATGATGACGAGATTGCCGAGGTCAAAACCATTGTGGATGCGGCTGTGAAAAATCACATTTCTGCAATCATCGCTTCCGACCAGGCTGTGATCCAATATGCGAACCAGGCGGGTATGGAAGTTCACATGTCCACACAAACCAATATTTCGAATTTGGAGGCTGTCCGGTACTGGTCGAAATATGCTGATGTTATGGTTACAGCCAGGGAGTTAAATTTGAATCAGGTTGCAGCAATAACTAAAGCTATCGCTGAGCAACAAATCAAGGGTCCCTCAGGAAAACCGGTTCAGATTGAAGTTTTTGCACACGGCGCTTTGTGCATGGCAATCTCAGGTAAGTGTTACCTGAGTCTCGACAACCTGAATTCGTCGGCTAATCGCGGTGCATGTTTACAGCAATGCCGCCGACCATACCATGTAACTGACGATGATGGAATAGAACTGGTGGTGGATAACGAATATATCATGTCGCCTAAAGATTTAAAGACACTCGATTTTCTAGATAAAATCCTCGATGCGGGGGTGAAGGTGCTCAAGATCGAAGGCAGAGGCAGATCGGCGGATTATGTAAAAACTGTCAGTGCGGTCTATCGTCAGGCAGTGGACGCATATTTTGAAGGTTCGTTCACAAAAGAAAATCTTGAAACCTGGAACCTGAAACTTGGAACCGTTTATAACCGTGGCTTTTGGGATGGTTATTATCTCGGAAGAAAAATGGGTGAATGGACAGGACAATATGGCTCTTTAGCTACCCGGCAAAAAGTTTATGTTGGGATGGTGACCAATTATTTCAGCAAGCTGAAGGTTGCCGAGATTAAAATGGAAACAAATGATCTAAATCTGAACGACGAATTTAAGATCATCGGACCGACCACCGGAGTTTACGAAGATACCATCTTAGAAATCAGGGTTGATATCCAGAATGTAAATCGGACTGTTAAAGGTGAAATGTGTTCGGTTCCGGTAAAGGAGTTGGTTCGCAGGGGAGATAAAGTTTACAAAGTTGTTGATTCCTAAGTTAAATGATGACATGATTAAATAGGCACTGTAGCACAATTTTATGCATTAGTAATGCACAATTTTATGCATTGGTAATGCACAATTTCATAAGCTTGCAAATGAGTTACTTCAACCTCCATACCCACAGCTTCTTTTGTGATGGCAAGGAATCGCCCGAAGAATATGTGAAACAAGCCATCGGTTTGGGATTTCACACACTCGGCTTTTCAAGTCACGCACCGGTTCCATTTCATAACAATTTTTCGCTGAAGGAAGATAAAATGGATGATTACTTATCAACGATCCGGAAGCTCGGCGCCTCCTACGCGGATCAGATCAATATACTTCTTTCGATGGAGATTGATTTCATCCCGGGAATAACCAGGGACTTTTCCGAGTTCAAATCGGCTGGAAAACTCGATTACGTCATTGGCGGAGTGCACCTGGTTCGCAACCCGGAAAAACCAGATCTTTGGTTTATCGACGGACCCAAACAAGAGACATTTGATGACGGATTGCACAAGATTTTTGCCGGCAATCCCAGGAAAGGAGTTGAAGCCTACTTCAGCCAGATTATGGAGATGGTCGCAACGCAAAAGCCTGATATCATCGCCCATTTCGACAAAATAAAGATGCATAATAAGAACCGCTATTTTTTGGAGGAGGAAGGCTGGTATAAAGATCTGGTTTGGAAGACGCTGAAATTCATTGCTGACGAATCGAATTGCATAGTGGAGGTTAATACAAGAGGAATGTATAAAAAGCGAAGTGAGACTTTTTTCCCCGCACCACACATTCTTGAACAAATTCACCATCTGAAGATACCCATTACTTTGAGTTCAGATGCACACCATCCAAATGAACTGAATGGATTTTACAATGAAGCCTTGAAACTGGTAAGAGAAATAGGCTTTACAGAGTTATGTTATTTTGACGGGAAAAGCCGTTTAATACAAAAGATTGAATACCGATCTTAAGCAAAACAGGGTATTTCGAGCCGTACCCTGGTTCCGAGCGGTTGATCTGCCGAGTCTTTCAAATCCTGGATGTGAAGTAAAATCTTATTTCGCCATTTCTTGTTCAATACCTTTATCCGTTCCACCGTTATGTCCGTTGCCAGCGATTTATGCTCCTTGTTTTGCTTGTATAAAATTTCCTTTGCCTTCTCCCTGCCTACTCCGTTATCTTCCACCTCAAACACAATGGAACCGTTCTTTAACGTGAAACGGATAAAGATATCACCTTTCGTATACCTGTGCTTGATACCGTGCTCGATGGAGTTCTCGATAAACGGCTGGGCAAGCATCGGGGGGATGACGATATTTTCAGGATGGATATTTTCACCCACTTCAATGGAATAGTCAAACTTATCCTGGAACCTTATTTTCTGCAGTTCCAGGTAATTCTCGATGGTTTGAATCTCTTCCTTCAGAGTGACATATTCTTCGGAGGAGCTATCGAGAATATTGCGGACGAGTTTGGAGAAACGCGAAAGGTATTTGCTTGCCTTATCGGGATTTTCTTCGAGGATATAATTCTGGATGCTGGTGAGGGAGTTAAAGATGAAATGGGGATTCATTTGGGAGCGGAACAGCTTTTGCTGCAAAAGCAGGTTTTGCTGCTCGTTCCGGAGCTTGTTCTGGCGAAGGATCAGCCAGGCAAAGAGCAGCACGGTCACCACCAGTCCTCCCAGCCCGAACAAAAATCCCCTCGACTGCCGGAGCTTTAATTCCTTGAAAGCATTATCCTGCGACAGCGCTATGATCTGCCCTTCTTTTCGCTCGGATTCGTATTTGGTTTGCAGTTCGATAAGGTCGCGGTTTCGCTTCAGGAACTGCAGTGTGTCGCCTGCGCGAGACAACGCTATGTGATATTTCAAAGCCTCGTTTGTCCTGTTTTGTTTCTGATAGATTTTATAAAGGCGATAATACATCCATTCTCCCCAATCCCAGGTCATCTCTTTCATGGATTGCAGGGGCATGGGGCCGAATGGCTCATAGCCCCATGAAGCGACATACTTCAGTGAATCATAACGATACCAGGATTTCCGCGACAGCATCTCCTCAAAGCGTTCTTCGGATTCGAGGAATTGCATCTCTGCATTCTTCAAATCGTTCAAATCATAATAACATTCTCCTAAGATGTTTGACGTATAAATCGCCATTGAGATAAACCCGTTATTTTCATACCATGCGAAACATTTCTTTAAAATTGACACCGCCGTATCCGATTCGCCGGCTGAATGGAAGTAGTCGGCCAGAAAGATCAATGCACGGTATTTCTGAGCTATGATATTTATATTGTTGTCGGGAAATGACAATGCTTTTTGAAAATAGAACTTTGCGCTATCCGCAACCCCCAAACCATAATAATCCGCACCTATGGTCCATGTGTTAATCAATTTCTCAATTTCAGGGAAATTGTTTTTGCTCATGACACCAAGTAACTGAAGCCGGTATTTGAGCGATTCTTTGGGTCTTCCCATAAGGACAAAGGTCTGAGATATACCAAACCCAAAATGTACTGAATCTGCAACACTGCCCACCATTTGCCCTTCCGGCAGACGTTCATTGCATTTTTCAATCGCTACGTTGCCATACTCGACAGCTTTTTCATAATTACCCGCATAAAAGTGCGTACTGGCAATATCATAAACTAACCAGTAAACGGTATGTTTTTGATCAAGTCTTTCTGCAATGGATAATGCTTCGTAGTAATTCTGTAAAGCCTTCGGGTAATTGCTCAGGTATTGATATAAATGTCCTTTGTTTCTGAATGCGTCGGCTTTTCCGGCTTCGTAATTCAACTGGTCTGCCAGTTCCATGGCTTGGTCTGCGTACTTTCTGCCAGACGCCGTATCCTCAAAGTGTACCGATGTAGCCAGCCGGTTCAGTGTATTTACCCGTTCTTCGCCATACTGATTAGGCAGAACCGATAAAAGACTGTCGGGATCCCACGTCTCGAGACATGCGAATTTTTGCGAAAAACCAGTGCATGCAAACAGCGTCGGTACCAGGATAAAAAGAACTGTTTTCTTCATCATGCAGGATTAATTGGAATATCAATCACCACTTTGGTTCCTGTGGGTATATTGTATCCACCGGTAAGGTCTTCGATGCGAAGCGCTATTTTTTTCTTCAGTCTTTTATTCAGAACCCGGATCCGCTCTATGGTAATGGCTGTTGCCAGCGATTTATGCTCCTTGTTTTGCTTGTATAAAATTTCTTTTGCCTTCTCCCTGCCTACTCCGTTATCTTCCACCTCAAACACAACGGAGCTGTCCTTTAATCTGAAACGGATAAAAATATCTCCCTTCGATGGCCTGTGCTTCATGCCGTGCTCGATGGAGTTCTCGATAAACGGCTGGGCAAGCATCGGGGGGATGACGATATTTTCAGGATGGATATTTTCAGACACGTCAATCGAATAGTTGAACTTATCATGGAACCGTATTGTCTGCAGCTCCAGGTAATTTTCGATGGTTTGAATCTCTTCCTTCAGGGTGACATATTCCTCGGTAGAACTGTCGAGGATGTTGCGGACAAGTTTGGAGAAACGCGAAAGGTATTTGCTTGCCTTATCGGGATTTTCTTCGAGGATATAATTCTGGATGCTGGTGAGGG
>Ga0233425_10005171_pt1 | contig 20943 bp, 27 predicted proteins | sample Watercolumn_Towu_2_FD_181712 | JGI IMG/M metagenome (GOLD analysis project Ga0233425, IMG submission 181712) | Freshwater microbial communities from Lake Towuti, South Sulawesi, Indonesia - Watercolumn_Towuti2014_140_MG | ecosystem: Environmental > Aquatic > Freshwater > Lake | place...
TACGAGCATGGTTTCTGCAAGGTTTTGATGAATAATATTCGTTTCCTCGGTAACTCAATCTCGCGGATTTTCGTTCCTGAGCCTTTCTTTGCTTTGCTGTCGTGACTTTTTAAGGGGTAACTATTTAAGAATAGACACTACAAATCTATTAATTGCTAAGTGAACTTTAAAGATTACTTACCTTATATTGATTTTTAATATTTTTCGAATTGGAATGTGTACTGGAGCAGGTAATGTTTTGTCAACACCGTAAAAACCATTTCCATATGTACTAATGTAACCAATTAATTGTTCGTTATTTTTGAGAACAATATTAACTGGTAGATAGCTATTAATATTATCTGTGCCATCTATGATTACAGATTTAATATTAAGAATAGATATAATTTCTCTGGAGTTGCCATCAATCACTTTCCTTTCAGAGTCTTTCCACTCTGTAAAAACAAAAAATTCGTTATGGCCATCGTATTTCAAACTATCATAATATTTAAGTTTCCCATCATTAAATATTATTTCTACTGCCGAGTTATTGTCAGTTTGCTGAATTTCATTTATCGTTTTGCTTACTTGAGGGCTTTCTAATTTTTCCTTTGCTTCATCTAGTCTTTCTTTAGTAACAGGTTTTTGCATATCTAAATTTATTGATATGTTAGATTTTTCCCAGATTAACTCTAATATTTCTACTTGACCAACTCCTTTCAAGTTTTCAAACCCCAAAGAATTTGCTTTTAAATCAGATTGGTTTCTAATTAGATTCCATGCGTCAGACGAAATGCAAATCCCTTTTGGCTTTACAAGTGAATGGATTCGAGATGCAATGTTAACTCCGCTTCCCAATATATCGCCGTCTGGTTGTATTTTAACATCTCCAAAATGAATACCGATTCGAATAGAAAAATCTTCAATTTTTTCTATTTCAAATTCTTGTTGAATTCTTATTGCACAACGAGATGCTTGTATGACGCTATCAAACATTATGAGGAATGCGTCGCCAATCTCCTTAATTTTTTTTCCACCGTTTATTTTGATAAATGGTGTAACAATTCTTCTTTTTCTGTCTAGCATATTTAACGCTGACTGTTCGTCTCTTTGCATCGTCTCTGTATAGTTAACAATGTCAGTAAAAATAATTGCTGCTAACTTACGGTCGTTGGTTTCTATCATAGTAATATTACTTTCAAATTAAATTTTTGTTTCCAATTTCATGATTTCTCTCTCAAACTTTTTCACTGTTGCGCGATGATACACAGCAAAAGCAGGGCACTTATCATTTCAAATCCATGTGCTTCACGTGAACAAGCCGATGCCCAACCATATCAACTGCGGCTTGGCTTTGTTCAATAACAATGTAACCGATGAGCGGTTCGTAATATCCTTCTTTCGGTTTCATATCAATGAAGAGAACTTCGTTATAAATCGGAGGAAATCCTTCAATTTGAATTTTTACAGGTCCGCAAATTTCACCATCGGTTGTATCTTGCGTTGCGGTTACAACAGAAACGTTGCGCACTTTTTCTAAATTTCCCAATCGCTCTCTCCACGCATTTGGCAGCACCATAAATGTCGCACCCGTATCTACAAGTGCATCGCATCGAATACTTTTTGAAGTATCCATTACGTTTTCAATTTTGACTGACGAAATAATTCTTCCCATATATTTTTCTGAATTTGAAGTTAATAAGTTCTGTGTAATTTTTTCATTTCTCTCTCAAACTTCTTCACCGTTGCGCGATGATATACGGCAGAAGCAAGCGCGCGGGGAGAATGTTTGTTCCATCGTTTCGGAGATGAAATCATTTCCATTCCTTTCCAAATCCGAAAACGTTTGTGAATAAGTTTGTGCAACGCGCGATAAAAATCCGGTGAATACGTTCCGTGATACATCATCGCCAAATCCTGACTATCGAACCAATTTTGTTTTTCGCCGAGTTGCGTTTTCACGTTATCATAAAATTTTGTTCCCGGCAATGGATACGAAATTGAAACGCCAATTTCATCCGGCAAACAATCGCGCACCATTTGAAATGTTTTTTCAATATCCGCTTTCGTTTCACCTGTGTAACCGAATTGCAAAAAGAAACCGACACGAATGTTGTGTTCTTTTAGTTTGCGCGCAGATTCATAAATTTGCTCAACGGTTGTTCCTTTTTCCATTGCAACCAAAATTTTTTGCGAACCGCTTTCCGCTCCGAGCCACGTAGTAGTGCATCCCGATTTTGCAAGCGCTTCAATCGTGTTTCCTTTTACTAATAAATCCGCTCGTGATAAACATTTAAAAGGAATTTTAGCATTTTCTTTGTTCACAATTTCCGAAAACTCTTGAATCCAATTCGGTTTCAGTCCGAAAATATCATCGCAAAACCATAAATGGTCGGGAGAATATTTCTGTTTCAACAATTTCATTTCTTCCACAACATTGTGCGGCGAACGAACATTATACACTTGCCCGTAAATCGGTTTCGCGCACCAATTGCAATGAAACGGACATCCGCGCGTTGTTACAATGTTTGTTGAAAAATATCCGTGTCGTTCTTTCCAAATTTTTCTGTAACGTTCCGTGTCAACAATATCGCGGGAAGGAAATGGAAGTTCGTCGAGTTGATGAACGACGGAACGGGGAAGGGTTTTTGTTATTTCACCGTTATCAAACGCAAGTCCGTTAATTGTTGCGAGTTGCGAGTTGCGAGTTGCGAGTTGCGAGTTGCGAGTTACGAGTTGCGAGTTTTCAGTTTCGAGTTGTTGAAGAAGTTCAAAAAGAGTTTGTTCGCCTTCTCCGATGATGACGAAATCTGCGCCGTGTTCTAAATATTTTTCATAATGGTCAGCCGCATCGCTTCCGTGAACGATAACCGTGCAACCGAATTTCTTTCCCATTTCACTCATTGTAAATGCCGCGAGTCGCATTCGTTCCAAACACATTTTTGTCAAGTAATTGAAATCATCATCGTAGATAACAAGAAATTTCGGTTTGTGTTTTTTGAGATGGGAGAGAAGTTCGTGTTCACTTTCCGCAATCATTGCATCAAACAATGCAACAGAATATCCTTTCGATTGAAGAAAACTTGCAGCGTACAATGTTCCAAGCGGAGAATACGGCATCATCGTTTTGTATTCTTTCTCATCGAATTTGAGAAAGTAGGAATGTGTGAATAAAACGTCAGCCATTGTTTGAAACTATAAAGTCATTGGTAATTTGTCATTAGTCATTTGGTAAAATTGTAAAAGTTACGAATGACCAATTACTAATGACAAATGACTATTCAGTTCGTTGTATTTCGATTTGCTTCACCGCTATGTTTCTTTTTTTCAATTCAACTTCGTACCGTTGCAGCACTTTATCTTCAAAGTTCAATACAAACGCGCGCGACTCGTACGGTTTGCATTTGAAAATTCTGCTGCGTGTTTCTTCATCGAATTGCGGATAGCGTGATTTCCAGATTTGTTCCGTTTTTTTCATTAGCCAATCGTCAAGCGCAGAAGTTACAACATTCTGAAGAAGTAATTCCAGAATTTTTTGAAACGTGCTTTGTTTCGTTGCGAATTTTTTCACATTGAGTCGCGCCAAAGTAAAATTGGGAAAATATTTTTTTATCCAATCATTCTGTGTAATATATGTTGCAAAGAGTGAATAATTATACAGCGGTTTCAAATGCGCGATTTCGGCGGCGAGAAAAATATTTTGTTCATGAAGTTGTAAATGTTCTGTATCAACAAAATAATTCAGGCAAAAATATTTTTTACTATTCAAAAGGAAAATTTTTTTAAACACGATAAGAAGCGTTCTGCAAATCCATAATCGTTGCGGTTCTGTAACAATCATATAATCAATATCGCCGTTTTCGCTCGAGATATTTTTTGAAAGTTCACCCGAAAGAAATACTCCGCGCACAAACGGAAATCGTTTGATGATATGCGTCATGATGTTTGCGATTCGAAACATCATAATTGCGTTCTTCTCTTTTTTTAATCGTTGTTCAATATTCTCACTTGTCGAAAGAAAAACATAGCCGTCTTTTTCAAAAACATTTTTTTCTGAAATCTCTTGCTGCAATTTTTGGAAAAACTGATTGAACGAGAGCGAATTCGACGGCAGAAACGTGAACAACTGCTGCGGCGTGAGCGGATAGTTGAACAAGTGATAATATGCGAGCGTACGCTTGACTTCGTTCGAGAAATTCTCGTTGTTTGATGGCTGTAAGGATTCTTGCATAAATAATTTTCAGAACAAAATTAAGAAAAACTCTCCGTTTCTCAAATCATTATGTTTGAAATAGTTTTCACAAACATTTTTCCCGCAAGTTGTTTTACTGCTCCTTTAAATTCTAAACTCAATAAGTTGACAAGAACATCGGATGTTGTGAGTTCAGTTTTTTCTGCAAGCAAATCTATGTGCATCGGTTCTTCGGAAAGCACATCGAAAATTTTTTTCTCAAATAACGTGAGGGAAATTTCTTGTTGCGGTTTTTCGTGTGGTGATTTTAAAATCGGTTGGAGTTTGTATTCGAGTTCTTTCAAAATATCATCTGGAGTTTGCGCAAGTTTTGCTCGCCCTTCTTTGATGAGTGTGTTACATCCCTCGCTTTTCTTTTCCGTAATTAAACCGGGAATACAAAACACTTCGCGGTTTTGGTCGAGAGAAAGTTCAGCAGTAATCATTCCGCCGCCGCCGATTTTACTTTCGATGAGAAGCGTTCCGAGAGAAAGTCCGCTGATGATTCTGTTGCGACGAGGAAAATTAAACGCATCGGGTTTTGTTCCGAAAGGAAATTCAGAAATCACTGCACCTTGCTTCGATATTTGATTTGCGAGTTCAACATTTTCTTGCGGATAAATTCTATCAACGCCGCCGGCAAGAACTGCAATTGTTCGCGTTCCATTTACAAGCGCAGTTTTATGTGCAATCGTATCAATGCCGTACGCTAATCCGCTGACAATAGTAATTCCAAGTTGCGAAAACTCTTTCGCAAAATTTTCGCATACTTGTTTGCCGTAATTTGTTGGCGTACGTGTTCCGACAATGGCAAGAGCAAATTTATCATTGTGTTCGAACGTTCCGCGAACAAAAAGAAACATCGGCGCATCGTAAATTGCTTTCAGAATTTCCGGGTAATCATTTTCAACAAAAGAAATAATTTTTCCATTCAATTTTTCTGCTTTTGAAAATTGTTCGTCGGAAAACTGATTCGCTTTTTCGTAATGGGAATTTTTTTTGAAATCGAAAAGAGATTTTGCGAGTGCGGGAGAAGTGATTTTTTCAAGTCGAGTGAACGGTGTATCGAACAATTCATTGAGCGAAGAAAATTGCGGAAGCAGTTGGCGCATTTTCACATCGCCGATTCGTTCTACTTGAGAAAGTATGAGAAGTTCTTTTGTGGAAAACATTTTTCACTTTTCTAACTTGTAACCTGCAACTCGTAACTCGTAACTCGTAACTCGTAACTATTCTACAACTTCCAATCCATCCACAACCGCAACAATAACGGAGTGAACGGGAATTTTATCATCTTTCAAAATTTGTCGCGCACCGCTTCCTTCTTGCATAACAAGAACCGTATCGCCAACTCCCGCATCCACCGTATCAACGGAAAGTATTTCTTTGCCGATATATTTTCCATTCGTGTCAATCGGTTGCGCAATGAGAAGTTTTTGTTCTTTCAAATGTTCGTCCTTTTGTGTGGAAACTATTGTGCCGGTTATTTTACAGAGAATCATTTTTATTTCTTGATTTGTGCTTACTTGTATGTGTCAGTAGTCAATTGTCAGTAGTGTTGCATAAAAACTGCCAACGGACAACTGACTACTGACAATTTTCAATTTCTTTTGTCGCTTGTTGAATAAAATGTTCCGTGAGTTTTTCTTCCGGCGATTCTGCAATGATGCGCATAATCGGTTCCGTGTTTGATAAGCGAATATGAATCCATCCTTCCGGAAAATCAAGTCGAATTCCATCGTCTAAATTTATTATCGCGTTGGAAGAAAATTTTTCTACAAGTTTTTCAACAATGTGATTTGATTTTAAATTCCCTATTTCCAATTTCTTTTTCTTCATCGCATATTTTGGAAGAGAATTTTTGAGTTCGGAAACAGTTCCTCCAAATTCAGAAAGCAGTTGTAAGAACAACGCAATTCCCAAACTTCCATCGCGTCCCCAATGAAGTTCAGGAAGAATAATTCCGCCGCTTCCTTCTCCGCCAACTATTGCGCCGAGTTCTTTCATTTTTTTTGAAACATTGATTTCACCGACGGGAGTTCGAACAAGCGATGCATTATTTTCTCTTGCAATATCTTCAATCGCTTTTGTCGTGGAAAGATTGACGACAATTGAGTTGCGAGTTGCGGGTTGCGAGTTACGAGTTGCGAGTTGCGAGTTATGAGTTGCGAGTTGCGGGTTACGAGTTGCGAGTTGCGGGTTACGAGTTGCGAGTTGCGGGTTATGAGTTGCGAGTTGCGAGTTACGAGTTGCGAGTTGCGAGTTGCGAGTTAATATAAGTTTACTGCAGGCAACGACAGTGTATTCTTCGGAAAATGCTTCGCCGTTTTCCATAACGATTGCTACTCTATCTGCATCGGGGTCGAGTGCAAAACCGACATCTGCTTTTTCCGAAATTACCCGTTCACGAAGTTCCATTAAATTTTCCGGAAGCGGTTCGGGAGCGTGAGAGAAAATTCCGTTTTCATCGCAATTGATTTTTATTACTTCACAACCAAGTTTTTCTAACAAGGGAATTGCAAGCACACTTCCCGAAGCATTTACACAATCGAGAACAACTTTCAATTTTCGTTTTTGAATTTGTGCTACATTGATATACGGAAGCGAAAGAATTGCTTCGCGATGTTCGTTGAGAATAGTTTCATTCGAGCTATGTTTTCCGATTGCATTCCACGCAACATATTTTCTCGCGTCGGAATTTGCAATTTCCCAAAACGCTTTCGATTCATCTTTATCGAGAAACATTCCTTGTTCGGAAATAAATTTCATTCCGTTCCATTGTTGTGGATTATGACTTGCGGTTACGGCAATTGCGGGAGATGAATATTTTTTTGCAGCGAATAATAATGTAGGCGTTGGGCAAATACCAATTGCAGAAACATTTTTTCCGTGAGCAAGAAGTGTGGAAGAAATAATATTTGTAAAAATTTTTCCTCCCGTTCTTCCATCGCGACCGAGAAAAAAATTATTATTGCTTCTCCATCGAGAAAACGCAGAAGCGTATCGAACAATAACTTCGGGAATGAAGGAGTCGCCGATAATTCCACGAACACCAGAAATGCTCACCATTAACACCGGATGCTTCCTTGTTGTTAAAGTTCTTTTTGTTTCAATTCATCAACAAGAGAGCGCAGTTTTGCAATTTCGGCTTGCGCGTTTCCGATATTTTGGTTTGCAAATCGCAAGCGTTCGCCGATGATTTGCGCAAGTTTCAGAACAATTTTCAATCCTGTTCTTGGATTTTTTTCCATCAGTTTAAATAAATTGGGACGAAAAAAACCGATGAGGTTGCAAGCGTTTACAGCAATAGCAGAAGCAGAACGCGGCGATTCGTCGAGTAATGCAAGTTCTCCGAAAAACGCACCGGTATGCAACAGCGCAAGTTCTTTGTCGGGGTTTTCCAGTTTGATGGAAACATCGCCTTCTTTAATGACATACATTCCTAATCCCGGGTCGTTTTGGTAAAAGACGTGTTCGCCGGGAACGTATTTGCGTTCGTGAACAATGAGTGCAACATTTCGCAATTCACGTTTTTGTAGCGTTTGAAAAATCGGTACATCGGCAAGCACGGACTCGATGGAACGTATTCTCTTTTCTTTTTTCCCGAACACATTTCCCCATAAACTATCAACGGGTTGTTGCAGAGGTGGCGGCGATTGGGTTGTTGTTGTTTTTTCTTTCACGGCAGTTTTTAAAAAAATGCGATTGAATATACCAAAAGAAGAAAAATATTCAACGCAATGAGAAAAAATCTTAACGTTGTTTTGATATACAGAAAGTTCGTTATTGCATTGCGCGGTAAAAAAACAATTATTTGGTTGTCAAGTTTTTTTTGAAAAGCAATTTTGAATGATATTTTTTCTGTTACTTTTTTGATTTTTACCGTATCAAACTCTATATTAAGCCCAAAATTTATAGTAATCATTATTGTTTCACATTATAGTAAAGGTGTAATATGCACACCGAAGTATCAGAAATAGATTTTCTTCGTCAAGTATCTATCTTCAGCGGATTGACGGACGAAGACGTGGCGCGTGTTGCGAATATCGGTTCGACAAAAGTGTACCAAAAAGGCAGTGTCATTGTAATGGAAGCCGAAGCAGGCGCGGCAATGTTTTCCATCATTTCGGGAAAAGTAAAAGTTATTCGTTCCGATGGCGAAGGAAGAGAAGTCATTCTTTCCATCCTCAGCGAAAGCGATGTGTTTGGCGAACTTTCTCTCCTCGATGGACACGCACGTTCTGCATCAGTCATTGCGATTACGGAGACAGAAGTTTTCGTTATTCACCGTCTTGATTTTATGCATCTTGTTCATACCTTTCCTTCCATTTCCCTTGCGTTATTGAGCGAACTTGCCCATCGTTTGCGTAAAGCGGATGCGCAAATAAAAAATCTTTCTCTCAAAGGCGCAGAAGACCGCGTTGCAAGCGTTATTCTTCAACTTGCAGAAGAAGTCGGACGAGTAAAACACGGTCGCGTTATTATCGAAGATATTCCCGTGCAACAAGATTTGGCAAATATGGCAGGAACGTCGCGAGAAACATTTTCGCGGATGTTGCATCAATTTATCAAATCGGGAGAAATCATAGCCGAGGGTGATACGTTTGTTATCAATAATTACGAAAAGTTCCGACACAAATACCGATAAGAAATGATTCCAATGAGTACGTTTGCCGATTTACATTTACACACAACGTACTCCGATGGTACGCTTTCTCCTCTCGAATTACTCACGAAAGCGAAAGAAGTGGGATTGAACACCATAAGTATCACAGACCACGATACTATTGGAGCGCTGGATGAAGCGATGGAAATTGGAACAGCACTTGGTATCGAAGTAATTCCCGGCGTTGAACTCAGTACGACGATTGACGACCGCGAGTTCCATATTCTCGGATATTTCTTTGATTACCACAATGCCGAATTGCTCAGTTATTTAGACTATTTTCGCAGCGAGCGATTAAAACGCGCCGAAGAAATAGTAGATGCGCTGAACTCATTAAAGATTCCGCTTCGCTTCGAAACCGTTTTAAAAAAAGTGCAAGGCGGTTCTGTGGGAAGGTCGCATATTGCCCTTGCGATGTTCGAAGGCGGCTTTGTTCGTTCGTACCAAGATGCGTTCAACAAATATCTCGGTGTTCGGTGCCCTGCTTATGTTGAAAAACAATGCACTCCTCCCGAAGAACTCTTTGCAATGATTACGCGCGCCGGAGGTCTTTCCTTTATTGCTCATCCCGGAAAATCATTAAACGATGCGCTTTTGCATACGTTTATTCAATCCGGCATTGACGGTATCGAAGTTATCCATCCCTCTCATTCTCCCGGTATTGTACAATTTTACCGTTCTGTCATTAACGAATTTTTCTTACTCGAAAGCGGCGGCTCCGATTTTCACGGCGGCGAACGAAAAGACGATTCGGCATTGGGCAAGTACACGATTCCTCTTTCTGCTGTGAATACAATGCGAAATCGTTTGTTTCAACCGTCTGTTTCTTCCGTTGTTGAGTAATTTCCTTTTTTTTGGTTGTGCGAATAGCGAATTGATAGGAATTTACGACTGATGAATATTTCGCAAATTCGCAAACATTCGTTATTCGCACAATGAAAGTATTATTTCTTACACAGTACTTGTACAACATTACCGATTATTGATGGCTAATGAATGAGGCGGCAACTTGTGGTACGCGCTTCCTTGATGTAATTCGTGCAATTCGGAGGAGAAAAATTTGTTAAAAAAGCGTTGAAATTTTTCAAAAACAGAGGAAAAAAAAATATTTAAAATATTTTTTAAAAAAAACTAAAAAACGTTTTTTTTTTGCCGATAATACACTTGGATTGAATAAATCCTTTTTTCAACCTCCCTATAAAACGGGATTTTTTATTAATAACTTAATATTTAACAACTAATTTAGGAGTAAAATAAGCCATGTTAACAAACGTATTAGGCTCATTAGCATCTGCTAATAAAACATTAGCAGCAAGTCAATTAAATCTTTCCACTCAAAAGAGAATTAATAACGTACGCGACGGTCAAGCAGATTATGCTATTGCTCGTCGTGCAGAATCATCCATCCGCAATAACAAAGCTGGTATGGAGAACGTGCAAGGAATGATTGACATTCTCAGTGTCGAAATTTCCTTCTGGCAAGATTTGGAAGCAGACCTCATTCGTTTGCAAGATTTAACTGCTCAATATGGAAGCGCAACAATTGACGATGACGAAAGAATCGCAATTGAAGCCGAAGCAGCAAGTCTTGCAGATAAATGGAGTGCAGACGCATCCGCAACAAACTTTATGTACAACGGATTCAACCTCTATGATGCATCAGTTGACTTAGCAGTGAACGGCACCGGCGGTGGAGTTTCTTGGACAAACGAAGCGGAAGCATCTGCGGCGAATGCTCAAGCATCGGGCGCATATATTTTCACAAGCGGCACAACAATTTCAACCCAATCTCTCGGAACCGTATGGGACCTTACCGGCGTTGCTGGTGGAACATTAGTGTTCGACGGAACATTGGCAGTTGGAACAGTTGTTCTTGATAGCAATTTGAACGAAGTTGCAATGCAAGCAGCGCGCAGTGAATTAATGCGTATGGCAGGAATGCAGGATTGGCTCCAAACACATAACAACGTTATCAGTGTTGCAGTTGATTCGCAAGATAGACTTCGCGGTCATTACGAAGATGTTGATATTGCAGCAGAAACTGTACGCAATACGCAAGCGACAATTCTTCAACAGATTGCCATTGCGCAACTCGCGGCAGCAAATACTGCAAGCAGCCAAGTACTCGGATTGTTCTAAACAAACAATTTGTTTGCTTATGGAAAGAAAAGTGGGTAATGAAGTTGTTACCCACTTCTTTCTTTTTATTGAGCGCCGAATAAGATAAAAGAGTATATTTTACAGTTTCAGTGAGAGAAGAATTAGAAAAAGCGGCGACAACAGTTCCGTTGCAACCGGCGCGAAAAGTGGTTTCGCAATATCGGCAGAATGTTCAGGTAAATCTATCTCCTGTAGAAATAATTATCAAGACGTATGATGCGGCGATATTCAGTTTGCGGCGGAAAGATATTCTTACTGCTGATAAGGCAATTACAGAACTTATCCTTGCATTGAATTTTGATAAAGCGAATCCTAAAAGTGTGTCGGAAGTAGCAAGTGGTTTTTTAAGAATCTATGAATATTGTAAGTTGTGCATCAGAAAAAAGAAGTTGGAGGAAGCGGAAAAGATACTTCAGGATTTACGAGATGCGTGGTCGCAATCACTGAAGAAACAGAAAGAAGAACGAATGAATGGATTTCAAGCATGAGTGATACATACACACAAATTTTTTACTAACATTGATATAACGAAATAATGATATGGCAACTGTAAGCGGAATTTCCGGATTAACAACCAACGACCAAATTGACCAATTAGCGGAGCAAGTTCGAACGCAGAAAAGTAAAGGTTTAACAAAACTCACCGACCAAAAAACCGAACTCAATAGCAGAAAAACTTCTTATACGGAGCTGAAAACGAAGTTGAATGCGTTGAAGTCGTATCTCAGCGATGCGATGATTGTGTTCACGAATTGGGCAGATAAGCAAAAGTTTGAAACGAAAACAACATCGTCATCCGATTCTACCATTGCAAGCGCGACATCGTCAGATAAGGCGCAAGCAGGAACGTTTACCGTACTTGTCGAACGCTTGGCGAAAACTGATTCGTTGTTTTCCGATTTGGTAACTTCTAATGATACTTCGATTGTAACAGCAGAAGGAACGGGAGGAAAATCGTTTAATATTACGGTGAACGGAGTAACTTCTTCAATCGTTGTAACATTAGAAGCAGGTGATACGAATAATGATATTATTGATAAAATCGTTAGTGCAATCAATTCGTCGGATGCAGCAGTTCAAGCGCAAACAGTAACACCTACTTCAACACAAAGCCGCTTATATTTTGCTGCTGACAGTTCGGGAAAAGATAATGCAATATCGTTTACCGATATTTCCGGAACATTGTTGGCAAATCTTGGTCTTACTGCCGGAATCAATGCGGCTCGAACAACGTACACAAATAATACAGCAGGATTTCAATATACGGATTCGAACAATTTGGATTCAAAGTTCAAATTTAACGGAATAGATATTCAGCGAAGTTCCAATTCGATAACGGATTTACTCACGGGAGTTACGCTTACGTTAAGTAAAACACAATTGGTGACTGATACGCCCGTTACCATTACGATTGCAAATGATAAAACGGCGTTGTATGCAAAAGTAGATGAGTTTATAAAAAAATACAACGAAGTCATAACGTATCTGAAAACGCAATCAGACAAAACGCAATCTACTTCATTACGAAGAGACGCTATCTATCTTTCGTTAGCCGCAAAACTCCGTTCCATCGTGCGAAATGAAGTTGAATCCGTTTCGACTCCCGATGGACCAACAACGTTAGCGGCAATTGGTATAACGACGAATTCTGATGGAACGCTTTCATTTTCCGATAAAACCAAGTTCGATTCTTATTACAACCAAAACCTTTCTTACATTGCCGATGTATTCATTAGTACGGAAGACAGTGGTTTTGTCTTTGAAGCAAAAGACGGAGTCGCTCATCAGTTAGTTGCCAATATCAAAACTATTACTGATACTGGAGGAGAACTGGATACGTATTCCGATAGTATTCGCACACAATTATTTTCGTTAGAAAAGAAGATTTCCAAGTTTAAGGCAAAAGTTGATTTGGAAGTAGAAAAATTCAGAGATAAGTTTTCGAAGTCGCAACTATTTCTACAGCAATTGGCACAGCAAGCGCAGTATTTAAACATCTTTAACAAAAATTTCTTAAAGTAATAATTAAAAACCAATGGGAGGGTTTTTTTATATGCCTCGACAGGTAGATGGGGTTGAAGCATATTACGGCGTTGTTTCCATAGGAGAGAACACGCACGAAAATGCGAGACATAGTAAACGAGAAAAGCATCAAAGAAAAAAAACGCAGAGTAATTTTTCGAAACGTTCTTCTGCAGATACTTCCAAAAAAGAAGTATATGCCGATGTGATGAGAAATATGAAACTGACGTTTTCTTTTGACGAAGAAACAGGAAATTCACGAGCAGAAGTGGAGAACGCCGATACGAAAGTTTCCCGCACTCTTGAATTTGAAGAAGTAACGAAAGCGAGCGAACATCTCTTTGAACGGAGAGGCGTTGTCTTTGACCAACGTGCATAAAACTATTTCAATGTTACACACACATACGAACAACAATTCTGTGGAAATACTGGAAGATATATTGCGCTTAACGGACGAAATGCTTTTGAGCGCGCAACATCAGGACATTGAACGCGTAGAAGAATTATTACAACGTCGCGGTTCGCTTATTGAAGATGCCATTCGCAAAAAAGACGCAATTCGTCAAGCAGGATTGCAGAAAAAATCTTCTTCGGAAAAAATAATTTTTCAACTGCACGATAAAGAACAACTGTTAACTTCTACTCTTCACGAGTGGAGCAATCAATTATACGAACAATTACAACATAGCCGAAAACGCAATTTAATTACCCATTATATTCAGCAAGGATAACGTTTATGAACATCTATAAAATACATTCAAACAAATCTATTGTACCATCAACATTTGTTGATAGTACGCATCGCGCGGATGAAAATAAGCGAGACGAAATTACACTTTCATCCGAAGCCCAAGCGCAATTCGTAAAAAATCAAAAGAAAAACTTCGATATCATTCAACAGCGAATTGACAGCGGCTGGTATTTTACACGCAATGCGCGCGAACAAATCGCAGTCGTATTACTTAGTTCCGGCGTGATTTAGTTTGCTACCGTATGATATACCCTTATTTCTTTTTTCAAGAAATAAGGGTTTTTTTTTGCAACTTTTTTCAATAATCGCAGTCAAATAGTCATATAAAACAATTCTTTTTTCCTAAATATTTTGGAACAATTGTATGAATCGTATTTCAATAACATTCGCTTTCTTACTTTCACTTTTCACAACTCAAAATTTGTTCTCGCAAGATTCAGACGAACACGAACATAAATTTTGTTTTCATTTTGATGATGAAGAATATTTTGCCTTTGATTTCAAAGGACGTCCACGTATCGAAACATCGTACGGAATATCCTCACTGCATTGGCATAACTTCGGAGCATCGTTTGAAAAAGTCGCGCTCGCAGAAATCCGATTAGGTTATACTTCGCAGAAGACCAATAAATACAGCGAGCAGATTGTTAACTTTAACGACGTGTTTTTTTTTCGTAAGTAGTGTTTCCAAGGATTTAAATGTTCAAAAAACAACTGCGTTGAACTTAACAACGGCATCGTGGAAATTCGGTTTCGGAAATTCCAGCGGATACGGATATAAACTTGGCGGTACTGTTGCAATATTTCCTTACGCTTCAAGTGGAATTTTGTGGTCGAATTTACTCTTAAAAAATTCTCTTTCTCCTCATTCCTCTACACAACAAGCGGATAAACAAAAACTCGATTATCTTGGCTCGTCGTTTCGTTTAGGAAGAATGATGGGAAGCGGCGTGCTTCTGCAAATTTTTCCGATGATAACTTTTCGTGCTGATTACGAGCGACAAGTAATTTTCCCCCGATTGAGTTTTTGGAAATTTGCAGGAAGTTATACGGTCGAAATAATTGGAGAAGAAATGTTAGATTCATTCGTGAAAGAAATTGTTCGTTCATCACCCTATTCTGGTCCAATCGTAAATTTTATCTTAAAGAATGGATTCGCATACGCAATGTATGAACTCAGAAAAGAGAAAATGCATTGGCCATTTAATAGCGCAGAACCATTGATGTACAACTCATACAAAGCAGGAATGACCTTCACGTTTTAGTTTTTCCCTTCGCTCACTTTTCTTATCTTTTCCCCGCGTTTTTTTAACACAACGCCTCACGATAAATTTCGCGAGGCGTTTTTATTTCTTTACACTTCATACAATTTAATGACACAACGAACAGACATTCGAAACATCGCAATTGTTGCACACGTTGACCACGGTAAAACCACACTCGTTGACCATATGCTTCGCCAAACGGGAACGTTCCGCGATAATCAAGCAGTAGGAACGCGCGTTATGGATTCCAACGATTTGGAAAAAGAGCGTGGCATCACGATACTCGCAAAAAATACTTCCGTTTTTTATCAAGCGAAAAATCAAAAAGAGAAAATCAAAATCAATATTGTAGATACGCCGGGACACTCGGATTTCAGCGGCGAAGTTGAACGAACACTAAAAATGGTTGATGGCGTTTTGCTTCTTGTTGATGCGGCAGAAGGTCCGCTTCCGGGAACAAAATTCGTTTTGAAAAAATCGCTCGATTTGAATTTGCAACCCATCGTTGTCATCAACAAAATTGATAGAAAAGATGCACGTTCGCACGAAGTTCTTGATATGGTGTTTGAACTATTTCTTTCACTTGGCGCAAACGACCACCAACTTGATTTCCCGACGATTTATGCAATTGCAAAACAAGGTATTGCGAAAAAAGATTTGGATGAAGAAGGAATCAATCTTGAGCCATTGTTTGAAGCGATTGTCAATAAAGTTCCGCCGCCGGAAGGAAATCCCGACGAACCGTTTCAAATGCTTGTTACTTCGATTGATTACAACGATTATCTCGGTCGTCTCGGCATCGGAAGAATTTCGCGCGGAACAATTCGTCTCGGTTCGCCGATGAAAGTCATTCACCGCGATGCAACAATTGAAGATGCGCGCGTTACAAAAATTTACACGTTTGATGGATTGAAACGCGCTGAAACACAAGAAGCGCACGTTGGTGATATTATTGCGATTTCCGGAATGGAGGACGTTGACATTGGAGAAACAATTGCAGATGCTGCCGACCCAACACCGCTTCCGTTTGTTGCTATTGAAGAGCCGACCATTTCAATGAACTTTGTCGTGAACAATTCTCCGTTTGCGGGACAAGAAGGAAAATATGTTACAACACGAAATCTTGCCGAGCGATTGACGAGAGAATTGCGTTCTAATGTTTCGTTGCGCGTTGAACTCACCGATTCTCCCGATGTGTTTCGCGTGAGTGGTCGCGGTGAATTACATCTCGGAATTTTGATTGAAACGATGCGCCGCGAAGGATACGAGTTGCAAGTCTCTCGTCCCGAAGTAATTTACAAACGCATTGATGATGTGCTCTGCGAACCGATTGAACACGTTATCATTGACGTTCCCGATGAATTTATCGGTGTGGTGATTGAAAATTTGGGACGACGAAAGGGTGAAATGAAAAATATGATTTCAACAAGCGGCAATACGCGATTGGAATTTTTTGTTCCCGCGCGTGGATTGATCGGTTTCCGAAACGAATTTATGACGCAAACAAAAGGAACAGGAATTTTGCATCACAACTTTCACGGGTACGAACCGTTCAAAGGAGACATCGCTCATCGAACAAAAGGCGCGTTGGTTGCGTTGGAAGATGGCGAAGCGGTTGCGTACGGAATGTGGAAATTGCAGGAGCGTTCTGTGTTTTTTCTTGAACCGGGAACGCGCGTGTATGCAGGAATGATTGTCGGAGAAAATTCGCGCGAACAGGATATGGTCGTGAATGTGTGTAAAACAAAACAACTCACCAATATGCGAGCAAGCGGAAGTGATGAAGCGGTGCGGCTCGAACCTCCGCGTATTTTCACGCTCGAACAAGCGATTGAATGGATTGGCGATAATGAATACGTTGAGGTAACGCCAAAATCCATTCGTCTTCGCAAGCGTTATCTTGACCACAACGAGCGCAGTAGATTCGATAAGAAAAAAGCAATGGCGATGGAAGAGTAAACCAAAGAAGTGTTTGTACTTTTTCAAAGAATTAGTATATAAGACCAAGTTTTTTTACGTATGATTTTGTAAGGAAAATTATTTTGCCGGAACTCAGTCGTTTTTTAGGAATAGTAGTTTTTATGAACTTCAATGACCATTCACCTCCGCATTTCCATGCAAAGTACGGAGAGTTTCAAATTACTGTTGAAATTGAATCGGGCATTGTTGAAGGGAATTTTCCTTCGCGAGCAATATCACACGTGGTAGAATGGTATCACGTTCACAAACAAGAACTTCTTGAAAACTGGAACTCGATGAAAACGAGCGGAGAATTTTTCAAAATTAAACCTTTAGAATAATATGATACTCAATGTTACAAACGCGCAATATCTCGGAGATTATAAAATTCTTGCTTCCTTTGATAATGGAGAAACGAAAATAGTAGATTTAGAAAAAACTCTTTTCAATGAAACAAGAAAAATATTTGAACCGCTGAAAGACAAAAAGTATTTTCAAAACTTTTCGATAAAGTTTAACACGACCACGTGGGAAAATGAAGTTGACTTTGCTCCCGAATATCTGTATGAAATAGGTATTCCTTACATAGAAAAATACTCTGCTCCTCAATTGGCTGGTGTTCTTTAAAACACAAAAGGCAACTCGTTCAAAGTTGCCTTTTGTGTTTCATTTCGTTTTTATGTTTTCTTGTTCAAAAAATGTCAATAGAGAAATGTCGCTGCTTTTTGCTAACCTAATTTTTTCTTTTAGCGAAACAGCGGTTGCTAGTTGGAGCGCATCGAGAGTTTTCAATCCGGACAAACCATATTTCTGCAACAATTCTTTTGCAAGTTCTTTGACATGCGAATCATCTTCAATGAAAATGTATTTTTTGTAATCCTTACGAAAAATGCTGATTAAACCGTTTGCGTGTGTCGTATCAATTTCTTTGATGCGAACTTTTTTCCACGCAACCGATTCAAATTCTATTTTAGAAATTTCTGAAAGATAAATTGACGAAACTTCTTTTCTTTTGAAAAGTTCATCGAGTTCCTCTGTTCCTTTTTCGCGATGGTACAATTTGAAAAGAGAAGAAGTATCGAGAAACAAATTCATACCGAATTTCTTCTTTCTTCAATGACTTCATCGGCAAATGAGCCGTGATAATCTTTCAGTAATTCTCTCGCTTCAAGAAAAGAAAAATCAGAAAGTGAAAGTCCGGCGTTTGTTTCTCTTTGCGGTTCTTCAAGAAACGTAACTGCAACTTTTATCGGTTTTTCACTTTGTATTTCTCGTTCCAATCGTAAAGTTCCGTTATAGTACGTACCTGTAAGCGTTTGCATAAGTTTTATTTTTTTATGCTGTAAATATACACACAGTAACTATGAGGAGAAAAAAGCGGACGTAATTTTTTTAAACACTTTTTGCAAACGTCATTGCAAAGAAATTTCATTCTCCTTTTTCTTGAAAACGAATTGAGTATATTTTCTGCACAAAATTTGAAAGACGAAAATTATGAGTTACAAAGATAGAATCGAAATCAATTCTCTCATTTGCAGTGGTAAACCGGTGATAAAGGGAACACGTATTATTGTGAGTGATTTACTTTCTCAATTATCTGCCGGAGAAACATTTGAAGAACTGAAACACGGGTACGTTGGTTTAACCGACGACGATATTCACGCCGCTTTGGAATTCGCCGCCGCAACACTCGATAATGTTGAGATTGAAGAATTGGTATGACTAAAGAGTGGAAACTTTTCTTTGACCAAAATGTTCGGATAGAAGTAAAAGAAGAACTTGCACACGACGGGATTAATGCGCTTCATACTTCTGATGTTGGGATGCAAAGAGCAGTGGATCCGGAAATTTTAGATTATGCGATACGACACGAGAGAGTTCTCGTTACACGCGATACCGATTTTGGAAGTTTGAATATTTTTCCACTTCCTCCTCTTCATCCCGGAGTTATTCGATTGCGAATTTCTCCTCCTCTGCCTTCACTCATACTTCCTAAACTAAAATTATTTTTTGAAACTCATTCGCCGGAAGATGTTCGAAATGCATTGGTAATAATTTCAAAAGATAAAGTGAGATTCAAAAGAAGTTAACACAAGAACTCAATGCTCACCACACAACAACTGCTCGGTACGTTTGATTTCAAACAACTCGTTCAAAGTTGCCTTTTTTTGTTTTTAATAATCACTCCCACTGTATAGTGAGAAACGAACCCACATTACAAAAAGTATTTTTTGTTATTGTTTGGCACGGTTTTTGTTTAAAATTAATTTTTTCGTTGTAACAATTTTTCTTGTTTTTTCTCCCCCTCCCACGTATATTTTCTCCGACAAAATAATAATTCGGTTTCTCTAAGCGTATGAATATTGTGCGCTTCTTTTACCCGATACTCGAAAGAACCAATTGCACACTGCTTGAAGTTCTTTCCCCTACCGAGCCAAACCTGCGCGCAACATTCTTTGCAAGAGAATGTAAAATCCAACTACTATGTTTTTCATTTTTGAGTTATTTCTTTCGGAAGCACTTACACTGTTTTCCGAAATACTATTTTTCTTTTCCGTTGGCGGAAAGAATTGACAAAGCGACGGAAATGAGTTACAAAGAGACGGAAAGCGTTAACAAAGTAACGGAAAACATTGACAAAACAACGGAATGAATTAACAGATAAACGGAATTAAGCAAGAAAAAGCCAGCAAACCACAACAAAGCAAAAAAGACAAGAAACAAACCGATAGAAAGAGTGAACAAATAGCCGATGATGAATAACCGATAACAACGAACGAGAAAACTCACTAACCAACCGACAAATTTATGTCCCGACCAAAAGAAACCTTACGCACTTATGGCATTGCCGATGCCGATATGCTCGAACTTGCAAAAACCAAGCAAGGATTTATGAGCGAAGATAAACAGAAGTTTACTGAATTTGATGAAGATTTTAAAGACCCGTATGCGGCAAATTGGCTTACGGCGATAACGGAGTGCGAACAAGACTTAAAAGATGTCTCCGTTGTTTCGCAGATGACCAATCTTACGCAAGCGGTAGAAGCGAAAATGGAACAATGCAGAAACGCATATCAGGCATTGAAGTTTTTTGTCGAGAAAGCATTCCCGAATAACAAGCCCGTATGGAATGAATTCGGGTATGCGAAGTATGAAGATGCAAGAAAATCCCAGGCGCAAATGATACAGTTTATGCAGGAAGTGCACTCCATTGCAACGAAATACAGCGCGCAACTGATAGAAAAAAATTACGCACAAGCGAAAATTGACGCGCTCTTAACGTTGAAACAAGAATTGGACACGGCGAATAACGAGCAGGAAATTTTTAAAGGCGGAAGACCTACGCTTACGCAAACACGCGTAACAAAACTCAATAGCGTATGGGAAATAACCGAAAAAGTTTGCAGGGCAGGAAAAATTATTTTTGTTCACGATAAAGCAAAATACGCTCGATATACATTGCCTGCCGGTGCGGGAGGTGGCGATGATGAAGAACCGCCCGAACCACAACCAGCGCCGCCGCCGAATCCGTAAGAGGGAAATTTTTTTAAAACTGAAGTTATGCAAAAATGATATGTATGAATTTTGTGAAGTAAGAGATATTTTCTTACTTGACATATACATTTTCAATGTTTTGTCAGAACGTTCGTAACCAAAAAATCGTAAGATATTTTTTTAATCAACAATATATAACTAACATATATTATCAATCTACCAATCCTAAATATTAAACACATCAAATGAAATATATCCTATTCTCTATAATCTCAATAGTAATAATAAGTAGTTACCCCTTAAAAAGTCACGACAGCAAAGCAAAGAAAGGCTCAGGAACGAAAATCCGCGAGATTGAGTTACCGAGGAAACGAATATTATTCATCAAAACCTTGCAGAAACCATGCTCGTAAAA
>Ga0233425_10005172_pt1 | contig 20942 bp, 18 predicted proteins | sample Watercolumn_Towu_2_FD_181712 | JGI IMG/M metagenome (GOLD analysis project Ga0233425, IMG submission 181712) | Freshwater microbial communities from Lake Towuti, South Sulawesi, Indonesia - Watercolumn_Towuti2014_140_MG | ecosystem: Environmental > Aquatic > Freshwater > Lake | place...
ATTGATGATAAAAAAATGCGCGTCAATATAGAGTGCGATGAAAAATTAAAAGGGGTGGAATCAGATATTAAAATGTTGAAGATGCTTTTACAAAATTTGGTAACTAATGCGATTAAGTACACTCCGGAAAATGGTCAAATTGATATTATGATAGAACCGTCTGGCAAAAAAGATTTTATTTTGACGGTAGCGGATAGCGGGTATGGCATTCCTGATAGCGCCAAAGAGAAAATCTTTACCAAATTATATCGGGCCGAAAATGTCATGGCTAAAGAGATTACCGGCACCGGCCTGGGCCTTTATATGGTGAAATCAATTGTAGAGAAATTACAAGGCAAGATTTGGTTTGAGTCCGAGGTAAATAAAGGTACTAAATTTTTTGTTTCTTTTCCGCTTAAACCAATATTAAAAAAGAAAACAATTGCCATATGAAAACTGCCAAAAAAATTTTGGTAATTGAGAATGAGAAAGCGACAAGAAAAATTTTAGTCGACAAATTGCAACGAGAAAATTTTTCCGTGGTGGAGGCGGGAAGCGGCCAACAGGGACTAGAATTGGCGCTCAAAGAACATCCGGATCTGATTTTACTTGATGTCTTTATGCCTAATATGAACGGATTAGAATTGATTAACAAATTACACCAAGATGATTGGGGCAAACAGGCACCAATTATAATTTTGAGCAACATCAGTGAGGATACTCAGCTGATGTCGGAAATTAAACATCAAAATTATGATTATTTGATGAAGACCAATCATAATCTGTCTTCAGTAGTGGAAAAAATCAAAGCAAAATTAGAGGTATAATTTTATGATAGAGGGAGGGGGAAGTAAAATTTATAATTCTAAAAGCAGAACATTTTTAACGTTCTGTTTTTCTTTTATCTTGGGGGTGGGTATTTTTTCTTGGTTGCCTCTTAATAGAAATTATCAATTTTATTTGTATCTTCTCATTTGGCTATTAATTTTAGGGCGAATATTTTTTGGCAAAAGCCGATTAAATAAGTTTATTGTTTGGTGTTTAGTGTTTTTTATTTTTGGGGGGATGCGATTTTATTATTCGGTGCCAAATGATAAAGATGGTAATAATTTGAATTATTATAATAATCAGAGGGTAAATTTTGAGGGGATAGTAAGTGAAGAAGTTTTACCAACGGCTAATAGCAGTCAGGTGATAGTATCAGCTAGATCCATTTTTAAAAAACCAATTAGTGGCAGGGTGCTAATATCAATGCCGGTTTATACTGATTTGGAATTTGGTGACGTAGTAAAAGTTTATTGCGAATTAAAATCACCAGTTGGCAGTGAGCAATTTATCAACTATGATAAATATCTAGCCCGGCAGGGGATTTGGTCAGTCTGCTCCGGTAAAATTCGAATAGAAAAATTAGGGAGGGATAGTTCTTGGATAGTAAAAATTGTCGCTTGGTTTTATCAATTTAAAATCGGGTTGCAAAATAGAATAGATCAATTATGGATAGAGCCGCACAGCGCTTTGGTTGCCGGTTTGCTTTATGGTGCGCGTCATAATTTAGGCGATTTAGCACTGGATTTTAAACAAGTCGGACTTACACATATTGTGGCTATTTCGGGTTATAATATTAGCATAATTACTTCCGTTTTTTTGATTACTTTATCTCGTTTTGGCCTTAGGCGTCGCACTTCGTTTTATATTGTAGTGAGTGGGGTGATCATTTTTGTTTTATTCACCGGTGCTTCAGCTTCGGTGGTGCGCGCTGGGATTATGGGGATAATTGTTTTGTTGGCGACTCAACTTGGTCGTTTATCGCAAGTGGCCAATGTTATAATTTTGGCCGCGGTTTTAATGTTGCTATTCAACCCCTTTGTCTTAATCTGGGATGTCGGATTTCAATTATCTTTTTTGTCCACCTCGGGATTGATTTATCTCTCTCCTTTGATGAAAAAATATTTTTCTTTCCCTTTATCTAACATAATTGTACAAAATTTATCCGAATCGCTAGTTTCTACTTTATCAGCAATTATAGCCACGCTACCTTTGATTTTATTTCAATTTGGTTATTTCTCTTTAATTGCGCCGCTAGCCAATTTATTAATCTTATGGATTATCCCTTTTTTAATGGCCCTATCCTTTATTTCCATAATTTTAAGCTATATTTTTTATCCCTTAGGATCAATTGGAGCCTATATTACTTATTTGGGATTAGAATATGTTATAATAATTACACATCAATTAGCGCGGTGGCCATTTTCTAGTGTAAAATTACATTTTCCATTTTGGTTAATGACAGTCTTGTATGGCTTTTTAGTTTATTTGGTGTATAAAAATATTATTAAAACTAATAAAGTTTATGAGTAAAATAAAAATTTTGAAATCGACCACTGGATATGATCTGGCGGCGATGACTTACGATAAAAAAGAAAAATATCTAGATAGTTTTGAGCAGGATAAATTATTACCATTATTAGGCAATCTAAAAAATAAACAAATTTTGGATGTGGGTGCCGGTACCGGCCGTTTAACTTTGAAATTGGTAAAAGCTGGCGGTGAGACGACAGCGTTAGATACTTCCGCAGAGATGTTGAAAGTTTTGCAAAATAAAAATAAAAAAATAAAAATAGTCGTAGGCGATGCCGAAGATTTGCCATTTCCCAACAATACTTTTGATTTAGTTACCGCCGCCTTTTTGGTTGTTCATCTCAAAGACCCCAGTATTTTTTTTCAAGAAGCTTATCGGGTCTTAAAAGATGATGGACTGCTAGTGATTACCAATATCAATCAAAAGGAGCCGCCGGAAGTAAAAACTAATCGAGGAGTGATAAAAATAGAATCTTTTTATCATCGGCCGGAGAGGATTGTGGAAAAATTAGAAGAACTGGCCTTCGGGATTGTGAAGACTTTGTTTATCTATGAAAATGATGTCTGGATCAATCAGATTATAATCGCTCAAAAATAAATATACAATAAAATTATGGAGGGAAAAAAGCTTAGTTGGCTAATTGGCGGCCTATCAGTCGGAGTAATTTGCGCCTTAATTTTATTTTGGCAGGTTGCTATCATCAGTGATAATAGAGAAAAGATCGTCTTTTTAAACATCGGCCAAGGGGATGCGGCCTTAATAAAATTTGATAGTGGTGAAAAGATGTTAGTAGACTGTGGTCTTAATCGCAAAATTCTAAGCAAACTTGGTAAGTATCTGTCATTTTTTGATCGTACCATTGATTATCTTTTGGTCACTCATCCTGATGGCGATCATTATGGCGGCTGTAGCGATATTTTGCGCCGTTATAAGATCAAAACCATTATTTTTGGTGATTTTAAAAAATCCAATGATCCCTATTGGCGCGCTTGGACAAAATATAGCCAAGCAGAAAATGCTCAATGGAAATTTATAGACGGACATGAAGTTATGATGATCGGCAATACCCGTTTAGAATTTTTTTCACCCGATCATGATTTAGTCATCAAGAAAGATGCCACCCTCGCCAATAATCATTCCATCGTTTTTAAATTGAGCAATCATCTGGGAAATTTTTTATTTACCGGTGATATGGAGATGCCGCTAGAAGAGGCTCTGCTAAATAAATACTGTCCAAGTAGCGCGCCGTGTTTAGCTTTGGCCGCTGATTATTTGAAAATCGGTCATCATGGCAGTGAGAGTTCGTCGGGCAAAGATTTTTTGCAAGCCGTCTTGCCGCGCTATGCAGTCATTTCAGTCGGCCCCAATAAATACGGGCATCCTAGCAGTCGGGTATTGCACAAATTAGAGCGTCTCAAAGCGGCCGTCTGGAGAACTGATCAAAAAGATGATATAATAATAAAATAAATATTATAGTAAAAATTGATTATGGCCAGATTAAATAAGATTTTATTATTTAGTTTTTTGTTAACCTTTTTATTTTTTGTTGAGACAGTCAGCGCCGCGGAGACAAAAAAACAAATTATCATTGATACGGACGAGGATGGTCTTAGTGATGAAATAGAAATTAAATTAGGCACTGATCCCAATAATGCCGATACCGATGGTGATAGCTATGTAGATGGCAAAGAAGTGGCCAATGGTTATAATCCATTAGCCGGCGAGCGCAACCGCTATGGCAAACGTCATGTGGAGGTAAATTTGAGCGATCAAACTCTAAGATATTTTTTTAATGATGTAGAAGTAGGCAAGGCGCCAATTTCTAGCGGTGTGCGCGGCAAGGATACCCCGATTGGTCAATTTAAGATTACCCGCAAAGTGCCAGTCGTGCATTATAAAGGACCAGGCTATGATTTACCCAACACTAAGTGGAATTTAGAATTTAAAAGAAGTTATTATTTGCATGGTGCCTACTGGCATAAGCAGTTTGGCATTCGTCCGATGAGCCATGGCTGTGTCAATATTGCTTATAAAGATGCGGAGAAAATTTATAAATTTTTACAAGTAGGGGATGGTGTAAAAATTTATGGCAAGACACCGGCTCATGCTTTGGCCAAGAAATAACGACGCTTGACAAATTATCTATTTTATGCTATACTTGACTACAGAATATAAAAGCACTTCTGTAGAAGGTGCTTTTTTTAATCACTAATTAATCTATTTAAAATATGTCAGAAATTACCAAAGCCATGCAATTGCTTTGTGAAGAAAAAGGTTTGTCCTATGATGCGGTTTTAGAGACAATTGAGACCGCCCTATCTGCCGCCTATCGCAAAGATTTTGGCAATAAACAGCAAAATATTAAGGTCAAATTTAATCCTGAAACCGCTGATATGCAGGCTTGGGATGTCAAAACCGTCGTGGAAGATATTGCTGAGGATGTCTTGCTTAAAGCTCAGGAAGAATTGACAGCTCGCCGCGAAAAAGCGCGCGAAGAGAATAGAGAATTAACCGAAGAAGAAATGGCTGATTTGCCACGCTTCAATCCCAAGACCGAATTGATGCTTAGCGCCGCCAAAGAGATTGACAAAAAAGCCAAGGTCGGCGATGTGTTGGAGATCCCTCTGGAAATTCCGGGTGCGTTTGGACGCATGGCCGCGCAAACTGCCAAGCAGGTAATTATCCAAAAAGTGCGCGAAGCCGAACGCAATATGGTGTTTGGTGATTTCAAAGGCCAGGAAGGCCAGATCATCGTTGGTACCATTCAACGTGTAGAAGGCCGCAAAGTATTAGTGGATTTAGGCAAGGTCAGCGGTGTCTTGTTTGGCGACCAACAAATTGATCGCGAATATTATCGCCCCGGCAGTCGCATGAAATTTTATGTGATGTCGGTCAATATGGGACAGCGTGGGCCAGAAATTTTACTTTCCCGATCCAGCGCTAAATTAGTAGAAGAAATTTTTAAACAAGAGATTCCAGAAATTGAGAGTGGTGTGGTACAGATTAAAGGCGTGGCTCGCGATGCTGGCTATCGCAGTAAAGTTGCTGTTTTCACCGAGGATGAATCCATTGATCCGGTGGGTGCTTGTATCGGCCAGCGTGGCAGTCGTATTAATACCATCATTGAGCAATTAGGCGGTGAAAAAATTGATATCATTGAATATAGCGATGACGCGGTTACTTATATTAATAAAGCTCTTTCTCCGGCTAAAGTATCGGAGGTTGTTTTGAATGAAGATGAAAAAACTGCGGATGTTTCGGTGAGTGCCGAGCAATTTTCTCTGGCCATTGGCCGCAGTGGTCAAAATGTGCGCTTAGCTTCTGAATTGACTGGTTGGAAAATCAATTTAATTGATCTAAGCGGCGGAGAGTCTGATACTGAGAAGGAAGGGGAAGAAAATAAGCAAACAGAAAATAACGAGGAAGCCAAGAATGAAGAAACTAAGAGTGGAGAAGCTAATACTTAAACAAAAATATGCTTTCTTCAATTTTTAATACCATTTTATATCGTCCGTTGTTTAATTTTTTCGTTGAATTATACAATATTTTACCGGGCCACGATGTTGGCTTGGTAATTGTAGTGATCACGGTTTTGTTACGGCTGGTAGTTTATCCTTTGACCAGCTCATCAATCAAAGGCCAGCGCGCTTTGCAGTCGCTACAACCAAAATTGGAAGCGCTCAAAAAGCAATACGCCAACGATCAACAGAAGATGGCGCAGGCTACGATGGAACTTTATCGCGAGAGCAAAGTTAATCCTTTGTCTTCTTGTTTACCGCTATTGATCCAACTGCCTGTCCTATTGGCTCTCTATTGGGTGATGAGCGATGTTTTGGCCGGCAATAATTTATCGGCTCAATTATATCCATTTGTCACCAATCCCGGCACTATCAATCCTTTGACTTTTGGCTATCTCAATCTGCTTGAGCCTAGTATTGCTTTGGCTGTTTTGGCCGGTGTTGCTCAGTTTGTGCAAGCTAAGACTCTGAGCCGCCAGTTGCCACCAGCCAATGCCGGGGCGGGCGCCAAAGATGAAAGCATGGCGGCGATGATGAATAAACAAATGCTCTATATGATGCCCATCATGACCACTTTAATTGGTTGGCGCTTGCCAGCCGGCTTGACGCTTTATTGGTTTTGGAGCACAATTTTAATGGCCGCGCAACAGTATTATATGTCTTATCAAGACAAGAAAAATAAAAATAATGATCAGCAGCCAATAGTGGGTGAGGTAATAAAAAAATAATGAATGCGGCCTTAATTGGCCGTATTTAATTTAGTTATTATGTTTAGTCAGTTGGAAAAATCAATCTTGCGCACCCTAGTCTATTTTGATTTGGCGAATTTTCCTCTGACCGCTAATGAAGCGTGGCAATTTTTATATTTACAGACAATCAGTGATTTTAGAATTATTTTATTGGCTTTACAGGATCTAAAAAATAAAAATATTATTGGCGAAAAATATGGTTATTATTTTTTTTCAGGGCGTGAGGATATAGTAGAGACGAGGCGTACACAATTGGTAATTTCTGAATTAAAATTAAATAAAGCGCGTTTAGCGGCTAAATTTCTGCGTGGCATTCCTTTTTTGAAGGCGGTTTTTGTGTGCAATACTGTCTCAGCTGGTACGGCCAAAGCGGAAAGCGACATCGATTTTTTTATTATTAGCAGTTATAATCGCGTCTGGCTGGTACGTTTTTTTGCCAATTTAATTTTACGATTGTTTGGCCTACGCACTTATGGTGATAAACTCAAAGATCGAATCTGCCTCTCTTTTTTTGTAGATGAGCACAATATGAATTTAGAAAATCTTAAAGCTTTAAAGGATGATATTCATTTCATCTATTGGATAGCGCAGATGATGCCAATATATGATCCGCAGAATTTTTTTAAAAAATTTTTATCCGCTAATTATTGGATAAGAAAAAGCTTGCCTAATTTTAATTTTTCCGCGCAATATTTAAATTTAGTGCCACCCAACAAACTCCTTTCCCTTTGGGCCAAGAGCTGGCAAATTATGTGGCAGGGGAGATATGGCGATCTGATCAACAGACAAGCTAAGGAATGGCAAATTTTAAAGATGAAATTAGCAGTCAAAGAAAAAGCTCAATTGGCCGATAATAGTGTAGTGATTAATCAAAGCGTGATTAAATTGCACGAATCAGATAGTCGCGCCAAAGTATCTGATATTTGGCAGAAAAAAGTATCTTCTTTAAATTTAATATGACCATTGCCAAATTTAAAAATTTTTTACTGCTGATGCTATTGTTTTTATTGCCGTATCAGACCAGGCTGATTTATCGATATGCTTATATCGGCGGTAATTTTTGGGAGTATGGCAGTTTGTCGCTTTATGTGAGTGAAATTTTGTTGGGAGCAATTATTTTATTGGCCATCATTGAGGAATTGAAAAATAAAATTTTTATTTCCAAATTGACTCACTGGTCAAGTCGAGGTTTTTATTTGGTAGTGAGCTTGATAGCAATGATTATCTTGTATTTAGCGATCAGCTCAGATTTAAATTTGGCCTGGCAGTATTTAAATTGGGTGATTTATGCTTTTTGTCTGTTATTTATTATAGCTGGGAGTCAAATAAATTTTTTTAAATTATCACTTGCTCTATGGTTAGGAGCAATTATTCCGTCAATATTGGGGATTTGGCAATTTTTATCTTTGCAAGTATTGCCCAATAAATGGCTAGGCATTGCCAGCCAAAATCCGGCTCAAATCGGCGCGGCCGTGATTGAATTTGGCGGTGGGCGATGGCTGAGAGCTTATGGCTCATTTGGTTGGCCAAATTCTTTGGCTATTTATTTGGGAGCGATTTTTCTGCTTGGTATTATTTTAATTATGTTAAATAAAAGCCGAAAGTGGCAGATTGGTCTATTGCTTGGCCAAATAATTATTATTTCGGCTTTATTTTTTACTTTTGCGCGCGGCGCTTTTCTGGGGGCGGCCGTTGGCGGTTTAATTTTATTGATTAAATATAGAAAAAATATTTTATTTTATAAACAAATTGTCATTTATTTATTATTAGTTTTAATTTTATCAATTAGTTTTAAAAATTTATTAGTGGCTAGGGCTGATTTCACTGCGCGCTTAGAACGAAGATCTATTACTGAACGCGCTACTCAGTGGCAAGATTTTAAAAATATTTTTGCTAAAAAATTTGTGGTTGGTACTGGTCCGGGCAATTACCCAGTAAATTTGCGTCAGCTTCATCCCGATTTTTCGGTTAATTATTTTACTCCAATTCACAATATTTATTTATTGTATCTGGGCCAGTTTGGTTTAGTAGGGGCGATATTATTGTGTCTGGTAATTTATCTATCCAAGCAAAAAATAAATTGGCTGTTTGCGCCGCTAGTTGGCATTTTGGTGGCGGGCTTATTTGATCATTGGTCGCTAAGCATGTTTAGCGGCTGGATTTTTTTAGCAGTAATTTTGGCATTATCAGCATTTAAATTATCTTATGAAGAATAATGTTTGGTCTAAATATGTCAGTCGCCGCCTAGCGGTCCAAGTCGCTTTGGCCTGGAATTTTGGTTTTGGACAGGCGATGAAGAAAGTTTACGGTTTAGAGATCAATAAGATTTTGGTATTAAGGGATAAAAATAAAACGGATTATTATTTGGATGATAAACAACATAAAAAATATATTGTTGGTCTATATAAACTTTTAAAAAATAAAAAGTTTATCAAAAATTTTCATCAAGCGGCGCAATTGGTTTTAGAAAATATTTTAGCGAATACTAAACGGGTTTTAGGTCAGGATTTATCTTTGCTCACTAATAAACAGTTACTTAGTTTATATACTAATTTTATTTTGCCAAATTTGGAGCAATTTTATATCCGTATGTGGACAGTGTTTAATATTGGTGAACCGCTTGCTGAGCTAGTGTCACAGAAATTATTTTTGATATTACAGGACAGGGCTAGGGCTGATAAATATTTATTAAAATTATCTTCGCCCTTGGTGCCCAATGATGTTTTAAATGAACGGCTAGATAGCTTGCGTTTGGCAATTAAAAAACCAAAAGTTAGCGCCAAAAATTTTAGAGAATTATTAAAGAAACACTGCGATAAATATCGGCATATACCAATGTTTGATTTTGATCACTTACCCTATACTTATCAATATTTTTATCAGGAGATTAAAAAGATTAAAAAGCCTGCTAAGGAGCTACAAGAGATAAAAAAATTATTTGCCAGCCGCCGGCGAGAATTTAAAGATATTGTATCGGTTCTTAAAGCCGACCGTAATTTTAAAAATTTATTATATTTTTTAAAAGAGAATGTTTTTTTGCGCGATTATCGCGACATGATTAGACAAAAATATAATTTAGAATTAAGAAAATTTTATATGGCAGTAGGGCAGAGGCTTAGTCTGAATATTGATGAAGTGGCCATTTTGACTAATAGAGAAATAATTAAGTATTTAAAATCAGGCAAAAAATTCCCACATTCTATAATCAGACAAAGGAAGTCGGCTTTTCTTTTGAAACAAGAGAATGGAGCCGTTGAAATTTTTTCTGGGAATGAGGCGTTGCGACAAGCCAAGCAGGAGCTAAATTTTACTGCCAAATTTAAGGATCAAAAAATTGAAGGCGTAACCGGCGCTAGCGGGAAAGCGCGCGGTCGAGTGGTTTTGGTCTTCACCAATCGTGAATTATCTAAGGTGAAAGCCGGCGATGTCTTGGTGACCACTATGACTCGACAGGATTTTGTGCCCGCTATTAGAAAATCAGCGGCTTTGGTGACTGATGAAGGCAGTGTTACTTGTCATGCCGCCATTATCGCCAGAGAATTAGGTATTCCCTGTATAGTGCGAACTAAAATTGGTACTAGTGTTTTAAAAGATGGCGATAGGGTAGAAGTGGATGCGGATAAAGGAATAATCTCCAGAATCTCAGGCACAAAAAGGCGGCGATAACCAGCCATTGACACCCAAAGCGCAGAGGAGTAAAATTAGTAAGCTAAGAACCCAGAATTGGGGACAGACGCTTGCGTTCGCCATAGCTTCGGGCTAAACCATAGACAGGCATAGTCCGGACAATATATGGACGGCGATAAGAGTTCGTCCCTAACTCTGGGTTTTTGTTTCACAGAAGTATCATTTTTTGATTATTTTTAGCTAAAATAGGGCAAAATAAAATTGTGGATAAATGATTTTGACCGAATCTTGACAAGATCGAAAAAATTATTAAAATAAGTAGGTATTTATCACTCAGATAATCTGAGTGATAAAAAATAATTTGTTATTTAATTATAATAATATGAACATCAAACCATTAGGTAACCGAGTATTGGTGAAGCCGGCTAAAGAAGAGGAAATGACCTCATTTGGGATGGTTTTGCCGTCTACTATGGATAAAGAAAAGAAAGCGCAAGGCGAAGTGGTCGCTTTGGGCAATGGCGAAGATTTAGCTAAGTTGAATTTAAAGGTGGGCGATCAGGTGATTTTTGAAAAATGGGGTGGAGAGGAAGTAAAGTTGGGCAAAGGCGCCGAGGAAGTGGAATATAAAATTTTGCCTCATGATAAAATTTTAGCAGTTATCTCTTAAATTAATTTAATTTTATTCTGTTATGCCTAAACAAATTATTTATAGCGACGATGCTCGCAAAAAACTTTTAAATGGTGTCAATACTTTGGCCAATGTGGTCAAAGTTACTTTGGGTCCGCGCGGACGCAATGTGGTGCTAGATAAAGGCTTTGGCGCGCCTAGCATCACCAAGGATGGCGTCTCGGTCGCCAAAGAGATTGAAGTGGAAGATAAATTTGAAAATGCCGGTGTGGAATTGGTCAAAGAAGTGGCCAGTAAGACCAACGACGATGTAGGGGACGGTACTACTACTGCCACCGTTTTGGCGCAAGCGATTGCTCGCGAAGGTGTGCGCCTGGTGGCCGCTGGTTCCAACGCCGTTGCTCTCAAGCGCGGTATCGATAAAGCCGTGGAAGCCGTAGTCAAAGAACTTAAAGAAAATATTAGCAAACCAGTAGATGAGGATGAAATTGCCAATGTGGCCGCTATTTCCGCCAACGACAAAGAAATCGGCAAACAGATTGCCGATGCCATGAAAGCAGTGGGCAAGGATGGTGTGATTACCGTCGAAGAATCCCAATCTTTTGGTATGGAAATTGAGACGGTGCAAGGTATGCGCTTTGATAAAGGTTATGTCTCGCACTATATGTCTACCAATTCCGACAGAATGGAAGCGGAATATGTGGACCCATATATTTTAATCACTGATAAAAAAGTTAGCTCCATTCATGATGTTTTGCCACTATTAGAAAAAGTGGCTCAGAGTGGTAAAAAAGATTTGGTAATTATTGCTGATGATGTAGAAGGCGAAGCGCTCACTACTTTTGTTCTTAATAAATTGCGCGGTACTTTCAATGTTTTGGCCATCAAGGCCCCTGGTTTTGGAGACAGACGCAAGGAAATGTTGCAAGACATCGCCGTCTTGACTGGCGGTAAAGTGATTACCGAGGAAGTGGGTCTCAAATTAGTTGAGACCACTTTGGAAGATTTGGGACAGGCCCATAAAGTAATCGCCAATAAAGAATTTACCACTATTGTCAAAGGCAAAGGCGAAGAAAAAGATATCAAAGAACGCGTCACTCAAATAAAAAAGATGATTGAGCAATCCACTAGCGATTTTGATAAAGAAAAATTACAGGAACGCTTGGCTAAATTAGCTGGTGGGGTAGCCATCATCAAAGTCGGTGCGGCCACTGAAACCGAAATGAAAGAAGTGAAACATCGCATTGAAGATGCGGTCGGCGCGACCAAGGCGGCGGTGGAAGAAGGTGTAGTGCCTGGCGGTGGTGTCGCACTCTTGCGCGCTCGCCATGTACTAGCCAAGATGAAATTTGAAAACGACGAAGAAGAAATGGCCGCGCAAATTATCACACGCTCACTCGAAGAGCCTTTGCGTATTATTGCCTCTAACGCCGGCACTGACGGCGCTAAGGTAGTCTTTGAGGTAGATCAGAAAGACGGCAACTTTGGTTATAATGCCGCTACTGATAAATATGAAGATATGGTCAAAGCGGGTGTGATTGATCCGACCAAGGTTACCCGCAGTGCTTTGCAAAATGCCGCCAGTATCGCTGGTATGTTCCTCACCACCGAAGCCATAGTCACTGACCTTCCAAAGAAAGATGAACCAGCTATGCCGCCAATGGGTGGTGGAATGGGTGGTATGGGTGGTGGAATGTACTAAAAATTATCTGTCATTTCCGCGAAAGTAGTAATCCAATTAAAACAGCTTGCGTTTGCAGGCTGTTTTTTAATTAAGTATTAGTTTATAGGAAAAATATTTATAGTTGTAAATTATTTTAATATAGGCTAAAATATAGCTGTTTAATGTTTGTATTTTTATGATGCGCGCAATAATTGATTTTTTCTCCGGCTTTCCTCCGGAAATTGCCACTTTTATTCTATCGATGTTGCCTTTTACCGAAAAGGTATCACTTGCGATTGGCGTGGCCGCTTTTCACCTCAATGGTCTAGAAGCAATGCTTATCGTCACCGTTGGCAATATGGTGCCTATCTTTTTGATTTTAGGTTTGGCCGAAAGTTTCCATCTCTGGATTTCTAAAAAATCCGGATTTTTTGGCAACGCTTGGGCAAAAACCATTGTCCATGCTCAGCAGAAATTTGTGAAGTATCAGAAATATGAATTATGGGGCTTGTTTATTTTTATGAGCCTGCCCATCCCCATCAACGGCGGGATCACCGGTGCCTTGATCGCTTTCGTCTTGGGCATGTCGGCCAAAAAAGCCTGGCCTTATCTTTTTGCCGGGGTAGTAGTCTCTAATCTTATCACCTTAGCCGTGACGGTTGGTTTGGCCAAAGTTTTTTAATATGCTTCTGGAAAAATTACAGGACTTGAACAAAAAGATTGAGGAGGCGGTGAATCTTTTGAAATTAGCGGATTTAAAAAATAAAATGCAACAACTTGCCGACGAGATGAATGCCGGTGATTTTTGGTCGGATCAAAAACGAGCGCAAAATATTTCCCAAGATTATCAAAGCATCAGAGAAGAAGTAGAGAAGTGGGAAGAAATAAAAAAACAAGTCAATGATTTGTTGGAATTGGCCAAGAGTGGTGATGATAGTCTGGAAAAAGAAATTGACACGCAAACAACTCAACTAGAAAAAAAATTTCAAGATTACGAATTGTTTTTACTACTCAACGGTCCGTATGATCAGACCAACGCTATCGTGTCCATCCACGCCGGTAGCGGCGGTACCGAGGCGCAGGATTGGGCCGAAATGCTATTACGCATGGTCACCAGATTTTGTGAAAAACAAAATTGGCGCGTAGAGATACTAGATGAAAGTCGCGGGGCGGAAGCGGGATATAAATCAATTACTTTTCGCGTCTGCGGGCGCTATGCTTTTGGTTATCTCAAATCCGAGCACGGCGTGCATCGCCTGGTGCGCATTTCACCTTTTGACGCCGAAAAAATGCGTCACACCTCGTTTGCCCTAGTAGAAGTGTTGCCGGAATTGGATGATAAAGTGGAAGTAAATATTGATCCCAAAGATCTGCGTATTGATACCTTTATGAGCGGCGGCAAAGGCGGGCAAAGTGTGAATACTACTTATAGTGCGGTACGTATCGTACATATTCCGACCGGGATTAGTGTGTCGTGTCAAAATGAGCGTTCGCAAACCCAAAACAAAGAAACGGCAATGAAAATTCTCAAAGGCAAATTGCATCGTATTGAAGAAGAAAAACGCGCCAAGGAACACCAAGAATTGCGCGGCGAATATAAATCCGCCGAGTGGGGGAATCAAATCAGAAGTTATGTCTTGCATCCGTACCATTTGGTGAAAGATCATCGCACGGATTACGAGAGCGCTGATCCAGAGGGTGTACTGGAAGGAAATTTGTTACCTTTGTGTGAAGCGTATTTGAAGTGGATTAAGCAGTAATTTATGGGTAAAAATTATTATTATAATATACCAGTAGTAAGGATGGGACAGTGGTCGCTTTTGCCCCTAGATAGTGAAAATTGGCACGGAGAAGAAACATCAAAATATTTTAAAAAAGTTTTTGGTTTTTCTAAGGGCACTTTGGCTCTTCATGATATTAGATTAGGCCTTCAGTATCCCTGCTTTCCTAAAAGTTATGTAGACAAATTATATCAATATATTGGTGATATCAACAGTAAAGATTTTTGTAGCTTGGAAAAAAAGTTAAACAATTTTTACAAATTGAAAAAATTGGCAAAAAGTAAAATTTTAAAAATTTCGGCCGGATTGGATAAAATTTCTAATAAAAAATTAATTAGATTATTTATCAATAACCGAGATTGGGCGCATAGGGCCGCAGTGTACGACCAGTTTGGATGGATTGCAGAAGATTACTGGAATCCAATTATGGAAAAGCTAATAACAGCTAAATTTAATGTTCCAAAAAATTCAAAACAATATTTTAAGGTGTTGTTTACTCTAACTAAGCCAAAATTTATTTCCACCACTCTTGAAGAGAGGAAGAATTTATTGCAAGCGGCAATAAATATTTATAATGATGAGAAATCAGATAATGGAATTAAATCAGAAAGTATAAAATTATCAAAAAAGTTTGGCTGGATGCCAGTGTTTACTTATGGTACGCCCTGGGACAGCGCTCATTATAAAATGGAGATTGTTGATCTGTTGAAAAAGCCGCAGAGCGAATTATTGTCAGAATTTGACAATCTAAAAAATTATTCTATAAACAGAAAATTAGAAATAAACAAATTGGTTAAACAGTATAAAATATCCAAAAAAGACCTGCAAATTTTTTTGGATTTTGCCTTGGTGCTTGATGCGCGCAATGAAGCAGAATATATAATCAGTTTTGCTGGGTTTCATTTATTGCCAATATATAAAGAGATAGCGCGACGATTGGCAGTATCTGTCCGGCAACTTCGTTGTCTTTTTGAATCTGAAATCATAGACAGTCTTAATGGGAAAATTGATATTGTCAAATTGCTTCATAAAAAAGGCAATTATGTTGGCTGGAGTTTTAACGAGACAATGGATAAGAGGATAAATTTTACTGCTGAGGAAACTAAAAAATTGTTGGAATATCTAAATAAAACCGCGCCACTCCTACAAGGTGATCAGGAAAATCAAGGTGTATGTGCTTGCTCTGGATCTGCCAGAGGGAAGGCAAAAATCGTATTATCTCCGGATGAGAACGATAAGGTGGAGGCTGGGGATATACTAATTACTCATGCGACCACAGTTGATTATCTGCCGGCCATGAAAAAGGCCGTAGCGATTGTTACGGAAGTCGGGGGATTGACTTGTCATGCGGCAGTCGTATCAAGAGAATTTAATATCCCTTGTGTGGTGGGATTAAAAAATGCTACCAAACTGTTTAAAGATGGGGATAAAATCATAGTTGATGCTGACCGAGCGTCAGTCACTAAAAGTGAATAATATGAAAATAATGACCGAATGCAATTTATCGCAGATTGTTTCCGAAATTTTAAACGGCCAAGTTTTGGTTTTCCCGACTGAAACTTCTTATGGTTTGGGCTGTGATGCGACCAATCAGACTGTGGTGGATAAAATTTTTAAAATAAAAGGCCGTGTTGATGACAAGCCTTTGCTAGTCGTGGTAGATAGCATTGAAACCGCCAAAAAATATCTCGTGTGGAATGATGTCTTGGAAAAATTAGCGCAAAAGTATTGGCCTGGACCACTGACGATAGTAGGTGAGTATGCTGGCGACAATTTAGCCGCTGGTGTGGTGGGCAAAGACAATACTGTGGCCGTGCGGGTGAGTGATTTTCCTCTTCTGAAATCAATTACCGAAAAAATCGGCCGTCCACTGGTGGCTACCTCTGCCAATCTGGCTGGACAAGAAAATATCTATGACAGTCAAAAAATTATAGATATTTTTGCCAGTCAAAAATATCAGCCGGATATTATTTTAAATTATGGACAGTTGCCGATTAACCAGCCGACGACCTTGGTATCGGTGGTTGATGATAATTTAAAAATTTTGCGGCAAGGAAAAATTATTTTATGAACGAAAAACTTTTTAATATAGATTATCTCAAACACCTCTGCCAAAAGTACGATTTGCGGCCCTCTAGACATTACGGACAAAATTATCTGATAAATCCGGAAGTGATAGAGATGATCATCGCTGTCAGCGGCGTGAATAAAAAAGATACGGTGGTGGAAGTCGGTCCCGGTTTTGGCGTACTCACTTTGGCGTTGTGCGCCAAAGCCAAAAAAGTCATTGCTTTTGAAATTGAAAAAAAATTGGAACCGTATTGGCAGGAGATTAGCACCCGATTGACCCAAAGTAAAGAAAATAATTTGGAAATTATTTGGGGCAATGTCTTGCGCATTGATCCAAAATTTTTTCCTAAAAATTATAAAGTAGTCGCCAATTTGCCCTATCAAATTACTTCGCCAGTTTTAAAATTATTTTTGGAAGATCTGCCCAACAAACCCAAAGAAATGATTTTGATGGTGCAAAAAGAGGTGGCAGAGCGGATTTGCGCCAAACCGGGCGACATGTCGGTTTTAGCGATTGCAGTGCAATATTTTGCCCAGGCGGAAATAGTGGGCGAGGTAAAACGTAATAATTTTTATCCCGCTCCCGAGGTGGATTCGGCCATTATTCGGATTCATCTAAAAAACAAATTACCCAAAATTGATACCAAAAAGTATTTTCAGCTGGTAAAAATCGGTTTTGCCCAGAAGCGTAAATTGCTTATCAAAAATTTATTGCCGTTTTTTGGCAAAGAAAATAAGGAAAAATTACTTCAAACTCTAAAAAGCATGGGGTTTAGTGAATTGGTACGCGCTCAGGAATTAGGTGTAGAGGATTGGATTAAATTATTGGAGATATCCACATTACCGTAATTGGGTTTTTTGTGGTATAATATTAAAAAATAAAACGGTTATGGCCGATAGCCCACAACCAAATACGCCAGTCTTATCCAAAGAGCAAAAGATCGGTTTTATCTTGTTGCTGGCTTTTGCTATTTTGGCAGTGGGATTGGGGATTTTGCAGATTCGCAATACGATGTATCGCAAGTTCGCGCTAAATAGCTCAATTTCCGGAGCGATAAAAGATCAGGTGGATACGGTGGATGCTCTGCGTTTCCGCGATACGGATCGCGATGGACTTAGTGATTTTGACGAGCTCTATGTCTATGGTACCAGCCCCTATTTGCCCGATACCGATGGTGATGGCATCCCTGATGGCAAAGAAGTACAGAATCGCACCAATCCTTTGTGTGCGGAGGGTCAGGATTGTTCTTTGTCACCTGATGAAGCGGCTTTATCTTCAATTGTCACCACTTCTACTAATGGGCAATTAGAAAGTAGTTCCGCGCCGATAGATTTAGAAAAAGCCATCACTGATCCTATACAAATTAGAAAGATGTTGCTTGGTGCTGGTGTTAAGCAGGAGATAATAGACAAATATAATGATGCCGAATTGATGCAAATGGTGCAGGAAATAATGAATCCAAACAAAAATATCCAAAATTTAAACAACGTCACCTCGTCTAGATAAATCCAATATGTTTTTTAGAAAGACAAAAAAAGCCGCTACCGCCATTATTTTATCTCTTTTCATTTTTTCTTCTTTTTTTGAATTTTTAATTTCTGCTCAGCCCGTTCGAGCTCAACTAAGTGTAGGAGTAGTGGCCGATGCCGGTAGGCAAATTTCTGAGATCAAAGATATGATTGTGACCGGCTTGAAGGTGGCGGTGATGAATGCCGCTCAGCAGTCGGTGAGTTATTTTTTACGTAAAATCGCTTATGATAGCGCGGTATGGATTGCTTCCGGCGGCAAAGGCCAAAGCCCGTTTGCTCACACCAAGGGAGTGGGTGATTATCTCAAAAGCGTCGGCAGTGATGCCGCTGGAGTGGCAATTGAAAATCTTGGAAAGGGATTTGGTCTAGATCTTTGTAAGATGCCGGATGTGCGGGTAGATTTAGCGTTTCGTATTGGTCTACATTATAACTACGGTGTCCCCAGCGAACCAGCCAAACCAGCTTGTAATTTAGAAACTTTTCAACAGAATTGGAGTGGTGAAGCTTTTGCTAGCAGATATGGTAATGGTACTGGTGGTGTAGATCCAAGTAAAATTTTTAGTAGTTCATTGGCTGTAGACGACACTGATTTGGGTATCAGCTTAAAAGCTACTGAAAAAATTGATCGTCTTTACATGACTCAACAAGATTCGGCCAAGGCCGACCGTGCGGAAGGTGCTGGATTTAAACCATTGACTAATTTAATTGATGGGCGTATTAAGACACCGAGCCAAGTGGTAAAACAAGAAGCAGAAGCCAATACTCCAAGCGAACAAAATAAACAAAGCCAGACTCAGATTGCTTCCGCCTTGGGTTCGGGGACTTATCAAATTATACCATCAACCCTCTCTCTATTTTTGAATACTCTGAGTTCGCAGATGCTCAAAAACTTTAAAGAAAATGGGATGTTGCCATTTGGGGTGGGGTGTATTGGGTCAAAATGTCCGAGTGGTAGTAAAGCGGCCAATCCTAATAGTTCACCGACCGAATTTAGTGGGCGTACTATTGCCGAATTGACATTTAATGAATTTTTAACGACAAAATTGGGTATTTTAAGTGATTATGATGTTTTATCTCAATTGAGCAGTTGTGAATCACGTGGTTTGTATAATTGTCGTATTGATAATAGTCTGTCACAAGCTTTGCAGGAGGCGAAACATGGCGATCCGGTTACCATTGCTCAGGCGATGCAAAAGAATTGGTTGCATGCTGATTGGAAATTGATACCGCCAACCAATCAGGCTCTAAATTCCGATTCTAGTTGCTATGGTCAAAATTATTGTTATAGTAATATTGCAGTTTTACGTCAGCTTGGTATCTTGCCGCTTGGTTTTCAGATTGCCGCTAAAAATAGTGATCCGGATCGGCCAATTACTTTGGGAGAAGTAGTGAAGAAATTTTCTGATTGTAATTATCAAAAGGATCCACAGGGTAATATAGTTGGCGTCCAATATGATCCAATAAATTTCCCATATTGTCATTTAATTGATCCTAATTGGGTTTTAAAGATAGAGCAAACTAGTTGTGAAGCCTATGGGTTTGGGCCAATTCCTAGTGGAAATGATGTACCAACTCGTCTTCAAGAGTGTTCCAATTTAAAGACTTGTGTCGGTAAAGACAAAGATGGTAATTGTGCCGGCTATGGCTATTGTACTCGGGAGAAAAATGTTTGGAAGTTTGATGCTGATAAATGTGATGCACAATATGCTAGTTGTCGGGTATTTACCAATACCGATGGGCAGAGCCAGTCAGTATCGTATCTATATCGGACTTTAGACACCGGTAGCTGTACCCAAGAAAATGTTGGCTGTACCGCTTATAGTCTGGATCAGGGCGGTAATGGCTGGAAAGATGTGGCTACTAAAAATTATAGTCCATATTCTAGTGGTATATTTTTGAATAAAAATGTTTCTACTTGTTCGGAGGCTAGCGCTGGTTGTAGCGCGTTTCGCACACAGACAGCTAGTGGTGAAGCGTTGGCTTATCTCAAAAAAGCTCCGGATTATCTAAATTGTTATGACACCGATGCCAATCCATCCAATGGCACCCAATGGCCACAGACCTTCTCTGACTTATTTAAACTCAAAGCCAATTCCGCTTGTAGTCAGTATGCCGCTGTCTGTATCGCCGATGAAGTGGGGTGCTCTCTATATCAGGATCTCAGCGATCCTTTTGTGCCTGCTGTCCCGGGTAAATTTACACCAGCGCAAATAGATAATAATGTGGTGACCAATTGGAATGATCAGTGTGATGCTAAATGTGTGGGCTACGGGGCTTATCAGGAAATGCCGACAGAATTTTCTGCCGGTAATCCTTTGGCCTATATTATTCCGCCATCTAAATACAATAATAATCAATCCGGTCAGACTTGTAGTTATCAGGATGTTGGTTGTAGTAGTTTTACTAATATGGAGTCTACCTCGGCGGGCGGTGAGAAGGTGGAATATTTCACCAAATTACGCGCTTGTATCAAACCCGACACGACTGTACAGAAGAATTTTTATACTTATGAAGGATCAATAGAAGGCGGTTATCAATTGCAGGCCTATACTTTGGAGAAAGATGCTAGTGGTGGCCCAGCCGTCAGTTTTGTGACTCCTGAAGAAAAAAATGCGGCTGATCAATTCCGTTGCAATGAAGATTTATATAAGAAAAATCAGGCCGATCCCGATTGTCGGCAATTTAATGACGACCAAGGCCAAGTGTATTATCGCTTGTTACCCAATACCATTGTGGTATCAGCGGATTGTACCCAGTATCGTCTCAATAGTAGTGAGTTAGCCGGCGAGAATAGTTGTTTTGGAAGCGGAGTATTTAAAGATGGCGCTTGTTATTATATGGGTTTGCCCGGTGGCAAGACTACCAATGCCGGCGAGAGCACCGTTTGCTCGGCGAGCGCTGTCTCTTGTCGCGCCTATAAAGGCAACCACGGCAATAATATCAAAGCGGTGAAGCTGGATAATATCGCCAATAGCGCCATTGAGAGATTTGAAGACAGCAAGGCAATCACGGTGGCTAATGGGTGGTCAGCTACC
>Ga0233425_10005173_pt1 | contig 20938 bp, 24 predicted proteins | sample Watercolumn_Towu_2_FD_181712 | JGI IMG/M metagenome (GOLD analysis project Ga0233425, IMG submission 181712) | Freshwater microbial communities from Lake Towuti, South Sulawesi, Indonesia - Watercolumn_Towuti2014_140_MG | ecosystem: Environmental > Aquatic > Freshwater > Lake | place...
CGGCTCATCGCATCCTGGGGCTGTAGAAGGTCCCAAGGGTTTGGCTGTTCGCCAATTAAAGCGGTACGCGAGCTGGGTTCAGAACGTCGTGAGACAGTTCGGTCTCCTATCTGTTACGGGCGTTGAATATTGAGAAGGCTCATTCCTAGTACGAGAGGACCGGAATGAACGAACCTCTAGTGTGCCAGTTGTCCTTTCAAGGGCATCGCTGGGTAGCTATGTTCGGCGCGGATAAACGCTGAAAGCATCTAAGCGTGAAGCCGTCTTCAAGATTAATATTCGTTTAGACCCCTTGTAGATTACGAGGTTGATAGGTTCTACGTGTAAGCATAGTAATATGTTGAGCGGAGGAATACTAATCGGTCAAGCGTACGGCGAGAGCACTAAGCAGTGCTTTGCCTAACAATGATGTCAAAGTCTGATTTACCTATTAGGTCAAGTTTGAAAAATTAAAGAGCCAGTGTCTTGGTGACACAAGCGATGAGGTCACACCTGTTCCCATCCCGAACACAGCAGTTAAGCTCATCTGCGCTGATGATAGCCGCAAGGCAAAAGTAGGCCGTCGCCAGGACAATGGCTCTTTTTTTGTTGAAAAAAATGTTAAAGTATATTTTCTATTAATTAGCTCGTTAGCCTTGTCTTTTATCTTTATAATTGATAAAATAAGCCCATTGTTATTATATGAATTTTTCTTCCACCCTATCCCAATTCCTCATTAAAGAGCTCACCGACCATCCCGAGAAACACGATTTGGTGGCGATTTTGTCGGATTTAGTGACTATTGGCAAGATAATTTCCGCTCATACCAATAAGGCTGGTTTGGCCGGGGTAATTGGCAGTGCTGAGAAAACCAATATTCAGGGTGAAGAAGTAAAAAAGATGGATGTTTTTTGCAATGAATTATGCAAAGATTATTTGCGCAGTACCGGCAATTTTGCGGCGATGGCCTCTGAAGAAGAAGACGTAGTCATAGATATGGGTGATTTTGGCAAAGATGCCAAGTATGTAATTGCTTTTGATCCGCTTGACGGCTCGCATAATGTAGAAGTAAATTTGCCAGTAGGCACTATTTTTTCAGTCCAGCGCCGTCTGCCTCAGTTTGATCGCACCGATGAGCGCCAATTTTTGCAAGCCGGACGTGATCAAGTCTTAGCCGGATATATCTTATATAGTTCTAGCACGGTTTTGGTTTTTAGCTGGGGGAATGGTGTTTATGAATTTACCTTAGATCAGGGATTGGGTGAGTTTCTTTTGACCCGTGAAAAAATGACTATACCAGATAAATGCGAGGTTTATAGTTTCAACGAGGCTTACTATAAACAGATATCAGCAAAGGATAGAATTTTTTTGGATTATCTCAAAGATGAGAAAAAATGCGGCTTGCGTTATGCCGCGGCCTTGGTGGCCGATGTTCATCGCAATCTTATTACCGGTGGTGTTTTCATACACCCAGGCGTAGATAAAAAAGGTACAGGTGAGTTTAAGCCAAAGCTGAGATTAAATTATGAAGTCAAGCCAATGGCTTATCTATGTCAACAAGCCGGTGGTGCTTCGAGTAATGGGCAGAAGAATCTTTTGGATATCGCTGGTGACAGTTTGCATGAGCGGGTGCCAGTATTTATTGGCAATAGTAATTTTATAAATTATCATCTAAATTTAAATTAAAAATATGCTCAATAATTTGCAAGAAATCGCCAAAGCGATGGTCGTTGAGGGCAAAGGCATTTTGGCGGCTGATGAAAGTAGTGGGAATATTAAAAAGAAATTTGAAAAATTAGGCGTTGAGGATACTGCCGAGAATCATCGCCGTTATCGCGAGTTGTTGTTTACTACGCCGGAAATGGAGCAAGATATAAGCGGAGTGATCTTATTTGACGAAACTATTCGTCAGGCTACTAGCGATGGTGTGCCGTTTGCAGAGTATTTGTGGAGTAAGGGTGTTATACCGGGGATCAAAGTAGATATTGGTCTCATAGATATGCCCGATCACAGCGGTGAACAAATCGCCAAGTGGGATGACAGTCTTGATAACAGATTAAAAGAATATTATGATCTAGGAGCTAGATTTGCCAAATGGAGAGTGGTGATAAATATTGGTGAAAAAATTCCGTCTGATGATTGTATTGAACAGAATTGTCAGATTTTAAGTGATTATGCCAAATTATGTCAGTCAAATAATATCGTGCCAATTGTAGAGCCCGAAGTGTTGATGGACGGGAGTCACACAATAGACATGTGTCATGAAGTCACTAAAAAAACACTGCACTCATTATTTACAAAATTACAAGTCTCAGGCGTTGATTTAAGCGGCTTGATTTTAAAACCAAACATGGTGATTTACAGTTTATCTGGAGAAAAAGTTTCAGCTGATGAAGTAGCGCAAAAAACTATTCAATGTTTTGTTGAAACAGTGCCAGTCGAGGTACCGGGAATAGTATTTTTATCTGGCGGTCAGAGCGAAGTGGAAGCTTGTGTAAATTTAAATGCTATTACCCAGTTAGCTAAGCAAAATAAAGTGCCGTGGAAACTCACCTTTTCTTATGGCCGCGCTTTGCAAAATAGCGCACTCAAAAATTGGACAGGCAAGGATGAAAACAAAGTAAAATCGCAAGCAATTTTTGCGCATCGAGCGCAAATGGCCAGCTTGGCTAGTCTAGGAGAGTATAATGAAAGTTTAGAAAAAAATTTTAATTAAATAATTTTTTAGCATGAATTCAGTTGCACAGCAGTACTATGAAAAAAGCGAGGGAATAATTAATTTATCTTGGCAAGATGTAGAAAACGATGTTCTCAATATCATTGAGAAAATGAAAGAAGAAAATTTTGAACCGGATATTATTGTATCAATCGCGCGTTCTGGTCTTATCCCCGCCTCGCTTATTGCCTATACCTTGGGAAATAAACAGCTCTATGTAATAAAAGTGGACTTTTCCAAAGTACAAAAAGATGGTAAAGATCAGGAATTACGCGACAAACCAATCATTAGTCAAGAATTGTCGAGAGACGTGAGCGGGTTAAAAATTTTGGTAGTAGATGAGATGGTGGTGTCTGGTTCCACTTTGAAATTAGTAAAATCATACATGGATTTAAAAAATCCTGCCGAGGTGAAATATACGGTATTGTATAAACAGCCTTGGGCAGAATTTACCCCTGATTACTTCGGTCGTGAAATTACCCAGTGGCCAATCTACCCTTGGAAGGAGTTGAGAAACAACATTTTAGACCCCAGAGCAAAGATAAAAGTGGCTTAAATTAGCCACTTTTTTATTTTTTTGGCGTTTTATCCACAGTAAATTGTCGGAAAAATTTTGACAGTTTTTCTATTTTTATTATATAATAAATTTGGCTAAAATAAGTAAATATGGACTTAAATTTATTCAAAAAACTAGGTTTTTCTGATAAAAATGCCAAAATTTATTTGACACTTATTGGTTTAGGGCCATCTTCGGTTAGAATTTTGGCTAAGAAGACCAAGATTAACCGCGGCAGTGTTTATGATGGCCTAAAATGGCTAAAAGACACCGGGTTGGTGAATTATTACGAAAAAGAATCCAAGCAATTCTTTGTAGCTGAGGATCCCGATAAACTTTATGATTTAATACAAAAACAAACCGATGAATTGCAAGAGGTAAACAAAAAGATGAAAGATGTGGTACAAGAGCTGAGATCGGTTTATGATGAGGGCGGTAATCGACCAGTGGCTAGATATTTTGAAAAGGGTGAAATTAAAAAAATTTTGGAGCAGGTGCTTGAGGTGTGTGAGAAAAACACAGAAAAATGCTATCGCGTATATTCTGATGCCGGCATTCGTGAATATCTCTATGATGGTTTTGAATCTTTTTCCGATGCGCGCATCGCCAAAGGGATCACTGTCAAAGCCATTGCGGTAGGTGGCGGTGGAGAATTGCGCGGTCTAGATGAACGCAAGTGGTTACAGATTAAAAAAGACGCTCCTACTTATATAATCATTTATCCCGGCAACACCGCTTATATTTCTTTAAATAATCAAGGCGATCTAATCGGTGTAGTGATTGAAAATAATGGCGTTTACCAGACACAGAAGGGCGTTTTTGACGCCTTGTGGGAAAGACTAGATTAGTATGTTTATAGTGGATTTTGACGACACTCTATTTGATACCCAAAGATTTAAACAAGCCCGTTTGGCGGCGGTAGCGGATTTGGGAGTTAGTGAAGAAATTTTTTGGAAAAGCTATTATCAAGCACGCAACGCCAGTGACGGCAGTTTTGTTTATAGCGATGAACGCCATGCGCAGATTTTAAGTATTTTTGGTTTTGAGGAAAATAAAATTTTGGAAAAACTAAAATCAGTTTCCGCCAAGATTTCTAATTTTTTATTTAACGACTCAATAGATTTTTTAGAATTTTTACGTAGTACCAAACAACGTTTAATTTTACTTAGCTTGGGGGATCCTAATTTTCAAGAATATAAAGTGAAGGGAGTGGGGATTGAGAAATATTTTGATCACCTGTTTATGATTTCATCTGACAAGAAAAAAATTATAGAAAAAATTTTTAAATTTGAAAAAGCCGATGAAGTCTGGTTTATCAATGACAAACCAGACGAAACCTTAGAGATATCAGCTAATTTTAAAAATATTAAACCGGTGTTAAAAGTTTCGCCAAATAGGGATTTGTCTGATTACACCCAAAGCAAATTGCCGTGTTTTTATACCTTAACGGAAATTAAAAATTATGTCGCCCAATTTGTCTAAAATAGCCGCCGTAATTTTATCCGCCGGCAAAGGCACACGCCTTAATTGCACCGATAAACCCAAAGTAATGCTTGAAATTGGTGGCCGGCCGATTGTTGCTTATATTGTAGAAACTTTGCAAAAAATCGGTTTTAACAAAGAGCAAATTTGCCTGGTAGTGGGTTTTAAAAAAGAAATTATTGAAGATTATTTTGGTGGTAGTGTAAGCTATGGTTTACAAGAACAACAGCTCGGCACCGCCCATGCCGCTTATGTGGGCATAAAAAGTTTGCCCAATGAAATTGAACAAGTAATAGTATTGGGAGGAGATGATGGTGCTTTCTATAAACCAGAGACAATTCTTAATTTGATAACTGCCCATTTGACAGACAAAGCCACAATCTCGTTTCTCACTGCCACAGTTGCAAATCCAGGGAGTTTTGGTCGGGTAGTGCGCGAAAATGATGGAATTAAAATAATTGAAAAAGAATATCTTACTGCTGAACAACAGAATATCAAAGAAGTAAATACAGGTACTTATGTAGTAGACAGGCATTGGTTTGAAAAAGAATTTCCTAGCTTTCCCAAGATGCAAAAATTGGGTGAATTTGGGATGAATCCATCAATTACTATTGCCGAGTCTCAGGGGAAAAAGGTACAAGCGATTAAATTATCTGATAATAATGAGTGGCATGGTATTAATACTGTGACGGAGTTGGAATTAGCTGATCAATTAAAAAGAACTATTTAATTTTTAGAAATATATGTGTGGAATTGTCGGATATATTGGGAAAAAAGAGGCATTGCCAATTTTAATTAATGGTTTGCGCCGCTTAGAATATCGCGGTTATGATAGCGCTGGGGTAGCGATTTTTAAAGATCAGAAAATTAATAAAGCCAAAGCGGTCGGCAAGATTGATAATCTCTCAGATAAGGTAAAAAATTTGAATTTATTTGGTACGGTGGGGATCGCTCACACTAGGTGGGCGACTCACGGCGGAGTGACTGAAGAAAATGCGCACCCGCATGCTGTTTGCACCGATGATTTGGTGATTTGTCATAATGGTATTATTGAAAATTACCGTGAGTTAAAAGAAAAATTTTTAAAAGGACACACCATTAAATCTCAGACCGATACAGAAATTTTAGCCCATTTAATTGAGGTATTTTATGAAGGCGATCTGCTCAAAGCGGTGCAAAAAGCTCTATCTGAGGTGCGCGGCACCTATGGTTTAGTGGCTATGCATCAGGCCGAGTCCAATAAGATTATCGCCGCTCGCCTAGGTAGCCCATTGGTAATTGGGGTAGGAAACGGCGAATATTACATTGCCTCTGACACTTCCCCCATGTTGGCTTATACCAAAGAGGTGGTGTTTCTAGACGATGGCGAAGTGGCCGAAATTACCCCTAATAATTTACAAATTTTTAATTTAGAATCCAAACCAATTGATAAACAAGTAGAGACGATTGAGTGGAATGAGGCACAGGCTCAGAAGCAAGGTTTTCCTCATTTTATGTTAAAAGAGATTTTTGATCAGCCCACAGTCATCAAAGATGCGATTCGTGGTCGCTATAATCTGGAAGACGGCGCCGCCCATCTGGGCGGGCTCAATATGACCGATGAACAGATGCACCAGGTAAAGCGGGTGGTAATGCTGGCCTGTGGTACTGCCTATTATGCCGGGCTGGTAGGTAAATATGCTTTTGAACGTCTAGCCGGTTTGCCAACCGAAGCTGATGTTGCCAGCGAATTTCGTTATCGTGATCCGATAATTGATAAACACACTTTGGTTTTTGCTATTTCCCAATCGGGTGAAACTGCCGATACGCTGGCGGCTTTGCGCGAAGCTAAACGCAAAGGTGCCTTTGTGCGTGGAATTGTCAATGTGGTGGGCTCGACTATTGCACGCGAGACCGAGGGTGGAACTTATATCCATGCTGGACCGGAATTGGCGGTGGCCTCGTCTAAGGCTTATACCAATATGGTGGCAGTTTTGATTTTATACGCTTTGCAGTTTGGCCGTCTCAATCGGATGAGTGTGGCCACCGGTGAGAGGTTGCTACACGCTTTGCTTGAAATTCCGGACAAAATGAAATTGGTTTTAGAACAAAATGATCAGATTAAAACTATCGCCGAAAAATATCTAAACTATAAGAATTGTATTTTTTTAGGTAGAGGTATTAATTATCCTGTTGCCCTAGAAGGCGCGCTTAAACTAAAAGAGATTTCTTATATTCATAGCGAAGCCTATCCAGGTGGAGAGATGAAGCACGGACCAATTGCTCTTTTGGCAAAAGATTTTCCCATAATCGGCATCATGACGAAAAATCAGCTCTATGAAAAAATGAAGAGTAATATTGAGGAGGCCAAAGCGCGTAAAGCACCGGTGTTATTGATCGCTACTGAGGGTGATATTGAGGCCAAAGAATTAGCTGATGACGTGATTTATGTGCCGCAGACGATGGAATTATTAGAGCCACTGATCAATACTCTGCCTCTGCAATTATTGGCTTATCATATGGCCGTTATGCTAGGCAAAGATGTTGATCGTCCGCGTAATTTGGCCAAGAGTGTCACTGTGGAATAAAGTTATGAATAAAAAATTCAAAGCGATAATTTTTGATATGGACGGGGTATTGATTGACAGTGAGATGCATTGGGTAAAATCCGAGGCGGATTTTTTGAAAAAATATAATATAGAGATTACCCCTGAAATGGCGGTACTATTTACCGGTAGAAGTGATTTACAAAATGTGGCCTATATGAAAGAAAAATTTAATTTGCCTGGTGAGGTAGCGGATTTGATGGCTGAAAGACGTAGTTATACCGATCGTTTATATCGGGACTACATTAGACCATTGCCATTGGTGGAGGTTTTGCTCGCCAAACTTAAACCAAAATATTCCCAGGCGGTGGCTTCGGGCGCACGGCATGATCTTATTTCTCTGGTAGTAGACAAATTTAATTGGCGGCATTATTTTCGGGCGCTGGTATCAAGCGATGATGTGAAATTTGTCGGCAAGCCAGATCCGGGAATTTATCTGCATACTGCTGACCGGTTAAAAGTGAGTCCTGAAGATTGCCTGGTATTTGAAGATGCACAAAATGGGGTAGTGGCTGCCAAAAGAGCGGGGATGACTTGCGTGGCGCTGATCAATCAGCCTTGGACCAAAGGTGATCTTTCCCAAGCTGATTTGCATATTGAGTCGTTTGGTGATGAGCGGATAAATAAACTTTTAAAAATATGAAAAAGAAAAAAGTGGTAGTACTCGGCGGAGGTAATGGCAGTGCAGCGGCGTTAGTTGGGCTGAAACAGAACTCCAATATTTTTGATATTTCCGCCGTAATTTCTATGAGTGATTCCGGTGGCTCTTCGGGCCGATTGCGCCAAGAGTTTGGGGTATTGCCGCCAGGTGATATTATGCGAGCAATTTTATCATTATCACCCTATGATTATCCGCTCTTAAAAAGAATTTTTTATACCAATCGTTTTTTTCAGGTGGGGAAATTAAGTAGCCATAATTTGGGAAATATTTTTTTAACTTTGGCCACTAAATATAGCGGGGATATAATAATGGCCGTTGAGGCCTTGTCTGAGAGTGTCGAAGCACAGGGCAAAGTTTTTCCAGCAACTTTATCTAATAGTGATCTAGTAGCCGAATTAGACAATGAAAAAATAATTTTTGGCGAAGCTCAAATTGATAAACCGGATTACGATCGAAATTTTAAAATTAAAAAAGTCTATTTACAGCCAGAAGTGACGGCTTATGACGGTGCAGTGCAAGCGATAAAAGAAGCCGATTATATTATTTTGAGCCCGGGCAGTCTCTATACTAGCGTAGTAGCGACCCTATTGCCACGAGGAATTCTTGAGGCAATTAAAAATAGTCAAAGTAAGATAATTTTTGTCGTGGGTAATGCTTATCGTACCGATAGTGAAACTGGACCGGAGGATGTGGCGTCAACAGTAATGATCCTGCAAAAATATTTAAGCCGGCCGATAGATTTGGTATTACACAATAATCATATTTTGACAAAGACAGAAAAGAAAAAATATCAGGAGAAAAAATGGGGGGTATTGACCGATAATAGTAAAGATTTAAAAGATATAAAAGTAATCAGTTTTGATTACGAACGCGAGGGCGGCGGTTTGTGTTCAATTAAGTTAGGAAAAATGTTTAAGAAAATTCTAAAATAGTGATTATGGATATTAAAAAGACAGAAAAAAATACCATTGGGATAAAATTTTCAGTCGAAAAAGACGGTAAGGAATTGGGCCGGGCTTGGCTCTATCTGATTTATAACGATCTGCACACCAAGCCCTATGGCTTGCTTGAGGATGTATTTGTAAATGAGGAAGTTCGTGGACAGGGAGTAGGGAATGAGTTATTGAAAAATGTGATCGCAGAGGCTCGGGCAAGAGGTTGCTACAAATTGATTGGGACCAGCAGACAGGGTAGAGAACAGGTGCACGCGTGGTATAAGAGATTAGGTTTCAGAGAATATGGCTTGGAATTTAGGATGGATCTTTAAAAAAATAAAATCCCGATAAATCGGGAATAAAGAGTGGGATGGCCCGGCCGGCGCGCTGTGGAAGCGACGCCGACCGGGATCCCCCGACCGAGATTCAGTCCGCGGTGAAGTCGAACTCCTTCTCGATGCCGGTGTACAGGCCAGGCGAGGTGAAGCGGAAGGTGTCCGAACGGGCGACTTCGTTGTTGGCGAACGTGGCCACCCAGCAGTAGAACGGCGGATCCTGGTTGTCGGACTCGATCTTGACCGCCAGTCGTTTGCCGGCCCAGGTGCTCCTGAGGCGATCGCGGAGAGTGGCGAGTTCGTTGTAGTCGTTCTGGACGTTGGCCATAATGGCCTCCTGCGCAGGGTCGGGGAAGTTGGAAGTTGAGGTCCGACCCATGTCTCTGATTCCTTGGCCAAAGACATGGATCGTACCTACAAACAAAAAATCTGTTATCCTAATAAAGAAAGATAACAGATACAAGCAAACTGTTTCCCGCAAAAGCGGGCGGATCTTTCCCTAAATAGGGTCGGAATTAGCACCCCGGTTTAGGGGGTTGCTGGGTGGTCGTCGGGCCGAGTCCCTCGCACCGCTCTAGATAAATTTTCCAACTAATATTATACTAGCATACATCTATAAAATAATCAAGTCCTATGAAAGAATCATTATTAATATTGAAAACTTTATCAAGCACGGACTATGAACTCATAGATAGTGGTGATGGAGAAAAATTAGAGCGTTATGGCCAGATAGTTTTTCGTCGACCGGACCCACAAGCTCTGTGGAAGAAGCATTTATCAGCTAAAGATTGGCAAAACGCTCACGCCGTGTTTGTACGGGATGGTCGTAATGCCGATTGGAAAATAAAACCCGGTACGCCCGAAAAATGGACAATAAATTTTGGGGGGCTAAAATTTCATATTCGTCCCACTGCTTTCAAACATACCGGCCTTTTTCCTGAACAAGAAAGCAATTGGAATTGGATGCGTGAAACGATAAAGGCGCGCTTATTAAAACAAAAAGAGATAAATGTTTTAAATTTATTTGGCTATACTGGTGGCGCGAGTTTGGCTTGTGCCCAAGCCGGAGCCCAAGTATGCCATGTGGATGGCTCCAAGGTAGCGATTGGTTGGGCGCGTGACAATGCCGAAATTTCTGGTCTAAAAGGAAAACCGATTCGCTGGATATTGGATGATGCGGTGGAATTTGTAAAGCGCGAAGTGAAGCGTGGAAAAAAATATGATGGCATCGTGATGGATCCGCCAGCTTTTGGTCATGGTCCCAATGGTGAAATGTGGAAGGTGGAAAAAGATTTTGTTGGATTGGTGGAATTGTGTAATCAAATTTTGTCGGATAAGCCGCTATTTTTTTTGATCAATGGCTATGCTAGCGGTTATAGCGCTATCGCTTATGAAAATAATTTGCAAAATTTGGTAAAAAAGTATGGCGGTGAAACCGAAAAAGGCGAACTAACTTTGCAAGAAAGTAAAAGTGGTCGTCTATTACCATGTGGTATTTTTGCCAGGTGGAATAAAATTTAAAAATAAATTTTATGAATCTATACGAATTTGAAGGAAAAAATATTTTTTCACAGTTTGGTATCCCGATACCAAAATCAATTTTGGTGCGCCGTGGTGATGATACGGAAACTAGATATGCCGAGCTTGGTATAAAAGAGGTGGTGGTAAAGGCCCAGGTATTATCCGGTAAACGCGGCAAAAACAATGGTATTTTGTTTGCTTCTTCTGACACCGAAGCTAAAACAGCGGTAGAAAATATTTTTGATGCTAATATTCGCGGCCAATATGTCGCCGCGGTGCTGATGGAAGAAAAATTGGAAATCGTCGAGGAACATTATTTGTCTATCACTTATGATACCAATAAAAAACAACCAGTATTGGTATATTCTCAAAGCGGTGGGATGGATATTGAGGATGTATCGGATGAAAAAATCCAAAAAGTTTATTTGGATATTCGCCAAGAGAAAATTGATACAGAAATTCCTTTGGCCAAGGAGCTCTATCAATGTTTTTTACAATCTGATGCACGGGTGGTAGAAATTAATCCATTGGTAAAAACTAAAACTGGTGAATTTTTTGCCGCTGATAGTAAAATTGCGATCGACGAGGATGCCTTTTATCGTCATAAAGATTGGAATTTTGAGCCACGTACTATGCTAGGCAGATTGCCAACAGACCGCGAAATGGAAGTGAAAAAAATTGATGAAGGTGAAAATTATTATCGTGGCACTGCTGGCAAATATATTGAGATGGACGGTGACGTGGCGGTGTTGTTTTCCGGTGGCGGTGCCAGCATTGCTAATATGGATGCGCTGATTAAGACTGGTCTAAAACCAGCCAACTATACCGAATATTCCGGTAATCCACCACGTGAAAAAGTGCATCAGTTAGCCAAAATCGTCTTATCTAAGCCAGGTATTAGAGGCCTATGGATAGTAGGTGGAGTGGCTAATTTTACCGATATTGCCGAGACATTTGGTGGAATAGCAGATGTCTTGGATGAACTCAAACCAACCTATCCTATTGTTGTTCGTCGCGCCGGCCCCAATGAAGAGCAGGGTTTGCAGTTGATGCGTGACTGTGCTGATAGAAATAATTTGCAGATAAAAATTTTCGGCAAAGAAACACCAATGAGCGCCACCGCTAAAGAATTGGCTGAAATGATTTTAAAATAAAAATATATGGGAATTTTATTAGATAAAAATTCAAAAGTTTTGGTCCAAGGGATGACTGGCAAAGAAGGCCTCAAAGCCGCCAAAGCAATGATGGCTTATCACACTGACGTAGTGTGCGGTGTCACTCCTGGCAAAGGCGGTCAAGAAATGGAAGGAAAAATGATTTTTAATTCCGTCAAAGAAGCCAAGGAAAAATTTTCACAAGTCAATGTTAGCGCAATTTACGTACCACCCTTTGCGGCGAAAGCGGCGGTGCTCGAAGCGATTGATAGCGACATCCCATTAATTAGCGTGATCGCCGAGCGTATCCCAATAAAAGATACGGCCTATTTTTTAGCGGCTGCCAAAGAAAAAAATATTCGTGTTGTGGGTCCGAGTTCGTTAGGATTTATCAACCCCGATATAGGAAGAATTGGCGTAGTAGGTGGGCCATTAGTGGATCAAGTTTTTCAACCCGGTAGTATCGGAGTAATCTCGCGTTCCGGTGGTATGACTAATGAATTATCATGGCAAATTCGCCAAGCTGGATTGGGTCAGAGCAGTGCGGTGCATGTTGGTGGAGATCTGCTCATGGGCACTACTTATGCTGATCTACTTAAATTATTTGAGGTAGATGTTCAGACCAAAGCGGTGGTAATTTTTGGCGAGCATGGCGGCAGTTATGAATTTGAAGTGGTGGATTTGATAAAAAATAAAGGTTTTACCAAACCGTTGGCCGTGTATATCGGCGGTAAATTTGCCAATGTATTTCCTGAGGGGATGAATATAGGTCATGCGGGCGCGATTGTGGGTCGTGGACAGAGTGCGGCAGAAAAAGAAGTAGCTCTAAAATCCGTCGGCGTACTTATTGCTGACACTTATGAAGATTTAGTTACAAAAATTAAACCTTTTGCATAGTTTACATCTCATAGATATTAAATAATATAAAAATATATGAAATGGGAAACAGCTATTACTAACGTCCAAAATGGGAAAGAAACCATTCGTGGTAAGAAATTATCTGGCCTAATTCAAAATAACACTTTTACCGAAACCATCTTTTTAATTTGGCGTGGTAGAATGCCCAAACAAAATGAAACCAAGATGATGGATGCACTCCTTACGGCCGCCATTGATCACGGCACGGGCACGGCTTCGGCTATGACGGCGCGCATTGTGGCAAGCGCCAAAAACAGTCTGCACACCGCGCTTACTGCTGGGATTTTGGCGATGGGCGAACGTCACGGCAGTGCGATTGAAAATGCCGCCAAATTTTTTATTGCTAATAAAAATAATAAAAATTTAACGCAGACGGTAAAAGATCTCAAAGATAAAAAAATCCGTTTGGCCGGATTTGGCCATGCGGTCTTGGATTATGATGAGCGGGCAGAGAGATTGTTAAAAATCTCCAAAAATCTAGGTTTTTTTAAGAGTTTTTGTCAGATAGCAATAAACACTGAAAAAGAACTAAACAAAATTTCTAACAAACACCTGCCGCTTAATATTGATGGTGCTATGGGGGCAATATTGTCTGATATGGGTTTTGATCCAGCGATGATGAAAGGGATATTTATTACTGCTCGCGTCCCTGGTTTAGTCGCTCATATTTATGAAGAGATGACTAATGATACTGGTTTGCGTCGTTTAAATGAAGAAGAGATAATTTATACCGGAAAATAGCCCAAAGCCGCTTATCAAGCGGCTTTGTTAATATAATATTCTACCGGAGAATAATCATCAGTGAGAATTGGCATATCGTTGGGAATGATTTGTTTCCAGAGATAATCAGCGAATCGTATATTGTCAAATTTTAAACCATGGAAATCGTTAAGTTTAGATGATTTCGTAGCTACCAGTATAATATTTTGCACTATTTCGCCATTTTTATTTTCCGATACAGGAAATATATAAACTTGTGGAAAAATACTTTTATAAGTTGCAACTTCTGCCCTTAAGAACTCTCCTTTTGGTCCATTGATGGCGGAAATTATATTTAAAATGACAGAACCGTTATCAGTAAGAGCATCAAATTCTTTTTGGACAGCTTCTTTGGTAGTGAGCTGGTAGGGGATAGAAAAGTGCGATCCAAAGGCATCTCCAAAAATTACATCATATTTTTTTTGATTTTTATTTAAAAATATTCTACCATCTTCGTCGTAAATATTCAGGCGGGGGTCGCTTTTTAGATTAAAGTATTTTTTGGCCAATTCTATTATAGTCGGATCTATTTCCACTACATCCATCGTGGCTTTTGGGTAAGTAGCGAGGAAATTTTTAGGGAAAGAAAATCCTCCGCCGCCAAGCATTAAGGTATTTTGGAAATTAGGATTTAGAAATTTTGCTAAGTGATAAAATTTTATGTAATTATATAATATTTCTTCACTCCCGAGTACAATAGCTGAATTTAAGTCTCTATTTATCGCCAAAGTACGAATAGTTTTTCCAGTATCTTTTTGAAATTTATCAAAAATGAAAACTCTATTGTAAGTTGTGTCAATATCAATAAAATTATTTCTTTGAGCTATTATTTGTAATTGATTGATAATAGCCCAGATAAAAATGGATGACATTAAAGTAAAAAATTTTATTTTTAAAAATTTTTTACTAGTAAGTAATGAAGTCAGGGTTAAAGTTAAAATTAGTATTATTAGAAGTTTATTGGTGCCAAATTTTGGAATTAGATAAAAACCAGAGATGAAGGTGCCAACGATACTGCCCGCGGTAGATATAGCGTATAGATTGCCGATTGTTGATCCAGAATTGTTCAAACTATTTATCTTTAATTTAGCCGCATAGGGAGAAATCATCCCTAGTAACAGACTAGCTGGCGCAAATAAAATGGTAGATGAGATAACAGAACTAATTTTTAAATCCGTAAGATTTTGTTCTAATATAGACATCAAATTATCTTTAATTAAAGTGGTGATGCCAATAAAAATTGCCGATATAAAAATAATTAAACTAAAATTCTGCAAGTTTGGGTTTTTATCAGAAATTTTTCCGCCGAAGTAATATCCTAAACTGAGACTTCCTAAAATTATTCCAATCAAACTTGTCCAAACAAAAATTGAATTTCCAAAATATGGGCCTAGAATTCTTGATCCGATGAGTTCAAAAATCATCACTACCGCTCCGCATAAAAATACGGCGATTTCCAGTAAGTATTTTGGCATGTTCATAGCATTGATTTTTTGCGTTTGTTGATTTATAATTTTTATATTATATCTAAAAATTTACACCCTGGCAATCAATTTATGGTTTCTAAATTTGTTATCATTTTACCCAATATTCGCAGTGCCCACAATGTCGGCGCGATGTTTCGCACGGCCGATGGCGCTGGGGTAGATAAAATATATCTCAGTGGCTATACACCTTGTCCGCCTCATCCGCGATTAGATAAGGTATCTCTGGGGGCAGAAAAATGGATGCTGTGGGAGTATGTAAAACAGACTGGCCGATTGTTAAAGAAATTAAAAAATGAGGGCTATCATCTTGTCGCCTTGGAACAGACACCAAAAAGTGTTAATATATATAAATGGGCGCCAAAATTTCCTCTGGCCTTAGTGGTCGGCAATGAAAAAACCGGTATCACGAGGAGTCTCCTAAAATATTGTGACGATCAAATTGAACTCAATATGAAAGGGAAAAAGGGCAGTCTCAACGTGAGTGTGGCAGCAGGAATCGCCATGTATTATATCTCTTCCAAACTATAATATGGAATCCACCATTCAATTATTTGGACATTTAGTAGATAATTTACCTCCGCTTTTGCCTGATGATCTAGTTTATCTAATCAGAAAAGAATTAAAAAATATTCAATTAGAACCAGTCATTTTGTCAGCTTTGGAACAAAAAATGATTCAGATTGGCTATGAGATTTGGCCATGGAGTCAGGCTTTTTCGGAATTTTTACATTTGGTAGAAGAACAAGTGGGTGAGAGTTTCTTATTAGCTCATCTATCAACTAATTTACAGAATAAATATCAGGAGTACAAACAATTTGGTATGCATTGGCGAGAAATTCATGCCGGCCGCTCGGCAAATTATTTTGATCAAGAAGAGAGGCTGGAGCTATGTAGAGCGCTAGTTGAAACACGCCAAGCGATATACGAATTTGCGGTGCGTGAGGTAGTGGGAATGAAAAAAGAAAACTATCTCAACAAAGTGGAAGAATTTAAGCAGGTATTGCAGAGTATTAAATCTAATTTGGATCGGTTGCGTGATTTGGCGCAGATGCAAAATCACCATCCTATGCTCTCCAAAGAGATAATGTCCAAAGTAGAAGCTTTTGAACATGGCTTATGTCTTTTGGCGCCGGAATTTTCGCCCGAAGAAGTAGACAAAGCTCACGAATTTTTTATCGGTCGGCAACAGGAGTTAAATCGTCTTCGGGGCATCCACGAAACTATTGAGGTAGATTTTTATAGTGAGTAAAATAAAACCCCCGAGTAAATCGAGGGTTTTCTATTTATATTTCTTCTGCTCTATTTTTAGAGTATTGAGAAAGTATTTTTTTGATCCCAGTGGGATTAAGCAGACCGGTCTGATTGCCAAATTGCTGGATTACCGCACAACTATTGGCGATGCCCCATGTGAGAGCGTGGGCGATATCGTGTCCTAATACGCGTGCCCCTAGATAACCAGAAGAAAAAGCATCACCAGCACCGGTTTTAAAGCGTACTGGTACCGGCAAAGCCTCCATTTGGAAGATTTCATCCTTATTACCGGCATACGCACCGCGCTCGCCGTCGGTGATAGCTACTTCTTTGGCACCAAGCGTAAATAACTCTCGCATCAAAGCAGTGATGGTTTTGACTTGATTTAAGGTCTTGCCTACCAAGATTTGAGCCTCTTCTAAATTTACTAATAATAGGTCGGCTTTTGCTAAAATTTCTTTGGTGGATTCCAAATTATATTTTAATTGGAATGTCCCGGGGTTGTAGGCTAGGCGCACACCTGGGTGTTTATTTAAAAATTTTACCAAATTATCTTGGATTGATTCAAAGCCTTCACTGAGGCTGGTGTAATAGATCCAATCGGTGTGGGGAAATGATTTTGGCCAAAAATATTTTCTTTTTTTGTGCTGGGACAAAATCGTGCGTTCCCCTTGAAAATTTAAAACAATGGAATAGCGCGTTACCGTCGATTTGTCAGTAGAAATATAGTCGGTTTGGAGGCCAGTTTTTTGAATTTCTTTTTTTACTATCTCAGCGTTGGCATCATCGCCCACTGTGCTGATAATTAGACTTTTTACCCCTAACTTTTTTAATCCTACGGCCACATTGGCGCTATTGCCGCCTAGTACCTGAAAACTCTCGTGGATTGGCACTTTGGCGGCATAATCCAAACACAGCTTGCAATTTTTGCCATCCAAATTGCATTCTATGGAGGCGTGGTCAATTTGAATATGTGTATCTAACACCACATCGCCAATAGTGATTACTTGATACATATTTAGGAGTTATTTTTATAATCTTCCACTTGTTTTTGACTGTGTTTGTGGTGTCCGGTGAGGATTTCTAATAATTCAATGAGACTACCAAGCACAAATCCGCCCATAGCCAGCATAAAAATATTGTTTTTGATCCAAAGGGCATAAATAAAGAGACAAACCCCGCCGACAATAAATACGATATCGCGGCGTTTTTCTTTTTCTAAAAAGACGCCATAGATATGCAGAGTTGCCCCAGCCACAGCTACCATATTTATGGCGATGACTATTGTATCCCAGGGTAAACCGGGAAACAGAGAGAAGAGTGTGTTCATAAAATAAATTAAATTTAAGCGGCAATTTGATAATCACCTTGCGGTCGGAATTTGTCGTGCCAGGTTTTTAATTCTTGGACGTAGCGGAGAGTATCTAAAAAGTGATCTTCTACATCAGTGGGGAGCTGGCCTTTGGCTACAGCATCCAAACCCTTAACTTTTTTCAGCTGATTTAAATGATTTGTAAGTCCGCGATCAATTTGTGTCCACATTGATCCGGTATCACTGAGATCTTGATCGGAAAAAATTTCTTTCCATTGGTAAAAAGCGGCCACTGCGCTTTCAACCCGATTACGTTCGCTTTGCCTGTTGATTTCTTGCGCCCCGCCTTCAATTACTATTAGTTCTGGTTTTTTTGTTTCTGCTTGGGCTTCAACTTGTTCTGTCTGTTTCACTAATTCATGTAATTGTACTACTAATTCAGCTGGAAATTCGGCGCCAAAAAGTGGCGCTTTGGCTGTGAACTTGTCATCAATATATTGCAAGTCCTCGGCTTTTATCCCCAGTCGGGCGATATCACCACCAACTTTATTGGCTTCTTGCAATAATAATTCTAAATTAGATTTAATATGAGCGGCATCGGGAGTTTGTCCACGGAGAGCTTCTTTTAGATTAGACACATTTTCCGCCGCATTAGGTCCCATGTGTATTTCTCTCTTCGTCATATTGGAATTATTTAAAACGATTTAGATATTCAATAGTCGCCAAAGCAGAGATAATCCCTTGTCCAGCCGAGATGCCGATCTGTTTGTAGGCAACATCGGTGACGTCGCCGGCGGCAAAGATTCCAGGCACATTGGTTTGGCATTTGCCGTCCACCATTATTTCACCCACTTTATTTTTATTGACGCTATCAATGAATTGCGAATTGGGAATCTGACCAATATGGACCATCACGCCATTGGTTTCAAGGGTTTCAGTTTTTCCGTCTACATTATATTTTAATCCAGTGACAGTTTTTTCACCAATAATTTCTGTGGTTTTGGCTCCGTAAATAATCTCAACATTAGGCAAAGTTTTGACTTTATCAATTAAAATATTTTCCCCTTTGGGGAAGCCAAAATTATTTTCCGCAGTATTGCTGAATTTGCTAAGCAAATATACTTTTTTGGCAATACCGGCCATCATCAGGGCTGATTCCAGCGCTGAATTGCCAGAGCCCACGGTAGTAGTAATTTTGTTTTTGAAAAGCGGTCCATCACAAACTGTGCAATAGGTCACGCCTTTACGATTAAAAGTGTTTTCACCAGGCACTTGCAGATGGCGAGGGTGAATGCCGGTAGCAATAATTACGGCTTTGGTTTGATAAGTTTTTTCTTCGCCAGTGGCGTTTTTGGTAGTGATAATGTGGTAATTATTTTCCGAGGTAATTTTTTCCACGCGATAACCTTGGTCAATTTCTACACCATAAGATTTGACATGTTCATGGAATTTTTTCGCCAATTCAAAACCCTGAATTTCAATAATGCCCGGCCAGTTATTAACGACGCCAGAGAGGGCAACTTCGCCACCGATATCATCAGTGACAATTTTAAAATTTAGTTTGCGGCGAGCGCTGTAAATAGCGGCGGCACAGCCGGCGGCCGAGGCACCAATAATAATAAGATCAAACATAGCTAAATTAGTTTATTTAATTCATTGAAAGCATTTTGTGGATCGGAGGCGGTAGTAATCGCACTGCCCACGCAGAAATTATCTACCCCCCAACTTTTCACTAATTGAATATTATCTAATTTAATTGCGCCGTCTACAGCGATTTGAGGACGAAAATTACGTTGAGATAAAATTCTGTTTATTTTTTTTATATTTTTTTCTACTGCCTTAACAAAAGGCGCACCCTGTTGGCCGGGATGGACAGTAAGAAAAAGCAACTCATTGATATCTTTGAGATAGGGGTGAATAGAAATCGGATCAGTTTCTGGATTGATGGCCAAGCCGACTTCATAGCCCGCGCTTTTGATAGTGTCAATGATCTCGGCGATATCATCTTGGCATTCAAAATGAAAAATCACGCGTTCAATATTTTTTACTGTCTGCCATTTTTTCAATTCAGCGATGGGGTGGTTGACCATTAGATGCAATTCCCAGGAATTTTTTAAATTTAAGTCATTGATTTTTTCAATCTCGGGGAAAGATTTGTTGGGTACGAATTCGCCATCCATAACATCAATTTGGATAATGGGAGAGAACGATAATTTTTTGGCCTGAGCGGCAAAATCGGCAAAATTATTTACCAAAATGGCGGGAATAATCATAGGTTTATTTTTCCAAGTCAGCGATAATTTGGTTGCGGCGCAGACGCCTTGCTAGGCCATCAAATTTGGTGGAAAGAAATTTTTTCACTATTGCCTTGGCGTGTTCATTGGAGAGATAGTCGCCGGCGAGACAGAGAATATTGGCGTCTTCATGCTGGCGGCCTTTTTCGGCCGCTTCAATACTATATCCCACAATCGCCCGTCCACCTTTTATTTTATTGGCGACCATACAGACGCCGTGAGCGGTACCGCAGATGAGGACGCCTAGATTTTCTTTTTTGGTGACTACTTTCTTGCTAAGCGCAATAGAATATTTGGTGAAATCATCTTCTTTATCGTATTTTTTTGGCCCTAAGTCCACAATTTTTTTTCGTAATTGAGTTTTGATATAGGTGTTTAATTGTTTTTTGAGTTGGAAACCACGGTGATCAGAGGCAATATAGAGCATAAAAATAAACTAATTATATTGATAATTATAACATTGTTGGCCTGGTTTGACAAATTGTAAATTGACAGTTTTTGACGTGGTAGCTAAGATAGCCAGTGGCGCTTTTGTCGCCATTTCAGGAGGAAATCGTGAAACGTAAAATCGGCATCATCGGCGGTACGGCTCTCAGCCATCTCAAGGTGTTCCAGGAAGGGCCCAAGGGTTGGCGGCGGCACGACACTACTCACTTCGGCAACGTCTGGCTCTGCGAGGGTCAGATTGGCGACCAAGAGGTGATCCTGCTCCCGCGCCACGGTCCTGGCCACCGCACTCCACCGCACAAGGTCAACTACGTGGGCAACCTGGTCGCTCTGCGGCAACTCGGCGTGACCGAAGTGATCGCGGTGTCGGCCATGGGCGGACTCGCTGATGGGTACGAGCCTGGCAAGCTCGTGTTCGTCAGCGACACCATCGACAAGACTTGGGGGCGCGTCTCCACGGTCTTTGACGATAATGTGGCGGCTCACATCGCTCAGGGGATCTGTCCGAGGCTACGTCACCGCGCTCATCTGGCGGCTGAGGCGATC
>Ga0233425_10005174_pt1 | contig 20933 bp, 16 predicted proteins | sample Watercolumn_Towu_2_FD_181712 | JGI IMG/M metagenome (GOLD analysis project Ga0233425, IMG submission 181712) | Freshwater microbial communities from Lake Towuti, South Sulawesi, Indonesia - Watercolumn_Towuti2014_140_MG | ecosystem: Environmental > Aquatic > Freshwater > Lake | place...
GTTTTATCACTGGAAAATGGGATACTGTTGAAGCGTATCAAGAATAACACGAGCCGTATGACGGGAGACTGTCACGTACGGTTCTGTGAGAGGCTTGGGGGTGAAACTCCCCCTTGCCTACTCGGCGTGCTCTGCGGTAAAAAATTATGAACATAGAAAAACGTGGTTTTTGGTCGTGGTTTTTACAAAGGATTACCGCCCTGTTGCTGGTAATGGGGATGTCCGTCCACTTCTTCACCTTCCACTTCAGTCCCACCCGGTATGCCTCCCGCTATTACGATGAAATTGTTCACAGGTTTTGCTCTCCCGGATGGATCGCTTTCCATATCTGCCTCCTTGCCCTGGTTGTTTTTCATGGTTTAAACGGGCTTTGGGGCATTCTGGCGGATTTTAATTTAAGTAAAAGAGCAAACTGCTTTTTTAGACAAATACTCTGGTTTGCCGGGTTTGTCTTGTTTGGTACGGGAATATATATTCTCATTTGGTTTGCAACAAGGAATAATAGCGGGTTTTAGACAGTATAACTCAACGATAAGGGCTATGAATATTCAAAAGCTAAAGGAAACCTTTGAAGATCTGATTAAAAACAGAAATCCAGGCATGTTGTCATTCTGGATACACAGGATTACCGGTGTGGCAGTCACCGTATTTTTATTTTTACATATTTTTACCCTGAGTTCCGTCTTTCGCGGCAAAGACGCTTATGATTATGCGATCAGCAAGTTTGATACGAAGAGCGGATACATCTTTCAATATGTTTTGCTTCTTGCGGTAGCTATACACCTGCTGAACGGGATACGGATTACGGTTGCCGATTTCTGGAGTCTTACCCGTGTTCAAAAGAGGTTGTTGTGGTTATCGTTTTTTTTCTTTCTTTTAATTGCAGCGGTTGGTGTTAAAACAGTGCTTTGGTAGTGTAAAAAACTTGGCTAATCTATTGCCGGTTTGGTTTTAGCGGTTGAAGGGGGGGATTATGAACAATATTAGCAAAGGGAAAAGCCCATTTTATCCTGGACAACCAGTACCCATCGAATTCTTTATTGGAAGAATAAATGAAGTTCAACGAATTTCCAGAGCAATAAGTCAGGTCGAATTAGGAAAACCTCAGGCAATTTTCCTTACCGGTGAATATGGAATTGGAAAAAGTTCTTTGTCTGGCTATATGAGATATCATGCAGAAAGAAATCATCATATATTGGGTATCCACGTTTTTCTTGGCGGTGCTGAGACGTTAGAAGACGTAGCTACGAAGACAGTGGAAGCAGTGATTAAGACACAAATTTACGAACCCACAATTACGGATAAAATTCGGAATTTTTTATCGAAATATCTGGGTAAACAGGAACTTTTTGGATTTAGCATAAATCTTGAGGCATTAAAGGCGGACGGCCCAAATCTTTCTCATGGATATTTGCCTTTTTTACGCGACTTGTTGAGTTGGCTTAAAGAAAATGGAATTAAAGGTTTAATGCTAATTCTTGATGAAATCAATGGAATTACTGGTAATGTTCAATTTGCCCATTTTATCAAAGGATTGGTTGATGAGAATGCGTTGAGTAGAAGTCCTTTACCCTTAATGCTGATGCTTTGTGGAGTTGAAGAACGGAGAAGAGAAATGATTCAGCATCATCAGCCGATTGAACGTATTTTTGATATTGTTGAGATTAAGCCAATGGACGAAAATGAAATGAAAGATTTTTTCAGTAAAACATTTAGTTCTGTTGGCATGGAGGTTAAAGACGATGCGATGTCTTTTTTGTGCGATTACTCCGCAGGATTTCCTAAAATTATGCATATCATTGGCGACGCAGTCTTCTGGATAGACAGAGATAATATCGTTGATAAAGACGATGCAACAGAAGGCGTTTTAATTGCTGCGGAAGAGGTCGGGAAAAAATTTGTTGACCAACAAATCTATAAGGCTTTACGAAGTAAAGATTACCATTCAATACTTTCAAAACTCGGAAAGACTATATCTGACTTATCTTTTCAAAAAGGAATTATTGAAGAAGGGCTTTCTGCGGGAGAAAGGAAAAAATTCAATAATTTTCTTCAACGCATGAAAAAACTTAATGTATTAAAATCAGGTGACGGGCGTGGAGAATATGTATTTAATAGCCGTTTAGTATGGCTCTATATCCTCTTAAATTCTCTTGAAAAGCGACAATCAAGAGATATTTAGAAATACAAATTGGGAAAGCGAATCTCTTACTGTGAGATTACCCGTTAGGTTAATTTGTTAAAGATAGTTTTATGATTTATCATGATGCCATTGTGGTGGGTGGTGGGCTGGCAGGACTACGGGCAGCGATTGAACTCAATCGCCATAATGTCAGGGTTGCCATTATTTCTAAGGTACACCCCATCCGGTCGCATTCCGTTGCTGCACAAGGCGGGATTAATGCCCCTCTGGGAAATCACCCGCGCGGCGCTTACGATAACTGGGAAAAGCATGCCTTCGATACTGTAAAAGGGAGCGATTACCTGTCCGACCAGGATGCCGTTATCCGTATGACCAGGGAAGCTGCCGAACGCATTTACGAAATGGAACACTGGGGGTGTCCCTTCAGCCGCACTACCGAAGGCAAAATTGCCCAAAGACCCTTTGGCGGCGCTGGTTTCCCACGCACCTGCTATGCGGCAGATAAGACGGGACATGCCCTTTTGCACACCCTGTATCAGCAAACTGTCAAATTCAAACAGTCGGCTGAGCGAAACGAGATTGTAATCTATGAAGAATGGCTGGTGACAGACCTTGTAGTTGAAGATGGGGTTTGCGTGGGCGTGATAGCGTTGGATATTGTGAGCGGACGATTAGAGTCATTTCAGTCCGGGGCAGTAATCTTTGCAACCGGGGGAGCCGGCCGCATGTATGGGAACAGCACCAATGCCCTGATTAATACGGGCATGGGCATGGCCGTGCCCTATTGGGCTGGTGTGCCATTAAAGGATATGGAGTTTATCCAGTTTCATCCTACCACCCTTTTAGGTAAAAACATTCTGATCACAGAGGGTTGCCGTGGCGAGGGTGGTTTCCTGCTCAATAACAAGGGCGAACGCTTTCTGGCGAAATACAGCGATTCCCAGAAGGACATGGAAGTAGCTCCCCGGGATATCATCGCAAGGAACATTACCCGCGAGATCATGGCAGGCGGTGGTTTCGACAATAGCTATGTGCATCTTGATTTAAGGCATCTTGGTGAAGAAAAGATTATCAAGAGGTTGCCGGGCATACGGGATATTTGTATGGAATTTGTTGGTGTAGACCCCGTCACAACACCGATTCCTATTCAGCCAGGCCAGCACTACACCATGGGTGGGATTGATTGTAATACAGAATGTGAAACGATTGTAAAAGGATTTTATGCGGCTGGTGAGGCTGCTTGTGTGAGCGTACATGGGGCAAACCGGCTCGGAGGAAATTCATTACTGGATACAATTGTCTTTGGAGCCATCGCAGGCACTAACGCTGCCCGGTATGTGCAGAGTTCTTCGGGTAAGAGGGGTGAAGTTGCCCTCAACGATGCATTAAAGCGTGCAGAACAGAAAATTGATACATTATGTAAATCTGAAGGAAAGGAGATACCTGCCGATATCAAAGCGTCCCTCAATAAAGTTATGGACAATAAGGTGGGTATCTTCCGTGAGGCCTCTAAACTGCAAGAAGCTTTCAATGAGATCAAGAATTTACAGGAGAGATATAAACGAATCAAGCTGAATTATACCGGCAAACGGACTAACCTCAGCCATGTATGGGCATTGGAACTCAAGGGCGACCTTGATGTGGCTGCGGCTGTTGTTGCCGGTGCATTGGCACGGCAGGAGAGTCGAGGTTCTCATTTCCGTACCGAGTTTCCAAAGAGAGACGATGCAACATGGCTGAAACACACACTTGCCTATTCTTCTCCTGAAGGCGTGAGATTGGACTACAAACCCGTGAACATCGGCCCTTTTGAACCGAAGGAAAGAAAGTATTAGGGTTTGGCAGAAAGGTTATTATCAAGTTTTGATATAAACACATTGAAGGTATCGGGATTGTCGACATCACCGTTATAAGAAGCATCAAAAGCACCTGGGGTTGCAGGAAAGTCGGATGATTTAGTCTCACCGGTTACATAGACGTTTCCCTCTGAGTTTACAACCATAGCATGAGCAAAATCTCTGTAACACCCGCCTAAAAAAGTGGATGCAGTGACGTTTGTCAAATCCCAATTTAACTTCGATACAAAGACATCGCCAAAACCGCCATTAAAGGAAGTATCATAAGCACCGGGAGTTGTTGGAAAGTCTGACGACCAGGTCTCACCACTCGCGTATATGTGTCTGTCCGGTACTATGACTATCGAGTTGCCGTAATCATTATCGTGACCGCCCAGATACGTGGAAGCAAAGAGATGCGTTAAATTCCGTGATAGCCTTGATACAAAGACGTCACTATTATTATACGAAGTATCATAAGCGCCTGGCGTTGTTGGAAAGTCAGACGACAGTGTCCTGCCCGTTACGTAGAGTGCAATTCCTTCCGGGTCCACTGCAATTGATCGTGCATAATCATCAGAGGAGCCTCCTAAATAGGTGGATGCAAGGAGGCTGGTTAGCCCGTCATTGAATTTCACTAAAAAGGCGTCACTGTAACCGCCTTTTTTGGTATCACAGGAGCCATCGGTAGTTGGAAAATCAGAGGATGAGGTCTGTCCGGCTATATAGATGTTTCCTCCCGAATCAACCGCTATCGAACGCACGTAGTCACCGGAATGTCCTCCCATATAGGTGGACGCCAGAAGGCGGGTCAAGTCCTTATCGAATTTTGCTACGAAGACATCGCCATCTCTATAAGAAGTATTAAAAGCGCCAGACATTGTTGGAAAGCCAGGAGACTCAGTATATCCTGCCACATAGACATTTCCCCGTGAATCTACGGCTATGCAACTGCCATAATCGGAATGGTATCCTCCCAGATATGTGGACGCGAGAAGAGGATCAATAACAAGTTCCCTTGTTTTATCGTAGTTTGCTACCTTAAAACCATATTCCAATTTTCGATCCCAGATCGAAGCTGGGGACAAGTTTAGGATTTTCGGTTTCGGATTTAGAAGTCCCGCTCTCCGTCTTATTAATTCTGACTTCTTGTTTCTTGCTTCATGCTTCCAAAGAACGTATTCAGCATCTACCTCAATCTGTCTGCCGTTTATTACCTGATAGGCTCTCGGTTTTGTAAATATTACATCTCCAAATGCTGTTTCTGCTCGAAGCTGTCCCGCTTCATTCACCCTTAAACTCCGTGTCCCACTAAACTGTATTTTTATCAACTCCGGATTTGCAGCCGGCTCTATGTAAAACAGCTTTTCAACATTTCTTCCGTCAGCCTTCAGTTCCAGCGTTATTCCATCGTATACTTCTCCCAGACTTACAATCTCATACGTGGAAATGTTCCTTTTCCAGTTCGATGATTTATTTCCCTTAAAAAAATTTACCTGTGTCATAGTTTCCCCTTTTCCCTCTATTTTATTCATCTTCCCACCCAGGAGCTTTTCTTGCAGCAACAGGCTGTTTCCTGTTCGTTCTTCGAAGCTGGCAGGGGGGTTGTTTCTTTCTTTTTCTGGATGAGGAATCGAATACATAATCCCTCCCGCTTTTGTCACCGATACATTTCCCCAGGAAGTATTAGCATAAAACTCCACCCGCTCATCAGTTTGTCCCGCATTAGCGATAAAAGGTATCCGGATGTTCTGTGTTTTTTGAGCAACCTCTGCAAATGATATTGTGCTTTTGCTTGCCTGGTCAGCCAGAAGAGGAGCGATCCATGACATCTCCAGGAAAAGAAGAATAACCATTATACCTGTCTTGTATCTCAATAACATTTTATTGCCTTTCAGTTAAGGGTTTCATAAAAGAATCTCTCATAAGAACGTTATCCAATCGTTTTGCCTTTTGCTTCAATGATATCTGCACGGTGAAAGATACGATAGAGCACGGGAAGTACAAGTAATGTGAGAGCGGTTGATGAGAGGATTCCGCCGATTACCACAGTTGCAAGCGGGCGCTGCACTTCCGCTCCCGTTCCAGTAGCAAGGGCCATCGGAAGAAACCCCAGTGATGCAACAAGCGCTGTCATGAGCACCGGACGCAAGCGTGTAATGGAACCCTGAAGGATAGCTGTATCCAGGCGATTACCTTCTGTCCGCAGTTTATTGATAAATGAGATCATGACAAGTCCGTTTAATACCGCCACGCCGGAGAGCGCAATGAACCCAACGCCTGCCGATATTGACAGCGGAATATTTCGGAGCCAGAGCGAAACAACCCCTCCTGTAAGAGCGAGAGGAACGCCTGTAAAGACCAGAATGGCGTCTTTTACCGACCCAAAGGTGGTAAATAACAAAAGAAAGATCAGCAAAAGGGTTATTGGGGCAACAATTTGTAATCGCTTTCTGGCTGAAATCATCTGTTCAAACTGTCCACCCCAGGACATCCAGTAGTTAGCTGGTATGGTAACATCCTGTTTGATCTTCTTTTCTGCCTCTTTCACAAACGAACCTATGTCACGGCCGCGCACGTTTGCCGTCACAACAACCCGTCTCTTACCATTTTCCCTACTAATTTGATTAGGACCTGGTTTGATAGTAAATTCTGCGATAGAGCCAAGCGTTATATAGCCGGGTCGTTTGATCTCCTTTAAATATGTTGCCGGTAATAAGCCCGCATTTGAAGCGCCTCCGGTATCAGGCAACGGAATCGGTAATCGCTTGAGCGCTTCTATATTACTTCGCATATTCTCTGGTAAGCGGACCAGGAGTTCAAACCGCCGGTCACCTTCAAAGACTTTGCCCGCACTCTTTCCTCCTATCGCTATCTCTATTACATCCTGCACATCAGAAACGTTAAGCCCGTATCGGGACATTTCTTTACGGTTCATCCGGATGGTCAGTACCGGCAGTCCTGTTACCTGCTCCACCTTGACGTCTGATGCCCCCTGGATTTTTTCAAGAATTTTGGATATTTTCCCACCCGTTTCATGCAGGGCTTCCATGTCGTCGCCAAATACCTTTACTGCCAGGTCACTGCGCACCCCTGCGATAAGTTCGTTGAAACGCATCTGGATAGGCTGGGTAAATTCATAGTTGTTCCCCAGAATCTTTTTCAGATGTTCCTCAAGCTCGTGTACCAGGGTGTCTTTTGGTTTATGCAGGTCTGGCCACTTTTGTCTGGGCTTGAGCATTACGAAGGTATCGGCAACGCTCGGAGGCATAGGATCGGTTGCAATCTCGGCGGTTCCTATCTTCGAAAAGACATTGTCCACCTCAGGGAATTCTTTTATCTTCTTTTCAAGGACGTGCTGCATCTCCACTGCCTGTGATAAGCTAGTTCCCGGGATGCGGAGTGCGTGTATCAGGAGATCGCCTTCATCCAAACTCGGCAAGAATTCGCTCCCCATCCGTGTTGCTAAAAGTCCACTGAGGATAACAAGCACACTTGCTATTGTGATGACGAATACCGTATTACGCACGGCCAGATTCAGGATAGGAGTATATCCCTTCTTAGCCAATCGCATGAGGATGTTTTCTTTTTCAGAAAGTCTCCCCGAAAAGAATAACGCCACAGCGGCAGGAACAAAGGTTACAGAAAGGATCATTGCTCCGATCAGGGCAACAATCACCGTGAATCCCATAGGGTAAAACATCTTTCCCTCGATTCCTCTCATGCTCAAAATGGGTAAATAGACGATCATGATAATCAGTTCGCCAAACATGGTCGCTTTTCGCACCTCTTTTGATGCGTCAAATACAACATCGAACCGCTCTGCGCGGGTAAGTAATCGTCCAAGCTTATGTTGTTCCTCCGATAGCCTGCGAATGCAATTTTCAACAATTATTACAGCGCCATCGACAATGATTCCAAAATCAAGCGCTCCCAGGCTCATCAGGTTTGCGCTCACATTATTGCTTACCATCCCGGTAATGGTGAACAACATGGATAATGGAATAACCAGAGCGGTTATGATCGCCGCACGAATATTACCCAAAAAGAGAAACAGGACAGCTATGACAAGGAAAGCGCCTTCAACCAGATTCTTTTTAACGGTTTTGACAGTGGCATCCACAAGTGTTGTGCGGTCATATATGGTTTTGGCAACAATTCCTTCCGGCAGTGTGCGGTTAATTTCGGCCATCTTGTCGGCCACACGCCTGGAAACCGTCCGGCTATTTTCACCCATGAGCATGAAGACCGTACCCAGAACTACCTCTTTCCCATTTTCCGTGGCAGCGCCGGTACGGAGTTCCTTTCCAAGCAAGACCTCTGCTACATCCTTGATATAAATTGGGACTCCTTTGTGATTGCCAATAATAATCTGCTGAATATCCTCAATATCAGCCACCTGCCCCGGGGTTCTGATCAAATACTGTTCTCCTCTGTGTTCGATATACCCAGCGCCAACATTGGCATTGTTCCTGGCAAGGGCTTGAAGAACATCATGGAACGACAATCCGTAGGCAATCAGTTTGTCCGGATATGGAGTAACATGATATTGCTTCTCATAGCCGCCAATGGTGTTTACATCGGTAACGCCTGGAATATTGCGTAACTGAGGTCTGACAACCCAGTCCTGAATGGTTCGCAGATCGGTGGACGTAAAAGGCGTCCCATCCTGCTTCAAAGCGTTAATTTTCGGCTCAACCGTCCACATAAAAATTTCGCCAAGGCCTGTGGCAATCGGCCCCATAATCGGTTCAATGTCAGGCGGGAGTTTCCCTTTGGTTTCCTGGATGCGCTCGTTTATCAGTTGCCGGGCAAAGTAAATGTCCGTCCCATCCTGGAAGATGACCGTCACCTGTGAAAGCCCATATCGGGATAACGAGCGTGTTTCTAACAGACCTGGCAAACCTGCCATTGACGTTTCAATGGGAAACGTAATGCGTTGTTCAACCTCAAATGGAGAGTATCCAGGGGCTTCCGTGTTTATCTGTACCTGGACGTTGGTTATATCAGGGACGGCATCGATGGGGACTTTTTGGTAGTTATATATACCTAGAACTGCAACTGCCAGAGTTGCCATGAGGACTACCCATCGCTGGCGGATTGAAAATTTTAAGATTTTTTCGAGCATAGCTAACCTTTTTTTCCCAAAAGTGAATTTACCGCAAAGACACAAAGAATGCAGAGAAGTAAAGTAGCAATTGAGAGGATGGGAAGCTGAGAAGCTGAGAAAATCTCAACCTCTCAACTTCCCAATTTCCTAACTTCTTTCTCTTTGCGTCCTTTGCGCCTCAGCGGTGAAAAATTACGTTCTATCTTTCTTCAATTAATGATCATGAGTTGCCCCTGCCTTGCCAAGTTCTGCCTTAAGGACAAAGCTGTTATGGGCAATGTATCGTTCACCCGGAGAAAGACCGTGCAATACCTCCACCCATCGTCCATCGTTTCTACCTAACTCTAATGGGCGCACTTCGAAAAGGTTGTCATATTGCACAAACACGACTGACCAATCACGATACGTTTGAATTGCATCCACAGGGACGGACACCGGCACTGATGCTTCTTCCTGAACAATTTCAACGGTAACAAAGAGCCCTGGACGCCACTGACCTGCCGGGTTTTGCACAACTATTATTCCCCCGGCAGTTCGTGTTTGTTCACCAACAAGTGGACCGATATACGTGAGCATACCGTCAACTTCCAGATTTAATACCTTGGATTTCACGGTAACGTGTTGTCCAACTCTGACTACATTCAGATCCTTGGCATATATTGCGACTTCTGCCCAAACCGTTGACAAATCGGCAAGGACGAAACAATCAGCATCATCCTTAACTGCTTCGCCAACAGAAATGTGCTTTTCAATAACCACTCCGTCGAAATGTACACACATCTCGTAGCGTGTGAGGTTTGCATCTGGCTTATCCAAAATCCTGTCCAGGTCATTTTGGGAATGTCCCAGGGACTGCAATTTTTGTGCAGCCTCCTGCATCTTTATTTTAGTTTCCGATAAGGCCTGCCGGCTGGCGAGATAATCTTTTTCTGAAGAAATTTTTTGTTTCCAAAGACGCTCGATCCGTTCAAATGTCGCTTGAGCCAGTTCTACCCGCTTAAGAGAGGCTAAATATTCACTTCTCAATTCCGCCAGTTCCCGACTGTCAATAACAGCGATAATTTCGTCATGCTTAACCGCGTCGCCAAGATTTTTGTACACCTCTGTTACCACCCCCGAAACCCTCGGTACGACATGCACCACCTTATCGGCGTTGAGCTTAACCTCGCCTGGAAGCTCAAGGATAGTTTTCATCTGAACCGGACCGGCAGTCTCAATAACGATCCCTGCGCTTTGTACCGCCTCAGGAGTAAGTTCAACTCTTCCCTCTATCTGTGAATATTCCCAGCGATAAGGATGACCGTTCCATTCTGCCAGCACCCTGACATCAAAAGAGTGCGGCTCTTCAATAACCTTGTCACCGCGAAGATAATCACCTTCTCTGCGGAAGTTAATCACGTCTGCCCTGCCACCGAGCCTGTGTAATTCCATAGTTAGCTTTACTTCATCAAGGTTAACCGCTTTTCCTCTATCAAATGCATAGACTCTAAATTGGGGAGGAACACCCCGTTCATAAATCGTGATCTCAACCTGAAAGCCATCCTCTGATAATAATCTGCCTCCACGGGGTCCTTTTACTTGATCTTTCTCCTCATGCTCATGTTCTATCGCAGCGTGTTCATGAGATTCTTCCACCGTTGTTTTTTCCATGCGGAGAATTATCAATGCAAGAATAATTCCTATCAGGATGACAATGCCGATAGCCAGCATCTTTTTAAAACGACTTATTAAGTTTTTCATATATAAATTCTCAAAAGATTATTAAATCAATAATTACTAGCAATCCCTTATTGGTATTAAATCAGTCATGTCCCCCGCTGGCGGGGGCAGGGGGTGGATTGGACTTCTTCGCCGCCGCAAATACCCCTTTTGTGTATGGATACGAGTTTTCACCTTGAACCCTGCGGCTGGTTCACCATTCATTGCGTAGTGAACTATTATCTAAACAAACTTATGGATATTCAGGTTATAAGACTACCTGAATTCTCACTCATGCAATTCCACCCCCTTAATCCCCCGCCAGCGGGGGATATAGTCTGCAATATTTCCAGCAGCTTTTGTACCCTTGTAAATCATAAGCAGGCACAGGCAAACAGAGTTTGTCGTTCGACTGAGCGCTCACGACGAAGTCCATGCCACCCCCTGCCTATCAAAATTATCCCCTTGGCCAATACATGATGATAACCACACCAATGAGGGCAATAAGGCCACCTATCAAATCAAATTTGTCCGGGGCAGTCTTGTCAACCTGCCAACCCCACAGAATAGAGAGAACTATAAATACACCACCATAGGCGGCATAGACACGACCAAAATTTGCGGGCTGGAATGTTGGAATAACTCCATAGATAATCAACACAATCGCCCAGGATAAACCGAGCCAAATACTCTTCTCCTCCCTTAGCCAGAGCCATACCAGGTATCCTCCGCCTATTTCGCAGAATCCGGCAAGGATAAAGAAGAAAACTGACCTGGCAATCTCAATCTTTTCCATTTTTACCTCATTCACATTTCTTTGCGTTCTTTGCGTCCCCCATTTTCATGAGGGCAAGCTTTGCGGTGAATCGTTACGATAAATCTCTTGCCGCCGTTATTGTTTTCCTATTTTAATCACTGCCAGTCTTTCAATATCTGCCATAAGCAGGTTTAAGTTTTTTAAGGACTCGATGTAGGAAGTCCTTGTTTCTGCCCACGTCCTCTGGGCATCAAGCAGGTCTATATAATTGAACTCACCCTCTTTATACCCCCTGCTGATTAATCTGAGGGATTCTTCTGCCTTTGGTAGTATCCTGCCTTTATATTCGATAATACGCTTCCGTTCCACATTGTATGAATTAAAATTCCTTTTCAACTGCAATAACAGTTCGTTGTAAACAGACAGGTTTTCACTTTTCGCCTTTCTTGAAAGCGCCCTGCCCTTCTGTATGTTGCCCTGGTTACGATTAAAAAAAGGGGCGGGTATCTCAATGCCCATCTGAACGGTATCCACATTTTCCAGGGAAAGCCGTTTATAGCCTGCCGATACATTAATGTCGGGTATAGCCTGCCTTTTTTCCAGTGTTAATTGCGTTTCTGCAATTTCGACATTCTTCTTCGAAACCTTCAGCTGCGGCTGATTATTTTTCATCTTTAATTCAAGGTCATGGAGTGATAACTCAGCGGGTTGTGTTAAAAGTTTTCCCGTTACACCACCGATGGTCTCCTCCGGAATTCCCATCGCTGTTTGCAATTCCTTTATAGAATTTTGGAGATTGCCTTCGGCATTGGATACAGAATTTCTTGCCTTCGATAATTCCACTTCTGCCCTGAGGACGTTCGTAATAGCCACCTCACCTGCTTCGAACCGTACCTTCTCACTTTCATAAATATTTTTCGCAATTTTTTCTGTTTCCTTTGCTATGGAAAGAGATTCCTGATCTGCTACAGCCTTATAGAATGCCTTCTTTGTATCAGCTACAACATTTAACAGGATAGCATCGCGTTCAAACTCGTTTTTCTCTTTTGCCCTTTCACTGACCTTTATTCCGAGTTTCCTTTTGCCACCGGTAATAATGGGTTGGGTTACAGCGACAAGGTTTTGGCTTTGATTGAGCCCAACCTCATTGCTCGGGACTTCTTCGGCCAGAAGTTCCAATACCGGATTTGGATATATTCTTGACTGTCGCAATGAACCGATGGCGGCATCCACCTGATCCCTTGATGCCTGCAATTGCGGGTTTTTGTCGAGGGCAATGCTAATCGCTTCTTCAAACGAAATTTTTCTGTGTACAGGTTGGTTATTCTTGTCAACGGCCTTGATCGGAGAATCGTTTCCAGGAATTATTGTCTGAAAGCACGGTAAATAAAATAAGAGAAAGACTACCGCTATACAAAGAGAAAACCTGTATCTTTGAAGACCCAAATTAAAATACGTGTACATAAACATTACCTTTCGCAATAAACTAAACATTGTATAGTAGTTCTGCACGGATATCAGCCTAAGCAGGCCAATTTTTCATGGAGTTGTGCTAAGAATCCGTAACCTTTAGGAGGTTAGCAAATAGAACATGATCAATTATTTCTGTCATGCCCGAATGGTTTTGTCGGACATCCATGTCTTTAGAACTGCTGGATTCCCGCTAAAAGCGTGCGGGAATGACATACTTAACAAGAGGTTAAATGTTCAACTTGTTTTTCTAGATCCCTTTGTGCTTGCCCTGAGAGCGAGTAGAATGGTTGCGTTGTTTTCGTAAGCTAAAGTTTACGGCTACCAAAATTATCTATCGATTCAGCAATATTCCGTATTTTCGTGGTGAATTATACGATACCGGAAGATTCTTCACACTGAAGAACGGATTAAGTGAACAATCGGGGTGGATGGTAAATGATCGTCTGTAAGACGTTTTTGAAATGATTAAAAGGCTGTGTTTTAAGCCGACTGGAGGTATTCGTGAAAGTGAATGAAGAGTTCTGGAATACATGCAGGACTAAATTGTGGGCACAGAGTACACAGCAGTTTGGGCAACATGGATCATCAGTGGGAATAGAAGAACAGTCGTCATTATGTGATAAAACGACAGATTCCCTTTCACCGCAATGGAATGAATCCTTTGCTACACAGCCTAACACGAAACAGTCGCCCGGCAATATGCATAAAAGAAACCATACCGTCAGGATGCCTATAAATCCCTTTTTTAAGAAAATAATTTTTTTCATGTATTTACTGATAAAGTAATTGAATCATTCAGTACATGTAAACCAATCATAATTAATAATCCGTTGTAAAGCAAATAAAAACAAGCGTATGTTTTAAGATTCCTCAATTACCACTTTGCCAGTCAAGCCCAGATCAGCGAGAACAGGACAATGTATGTCGCATGGGTCTGGAAGCAGGAGTCCGAGGAGCATAGCCCGGCACGCAGCCAGTGGACGCCTTGCCCACCACAGATGAAGTGTTGATGGATGACCATGACGAATGGACTTTTCCTGCGCCGAATGTTTCGAAACAACGGCAATCGGAAAATCCACCTCAGCAAGACATTTGCATTCTTTTGGGATCATTCATTTCACTCCCTTTTTTAAATACACTTAGATTCCGAACAAGTCGGAATGACAAACCGGACAAGCCGGAATGGGGAATCGCATAAGCATGAATGGCAGATTTATGGACAGCCCCCCTTTCCCAGAATCGTTTCTTATTCTGTCATTCCGGCTTGTCCGGAATCTATTCCTGTAATCTTACCATATAAATCCTTAAACAAAGGATTACTCCTGCTTATAAGGTCCAATTTTTCCTGTCTGCTCATGTTTTTGATCTGCTTCTCCCGGATAATCGCACTCATGCTATTATTGCAGAATTCACAATACACCAGTTTGTGAAGATTGTATTTGGCTGTAAATGATTGTGGATTAAGGTTGTTCTTGTGCTCACATACCCTTCGGATAAGGTTATTGGTAACTCCAACATAAAGAGTGGGTCTTGCATTAGCCATGATGTATACGGCAAATATCTTTTCTTTCATGAATCTATTGTTTCTGCATTAAGATTCCGGACAAGCCGGAATGACAAACCGGACAAGCCGGACAAGCCGGAATGACGAACAAGAGACGGCAAGACAGAAGGAAGCACGGCAAATTACTGAAAAATTACCCACTATATATAGTTATCACATCGCACCTCGGCAATTGCCTTTTTTACGTCTTCAACAATTTCTTTCTCAGAAGCAATTTCTCATCAGGACCAAGTTGATCAATGATAGAGAGAAGCTTCTGAAAAGAAATTTCCAATCTAATAAGTTTTGTAGCCGTCATGCACCGCCTTTTCTGCGGAAGAGGCGGTAGCACCGGCTGCCCGCCTGCATATTATCGAATTCAAAAGCAGGCTGGAAGCCTGCGCTACACAATAGTTTTGCTCAAAATGTAAAAATATTTTTTATAAGATATACCCTCTTGTAAGGGTATTACACTTTTTTCTCCAAACGGATGCGATTCTTTCCTTACCTTCCAGTTAGAAATTAATCTGACCCATGGAATTTGTGAAACAAGTTGTTTCACAATTGCCTCGTCAGGAAAAGCCTCAGCAAAGGCACGCATATATTTGAGATTCCTTGACGAAAAACCTCGCATTTCAGGGAATTCTCTACGAAGATCTATAGATAAACGATCAATAACCTTTGCTCCCCAATTTTCCCTTGCCTGCCTTTCAAGAATTTCCCGACCTATGTGCCAGTAAAGCAGCACCATCTCACGGTTTACCGACAAGACTGCCCGTATCTGGGCCTTGCGTATCCGATCTTTAAGGGAGGTTAAGAGTTCTGCATAATCTTTTAAAATAATGCGCTTTTTATCCATCTTATCCTTCTCATCTTCCGTGGTATGGTTATCTTATCAACCATATATTACCCTCTTTATTACCCTTTTTAAAGGGTATTACCCTTTCTTTCGCCACGGAGCTCCGGGACCGCGCCCAAGACATTCCACTGACTTTGCCTTCTGAAGATCACGAAGCACCCGCCGTACCATATCCCTGCTAACTCCTGGACAGGCTTGTTCCAGATCAGATAGGGTAAATTCGCCAGAAAAACCATTTACTGCTGACGCAATTAGTTCCGTCTTTGCGCCTCGGGGACTTTTTACCTGTCCTACCCGATTTTCAAATTCCTGATAAGCAGTTTTGAGCGTAAAGAGAATATAGTTTATGTAAGGCCATGGGTCATGTTCTCCTTTGTGCCAGCCCTCCGAGCTTTGTTCGAGAGTCTCATAATAGCGGTCTTTGCTCTGCTCAATAATCCTCTCGATGCTGATATAGCGACCGACGTCATACCCAAGATGATATAACTGCAGGAGAAGCAAAAGCCGTGAAACGCGTCCATTACCATCACGAAATGGATGAATACAAAGGAAATCCAGATTAAATGCCGCCATTAATATAAGGGGCTGTGTCCTGCGCTCATACAAACCGTTGTTCCACAGGTCAATGAGTTCAGCCATGAAGGCTGGAGTCCTAACTGCCGAAACAGTTTTGAATCTCACGCGTTCCCGGCCATCAGGATACTTTTCAATAATATCTCCATCTTTATCCTTATATTTTCCAGCATCCCAGATATCACCGCGAGTCAGACGATGCAGTTTTAAAATCGTATCCTCTGATACCGATAAATTGGCGCCCTGTTCATGGATGAGCTTGAGGGCATTGCGATATCCACGCACTTCTTCTTCGTCACGGTCGTGCAGGTGTGCTTTACCAAATACAACCGTGCGAACACGTGATTGATCAATGGTTACGCCTTCGATCCTGTTCGATGAAACGGCGCTCTCTATCAGGGCATGCTCCTTTAACACCTTTAGTCTCTGCGGGGACTGTTTTGTAAAAAGTTCCTGTTTGCCTCGTGCTTCTCCAAGATCGGCTAAATACCACGAGGTTGCTGCTGGAACGGCTTCAAGCTTTGTTGAGAGTTGTTTGAGCGTCACCATTCTTTTTTCTCTCCGAACGGATGCGATTCTTCCCTTACCTGCATCGGTTGCCTTAGTGCGTCAACAGAGAGGTAATAGTGCGCAACCTTTGTTACTTCACGCCATTCAAACTGTGCGGGTCTTTGATCGGTTCCTGTAGTTGGGTTTTGTGTTACAATGGGTAACCACATAAAGCCAGTAACAGTCCCTGCGGTCTTCGGCAAGACGTCGCTCGTTTGATGTAAGCAGGATTTGTCCCATAGAACCACAAATACCTTTGATTTTATAAATGATGAAAGGTAAAAAGACACCAAAATATTTCAATTGAAGTTTATCTTGAATACCTTGAAAATACTATCATAATCAAATGAAATACAAAAGCATAAAAGTGTATAGAAAATCTTAAAACGAACTGGAAATAATTTTTGGTTTACTCTATCCAGTCAGAGAGGTATACTACCGTCCGCACTTTAGAAACAGTGGCGGGTGTCGAATGGCGAGTGACGGGGAAAAATGTCACCTGTCACACGCCACTTGCTCTATTTGCACTGGGATTTAACAAATCTGTTAAATTAAAGGAGATACAAATGTATATCTCGATTAAAAACAGACTCATTTTCTTACTGATTGCATTTACCTTACTTCCCTTTATTCTGTTGAGGATTTTTGCCTATCCAAGAGTACAGGCTGATCTTCAGGAGGTGTTGATAAGAAATCTGGACGGCATCGGTCATAAACAATCGGAACTGGTTACCAATTGGATGCGTGAGCGGATAAAAGATGCCCGTGTAATTGCAAGCAATCCTATGATAGCGAGGTGCGCAAAGATTACAAGAGAAGATTCGGATTATATGGACATCCTCCAGTACCTTGAGGTGGCGAAGATTGAATATGGTTACCGGGGCATACTGATAAGTAATGATACGGGACTGGTAACCATCGCAACGATAGAAGAAGGTGTGCAGCGTGATATTTCCGGAATGGATTACTTTAAACAGGCAATACAGGGGAATACCTTTGTATCAGGTGTGATTCCCTCACAAACACCACTTTTAAATGAAGTTGGAGAGATGGAATTGGGCATGCCGACCATGTTCGTTTCCGCGCCGTTGAAAGACAGGGATGGTGTTGTAATTGGCGTTATTGCCCTGAGAATTGATGTGGATACGCTGAACGACCTGATGTTAAGCCTCAGACTGGGAAAGACAGGTGAGACGTATCTTGTGAACAAAGATGGATACATGATTACAGAATCAAGGCTTTCTACGCATTTAAAAGATACGGGTCAGGTAAAAAAAAGAAGCGCCCTGGAACTAAAATTGGTTAATCCGGAAACCGGTGAATTGACCGACGGTGTTAAACAATGTATTAATGGCAATAGCGGCTTTAATGCAAAAGGATACAAAGATTATAGGGGACGCATGGTGTTGGGTGTATGGAGGTGGCTGCCGGAGTTTAATTGGGGGGTTATGGCAGAAATTGACAGGGATGAAGGTTACGGAGCTGCCTATAACCTGAACCGCATAGTAAGTTCAGTATTGTTGGCGCTGGCATTTCCGATAATGATAGTAGCATACTTTATTGGCAAAAAGACTTCGACACCGATTATCAAGTTAACCGAGGTAACAAAAAAGATGGCCTCAGGGGATCTCACTCAAAGGGTGGACATCAGGAGAGAAGATGAAATTGGGGTATTGGCAAACTCCTTTAATGCGATGGCGAAGTCACTGGATGAAAAGACAAAGGAGATAGCGGCGTCTGAGAAACGATACAGGGAGTTGGTTAACTCTATAAAGGAAGGTGTCTATCAGTCTGAACCCGGCGTGGACGGCGCATTTACCTTTATTAACAAAGCCGGTGCGGAGTTGCTGGGTTATAGCAGTCCGGAAGAGGTGATTGGGACAAAGGTAAAAGATATTTATGTGGACACGGAAGATAGAAAACATCTCTGCGAAAAACTTGAAAAAGACGGAGTATGGAGAGATTCTGTATTCATCTGTAAGAGAAAAAACGGTGAGACCTTTTATGCAGAACGTACCTGTAATTTGCTGAGGGACGAGAAGGGGAATCCAGTTGCTATTTATGGAGTATTTCGGGATATCTCAGAGAGAAAAAAGGCCGAAATGGCAATTATTGAATCGGAGAAGAGATATCGGTTGCTGTTCAATTCTTTGAAAGAAGGTGTCTATCAATCAGAACCGGAAGTAGATGGTATATTTACGTGGGTTAATCAGGCAGGAGCGGAGATCCTTGGCTATAAGTCCCCGGAAGAGGTGATCGGGACGAAGGTGAAGGATATTTATGTGAACCCGGATGAACGCAGGAAGGTTGTTCAGCTTCTGAACAAGGAAGGGTTATTGAAGAATTTCACCTCTTTCTGCAAGAGAAAAAATGGAGAGCAATTTTACATGGAACGCACATCCAATCTGGTCACTGATGAGAGAGGAAAACCCATCCGTATAGACGGCATATTCAGAGACATTACGGAAAGGAAAAGATTTGAGGAGGAATTGCAGGAATCGGAGTGGCATCATAGACAGTTGTTGAATTCGTTGAAAGAGGGGATATATCAATGTGAGCCAACTGAAGACGGGGTATTTACCTGGATTAATCAGGCAGGCGCTGATATCCTTGGTTATAAGTCTCCCGGAGAGGTAATAGGGACAAAGGTGAAGGACATTTATGTGAATCCAGGTGAACGCGGAAAGGTTATTGGAAAGCTGAAAAAAGAGGGGGTGCTGAAAAATTTTACGTCTCTCTGCAAGAGAAAAAATGGAGAGCAATTTTATATGGAACGTACGTCTAGTCTGGTTACCGATGAGAAGGACAAAGCTTTCCGCATAGAGGGAATATTCAGGGATATTACCGAACGGAAGATGCTGGAGGAGGAATTGCAAGAATCCGAAGATCGTCACAGGCAGTTGCTGAATTTATTAAAAGAGGGGGTGTATCAGAGTGAACCTGCCGAAGACGGGGTATTTACTTGGATTAATCAGGCTGGGGCAGAAATGCTTGGTTACAGTTCAATCGGAGATGTGATTGGAGTGCCGGTAAAAGATGTCTATGTGAATCCCAATGATCGAAAAGAATTAATGAAAAATTTAAAAAAGGAAGGGATCAGGAAAGACTGTATTTCATATTGTAAGAAGAAGAATGGTGAGCGATTTATTTCTGAGATGACATGTAATCTTTTACGCGATGAGAGCGGTAAGGCCGTCAGGGTGGAAGGGATATTCAGGACCAGAACGGAAAAATAATAAATAAAGGATTCGGTTATGTATTCTATCAATAAGCATTGTTTCAAGGAATTCAAGATTGTGCCGGGGCATCGGGCAAATTACGCCATTCTCTGTAATCCCGAGTTTAAGGAAAAACAATGGGGTATGAAATATTCACCTGCTAATAATTACCAGCGTGAGTATAAAATACTTCCCCTTTTTTCCCATCCTCAAATCCCGGTTCGATATGAAGAGGGCAAGGGTGTCATGTATAAAGACGGTCAATCGGTGCTCATCCAGAATTACCTCATCATGACCCATTTTGATGGTGACGATGTCGTTGAATATTACAAAAAAAAGGGATTGCCTGATCAACATGAGATTGGGCAGGTGATTCAATATTTTTCCAATGCCGCATTACCTTTACAACACATGCATTCCAAAGGATACATTCATTGTGACATCAAACCCGGCCACCTCATCCTGAATCCCGTTACGGGTACGATGGCGCTCATAGACCTCGAATGCACGATTAAGGTGGGGGAAATTATCTGCGGTATGAGCAAGGAATATGCCTCTCCGGAGCAGAAGGAAATGATCCGGTTATTACGCACGGGAGAGAGTGAAAAGTCTGTGCTAAAAAAGGTCAGGATGGGTGTCTCCTCTGACTTGTATTCCGTAGGTTTGATCTTTTATCGGGTGTTAACGGGGAAATTATGGCAGGAGGCTGCCATCCCTCCCAAAGAAATTAACAAGGACATTCCGGATAAGCTGAACAAGGCTGTTTTAGGACTGCTGGAAGAAAACCCTTATAATCGTATCCAAACCGCAGAAGCCATGAAGGCCGAGCTAGAAGCGGTGTAGGGGTTTAAGATTTTAAACCCCTACTATGATAATCGTTCGACTGATCCTTCGACAAGCTCAGGATGCATTGCCGTTCATGGTGAGCCTGTCGAACCATCACGACGAAGTCCCCTCCTTGCGAAGGAGGGGATTGAGGGGTGGTTAATTTGGTTGTGGCTACTCCACACTGTACTACAATCCATCAACTTCTTGTTTTTTATGCTCGTTTTCAAACTGCATAACCGTAAGGCATTTATTAGATGAGGCTTACGTAAAGTTTGGAGCATTGAGTATTTTGTCATTTGTCATTTGAAATTGTTTCGTATTTCGATATTCGTATTTCGAATTTGGTT